>Ga0099829_10001170_pt1 | contig 14297 bp, 17 predicted proteins | sample CZO8metaG_3_FD_79336 | JGI IMG/M metagenome (GOLD analysis project Ga0099829, IMG submission 79336) | Vadose zone soil microbial communities from the Eel River Critical Zone Observatory, Northern California, USA - CZOApr15con2H2.8 metaG | ecosystem: Environmental > Terrestrial > Soil > Vadose...
ACTGAAGTCCTTGCGCGCGATATACGTTTTCCCACCTCCCGCAATCTTGATGGCTCTGACGCCATGCATGCCAGTCCGGATTACTCTGCCGCTTATGTAGTGCTGCGCACAGATGGCGGAATCGAAGGACACGGCCTGACATTTACCTGCGGCCGCGGAACTGAAGTCTGCGTGGCAGCGGCGCCAGCAGGGATACCCAGCCTACACAACTTCCGCCGGGTGGCTGGGATATTCCGACGAAAAGCTCCGCAACCTATGCCGCGAAGGAGTTCCCGATGGCTGGACGCACTTCAAAATCAAAGTGGGCACAAATCTTGCGGATGACATCCGCCGTTGCACAATCATGCGCGAAGAAATCGGGCCGCAGCGCAAACTCATGATGGATGCGAACCAGGTCTGGGGTGTGAACGAGGCCATCGAAAACATGAAGCAGTTGGCAAAGTTCGATCCATGGTGGATTGAGGAGCCCACCAGCCCCGATGATGTATTGGGCCACGCAACCATTGCGCGTGCCATTGCACCGATTGGCGTTGCAACTGGCGAGCAGTGCCAGAACCGTGTGATCTTCAAACAACTGCTTCAGGCTAACGCGATCCGGTTTTGCCAGATTGATAGCTGCCGGCTGGGTGGCGTCAACGAAGTGTTGGCTGTCCTGCTGATGGCCGCCAAGTTTGGCGTGCCAGTGTGTCCACACGCGGGTGGTGTGGGGTTATGCGAGTACGTGCAACACCTTGCGATTTTTGACTACATTGCCGTCTCGGCATCGCTCGCGGACCGGATCATCGAATACGTTGATCACTTGCACGAGCACTTCGTAGATCCAGTCAAGATCGTCAACAGCCGCTACGTTGCGCCCGCAGCTCCAGGGTACAGCGCGACCATGAAACCGGAATCGCTTGACGAGTATGAGTTCCCTAATGGTCCCGCATGGGCTCGCGGCTGAGGCCGACAATATCTCAGAACCTGCCGGAGGCGATCCACGACTGGACTTCAGCGTCTACAGAAAACGACCTGGAGGGATCAGCAGCGAAGCGGGCGTCCAACTCATAAGCATTGCGTTCCAGAGGTATGCCGTCGTAGCCGCCACCACCCAGGAATCCTGTGACGTACTTTGACGCGAATCTGTGAAGCCCCATTTTCTGGAACTGGACCACGTGTACCAGCTCATGAAACCTGGTCTGCTCGCTGATGACGCCATAGGAGACAACAACATCCAGAAACGTTACCGCGGCCATCTCACGAAAATTGGGGAGCACGCTCGAGCTGAAGCCCATGGACTTAAGCTCTCCGTAAAAAATAGGATTGGTGATATACCGGCCAGGCATCAATTCCACAAATCGAGCCGATTCCAGGACGAGTGTAGGGAAAAAGGCGCGGAGAGGCTCCTTCTGCGCGATGGTCAGGGGGATGCTCTCCTTCACATAATTCGACCGTTGCTGCGCAATATAGTCAGCTACGGCGGTTGCTACCGCTTCAATCTGCACGCCGGTGAGCGCAGGGAAGTTCATGTGCGAGTAGATTACATCAGGAAGTTGCGGCCTGCAGTCGAAGTTGCAGATGGTACCTGCGAAGGAACCTGCAAAATCATTTTTTCCCCTTGATCTCCTTCTCTAATTCCGCAACCAGGCCGATGAGAAAACCGAGAACCGCACCCCAAAAAGCCCCAGAGAGGATTTCCATGATATTCCACTTGGAGCGGATCGCAGCCACGGCCGCGCCTACGAGTGCGACTGCGATGGCCCACGCATATTTTTTCATTCGATGGAGTTCAGCCTACACCAGTTTAGCCGACAAGTTTATCTCCACAGCATGGTTTTGTGCCGGTGAGCGTCGAAAAATGTTAGGTTCTTAGATTTGTTTTTAAGCTCTGCGCCGCGAGGGCGAGTCTAGGGAAGATGCTGCCACGCCCTCGTGCTTTGGCGTTTGCATTTGAACGTCTTCTTCGGGAGTAGTTGGCTCGAAGAGAACCATGACGAGCCGGTAGGCCGTAGTGGGGATCACTGTCAGAATACAGCCCACTGCGCCGATCACGAACATCGTTTCCAGCAGCTTAATCGCAATTGCGATGAGGGTATTCAAAGCGTGCGGAATATATCGCGGAAGGGCGGGAGCGGGATACTATCCCTTAGTCTAGGTGCCTGGATGACGAGTCTCGGCGCGCTCAGCGTGGCACTGGCAAGTGAAACCGTAGTCCGAGTTCAAGCACAACTGCCTTCTTTCTTCGTGTCGCAGGCGGCAGGGAAAGCTGTACGCGGTGGTCCCGAGGCAAAGCATGTAGGTGTATAATTCTCACTACTTCGGAATCAAAAAGGGAAATCCTGGCTTTTTCGCTGTGCACTCAGGATAGAATCTGGTGACTCTTATGAAAAAGCGTTTCGTATTCTGTGTTGTAATCGTATTGCTTTTAAGCTCTGCACTATGGGCCGGCTTGGGAAGTCATGACGCCATCTATGTGGGCGGCACGGTGCCCGATCTAAAAGAGAAGACTGAAGGCAAACCTGTTCTGACGGATGACAAAGCCTTTGTCTTTAAGTACAAAGACGGTTCGCTCACCATTCCTTACGCTCAAGTAGATAGTTTAGAGTATGGCCAGAAGGCTGGTCGCCGGGTAGGCCTCGCGGTCGTGGTTTCACCACTATTTCTTCTTTCTCATAAACGCCGGCATTTCCTCACGGTTGGCTACACTGACGAGAACAAGAAACAGCAAGCCGCAGTTATCGAGTTGGGCAAAGACGTGATTCACCCTACGCTGACCGTTTTTGAAACCAAGTCTGGAAAGAAGGTTGAATACCAGGACGATGAAGCTCGCAAGAGTGCTGCAGAAAAGTAGCAGTAGATGGGCCGAGAGGGTTGAAATATGAAGAAATTAATCCTATCACTGTTTTGTGTGATTTTTCTTTTCGAGTCCAGTGCCTGGGCCGGGTTGGGCAGCGACAAGACCATGTACATGGGCGGTACTGTCAGCTCCCTGAAAGATGGCACTGAAGGCAGTTCGTCTTATAAAGATGAAAAAGTGTTTACGTTCACCTATGAAGGCGGCAAGTTCGAAGTACCTTACGATCAGATCAATGATCTGGAATACGGTCAAAAAGCCGGACGCCGCGTCGGCGTCGCGATCGCCGTAACCTGGATGGCCCTGTTTTCTAAAAAACGAAGACACTTTCTAACTATAGGTTATAAAGACGCGAACGATAAGCAGCAGGCTGCCGTTTTCGAGTTGGGTAAGAACATTGTTCGCGTGACACTTGCCAGTTTGGAAGCCCGCACTGGCCGCAAAATTGATTACGAGGATGACGAAGCTCGCAAGGGCGGCCGCGGAAACTAAATGTAACGAACCTCATTGCCCAGAAGCCATGGCAGCTTTTACCTTCGCCAGGAGCTGCGCTTCCGTAGTACCGGGAACGAATTCCGTTCTGGGATCGGGGAGCGGAGGGGGCAGTGGTGGAAGAGCGTCTTTGTCAGTCTGAACAGTTTCTGTGCTTCCCGGGCCGGTGTAGTTCTTATCGAGCGGTGTAACCAGCGCTCCCTCGAGCCTGTAGCCGGTGATGATGGAAAAATCTTTTCCTTCAGGGCGATATTCGAGAAATAAGAGATATCGTTTTCCCAGCCACGGCAAACTTTGATTGATCACACCACGGCTGATAACTGTATCTGAGGAAAACTGTACGGATCCGCCTTGCCGTTCAATATCAATAGTTGCTCCCGGCTGTAGTGGAAAAGTTTTCGTCGTTTTGAGTGATTGCTCAACCTGGACTTTGAATTCTGTATAAATAGTGGTGCGGTCATTCGAGAGGTAGGCATGCTGCGCAATAACTGTGCCCACGATAATTGTGTCACTCTCATGCACCGGCAGGTCCGGCAGTTCAGGCGAGTCAATTGTGGCGACTACCAGTGCGGGATAGCTGTCATCATCCAAAGGCGGCGTGCCTGCGTCAGAATTGTAGCGGCTGCTTCTTTTCTGCCGCAGCGGGTCTGAAGGGTTGGGAATAGCGTCGGCGTATGGCGTCTCGCTCGCCCGAGCGGCCTGTGGATTTTGTGTGGTCTCCATGGTGGCGCTCTGAGCGTGGGCGTGGTCGAACGCTACCCCGCATAAGACAAAGCAAGGGATGAGAAAGCAGCACATACCTGGTTTCATTCGCATCAGCGTGACTCCTGCACTCTGGCGGCTACAAAGCCAGAAACGCATCTGTCCTCAAGCAATTCCTTACCTTGATCGCCCAGTTTACAATAGTACATCGGGACAACATGGTAGAAGCCATCTTATGGGACAACGACGGCGTGCTCGTTGACACTGAAAAGCTGTTCTTTCAGAGCACGCGCGACACGCTGGCAAGCGTCGGCGTAGAACTGACGTTCGAGCAGTTTTTAGACCTGTCAATGCGGCAAGGCCGCAGTACATTTGATCTACTTGCTGGATGCGGGTTGCCCCCCGATCGCATCGTGGCCCTTAAACGGGAAAGGGACATCGTCTACGCGCAGATCCTTCAGAAACAGACCCGCATTCTGGCCGGGATACCCGAAGTGCTGCGCACCCTGCAAGGCCGGGTTCGGATGGCAGTTGTGACCAGCTCTCAGCGCGAACACTTTGATGTAATGCACGCCGATACCCGCCTGCTCGAGTTTTTTGAATTTGTACTGGCGCGTGAAGATTTTAAGCAAACCAAACCAAATCCCGAACCGTATTTGCTCGCCCTGCAGCGCTTGCGTCTGGCAGCAGACCGTTGTGTGGCGATTGAAGATTCCGAGCGAGGATTGGCAGCCGCCCGAGCTGCCGGACTGCGCTGCTTAGTGATTCCCAACGAAATGACCCGTGGCTGTAACTTTCAGGGGGCCACCGCCGTGCTCGATAGCGCCGCTGCGGTTCCCGCAGCAGTGGAAGCGTTGTAAGTCTGATAGTCTGATTAAAATTCTTCGTTTTCAAGAAGTCCAATGTAAGTATATACTTACTTTCATAGCGGTCCATGTGAGGAGAATGCTTATGAAGAAACATGCAGGCGTTCTGGTGCTTGTTGCATTGGTGTTGTCCGCCATGAAAACCTATGCTGCCCCAGCCAACCCGCGGGAACAGTACAAACAGGCTATAGGGCTTTTGTTGGGCAACAATAGAAATCAATCGGACCAGAGCGACGCTTTGCGTCTTTTGCGGTTGGCTGCCGATCAGGGTTATGCTCCGGCAGAAACTGGGCTCGGGGCCGTATATGAGAGCGGAGACTTGGTCGCAAGAGATATCCCTCAGGCAATCCGCTGGTATACCAAAGCGGCTGATCAGGGTGATTGGATCGCTCAGTTTTCTCTAGGCCGGCTATATTTTTTTGGTGACGGAGTTGCGCGCGATACCGCAACCGCAAAAAAATGGCTGCAAGAGGCGGCAGCTTCCGGATCTGGCGGTGCTGCATTCTATCTTGGACGCTTGCATGATGCAGGCGAAGGTACCACCACGAATTATGCTGAAGCTGTCCGCTGGTATAAACAGTCGGCGGAGGCTGGTAATCCATTTGCGCAGCAGAAGCTGGCATCACTCTTGCTGAGCGGGCAGGGCGTGCAACGCAATGCGCAGGAAGCCTATGCCTGGTTGCTGGTGGCGTCTGAATTTGGCAACCATAGCGTGGATGCCCAGTTGCAATCTTCTATGGAAGCCGATCTGGGAAAGACCGGGGCCGATGCTGCGCGGCAGCAAGCCGTGAGCCTGCACGATCAGATCTTAGAAAATCGGGCTGGAAATGAATGCAACGGCTGGCCGGGTCAGTACAGCCAATCGCCAACCGCGCCACCTCTTCTCTTTCAGAGCGCATGTGAGAAGGTGAGATAAAACTTAGTGGATTGCCAGGCAATCTGCTGCCAATGGCCATCGCGTCGCGCGTACAATGACATAAAGCAAAGACAACGCCGCGCGGCCGTGCGAGCAGTTACATTCTTTCACAGCAATTTCATCGTTCCTTAACACTCACAAAAAATCCGATAGCTAAAATTCCTGCGCACGAACACTTAGCGGCGGCCGAGGTATGTGGCAGGTCCTTTCTCCGCCCACATTCATATTAAGGAGAAAACAATCTTGGAAAAAACATTTTTTGGAATCGCGCTTGCGGTTTCGCTCTCCTGTGCACTGGTAGCGCAGGAAGCTAATCATTGGACAAGGAATGGGGCCCCAACAGAATCCATGATCACAGGTGGCCCGTGGACTCTTGAACAGTCCGGCGCCGCCAACGGGCTGAAATCTTCGGGCTATTGCGATGCTGCTGGGAACCAAATTGGGAACCCTGGCACCGAGCGCATGCAGCCTTACTACTTTCCCACCGTCTTTGGGCACGGGAAACACTTGCAGGGATACTTTGACTGGCGTCCGAAAGATACGGACGAAGCCGTGGTGGCGGCATTTACCGATGATGCCGGTTTCACCTGGACCTTCCAGCAGAAGGTGCTCGAGCTGAGAACGCACTGCCCCGACCAGGTGCAAAAAGACCCGGACGGCGATAACGACTTTAAAGTGAACCCCAACAACAGCGACAACGGCGACGATGACGGCCAGGGCCATCAATTCATTATCAAGATCGCCGGCCACACTTATCTTTACACCCTCATCCGCGCCAACAATCACATTGATGTTGACGACCTCTTGATTCACGATCTCACGCCGCTACCCGGGCAGCCACTGAATGGTGCACCCGCCCTCACCGATGCGCCGACAGATCAGACCTCGAACCTGCCGGAACCTTCGTTCCATACGCACGGTCTGCTGAATCCAGATGGCATTCTGGGCGTAGTTCCCGGCAGCAAGCCGTTGAAGATCATTTATGAGCAAAAAGTCCTCAAGGGCGACAACACCGGCAGCACAGCTCTTCCTGCAGTTCAACAGTGCGCCACATTCTGGTCGGGTTTCTATGCCAGCAATGGTGGTCTCTCTCCCAATGACGACATCACCCATCTGCGTCTGGCCTCGACCACAGACAGCGTGAACTTTACCGACCTGGGCCCCTTGCAGGGATTAAATGATCCGACCACGGTTTCTCTCACTGGGACACGCTGGCTGGCGACAGCGGGCACGATCCTCAAGCTGCGCGACGGCCGCTTCGGCCTGCTGTTCTCCGGGGGCAACTGCATTGATGCCGATTCCGATGCCTTTCATTACATCGGATATGCTGAATCAACGGACCTGATTCACTGGACGGTGATCAACGGCCTCAACAATCCCATTGCTTCGGTCTTTTCAGCGACACTCTCAGTCAACGCGCAGGGTGTTCCAGCCGCGGGCAGCGGGACGCAACCGGTCACGATTCCCGCTCACACTCCGGTCGTGGGCGATACACCAGGATGGTTCTCTGGACGCGTCTATGCGCCCAGCGCCACGCTCCTCAACGAGCGCAACATCACTGTAGTTTTTGCCGGCTATCATACGCAGAAGCCAAAGAACGGCCTGGGTGACTATCGGACCATTGGCCGGTTCAGCTTGCACTCCTCGGTTGAACTTGTAGGTGGGGATGATGACGACGACCACCACGATGATGATGGAAGGTAACGCAGGGAAAAATGTAAAACAGAGCAGTAGGCAAACCCTGGGACAGAAGAGAATTCTGTTCTAGAGTTTTATTTGCATTTTGAAATCTTCCAAAGAGGAGCGAAAATTCAGGCCGCCAACCCGGTAAAGCCAGCTCAGCGGACATGAATGTCAAACGCTCCTGTTTCCACCCTTCCGGCACGTTTGATCTGCACAAAAACTCGATAATCACCAGGTTGGGGGAAGCCGTAAGGAAAACTCACGTCGGGTGACAGCGCAGCGGAGGATGCAGGCATATTCATGCCGGGCATGAGCATCGGCATTGACGCTGCGTTCTGCCCGGTCGAGTGTCCCATAAGCCCAGCCTGCGCCATCTTCAACGCCGCCATCGAGACCGAACCCGCAGGGTGAATATGAGCAAAGACGCTCAAGTCCGAGCGCACAATTTCGGCGTGTCCAGCCATGCCCATGTAAGGCTCCACGTCTTGTGCGGGCTTGCCGTCTTTATCCTGCACACTGAAGTTAAGGGTCATCGCTGTATTCGCCGCAATCGGACTATTGGCGTCACGTTGCCAGACAATGTTGCGGCCGTCGGGAAGCTGAGCGACAGTGGAATCTTTTCCCGCCGTATCGAGCAGTGCACCCGACCATGAAGAGTCATCGCCTGCCAGAGGTTTGGCTTTGTCTATTTCGGGAAGGTCAACTTCCCCGACCAGCGTCCAGGGGAAACCGTTTTTATCTACAACATCGGCGAACACTTGATAGTGGCCGGCGGGCATCGAAGGCAAATCCTGCGCAAAAGCGCCGTCGCTGCCTCCAACTGGATCAGGATGAAGATGCCACATGCGATCTAGTCCGGGAACGCGGATGAGGAAAAGATGCATCAGATGGCCATGATCGGGAACAATCTCTTTCAGCTTCACATGGTGGTGCCATTTATCACCCTGGTCTTTAGCGCGAATCACGAGACGGCTGCCGTTTTCCAGCGTGATCTTGGCTGCAGGAGGACTGAAGAAATCGACTCCGCGCTGGAAGTCCTTCGCTTCAGATCCCCACCACCTTCTTCCCAGAAAAAGCACAGCAACAACCACGAGCACTGTGATCGCGGTGATCAGCCGGGCACGGAGCACGTTAGAAGGTGCGGGAGCCTGTCCTGGCTCCAAGCTGCCCTGGCGCGCGCCGGCACTTACGATGGAAACCAATCCCAAGGCCAGAAAGAGCATGAGAAAAACCAAGACTGCTGCCAGCGATCTCTGCATGGGCAGCGTGCGCTGCGCAAACGAGGCCACCGGGACAGAAAGCTCGCCGTGACCTTTACTTCCTTCGACCAGGATGCGCACCTGCAAGGCGCCTGATTCCATCAGCCACAGACTGCCGGTGAAGAATTGCGGATCTTGTTTGGACTGCTCGGCCACGTCAGGCGTGGGCGGCAGAGTGGAACCGGGCCCGGTGAGCGATAGCAGCACCATCTGCATGGAACGAACATCACCGGACTGACTTCGGACCTGAATTTCCGCTACGCCCGGAATCACCTGAGGCACACGCACAGTAACAAACAAATGGTAGGGCCCAGTATCGCCTTCGTAATAAACATCAGGGCTGCCGACGTGAGCGTGCACAGGCAAGCTGGCGATCAAAAGAAAAAGAGAAACGATTGTGAGAAGCCGTACTCGCATAAAGCTCCAGGCAGCAAAATTAAAATCAATCGGCAAAAATAGAGGTAAGAAATCTTCGTTACAGGGCAACGTGGTCACAGCATCCTGTATGCGTGATCAACGTCTGTCATCTGATTCATCGGCGTATGCGCCGCATCCAGTCGCCCCAAGCCAGGCCTATGCGCGAAGTAATGATGGAGATCACAAACGCGATGGCTAACCCGATCCAGAACTCGGCACGAGTTTTTTCCGTGGGAGAAAACTTATAAGGATCGTAAAGAAAATTCGCCGGGTCAAAGTAGGCGAAATAGTTCATCCCAAAAAACCAGTTGCGGGCCGCCGGCGTCATGAGAAAGCTGGCAAACGGCCACTCCACGGCAACCAGGCTGACAAGGAAAACCGGCCCGGAGATGGCGGCCTGTGCCAATCGGTTCCACCACCTATTCCTCCAATGGCCAATCTTGCGCCACAACAAGTCAAGCACCACAGCGGGCACAATCAAAAGCAGGGGGAAGCGCAAGGGCACGAGATGCGTGACGTGCTGGTAGACCGGTCCCAATTTGGGCTGAGCCGGAACGAGCGGCAGGATCCATTCAAAGGCCAGCATGAGTGTGGTATAGATGGCGGCAATGATAGTGAACGCCCAGGGACGCGCTGATCCCCATCCCGCGCCGATCAATGCAATGGGAACGATCATGCAGATCGCCTGGTAAGCGCTGGCGCCGTGCAGGAGATCGGTCCAGGTAAGTTCGGTGAGCAGATTGTTGGCCTGGGAGACGCTAAGTGCCCCGACGAACAGAAACAGCCAAGTCAATTTGCGGTGCAACTCTTCCGGTGCGCGATTCATGAGGCCTGCGATCAAGGCCAGGATTCCGACCTTGATGCCAAGACCGCCCACGAACAACAACACATGCGGAGGGCTGAGAATTTTAACGTCAAGTCCGTAAGCGTTGTGCCACCAATTATCGAAAGGCGCGGAGGTGAGCATGGCAAAGCAGCCCCAGGTTGCGATGAAAGCCCCCAGCGGACCTTGAAAACCCCAGATCTTTACGGCCGCACTGCGGGCGGCAAGGTCGCGGCCAAAGGTTGTGCTCAGAATAAGGTATCCGCAAGCGATGCCGACCAGCACACCGTTCATGTAGATGGCCAAATGCGCCGGGATCCAAAAAGAATCGCGGCCAATGGACATGTGCCAGGAGATGTCCCAGTAGCCGCCGATCATGGCGGAAACTACTCCCGCGACCGCGCACCAGATATACCAGGGAATGGAAGACGGCTCTGCCGAAGTTTGCCCGGCCATCCGGGTCTGCATGGGAGCTGGGAAAGGGATGCTATCTGCCATGTTGGAACGACTCCGTCTTTAAGCTGCTCGAAAAGAGATTTTCGTTTCGCAACTAGGAGTACCCTTAAGTTTACACTTCGCAACGTTAGGATTCGAATTTACCCCACGGCTTCATCGCTTCGGTGACAGCCTGCAAAAACCGAAGACAAAGCTCTATGTCAAGGGATTTGAGTTGCCAGGATTGCGACCGGATAACTGTAGAAGATTTTTCCATCTTTACGATGCGTTGCCATATCGAGCGCATCATCCAGCAGCGAGTCCTCAAAAATCTTGCGGATTCGGTCACTATCTCCCGGATTGGGAAAAGAACGTTGGAGTAAATCTTCGAGTTCGCCTTCAAGGCGGTAGGTCTCAACCCGAGGCGTGTCGAGCCCCGCGCGGGCAAACAAAGCATAGTGCTCTTCAAGGGGCAACGCGCGAACATGAGACGGATCGCGGAGCTTCTCCATGGCATTGAAGGCATCGGCCTTGCCAGCGGCGGGTGTGCTATCGGCGACAACGATGCGTCCACCAGGCTTGCAGACCCGGCGTATTTCCTCGAGCACTGCCAGCGGATCGAGAAAGTGATGGAAGGCAAAGCGGTGCTGACAATGGAAAACTTGCCGGCGGAGTAAGGCAGTGGGAGTACGTCTCCTTGTTGCCAGGAAACATTCTGGAGCCCTCGTCGGCGCTGGGTCTCGCGGGCCTGCTCAAGCATGGCAGGAGTCAAATCAATGCCTGTGGCATGTTGCACGACGCGCGCGAAAGCGCAGACCAAGAGCCCGGGTCCGCAGGCTACGTCGAGGACCGTGTCGTCCGGGCCGGCTTTGGCCATCTCGACAATACGATGAAGGGCGCCTTGGTTTCCGATCGCTGGAGCGCTGGAAAAAGGCACCGCTTGGCGCGTGAATTGGTCAAGAATACGGCTGTTGTGTCCAGAGTCCACAGGCAACATCTTAATTAATGTGATCAACTCGGCATCGAGCTGCTCTTGTGACTACTACCGAAATCGCCGGATGCGCAAGTTGTGGCGGTCCGAGCGGTAAAGACCTAACACATAAAGGACAGCTTTGCCCTGGGTGGAGTAGATTACCTGGCTGATTCGCAGCAACGGCGAACCGCGGGGAACGCTGAGAAGTTCTGACAGCCGCGCGTCGGCAGCCGTCGAGTCAATCTCTTCATCGGCGTGGGCCAGATTGATGCCGTACTCGAGTTCCATGAGAGCAAACAACGACCCCCGTTCAAGCGCTGCCCGCCGCACGTTACTAAACTGTTCAGCTGATAGATAACAGGTTTCCAGCGCAAAGGGTTCATTGGCCGCCTGCCGGAGCCGCTCCACCACCAACAAGCGGCTGGTGGCGGGTAAGGAAAGCCGTGCGGCGATATCGGGCGCGTTCTCGATTACATTCATGGATAAAACTTTAGAGCATGCAGAAAGACCGCGGCTGGCCATCTCTTCGCTTAAACTGGCCAGCTTATTGAAGTGAATTTTAGGTGGAGCAACAAAAGTTCCGGCGCCGCGCCGGCGCTCCACCAGTCCTTCGCGCTGCAGCTCAGCCAGGGCATGGCGCGCGGTCATAAGGCTCACGCTGTGAATCTTTGCCAGGTCTCTTTCTGAATCAACGGTCTCGCCAGGTTTGAGTTGGCCATTTTCAATGCGTTCGCGGATCGTACTCTGTATTCTCTGATAGGCCGGAGGCCGGTTCCCACGCTTCGGTTTCAAGGTTCTACCTTTTCAGGCTCGAAAGTTTTATCGGTATTCCGATGAATTACATCTACCTTATATATGCAGCCAAAGTTAGCTACTTGTAAAGTGTATGAGAATATCCATCCCAGGATACAAGACGGCTATTACGCAGATAACCCTTTGTTTATGAGGAGCTTAGATCGGTTGCAGCTAAAAAGCGCGTTCTTATTGGGATAGCTACATATTCCCCGATAAACGCAGTGGACGCTCGGTCCACATTACATCCCAATAGCGCCCGAACTTGCGGCCATTCTCGCTGAACGTGCCAACGGGTTTGAATCCGAAGCGCTGATGAAGCGCTGCCGAGGCTGGATTAGGCAGAGCGTATCCGGCAAGTATGCGATGGATATCCTCGCCGGCGATGGCCTCAAATAATGCTGTATACAATCGCCTGCCGATTCCTTTTCCAGCGGCGCTGAGATCGCAATAAATTGTGGTCTCGACGGTGGTGTCATAAGCAGCCTTGGGACGAAAGCGAGTGGTGCCGGCGTAGCCCACCACGCCGCCGCTTTGTTCAGCTACCAGCAAGCGATAACGTCCGGTAGGGCCGAATTGCTGAAACCAGGTGGCGCGGCGCTCCACCGTGTAAGGCTCAACGTCAAAAGTGACGGGTGTATTGACGACGTAATAGTTGTAAATTTCAGTTAACCGCGGGAAGTCGTCCTTTGTTGCCAGTCGGATCAGGATCGCATCCATGCTTCAGTCCTTTCCTTGCGTCAGCCTCTTTCAGCCCAGTCTTATCGGCAATCGTCCTAAACTATGTCTTCAGATAATTTGACGTGACAAATTGCAAATTCTGGGTTCTCATTAGCATATACGTTAATTAAGCAGGGCCTTTCATGCGCAAGTTTCCGTGTGGGATCGGCTCGTGGTAGCAGCCATTCTCGTCTTTTGTGGCTCCGTCTCCAGTGCGCCGCCTCAACGCAAGAAATCGGCTGAGCTAAAGCGTCGCTGCTTATCAACAAATCATGCAGCATACTTCAGGTCACGACTGGCCAGTGGCCTGGAGCCTTTGCTGTATTCTGATTGCGTCCAACACTTCCGCCCACTCCCTTGTTCTGCCCTGTCTCAAGTAGCGGGGGGGTGGGGGTACTTGCTGGAAGTCGGGAAACGCGCTGAGAGGTGCGTATTTACTGGGCAACCCTGCTCTTGGGTGGGGGACTAGCTGAGGTGACAGCTCCAAGGAAAGCAAACCCTTTTCGCCACGGATGAGCACGGATCAACACGGATCGAAGGAAACCGCAGCTAACTGCGCGGCCGTGTGAGTGCTGCCTTCATGAATTTTCAAAGACCTCAAGGGCTTTATTCTAAGGGTTCCGCAAACCCCCTCGGCTGCGCTCAAGGTGCTGCGCCCTCACCTTAGGCCCCCGCATTCTGGAATGCGATCAAACAAACCTTAAAAACCAGAATGAGCGACAATGCCTCAAAATGCAATGGTTTGGTACCACTTCTCATAAGCAGGGCAGGGCAACTGTAGAATGGGGCAGGGGCAGAGGCGCCCCGGCATGACTTGTCAGACTTGCAGACGGTTTACTTGCCGTGATCGCAATGGCAATGGCGGCCTTCAGAACAGCAGCTCCCCGGCTCAGCCAGCTTGCCATCGGGTCCAATGCAGGTTTGCGTGAGCGCACACCAGAACAGGCCTTCGTTCGAACGAGGAACCGTAGGATCGGGCTCCGCCCAGACATACTGGTTCTTGGAATGAAGATTCGAACACAGCCCGGGACGTTCAATATTAAAGCGATCGCTCATGCGGCACCTCTTCTTTCTAAGGGCTCCGCAACGCTTCGCTGCTTCGCCCTCACCATCCGTTCGCGCGCGACAGCGCTCACTGCGGCTCACCCGCCTTCAAAATAGCCCGTTTGACGGCCACTCGCGCGAGCAGAATCTTTTCTGAGTTACGGCCAAGGCTTTTGGCTTTGGCGACTGCTGCTTTGGCCGCTGCATCGGCGGTTTCGGCAGTAACCTTTTTTCCTGTTAGGGCTTCGGCCGCCTCGGTTGAAAGCCAGGGCACTGGCGCCACGTGGCCCAAGACCACTCGGGCGCTGCTTACCGTGCCGCCGTTCATGGTAAGTGCAACTG
>Ga0099829_10001180_pt1 | contig 14258 bp, 7 predicted proteins | sample CZO8metaG_3_FD_79336 | JGI IMG/M metagenome (GOLD analysis project Ga0099829, IMG submission 79336) | Vadose zone soil microbial communities from the Eel River Critical Zone Observatory, Northern California, USA - CZOApr15con2H2.8 metaG | ecosystem: Environmental > Terrestrial > Soil > Vadose...
CGAGCGAGCGCCCGGGCCGGCGCGGGAGTCGGCCGCCCCGGATACAGCCCAACGGCCGGTGCGCGAGCCAGCGCCCGGGTCGGCGCGGGAGTCAGTCGCCCCGGATACAGCCCAACGACCGGTGCGCGAGCCAGCGCCCTGGTCGGCCCGGGAGCCGGCCGAGCGAGAGCCAGCAGCCCGGGGGACAGCAGGAGGAAGGCCACAGGCTCGCGAGTCTGCGGGTAGTCCGCCGGCCGGGCGGCCCGGCGCACGAGGCCCCGAGCGGCCGAACGCGGCGCCCAGACACGGGTCGGACGACCACTTCTGGCAGCGCGTGAGCGACGAACTCGGCTCGGTGGGCCTGCACAACACCGGGTCCGATTCGCGGCCGAGGTCCGACGACCCGAGGCGACCGGAGCCGACGTCAAGGTCGGATTCCGGCCCGCAGTCCCCTTCGGACCCGAAGTCCGGCACACGGCCCGCTGAGCCGCCGTGGCCCGGGGCGGCCGCTTGGCGCCCGCCGACCCATGAAACTTTCAGGGAAGCTCCCACCGGGTCGGTCACAGCCACCGGGGCGGATCTGTTCACCAGGCCGGCGGCAGCCACCGGGGCGGATGTGGCTAGCGGGCCGATGGCAGCCGCCGGGGCGGATGTGTCTAGCGGGTCGACCGGAGCCACCGGGTCGGATGTGTTCACTAGGCCGGCGGCAGCCACCGGGGCGGATGTGTCTAGCGGGTCGACCGGAGCCACCGGGTCGGATGTGTTCACTAGGCCGGCGGCAGCCACCGGGTCCAATGTGCCCACCGGGCCGGCCGCAGCCACCGGGCCGGCCGCAGCCACCGGGCCGGATGCGCCCGCCGGGTCAGACGGTGCGGCTGCGGGGTCAGACGGTGCGGCTGCCGAGGGTACCGACGTTCAGGCCGACGCCGTCGTGCCCGCCACCGCGGCTGACGATGCTGGCGGACCTGAGGGCGCCGACTCGGCTCAGCCGGCCGACCATCCGGCCGCCGATGACAACATGGCCACGCCATCCGCACGCGCGGTGGACCAGCCATCCGCGGAGCATGTCGGCGCGGCCGGAGATGCCGATCGGCGCGCCGACGACGCTGCTCCGGCCAGCACGCCTGAACGTGATGGTGGCGCGGCTGCTGAGAATGCTGAACAGCCAGAGAAGGCCGCGGCCATCAGCGCGAGCGTGGAAGTGACGGTGGTGCCAGGCGTGGCCCGGTACCACCGCAGCGAGTGCATTCTGATCCGGTTCCTCGGTCCCGATGATCTCGACATCATGACGAGGCAGACGGCCGAGGCCGACGGCTGCGTGCCGTGCCGCGCTTGTCAGCCCGACAAGCTGCCCGCCGACGCTTAACCGCACCCCAGCGCCGCCGAACGGGTCAGGCTCGGCGGAGCCAGAAAGTCAGCCCCAGATCCTGTTCTTCGTGGATGCCGACCGCACCATCGGCGGCCGGGTCGGGCTGCCCGGCGCGGAATTCCACCGCGAGGACCTCACTCGCGATCAACGACCCGTGTTCGGTCAGCGCCGCGGCGAGTTCGGTGTCTGAGGCCTGCCACCACAGCACGATGCGGTCGCTGACGTGCAGCCCGTCGCTCTTGCGCGCGTCCTGCACCAGCCGGATAACCTCGCGGGCCAGCCCTTCCCGGCGCAGCTCAGGAGTGATGGCGACCTCGAGCGCGACCGTCTCGCCGCCCTCGGTCGCCACCGTCCAGCCCGACCGCGGGGTCTGGGTCACAATGACGTCGTCCGCGCCGAGCAGCACCGGGGCACCGTCCACGAGGACAGAAAATTCCCCTTCCGAACGCATGGCCGCCGCGACTGCCGCAGGATCAGCTGCGGAGAGCGCGCCCGCCACGGCCGGGGTCCGCTTGCCGAACCGGCGGCCGAGGGCACGGAAGTTCGGCTTGACGACGTGATCCACCAGGTCGTCCGCGACCGTGGTCAGCGTGTCCAGTGACCGCACGTTGAGCTCGGTGGCTATCTCGGCGCGCAGTTCGGGTGCGAGGCCGGCAAAGCCCGAGGCGGCCACGAGCGCCCGGGGAAGCGGCTGCCGGGTCTGCACCGCCGCGGCGGCCCGGGCCGACCGGCCGAGTTCCACCAGCCGCCGGGTGAGCGCCATCTCCGCAGACAGCTGCCGGTCGATCAGCCCCTCGTCGGCCTGCGGCCAGTCGGCCAGGTGCACCGAGTCTGGTCCGCCCATGGGCCGCAGCACGCCCCACACATAGTCGGTCAGGAAGGGCACCATCGGCGCCATCAGCCGGGTGAGAGTCTCCAGGCAGTCATACAGGGTGGCGAAGGCGGCCGCGCTGTCCGGGGTGGCCGGGCCCTCCCAGAACCGCCGCCGCGACCGGCGCACGTACCAGTTGGACACGTCGTCGATGAACGCGGCGAGCCTGCGGCCGGCCGCGGCGGTGTCGAACCCCTCCAGGGCGTCGGTGACATCCGCCGTGACGGCGTGCAGCTCACTGAGCACCCAGCGGTCCAGCAGCGGCCGGTCGGCGGGCGGCGGCGCATCGGCCATGTTGCCCGGCCCCCAGGCCTGGCCCTGCGCGGCCGCCGCATTGGCGTACAGCACCAGGAACGAGACGGTGTTCCAGTAGGTGAGGAGCACCTTGCGGACGATCTCATCGAGCGCGGCGGCGCCGATCCGCCTGGTGGACCACGGCGAGCCCGCGGCGGCGAAGAACCAGCGGACGGCGTCCGCGCCGTGCGCCTCCATGAGCGGGATCGGCTCCAGCACGTTGCCGAGGTGCTTGCTCATCTTGCGACCCGCCTCGTCGACGACCAGGCCGAGGCAGACCACGTTCTCGTAGGCGGACCGGCCGAACACCAGGGTGCCGACCGCCATCAGGGAGTAGAACCAGCCGCGGGTCTGGTCGATGGCTTCGCAGATGAACTGCGCGGGGTAGCTGCGCTCGAACTCCTCCTCGTTGCGCAGCGGTGCGCCATGCCGGGCGAACGGCATCGACCCAGAGTCGTACCAGGCGTCGATCACCTCTGGCACCCGCCGGGCCCGCGCACCGCACTCGCGGCAGCTGATCACGACGTCGTCCACGTAGGGCCGGTGCGGGTCCAGGTCGGAGAGGTCCTGGCCAGCTAGCTCGCTGAGTTCGGCCAGCGAGCTCACGCACGTCAGGTGCTGATCCCCGCACTCCCAGATCGGCAGGGGGGTACCCCAGTACCGGGTACGTGACAGCGCCCAGTCCACGTTGTTGCGCAGCCACTCGCCGTATCTGCCGTGCTTGATGGTCGGCGGCTGCCAGTTGGTCCGCTCGTTCTCGGCCAGCAACTGGTCCTTGATCTGGGTGGTGCGGATGTACCAGGACGGCAGTGCGTAGTACAGCAGCAGCGTGTGGCACCGCCAGCAATGCGGGTAACTGTGCTGGTACGGCTCGACCCGGAACATCAGCCCCCGGTCGGTGAGGTAGCTGACTATCGGGGCGTCGGCGTCTTTGAAGAACATCCCGCCGACGAGCGGCACGGACTCCTCGAACCGGCCGTCCGGCCGGATCGGGTTCACCACCGGCAGCCCGTGCGCCCGGCCCGTTTCCATGTCGTCCGCGCCGAATGCCGGTGCCAAGTGCACCAGGCCGGTTCCGTCCTCGGTGGTCACGAACGCCCCCGGCACGACCCGGTGCGCGTTGGGGATGTCGATCAGGTCCAGCGGGCGCTGGTAGGTGGCCCCCACCAGGTCGGTGCCGGGCACCCTGGCGACGATCTGCCAGCCCTCCCCGAGCACGTGCGGCACGCGCTGCTCGACGACCACCACCGTGTCGCCGCTGCCCGGCTTGCGGGCGATCGCGTAGGTCTCGTCCGGGTGCACGGCGACCGCGGTGTTGGACACCAGCGTCCACGGCGTCGTGGTCCAGACCAGCAGGTCAGCCCCGGCCAGCTGCGGATTGGCCCCCTCGGGCAGCGTGCGCAGCGGGAACCGCACGGTCACCGAGGGGTCGGTGACCGGCTGGTACACATCGGGCTGGCCCATCTCGTGGTCGGACAGCGGTGTCTCGCAGCGCGGGCAGTAGGGGCTGATCCGGAAGTCCTTGACCAGCAGCCCCTTGTCGAAGATGACCTTGAGCGACCACCAGACGGACTCGATGTAACTCGGATCCATGGTCCGGTAGGCCCGGGACAGGTCGATCCAGTAGCCGAGCCGGGAGGTCATCTCCTCGAACGCGTCCACATGGCGCAACACCGATTCGCGGCACCGGGCGTTGAACTCGGCAACGCCGTACGCCTCGATTTCCTTCTTGCCGGACAGCCCGAGTTCCCGCTCGACCGCCACCTCGACCGGCAGCCCGTGGCAGTCCCAGCCGCCCTGCCTCGGCACGTGGAAACCCTGCATGGTCTTGAAGCGCGGGAAGAGGTCCTTAAAGACCCTGGCCTCGATGTGATGCACGCCGGGCATCCCGTTGGCGGTCGGCGGCCCCTCATAAAACGTCCACTGCTGGCCGCCCGCCGTGGCGTCGAGGGAGCGTTCGAAGACCTTCCCGTCCTGCCAGCGGGCCAGCATCTCATGCTCCAGCGCAGGCAGGTCGATGGCCGCGGGCAGATCAGGGAAAAAACGCGCGCGGCCGGCCGCGCGCGGCTGGGCTGGCTGCGGCTGGGCTGTGTCCGGCTGGGCTGGCTGCGGCTCGGCTTCGTGCGGCATGGTGGCGGGCCTCCTGCGGGCGTCGCGCGGGCTGATCTATGGGTGCCCGTGCGAACGGCTTCGCTGGAGGGACGAGGCTCGCCGGCGGCGGCCCCGCGGTACCACCCTCCTTGGCCGCGGCGACCCGCCTGGTGCGGACCACGGCCCTCTCTGCAATGTTCTGCGGCCGGTTCTACTGGGCTGGCCATGCCTGGCCGCGGCTGTTCTTCCGGCAGTTCCGGGGTGATCTGGTCCGCTGGGCCTGCCCCGGGCTCCCACCATCCCCGGGTCGCTCCTGGCCGCGATCAACGGCAGCTGTCCCCATCAACACCTTCGCAGGGCCTTAACGATAGCCGATGGCCAGGCAAGCACCGGAACGATTTTAGAGCGCCCGGCAATAGGACTGCCGGGCTCGCGGCGCCCAGACGACGACCGGCGGCGTTCTCACTCGCCCGCATAGCTCCGCTATGCGGGCTCGCTCGGCCTTGCCGGACCGCCGCCTGGATCACCGCTCCCTGATCCAGCGCCCTATTGCCGGGCGCTCTTACCCCGGCCGGCCGGTCGCCGGGATGATTGGCCGACGCGGATGTGTTTGCAGACGCGGGGGACGGCGATTTATCCTCCGGTGACTACCCGCAATCAAGATCGATTTGCGTGCGGTCATCTTTCCCGAACATTCGCTGAGAGAGGGGCCCGACATGACCGCAACCGCGCGTTCGGGTGCCGCCGCTCTTCCTGTCCGGCCGGGCGAGAAGCCCTGGACCGAGGTGGAGTTGGCCAAGGTGCGCAAGGAGCTTGACGCTGAGGTCGCCGGGCTGCGCGCGGACATTTCCAGGGCCGAGTCGGAGATCGCTGAGCGGCTCGGTGACGCGGTCGGCGACGCGGGAGACGACCAGGCGGATGCGGGGGCCAAGACCTTCCAGCGGGAGCACGAACTGGCGCTGACGCAGAACGCCCGTGAACTGCTGGTCCAGAACGAGCGGGCGCTGGCCAGGATCGATGCGGGCACCTACGGCGTCTGTGAGTCCTGCGGGCAGCCGATCGGAAAAGCACGCCTGCAGGCATTCCCCCGTGCGACCCTGTGCGTGTCATGCAAACAGCGCGAGGAAAGACGCTGACCGGGGCGTCGGCCAGGCCGCACGAGCCCTGGAAGCCAGGAGATCCCTCCGTGCGCGGGGTGCACGGAGATCACGGGGGCCACGAAGATCACGGGGTGCACGGGGTGCACGAAGATCACGGAGTGCGCGGAGTGCACAAAGATCACGGAGTGCGCGGAGTGCACAAAGATCACGGGGTGCGGGAAGACCAACCAGTCCGCCCGCGGCGCACGGGGCTGCTGCTGGCCATCGCGGCCGGGATTTTCGCCATTGACCTGGCGACCAAGACGATCGTGGTGGCCACGCTGTCGGACCGCCAGCCCGTCCGGCTCCTCGGTGGACTGCTCACCCTGCGGGTGCTGCGCAACAGCGGAGCGGCGTTCAGCATCGGGACGTCCATGACCGCCGTGTTCACCCTGATCGCGGTCGCGGTGATCATTTCCATTCTGCGCACCTCGCGCCGCCTGCGCAGCCTGCCCTGGGCGATGACGCTGGGCCTGCTGCTCGGGGGGGCCACCGGTAACCTGGGCGACCGGCTGTTCCGTTCCCCGGGCCCGCTGCGCGGCTACGTCGTCGACTGGATCGAACTGCCGCACTGGCCGGTCTTCAACGTGGCTGACTCCGCGATCGTCTGCGGCGGCATACTGGCGGTGCTGCTCGCCGCGCGTGGCATCCGCCTGGATGGGACTCAGGACCGGACCAGGAAGAGCCCAGGGGACGGGCCTGGGGACATTACGGGAAACGGGCCTGACGGGCCGAGGCAGCGGACGCCGGACGGGACCCTCGCCCGCGACCGGCCAGCCCCTGGATCAGCGGCCGGGGGCAGCACGACGTGATACCAGCGGACCAGCGCCGGGTGCCGGTTCCGGAAGGGCTGGACGGCGAGCGGCTGGACGCCGCGCTGGCCCGGATGTTCGGGCTGTCCAGGACCCTGGCGGCGGAACTGATCAGCGAGGGCCTGGTGCTCGTCGGCGGGCGGCCTGCGGCCAAGTCCGACCGGGTGCCGGCCGGGGAGTGGCTCGACGTGACGCTGCCCGCGCCCGTGGCGGCGGCGCCGCCGAAGGCTGTTCCCGGCCTGGCCGTGGTCTACGAGGACGCCGACGTCGTGGTCGTGGACAAGCCGCCGGGCGTGGCGGCTCACCCCACGCCCGGCTGGACCGGGCCCACGGTGCTCGACGGCCTGCTCGCAGCGGGTCACACGATCGCCACCAGCGGCGCCGCTGAGCGGCAGGGCATCGTGCACCGGCTGGACGCGAACACTTCCGGGCTCATGGTGGTGGCCAAGAGCGAGCCTGCCTACAGTGCCCTCAAGCGAGCGTTCAGGGAACGAGAAGTGGATAAGCGGTACCACGCCCTGGTGCAGGGGCACCCGGATCCGCTGCGCGGCACCGTCGATGCGCCGATCGCCAGGCACCCGTCCGGCGACGGCCGTTTCGCGGTGGTCGCCGGGGGCCGGCCCAGCATCACGCACTACGACACCATCGAGGCGTTCCGCGGCGCCAGCCTGGCCGAGATCATCCTGGAGACCGGGCGCACCCACCAGATCCGGGTGCACATGGCCGCGTTGCGGCACCCGTGCGCGGGAGACCGGCTGTATGGCGCCGACCCCGTGTTCGCCGCGGGGCTGGCGCTGACCCGCCAGTGGCTGCACGCGGTCAGGCTGAGCTTCGCCCACCCAGCCGACGGCCGCCGGGTGGAATTCACCAGCGAGTACCCGCCCGACCTCGCCGGCCCTCTCGACACCCTCCGCGCCCAGTCCTGACCCGGCGCCATACCGTGATCATGAAGGACATAGCGGGACCGGCGGCACATCCGGAGTGTCGAGTCGCTGTGCGCCCAGCCGCTCTAATAGGCTCGATGAGCCGGACCGGTACGGCCATCTGCTGAGGATCTGTCAGAGCATGGGTCCTCCAAGACGGCGCACCGGTCACTTCCCCCCGGCCCCGGTAGTAGACGCCCGCGAGGGTGCTCCGACGCATGCCCGAAGGAGGCGCTACTTCATGACGGCAGCAGCGGCGGAACGCGGCGCGGACGGCGGATTCGTCCACCTCCACGTGCACACCGAGTACTCCATGCTGGACGGGGCCGCCCGGTTGAAGGACCTGTTCGCCGAGTGCGAGCGAACCGGGATGACCGCCATCGCGATGACCGATCACGGCAACCTCTACGGCGCCTATGATTTCTGGTCGAAGGCGAATAAGGCCGGGGTCAAACCGATCGTCGGCATCGAGGCGTATGTCGCGCCGGAGTATCGCGGCAACAAGCGCCCGGTGCGGTGGGGCAGCCCGGCTCAGAAGGACGACGACGTATCCGGTGGCGGCGCCTACACGCATATGACGCTGCTCGCCGAGACCACCGAGGGCATGCACAACATCTTTAAGCTCTCCTCGCTGGCCTCCCTGGAGGGCTACTTCCGCAAGCCCAGGATGGATCGCGAGCTGCTCGCCAGCTACGCCAAGGGGATCATCGCGACCACCGGCTGCCCCAGCGGCGAGGTGCAGACCAGGATCCGGCTCGGCCAGTACAACGAGGCCGTCGAGGCGGCCGCCGCCTACCGCGACATCTTCGGCGCGGACAACTTCTTCGTTGAGATCATGGACCACGGCCTCGGCCTGGAGCAGCGCACCAGGGAAGGCCTGAAGCGCCTCGCCGGACAGCTCTCGCTGCCCTTCGTGGTTACCAACGACTCGCACTACACCAGGCCCGAGGATGCGCGCTCGCATGAGGTCTTGCTTTGCGTGCAGACCGGGACCAACCTGGCCGACCCGGACAGGTTCAAGTTCGATGGCACCGGCTACTACGTGAAGAGCCCGCAGGAGATGCGCGCGGCCAGCACCGACGCGGAGTGGCAGGCCGGCTGCGACTCGACGCTGCTCATCGCCGAACGGACCGATGTCTCGTTCGCCAAGTCAAACCTCATGCCCCGCTTCCCGCTGCCGGACGGCGAGACCGAGCAGAGCTGGCTGCGCAGGGAAGTCTGGGCCGGCATGGAGCGGCGTTACCCGGACGGATTCGACGAGCAGCGCCGCAAGCAGGCTGAGTACGAGATCGGCGTTATCGAGCAGATGGGCTTCTGCGCGTACTTCCTGGTCGTCGCCGACTTCATCATGTGGGCCAAGCGGAACGGCATCAGGGTCGGACCGGGCCGCGGCTCTGGCGCGGGTTCCATCGTGGCGTACTCGCTGGGTATCACTGACCTCGACCCGATCTACCACGGCCTGGTCTTCGAGCGGTTCCTCAACCTCGATCGCGTGACCATGCCGGACTTTGATATCGATTTCGACGAGCGTCGGCGCGGTGACGTGATCCGGTACGTCACTGAGCGATACGGCGATGACCGGGTCGCGCAGATTATCACCTACGGCACCATCAAGGCCAAGGCCGCCGTCAAGGACTCGGCACGGGTGCTCGGCTTCCCCTATGCCCTCGGCGACCGGATCACCAAGGCGTTCCCGCCGGCCGTGATGGGCAAGGACATCCCGCTGTCCGGTGTCTTCGACCCTGATCACCAGCGCTACGGCGAGGCAGGCGAGATCCGCGCCCTGTATGAAGCCGAGGCCGAGGTCAAGCAGGTGATCGACACCGCGCGCGGGCTGGAGGGCCTGATCCGCCAGCCCGGCGTGCACGCGGCAGGCGTGATCATGAGTTCTGAGCCGCTGATGGACCATATTCCGGTCTGGAAGCGGGAGGCCGACGGTGCGATCATTACCCAGTTCGACTACCCGGCCTGCGAGGACATCGGCCTCCTCAAGATGGACTTCCTGGGCCTGCGCAACCTCACGGTGCTGGAGGACGCGGTCGCCGGCATCGTGGCCAACCGCGGTCAGCAGATTGACCTGGACACGCTGCCGCTCGACGACAAGCCGACCTACGAGCTGCTGGCCCGCGGCGACACCCTCGGCGTGTTCCAGCTCGACGGCAGCCCGATGCGGGCGCTGCTGCGGGCGATGCGAGCGGACAAGTTTGGTGACATCGCCGCGGTCATCGCCTTGTACCGGCCCGGGCCGATGGCCAGCGCGCCCGTCTACGCCGACCGCAAGACCGGCCGCAAGCCCGTCATCCCGATCCACCCGGAGCTGGCCGAGCCGCTGGAGGACATCCTTGGCGACACCTACGGGCTAATGGTCTACCAGGAGCACGTCATGGCCACCGCCATAGCTCTGGCCGGCTACACGCCGGGCAAGGCGGACCTGCTCCGCTGGGCAATGGGCAAGAAGAAGAAGGAGATCCTGGACCGCGAGTACGAGTCGTTCTCGGCGGGCATGCGGGACAACGGGTACTCCGACGACGCGGTCAAGACGATCTGGGACACCCTCGTCCCGTTCTCCGGCTACGCCTTCAACAAGGCGCATGCCGCCGGGTATGCGCTGATCTCCTACTGGACCGCCTACCTGAAGGCCAACTTCCCAGCCGAGTACATGGCGGGCCTGCTGACCTCCGTGGCCGGCGACAAGGACAAGTCAGCGCTCTACCTGAACGAGTGCCGCCGGATGGGCATCACCGTGCTGCCGCCGGACGTGAACGCATCCACGGCGATCTTCACGCCGGTCGGCGAGGATATTAGGTTCGGGATGGCCGCTGTCCGTAATGTCGGCACCAATGTGGTGGAGTCGATCATCGCAGCACGCAAGTCCAAGGGCGCGTTCGCCAGCTTCGCCGACTTCTTGCGCAAGGTCCCGGTCAACGTGTGCAACAAGCGGGTGATCGAGTCACTGGTCAAGGCCGGCGCGTTCGACTCACTCGGGCACCCGCGCCGGGGCTTGGTGCTGATCCACGAGCAGGCCATCGACACGGTGATCGACGTCAAGCGCAACGAGGCGATGGGCCAGGACTCGCTGTTCGGCGGTGACTCCGAGACCGAGGCCACCTTCGAGGTGCCGGTCCCGGACGGCGAGTGGGAGAAGTCCGTCCTGCTCGGCTTCGAGCGGGAGATGCTCGGCCTGTACGTCTCGGACCACCCGCTGCTGGGCGTGGAGCACATCCTGGCCGCGGCCACCGATTGCTCCGTGGCCCAATTGCTCGGCTCCGCCACAGAAGATACCGAACGAACCGCCAAGGGTAACCGTGGCGACGCCCAGCCGGTCACCGTCGGCGGAATCCTGTCCGGCGTCCAGCGGAAGGTCACCAAGCAGGGCAATCCGTGGGCCGCTGGGACCCTGGAGGACCTGGAAGGCGCGATCGAGGTACTTTTCTTCCCGGCCACCTATCAGCAGTGCGCGCTCCTGCTCGCCGAGGACGCGGTGGTGGTCGTGAAGGGGCGCCTGGACCGGCGCGAGGACTCACCCAAGCTGATCGCCATGGAGGTGACCGTCCCCGACCTGTCGGTGGGCGGAAGCGGCCCTTTCGTGGTGTCGATACCGGTCCAGCGGTGCGTCGCGCCGGTCGTGGACCGGCTCAGGGAGGTCCTGCGTACCCATCCGGGCCTGGCCGAGGTACACCTGAAACTCTGCAATGGCCCGCAGACGACGATCGTGCGTCTCGATGACAAGCTCCGCGTCAGGCCCTCGCCCGCACTGCAAGCCGACCTGAAGCAGTTGCTCGGGCCTGCTTGCGTGGGCTGAGCTTCGCCGGCTGGGCTTGCGTGGGCTGAGCTTCGCCAGCTGGGCCGACGTTGGCTGACCCCGCGGCCGACCGGGCCGGCCGGCCCGGCCGGCCCGATCAGGCGTCCTGCGAGTCAGGCGTCCCGCACTACCAGTAGCCAGGTGGTGATGCCAAAGAGCACGGCGGTCCACAAGCAGAACACGCCGAACCCCGCCCACGGCGATAGCACCTGGTTCGCCTGCTGGTGCGCCTGTCCGATGAGGTGACCCGCCTCGGTCGGCAAGTAGCCGTGGACGTATTTCCCGATCTTTCCCGGGATCAGCTGGGTGAGCGGTGCGAGCACGAGCACGAAAGCGATCACGCCGGTAATGGCGCCCGCGGTGTGCCGGATGATGGCGCCGATCGACATCGCGAACAGGCCCAGCACGGCGAGGAAGAGCCCGGAGCCCCATACAGCGCGGGCCACGCCGGGTTCGCCCAGCGAGACCGGTGCGTGGCTGTGCAGGATCGGCTGGCCGATGAAGAACGAGGCGAAGGTCACGCATTCGCCGACCACGAGCACGAGTGCCGCGAAGACTACCGCCTTGGCGATCAGCATGGGGATCCGGCGTGGCACGGCCAGCAGCGAGGCCCTGATCACCCCGGTGGAATACTCGCTCGCGATCACCAGGACGCCGAGCACGCATATGGTCAGCTGCCCGAGGAAAAGCCCGGAGCCCAGAATCGTGCTCACCGGGTCGGCCATTATCTGCGCACGCTGCGTGGGATCGGACTTGTTCCAGCCGTAGACGGTGAGCCAGGTGAACAAGACGGTGAACCCGAGGGTGACGACGACCAGCAGGATCAGCGACCAGACGGTGGACCGGACCGAGCGGATCTTCGTCCACTCGGCGAGCAGCAGATGGCCGAAACCCACGTTGTGTGACGCGGGGGGAACAGCAGGCCCCCCGGCCCAGCTCGGGGCCACGGGCGGGCTGGCGGAGGTCATTCGGTCCTCCCTTGAGCCGTGATGCCGGTTGGTTCAGCCGCCGCCGCCCCGGCCTCGTCACGTCCGTGGGTGCCAGGTGCGACGTACTCGACGCTGTCGGCAGTCAGTTCCATGTACGCCTCCTCCAGCGAGGCCAGCCGCGGGGTCAGCTCGTGCAGGACAATCTGGTGCGCGGCGGCGATCTCGCCGATTCGCGGCGCATCAAGCCCGCGGACGCCGAGCGTTTCCGCCCGGCCGTTGGCCGCTTCCTCGGCGGTCGCTTTGCCGCCTTCCGCAGCGATCAGGTCGGCGAGCCGTGCCGCGTCGGGGGATCGCACCAGCACCGACTTCTCGGAGCTTCGCTCGATGAACTCCTGCGTGCCGCTCTCCGCGATCAGCTTGCCGCGGCCGATCACGATCAGGTGGTCGGCAGTGACCGCCATCTCGTTCATCAGGTGACTGGACACGAAGACCGTGCGGCCCTCGCCCGCGATCTGCTTCATCAGGTTCCTGATCCACATGATGCCCTCGGGATCGAGCCCGTTGACCGGCTCGTCCAGCACGAAGACCTGGGGATCGCCCAGCATGGCCACGGCGATGCCGACCCGCTGGCTCATCCCGAGCGAGAAGCCGCCGGTGCGCTTGTGCGCCACCTCCTTCAGCCCGACCAGGTCGAGCACCTCGTCCACCCGGCTGCGCGGCAGGCCCTGGGTCTGCGCGAGGAAGAGCAGGTGGTTGTAGGCGCTGCGGCCAGTGTGCATAGCCTTGGCCTCCAGCAGCGCGCCGACCGTGCGCAATGGCTGCTTCAGGTCGACGTAGCGCTTCCCGTTGATCGTGGCGCTCCCGGCCTGCGGCCGGTCGAGGCCGAGGATGAGCCGCATGGTGGTGGACTTGCCTGCACCGTTCGGCCCGAGGAACCCGGTGACCCGGCCCGGCTCGACGGTGAACGACAAATGGTCGACTGCGAGTTTGTCCCCGTAACGTTTGGTCAGGTCACGTGCCTCAATCATGTGCTTCCCTCTGAGCGGTTCTAGGCGGTGTGGCCGGATCCCCCCGGAGCTAGTGGTCTGTAAGCGGAGTCCTCTTTGCCTGGACGCCATTCGCAGGACCCCGCTTAGAGACCACTGGGTTAACCGTAGCAATAACTGCCTTGTGGGCGCTGGCTCGGATGGGACTGGCGGGCCGGCGGTCAGGGCCGTCACGTACGCTTCTGCGGAGGATGACCCAGCCCATGCATTTTCCTGATCCGGCCGCCGGTTATCTGCCGCCTGGCGGCAGCCGGGCGCCCGGCATGCACGCGGCCGGCGGCGGCTCCGCCCCCGACGTGGCCCGGAACGCCGTGGAGTGGCGGGCAGCTCTCGTCCCTTCCCTCGCGGTGGTGGCCGGAACTGCCCTGCTCGGCGTGGCTGGCGGGTACCTCTGGGCGGCCGTGGCTCCCCGGGTGGCGCTCGTGGTGGTCGGTCATGGCGCCGCGGACCTGGTCAATTCGGAAACCAGCGCGTTCATCGCCGCCGATGGGTGGTATTGCGTGATCTGCCTGGTTGGCGGCGTAATTTCGGGCCTGCTCGGGTACTGGCTCGTGGTGCGCAGGCACGGCCCGGTGGCCATGGCGGGGGTGCTCATCGGCGGGCTGGCCGCAGGGCTGATCACGTCGTGGATCGGGGAGCAGTCCGGGCTCGCCACGTTCCACCATCTGCTGGCCACGCTGCCGGCGGGCGCGCACATGCAGTCTCGCCTCACGCTGGGCTCGCGAAGCGCGATCGCTTTCTGGCCGCTGGCGGCGGGGCTGATGGCCGGCGGCGTTGAAGCGATCAGCGCAATGCGCGAGCGGCACCGGACCGCCGTCCCGCTGGTACTCGCGCCGCCTGGCTATCCGGGCGCCCAGCCCGGGTATCCGGGTGCCCCGACCGGCTATCCGGGTGCCGCGCCTGGCTATCCGGGTGCCCTGACCGGCTATCCGGGTGCCCCGCCTGGCTATCCGGGTGCCCTGACCGGCTATCCGGGTGCCCCGCCTGGCTATCCGGGTGCCCC
>Ga0099829_10001182_pt1 | contig 14257 bp, 9 predicted proteins | sample CZO8metaG_3_FD_79336 | JGI IMG/M metagenome (GOLD analysis project Ga0099829, IMG submission 79336) | Vadose zone soil microbial communities from the Eel River Critical Zone Observatory, Northern California, USA - CZOApr15con2H2.8 metaG | ecosystem: Environmental > Terrestrial > Soil > Vadose...
ATTGGCTGCTCCGCGCCGCCAGCGATCCAATCATCGTAGGGGTGATTGGAAATCTCGATCCTGCCGGGCCCGACTTTCCGCGACAACTGGAACGCCTCGCGGCAAACCCGATCTTCCGCGGCATCCGCTATGGCAACCTCTGGGATCGGAATCTCGGTGCCCAGTTGAACAATCCTGGATTTATCGCGAATCTGACGCGGCTATCGGCCTCTGGCCGGCTGCTGGAGAGCGCCAATCCCAATCCTGTGCTTATCGCCGACATCCTGAAGCTCACTGACAAAGTTCCCGAGTTGCGAATCGTGATCGACCATCTTCCGCAAGCCGTGCCCCCCGTGGAACCCGCAGCCCGGAAGGCTTACCAGCGGGATCTGCAAGAACTCGGCCGGCGCAGCAACGTTTTTGTGAAGGGCTCAGAGGTCCTTCACCGGGTTGGTGACAAGGTGCCAGCCGATCTCGATTTTTACCGGCCCTGGCTTGACGAGATATGGGACATCTTCGGAGAGGATCGGTTGCTGTACGGCAGCGACTGGCCAAACAGCGATCACGTGGCGCCTTACGCCGATACATTCGACATCATCCGGCAGTATGTGACTCGCAGGGGACCGCGCGCTTCAGCGAAATTTTTCTGGAACAATTCGATCATAGTCTATAGATGGCACCAGCGCAGCGCGGCTCAGCAACATCTGTCTGGCTGATTCTGATTTTGGGTGGAGCAGCGCTTTAGCGCTGCATTGAAGGCGGCGTGTTGCGGCTTCAGCCGCTGAGGTACCCTCAGGGACTAAAGCCCATTGCAAAACTAAATCGAACTTGCACCGTACCCGCAGAACCTTGCGAAAAGGCTGCCGGTGCCAGCCCCGCGCTACTCAAACACAAAACAACCCCGAGACCAAACCGCAAAGCACGTCTTTTCATCGGTATTTTTCCTGGCTCTCTATGACTTCAAACTACGGAGCGCGCTGGTGAAGATCACGCCTGGCCATCCTTCCGCCTGTCGCCAGATTCGAAGTTCACCGCCGATATTATCGTTTACTTTATCGTTTATGCGAGCGAGTGGGGATGGCGTGTGTGACCCGTGCGGGGTCAGACTTGCGTTTACCGCTATCAGAGGGTTTCGTTAACCACCGTCTACGGTCATTACGCTAAGACTTCACCTCTGTTCGCAATTGGGTGTGTCCCAATTTGAAATCTATCTATGTCAGGACAGAACTTATTAATCTGACGGTTAAGCGTCTTAATAAATACTCAAAAGTGTGTCACCCGTAGGGCAAGCTTCGTCGCGGCTCACCTCCGGACAGCCCGCAGCCTGCTCGAAACTGGGAACCCGAAATACAGAACTGGTAAAAAGTCAGGTGAAATGAAGACCACGCCCCGGCTGAATCGCAGTGTGCAATTCGCGTTCGGGTCCGCCACTTTGACCTTACTCATGGTGGGTGCGGTGTCTTATCGCGGCATCGTCGCGTCCAGTGAAAGCGATCGCTGGGTGCGGCATACTCACGAAGTTCTGGAGAGCCTCGCGGATTTACGCAACGCCACGAGAAGTATCGAATCGAGCAGCCGCGGATTTGTATTGACGGGCAGGGAATCCTATCTCGAATCCTACCGCGCCAGCATAACCGGGGAAGAGCAGGACCAGCTAACCATTCGCAGCTTAACCGCGGACAACCCCGCGCAGCAGCGCCAGCTTTCCACCCTCACCAGGCTGGCAGCGGAGAAGATCCAGTTTTCGGAGATGGTCATGGGTCTGCGCCGGTCGCAGGGTTTGGAGGCGGCGGCGGATGCCATCCGAGCCGAAGCGGGGCTGCGGATCATGGATCAGTTTCAAGGCACAGTTCGCCAGATGCAGGATGAAGAGCTGCGCTTGCTGGCGCAGCGCAATGCGGAGGCGAAGCGGCGATTGGCGCAGACCAAAGCGGTTCTGATTTTCGGAACTGTCCTGGGCCTGTTGATCACCGCTGCCGCAGGTTGGAGCGTCCAGCGCGACAGCTCCAGACGCGAGCGGGCCGAGGAGATGCTCCGCGACAGCGAAGAAAAATATCGCACGCTGCTCAGCCGCGATCTCAGCGAGAGCAAGGAATCGGGCGAGAAGTACCGCGGACTGCTGGAAGCGGCTCCGGATGCGATGGTGGTGGTGAAGCCGGGCGGCGAGATCGTCCTGCTGAATGTTCAGGCGGAAAAGCAGTTCGGCTACCGCCGCGATGAACTGGTAGGCCAGAAGGTGAAGAACATCATTCCCAAGGGCTTCGCGGAACGGTTGATCGCCGACGGTACTCGCACCGCGGCAGAAGCGCTGGCGCAGCAGATCGGTAACGGCATCGAGCTCACGGGGCGGCGGAAAGATGGCGGCGAGTTTCCTATCGAGATCATGCTGAGCCCGCTCGAAAGCGTCGAAGGCATCCTGGTAACGGCCGCCATCCGCGACATCAGCGTACGCAAGAACGCGGAAAAGCATCTGGCCCAAATGGAAGGCCGGTACCGTGGACTGCTGGAAGCGGCTCCGGATGCCATGGTAGTGGTGAAACCGGGCGGGGACATCGTTCTGCTGAATGTTCAGGCAGAGAACAAGTTTGGCTACAGCCGCGACGAACTGGTAGGCCAGAAGATAAAGAACATCATTCCCGAAGGCTTTGCGGAACGGCTGATCGCCGACGCTCTTCGCACCGCCGAAGACGCGCTGGCGCAGCAGATCGGCACCGGGATCGAGCTCACCGGGCGGCGGAAGGATGGCAGCGAGTTTCCCATCGAGATCATGCTGAGCCCCCTCGACAGTGCCGAAGGCATCCTGGTAACCGCGGCCATCCGCGACATTACCGCGCGCAAGAAGGCCGAAATGCATCTTCTGCACACGGTGGAGGAATTAAACCGCTCCAATGAGGAATTGGGGCAATTTGCCTACATTGCCTCTCACGATTTGCAGGAGCCGCTGCGCATGGTGGCCAGTTACACCCAGCTTCTGTCCCGGCGCTATAAGGGAAAGCTGGACGCCGACGGCGATCAGTTCATCGCCTTCGCGGTGGACGGGGCCAATCGCATGCAGCGCCTGATTCAGGACCTGCTCGCCTTTTCGCGGGTGGGGACCAAAGGCCAGGACCTGCTCGATATCTCCAGCGAAGATGCATTGCAACAGGCGCTGATGAATCTGTGTAGCGCCCTCGAGGAAAGCGGCGCCCAGGTGACTCACGATCCCCTGCCCCCGGTCCAGGCGGACGAGACCCAACTGGTGCAGTTATTTCAGAACCTGGTGGGCAATGCCATCAAGTACCAAAGCCCCGGGGTCCCCGGGTACACGTCTCCGCTGCCAGGAATGGCGCGAAGAAATGGATCTTTTCGGTGAAAGACAACGGACTGGGAATTGACCCGCAGTACTTCGACAAGATTTTTGGCATGTTCCAGCGCTTGCACAAACGGGAAGAGTTCGCCGGCACCGGCATCGGGCTGGCCATCTGCAAAAAGATTGTCGAGCGCCACGGCGGCAGTATCTCGGTCGAGTCACAACCGGGGCAAGGCTCCACCTTTCACTTTGCCTTGGCGGGAAGCGAGGCGAAAACCATGAAAGCCAGTGGAGGATAACGATATCTCGCTACAGGTTCTCTTAGTTGAAGACAGTCCCGGAGATGTCCGGCTGACGCAGGAAGCCTTCCGCGAGGCCAATCCGGCCGTCGCTTTGCACGTTGCTTCTGACGGCGTGGAGGCCATGGCCTTTCTGCGGCGCGAGGGAACCCACGCGAATGCCCCTCGGCCGGATCTGATCTTGCTGGACCTGAACCTCCCCAAAATGGATGGCCGCGAGGTTCTGGCTCACATCAAGGAGGATGCCAGCCTGAAAACCATCCCTACCGTGATCCTGACTACCTCAGACGCGGAAGAGGACATCGTGAAGAGCTGCGAGCTCGAGGCCAACTGCTACCTCAGCAAGCCGGTGCAATTGGATGCGTTCGATAACCTGGTGAAAAGCATCAATGATTTCTGGCTGACCAAGGCCAAGCTGCTGCCTCAGGAGCAAAGCGAATGAGCCAGAAGTCGATCAAAGAGATTCTTCTGATCGAAGATAACCCCGGAGACGCCCTCTTGCTCCGCGAGATGTTGAACGAGCTGAGTTCGTTCAGCACCCACTTGACCCACGTGGAGTATATGGTTGCAGCCGAGAAGCATCTTGCGGAACACGCGGTTGACATTATCTTGATCGACCTGTATTTGCCCGATGCGCAAGGAGTGGGAGCGGTACGGCGGGTCCAGGTAGTCGCGCCCCGCGTCCCCCTGGTGGTGCTGACCGGCATGGACGACGAATCGCTGGCGCTACAAGCCTTGCAGGAAGGCGCGCAAGACTATCTCATTAAAGGCCAGATCGAGGCGCGCGGGCTTCTGCGGGCCCTGCGCTATGCGGTTGAGCGCAAGGTCATGGAAGAAGCGCTGTTCGCGGAAAAGGCTCGCGATCTCACGGCGCGGAAACAAATCGAAGAAGAACTGCGTCGCGCGAAGGAGGCGGCCGAGGCGGCCAACCGCGCCAAGAGCGAGCTTCTGGCCAACATGAGCCATGAGATCCGCACCCCGATGAATGGCATCATCGGCATGACCGACCTGGCGCTGGACACGCAGCTGAACGCGGAACAGCGCGACTACCTGACCATGGTCAAGACCTCCGCCGATTCCCTGCTGTCGCTGCTCAACGACATTCTGGATTTGTCCAAGATCGAGGCCGGCAAGCTGGATTTCGAAACCATCGACTTCAACCTGCGCGATACCCTCGAGGATGCCATCAAGGGTCTGGGTCTGCGTGCCCATCAGAAAGGGATCGAGCTCGCCTGTCATCTGTTGCCCCACGTTCCCGAAGCCGTACAAGGCGATCCCACGCGTCTGCGGCAGGTGATAGTGAACCTGGTAGGCAACGCCATCAAGTTCACGACCACGGGCGAAGTGGTGCTTCGGGTCGACCGTGGTGAAGCAGCGGAGGATGACGCGCTGCTCCATTTTGCCGTAAGCGACACCGGAGTCGGCGTGCCCTTCGACAAGCAGCAGACTATCTTCGAAGCGTTCTCCCAGGTGGACGGCTCCACCACCAGGAAATATGGCGGTACGGGCTTGGGTCTCGCCATTTGCTCGCGACTGGTTGAAATGATGGGCGGACGCATCTGGGTGGAGAGTGAACCCGGCCAGGGCAGCACGTTTCACTTCACGGCACTCTTCCCGTTGCAGAAGATGGCGCCCCAAAAGTACGAATCCGTCGGAGTGGAAAGGCTGCGCGGTCTTCCCGTATTGGTGGTAGACGATAACGCCACCAACCGGCGCATCCTTCAGGAGATGCTGCTGCTTTGGCAAATGAACCCGACCTTGACCGAAGGCGGACCCGAGGCGCTCGCCGTGCTGGAGCAGGCCGCTGGCCGAGGAACTCCTTTTCCCCTGGTTTTGCTCGACGCACAGATGCCCGACATGGACGGGTTCTATGTTGCGAAACGAGTGACCCAGAATGCGCCACCGGCGCCACCGGTCGTCATCATGTTGACCTCCGCCGGCCTGCGGGGGGACGCAGCTCGCTGCCGCGAGTTGGGTATCAGCGCTTATCTGCCGAAACCGATCAAGCGCTCCGATCTCCTGGCCGCGATCCGCATGGCACTCGGGGCGCAAAACCAATCCGAGGAGAATCCTTCCCTGGTCACGGTTCACTCCTTGCGAGAAACCAGAGGTCGGTTGAATATCCTTCTTGCCGAAGATAACCGGATCAACCAGAAAGTGGCGGTCGGGCTGCTGGAAAAAAGTGGACACACGGTGGTGGTGGCGGAAACCGGAAAACGCGCCGTGGAAATGCTGGAATTGGTCGACCAGCAGCCCTTCGACCTCGTCCTGATGGACGTGCAAATGCCCGAAATGGACGGCTTGCAGGCCACCGCCGCCATTCGCCGACGCGAGATGACCAGCGGAAAGCACATTCCCATCATCGCCATGACTGCGCACGCCATGGTGGGCGACAAGGAACGCTGTCTGCAGGCGGGGATGGACGGTTACACCTCAAAGCCGCTGCAGATCCAGGAGCTTCTTGCCGTCATCGAAAACGTTCTCCACGCGCACAACCGCCACGCTCAGACCTGCGCCGGACTGGCCTGAGGCGGTAGAGCTTCTCGAAGAGCCCTCTGAGCGGGATGGTATGACGCTCAACTACTGTCACCTGCCAAGTCCTTGCCAACGATTCGTTTCTAACGGACCCTGTAGAACTGTGTCAGTTCAGCTCAAGTACTCGCCAAGTACCTACTCCGCAAGGAAATAGCTTCCCTGCCTCGTTGTACAAGCTGAGATGGAATCTTGAATGCTTATACCGAAGGCAGCCCGGAGTCTTTTCTCTGCGTTGCGAGAAGACTCCCGGCACAAGATCGCCGAGACGCGCTTAAAGTCTTGGACAACTCCGCCAGGCGAATGCAAGAAGAGGACAACGTTTGCAGTGACCGAACCTGACCGGGCATGCACCCAGTCCTTAGATGAAGCCAGCGTGAGCATCTCAAGTTTTGTGAAGGAGCAAAGAATGAAAGCCCGATCGGTACTCATTGCCGTATTCTTTCTTGGCGTCGTACCTTATAGCACCGTGGCCCAGGCCGTCCGAAAGGGTGGAGACGAGCCACCTCAACTGGAGAAAATTCTTGCCGGCAGAACCAGCCAGCCAAACGAGGTGCTGGCCGGCCTGTCTGCGATCGACGCACAAATTCCGCTTGGGCCACTCGATGTGCTCAAGGAATACGAACGTGACATGGCCTTAGTCGCGCAAAGAATGTCCGCAGAACTGGCGAGTATCTCGCAGGCAGGGGAAGCCAACCAAATCACGCGCGAGCAAGCAGAGTATCTGATCCAGCAGAGATATCAGGTCGCGACGATGCAAGAACAGGTGCTCAGCGCATTGCACGAAACTCTGGAGCATGATGTAGCACAGGCAGCAACTTTGGTTGGGCGCCCTAGGCAGTCGGACACCGCTGTGGTTGTAGCAATGCCCTCCTCGGGACCCTCTGCCGGGTGTAAGTAGAGTTGTGCCCTGGTCTCGACCCGGAGTGGGTCCGTGCTGAGCACGGCTTGCGTATCTACGAAAACGGAGAACTTCGAGATGGATGCACTCTCCATGGTGACGGAACTCGACCGCCGGTTCGGAATCCCGGGCGTGGCAAAAGTGAGCGCAGGCAACGGCGCGCTGCCGCGAGCACAGATCACCTCCTCCCTGTGCGAAGGCGAGATGTATCTGCATGGTGCACAAGTCACCTCATGGAAACCCGCCGGGGAGGACGAGGTGCTTTTTCTGAGCACGAAATCACGCTGGGAGGAAGGTCAGGCCATTCGAGGCGGAATCCCGATCTGTTTCCCCTGGTTTCGGGCCAAGGTAAACGACCCCCAGGCTCCAGCCCATGGATTCGTGCGCACGAAAGCCTGGCAACTCGAATCCATGGTCGAGAGCGAACGCGGAGTTGTCGTCAGCATGTTCACCGAGAGTGATGAGCGCACCCGACGCTGGTGGCCTGGGTCGTTCCGCCTGGTTCATCGTGCCACGTTCGGTTCCGAGCTAAGTCTGGAGCTCATATGTACCAACACCGGAACAACGCCGCTGCGTTTCGAAGAAGCTCTCCACACCTACAACCGGGTGGCGGACCTTCAGGAGGTGCGCTTGCTGGGTCTGGATACCGTCCGTTTTCTCGACAACACCGACTCGAACCATGAGAAGGTGCAGAGTGGCGACGTCGCCATCGTTTCACAGACCGACAACGCCTACCTGAATATCCAGAACGCGGTTGATCTCCTGGATCCGCACATGCGCCGCCGGATTCGGCTGCGAAAGGCGAATTCACTCACCACGGTGGTGTGGAATCCCTGGCGCGAGGCCGCCAAGGGGATGCGGGATCTTGGGGATGGCGAATGGACGCAGTTTCTCTGTGCCGAAGCCAGCAATATCCTGGACTTCGCGGTCAATCTGGCGCCCGGGCAGGAACACAAAATGACTGCCATTCTGAGCCTAGCCAAGTTCTAGCTCGATGGGTTACCCAGGGGGTCGGCCGCGCGGAGCCGTCTACAATGCCAGGGAAAATACACCTTGCCACTTTTCCTACTTCGCCAGAGTCTGGGCGACGACTCGAAAGCTACGGACCATCTCAGGGTGAATAGAGTAGGTCAGCGTCCCGTGCATCCCTTCGAGCACCGGGATGTCCTTCCCTGGATGCCATACTTCGATCAGTTGGCCGTCGTCGGTTTTGTATTTGACCACATAGCGCGGCCCGACGAATGGCACGTCCAGACGATGAACGGACACAACCGTCCCAGGCCCTACAACGAAGACCGTGCTGGGCTGAGGCATTACCGGCAACTCCAAAGTTGTCGTAGCCCAGGCCGGAGTCAAACACGCGGCCAAGCAGGCCATCTGAAGCAGTTTTCTCGTCATCTCATGAGTCCTCTTCGATCCAGCTCACATTCTTACGTGGGCCGAACGGATAGAATGCAATCCGCATGCCGGATGGCGGAGGCCTCAAAGGATTTTCGCAAGTAGTTGACTGGTCGGATCATCGAGCGGACCGCAGCGCGGTCGATAGCAAGGGCCAAGACGTTGCGTCGGTAAAGGGTTGTCTGGTGCCAACCCATTGGCCCTTCCCTAAGTCGTTCGCAGCATCACGCACGCGCTTTGTCGATCATCGCAGCCCAGATGCCTTTGGATTTGAGAACGAGTTCAATGGTTTCGCGGACCGCGCCTCGGCCGGCGAGGGCTTTCGTGGTGTAGTGCGCGGCTTTCTTTACCTCGGGGACGGCATTGCCCACGGCAACGGCGAGGCCGGCACGACACATCAAGGGAATATCCGGAAGATCATCACCGATATAGGCGACGGCAGAGTCGGAGACGCCTGCTTTTTGAAGGATTTCTTCGTAGGCCGGCATTTTCACCGGCTGTTTCATATAGATAAATTCCATCTTCATTTCGTGAGCGCGGCGGAGGAGTGCAGCACTTTCGCGGCCGGTAATGCAGCCCGTACGCAGACCGGCGGTGTGGGCGAGGGTTAAACCCTGGCCGTCGTGCGCATCAAAAGTCTTGATTTCCAGGGCGGAGCCGTCGCTTTGCGAGAGCAGGGTGACACTGCCGTCCGTCATTGTGCCGTCTACGTCCATGAGGACCAGTCTGATTTGCCTGGCGCGATTCTTGAGTGCGGGAGAGATTTTGAGAACACCAGCCAAAGAGACCTCCAGGAAACAAGTGAAGAGAGAGTCTAAGTCAAAACCCGGTCGTTCGACCACAGGGGGTCTTGCAGGCAATAGAGCAGCACATCAGGGGCCGTAGTTGGTCACTTTGAATCAACTGCTTGCGCGCTCTGAGCAGGATCGGCGGCATGCCAGATCGTTCAGTGATTCTCTATCGATCGATTTCACTTTCCGCTCGAAACATTCTGGTTCTTCTCCGGCGCGTGCAGGCCGACGTTTCGATACCACAAACGGGTTATTCGCCCCCCAACCTTCCGTGGTACCAAAAAAACACTGCATCTCGTGATGTGTTCTCGACAGGAGTGTCGCAAAGTTCATGCACCGGGCCGGCCAAAGTGGCGTAAGTCCAAGACGCAAAAGGATTGGAAGAGGTAAAATTGTCAGCCGTCGGAATGAGCCCTTGCTGAAGCCTTTCATGGAGTTGTTGGTCACCGGGGAATCGCTACGGAGGTGAACGTGCCGGACGCAAAGCACATCACGAGCCCGACATCAGACCCGAGCGGTCCCGATTTCGGCGGAATCCTCTACAAAGAGACAGACGACCGCAATCAGCCCAGATTCGAGCTCGGGATGAAACGGACAACCCGTGGCTTCGGCTGCAAAGGCTGGGAATCCAAGTCGTCCGCGGTGATGTTACAGTTTAGCCATAAAAGCTGGTAATTTACTTCGGACCGGCTTGCTAAAGCACCGAGGCGCGAACGCGGTTATGACACCTGCGTCATCATTTAAGTGCGAATAACTCAGCACGGGCTGGCCGGGAAAGAAGATGAACATGCTTTCGAAATACAAGCTTTGGATAGGCGGAGCGTTTTGCTTGGTCGTCATCGGCCTGATCATTGGAGCGGCACGCCCGAAGCATGTATCGGGAGCGCAGCCCGGCGCTTCGCCGGACGTTGAGGTCGCGCAGGTGGAGCAGAAGGATGTGCCGATTTTTGGCGAGTGGATCGGCACTCTCGACGGATTCACGAATGCGGACGTCAAGGCACAGGTCACGGGCTACTTGCTTCGGCAGGGCTACCAGGAGGGCGCATTCGTCAATAAGGGCCAGTTACTCTTCGAGATCGACCCACGGCCCTTTCAGGCGACGCTCGACCAGGCTCAAGGACAGTTGGCGCAGGCCCGAGCGCAGCTTGCCAACGCCGAGGCTGTTCAAGGCAGAACTCAGCTCGATGTAGAGCGTTATACCCCACTGGCCAAAGAACAGGCAGCCAGCCAGCAGGATCTCGACAATGCCGTCCAGAATAACTTGGCCGCCAAGGCCACAGTGGCGACTGCCCAGGCTCAAATCAAAACCGGTGAGGCTGCCGTCGAAACGGCCAGGATCAACCTCGATTTCACCCGTCTCATAGCGCCCATCGAGGGCATCGCCGGTCAGGCTCAGCTGCAGGTGGGGGCCCTGGTCAATCTCAGCAGCGGGCCGGTTACCTCCGTGTCAACCGTCGACCCCATCAAGGTTTATTTCACTGTCGGCGAGCCCCAGTACCTGGCATGGAGAAAACGTTACCCGACAGAGACTACTCGACAAGCAGCTGACAAGAATCTGCGTCTTGAACTGATTCTTGCCGACGGCTCAACGTACGCGCATGAGGGCACATTCTACTTTGCGGACCGCCAGGTAAATGAGAGCACGGGGGCAATCCGGATCGCCGGGCTCTTTCCCAATCCTGGAAATATTCTGCGTCCCGGCGGGTACGGCAAGGTTCGCGCCGTGATCCGAGTCCAGCAGGACGCGTTGCTTGTACCTCAGCGTGCAGTCTCGGAACTGCAAGGCAGCTATCAAGTCGCGGTGGTGGACGGCGAGAAGAAGGTGAGCATCCGGACGGTCAAAGTCGGCGACCGAGTCGGCAACCAGTGGATTATTGCGGACGGAGTTAAGCCGGGCGAACGGGTCGTTGCCGAAGGTGTGCAGAAGGTGCGTCCGGGCATGCAGGTCAACCCGAAGCCCTTTGCCGTGGAAGCCACAGGAAGGTAATCCCATGTCGAAGTTCTTTATCAACCGTCCCATCGTCGCCATGGTCATCTCCATCGTGTTCGTGCTGGTGGGCGGCCTCACCATCCTGAGCTTGCCGGTCGCCCAGTTTCCCAACATCACTCCGCCGGAGATTCAAGTTGTCGCCACCTACGTCGGGGCGGACGCCCAAACCCTGGAGCAAGCGGTTGCCACTCCCATCGAGCAGCAGATGAGCGGCGTGGACAACATGAACTACATGTACTCGCTGAATGCTACCGGCAACTCGAGCACCAGCCTGATTGTGGACTTCGACGTAAAAACCGATCCGAACACCGATTTCATCCTCACGCAATCCCGTGAGACGCAGGCTGCTTCCCAGCTTCCGGTCGACGTCAACAACTACGGAGTCACGGTCCGGAAATCCGTGACCGCGCCCCTGATGTGGGTTGCCATTTACTCGCCGCGTGGAACCTATGATGCCAACTTTCTGGCCAACTACGCGTACATCAATCTCGTGGATCCTATCCTGCGGTCGAAAGGGATTGGCAATGTTCAGGTATTCGGTTCCGGCCAGTATGCGATGCGGCTTTGGGTAAGACCGGATACGTTGGCCAAGCTCGGCATTACCGTCCCGGAAATTATCAGCGCCATTCAGGCGCAAAATACCGTGAACCCGGCGGGGAAGGCGGGCGGCGAGCCCGCGCCCAAGGGCCAGGAATTCACGTACACGGTTCTGGCGCAGGGCCGCCTGGTGTCGCCGGAAGAGTTCGGCCGCATTGTGGTTCGCGAAACTCCCGACGGTGGAATTGTGCGTGTGCGCGATGTAGCACGAATGGAGCTGGGTTCCCAGGACTATAGCATCGCCGGCCGTTTCAACGGGCGGCCGAGCGCCATCATCTCGGCATACCAACTGCCTGGATCAAACGCTGTCGAAGCGGCGGCGGGCGTAAAAAAGCTGATGGCGCAGATGAAGGAGCGGTTTCCTGACGACATGGACGCTGTCATCGCCCTGGACACGACTCTCTCGGTCACGGCAGGCATCAAGGAAATCGTTAACACACTGTTGATTGCACTGGTCCTGGTCACCCTCGTGGTCTATATTTTCCTCCAGAGCTGGCGCTCGACGCTGATTCCGCTGCTTGCCGTGCCCGTTTCTCTGGTTGGGACGTTCGTACTCTTCCCGCTGTTCGGTTTTTCCATCAACACGCTTTCTCTGTTTGGTCTGGTGCTGGCGATCGGCTTGGTGGTGGATGACGCCATCGTTGTCGTCGAGGGCGTGGAGAGACACATCGAAGAGGGGATGACGCCGAAGGACGCTGCTTTGAAAGCAATGGAAGAACTCTCGGGCCCGGTCGTGGGAATCGCTCTGGTTCTCTCCGCGGTATTTGTGCCCACGGCCTTTATTCCCGGAATCACAGGCAGGCTTTATCAGCAGTTCGCCGTCACCATCGCGATCTCCGTTATTCTCTCCGCATTCAATGCACTAACGCTGAGCCCCGCGCTGGCTGCACTGCTGCTGCGCCCGCGGCAACCAAGCCGCGGATTGCTGAGGAGATTCTTTGATTGGTTCAATCGTGTTTTTGAGCGAACCACGGACGGTTATGTCCGCTGGAGCGGAGTGCTGGTCCAAAAGACGGTCGTGGTGATTGCGTTGTTGGTGGCGTGTGCTATTGCGGCGGGATTCTTCGCGAATCGTGTGCCTTCGAGTTTCCTGCCGGATGAAGATCAAGGTTACGCCTACATCAATTTGCAATTGCCGAACGGGGCTTCGTTGGAACGCACGACCGCGGCCGCGGCGGATATTGAAAAAATCATACTCAATACTCCCGGGGTCCAATACTCAACCTGCGCCGTCGGCTTCAGTTTGCTCAGTTTTGTTCGCACCAGCTACAACGCATTCTTTGTTGTTACCCTTAAGCCATGGGATGATCGCGCGACCAGAGCCCAGCAATTTCAAGCCATCAAGGCGCATCTTAACCAGGAATTGAGCAAGTTGCCGGCGGGAATCGCCTTCAGTTTCTCGCCGCCCGCGATTCCGGGCGTCGGCACCTCCGGAGGATTTACCTTTATTCTCGAAGACCGCTCGGGCGGGGACGTGCAGTTCCTCGCCAAGAACCTGGGAGCTTTTCTTGAGGCTGCGCGCAAGCGGCCGGAGATTGCCAGCCTGAGCACGACTTTCCTGTCCAGCGTGCCGCAGGAATTTGTCGACGTAGACCGCGACAAAGTGCTGAAACAAGGTGTGGCCCTCAACGATGTGTACCGGACGATCCAGGCGTTCATGGGCGGCTATTTCATCAACTATTTCAATCGCTTCGGCCGCCAGTGGCAGGTGTATATCGAAGCGGAAGGCGAAGACCGTGCCACGGCGGAAAACGTCGGGCAGTTCTATGTCCGCAACAACAAGGGAGAGAACGTCCCCCTTTCGACGCTCACCACGGTAAAGCCGCGCCTCGGCCCGGAATTTACTTTGCGCTACAACGAATATCGTTCCGCGCAGATCAACGGGAGCGCCGCGCCAGGTTATAGCGCGGACCAGGCCACGGCCGCTCTAGAAGATGTTTTCAAGCAGAACATGCCGCGGGAGATGGGTTTCGACTACCTGGGCATGTCATTTCAGGAGCAGAAAGCGCGAGAGGGAGTGCCCCCTGCGGCGATTTTCGGACTCTCGCTGCTATTTGTATTCCTGATTCTGGCGGCGTTGTATGAAAGTTGGTCGCTGCCCTTCAGCGTGCTGCTGAGCACGCCGGTGGCGGTCTTCGGAGCCTTTGCAGTTCTTTGGCTGCGCCGGGTGCTGCTCGGCGTTTTCCTGCCGCCTTATATGGTCCAGATCGAGAGCGATGTCTACTCGCAAATCGGGCTGGTCATGCTCATCGGCTTGGCGGCGAAGAACGCGATTCTGATCGTCGAGTTCGCCAAGGATGAATACGAGAAAGGTAAGCCTCTGGCGGATGCCGCGCTCGCAGGAGCCAGGCTTCGTCTGCGGCCGATTTTGATGACGTCTTTCGCATTCATTCTCGGTTGCGTGCCGCTGTGGACGGCGACCGGCGCCGGGTCGGTTGCCCGCCAAATCATGGGCACTACGGTTATCGGTGGGATGTTGGC
>Ga0099829_10001192_pt1 | contig 14189 bp, 4 predicted proteins | sample CZO8metaG_3_FD_79336 | JGI IMG/M metagenome (GOLD analysis project Ga0099829, IMG submission 79336) | Vadose zone soil microbial communities from the Eel River Critical Zone Observatory, Northern California, USA - CZOApr15con2H2.8 metaG | ecosystem: Environmental > Terrestrial > Soil > Vadose...
TATCTTGCGATGCACTTGCTGATGCGTTACAGTAAATGAAATTTCTCCAATGAGCAAAATGTCGAAGGCGGTGCTATGGAACCTTTGGTGTCCATGGCTGCTGCTCCTCTGCGCTACCGCAGCTTTCGGAGCGGACCCGCCCGCTCCGTCTTACGACCACAGATTTGGCCCAAATCCTTTCCTGCCAAGTAATGCCAAGGCCGGATTCGAGGGTTTCCTGAAACCTTCGGATTTTCCGACGGCGGAGTATTGTGGCCACTGTCACGAAGAAGCGCACAAACAGTGGCGTCAGTCGGCACACGCTAATTCCTTCCGTGCGCCGTTCTATGTGAAAAATGTCAACTTACTGATTGACGGGAAGGGAATCGAGTATAGCCGCCACTGTGAGGGTTGCCATAATCCTATTGCACTCTTTTCCGGTGCGCTGACCAAAAGCTCTCCCATAAACCGCTCGTTCGATGAAGATGGCGTGACTTGCATGGTTTGTCATTCCATACAGAAGATCCAGAACACCGGCGGTACAGGCAGTTATGTCATGGGCATTCCCGCCGTTATGGTCAAACCGGATGGCACGCCGGTAACGACGCCTGTTAGTTACGACGACATCTTCCTGCATCCTGAATTGCACAAGCGGGCAGTCATGCGTGATTTCTACCGCACCCCGGAGTTCTGCGCGGTCTGCCATAAGGCTGCGCTGCCGCGGACGCTGAACGGCTACAAATGGCTGCGGGCATTCTCGGTCTACGATGAGTGGCAGAATTCTTCCTGGTCGAAGGAATCCCCGCTCCCGTTCTATAAGAAGGAAGAGGTCTCTACCTGTCAGACGTGCCACATGGCCAAGGTGGATGCTCTGCACGACTACGGCAGCGAGCAAGGCAAGATCGCGTCGCACCGCTTCCTGGGAGCGAACACTGCTATTCCAGTGTTTTATGGCTATGCCGACCAGACGCAGAAAATTTGGGAATACTTGCAGGACAACATTCTCGGTATAGATATTTTCGCTCTGAATAAACAAAAACTTGGCGGCGAGCAGCTCATTATCCCTTTGGACGGACAGAAGTTTAGTGTTCTTCCCGGCGACACTATCACCGCGAACGTCGTCATTCAAAACAAGAAAATCGGTCATAGCCTGGTACCTGAGCAGCGTGACTTTTATGAGAGCTGGGTCGAATTTACCGCTGAGGACTCGACCGGTCGTCTTCTTTACCACAGCGGATTCCTCGATCCCAAAGGATTTCTGGAGCCCGACGCGCACAGTTATACCAATCGACTTGTCTCCAATAGCGGCAAATTACTGGACTTGCACCAGGTCTGGGAGACCAAGGTGAAGACCTACGACAACACGATTTTGCCGGGCCGCTCTGATCTCGTGCGCTACAGATTCTGGATTCCTCCTGATGCTAAAGGCCCAATCAAACTCACCGCGAAGGTCAACTACCGCAGATTCCGCAAAGGATTTACTAACTTTATCTTTCCCGACGCGCGAGACTTTCCGGTTGTGACTATGGCCTCGCAAAGCGGCACGCTGAATCTCGGCGAAAATGACCCTGCACCGGCAACTAATCAGCAGAAACTGATGCTGCGTTGGAACAACTATGGCATCGCTCTTCTGGGACAGCAGCAATATGGGCTGGCGGAACAGGCCTTCCAAAAGGTTGTGGAGATCCAACCAAACTATGCCGAGGGCTATATCAATATTGCCCTCGCGGAATACTCAACACTCATTGAAAACAAGCGTGAGACTCCCGATGGTGTGGGCAATCTTTCGGTGAGCAACCCCTTGTACGAAAAGTTCGGCAGTGCGCTCAAGGCATTGGACCGGGCGCTGCAGATAAGCCCAGGCAATTTCCGCGCGCTGTACTATCAGGGATTGATTTACAGACTGCAGAAGCGGTTAGAACCAGCTATTAAGGACCAGTTGCTGGTGGTCGCTGCTTATCCGCGGTTCCGCCAAGCGCGGCAAGAGTTGGGGTATGCGTACTATTTGCAGAAGAAATATCAGCTAGCCAGGGAGCAGCTTGAAGTCTTGCAAGCCATCAACCCCGACGATCAAACAGCGCATTTCTATCTATCTCTCGTATACGAGCAACTGGGGATGACGAAGGAAGCTCTCGATGAGCGTGCTGCATACGCAGAACAGAAAGACGATCCCACGGTTGGGGCGTTGGCCCAGGACTTCTGGCGCAGCCATCCGGAAGTGACCAGTGAGCTGGAACCGTTCCACGTCCATGAACAAACGCTGAAGAGGAAATACAAGACCACAGTGGGAGGAGTATTGCCGTAGTCGAAACCTTGGGTGTTATTTCGGTGTATGGCTCGAAAACTATGACTTCGATGGGCGATTCCTTCTTTCCTTTCTCACCGTTGCGTGCACGTTTTCAATTGCTTTCGCGGGAAACCAGAGAAAAGACATAGTGAAAGGATATCTCGTTGATATTGCATGCGTGCAGCAACGTGCCAGTGAGTTGGCAACCATCGGCCAGAAGCACACGAAGAATTGCCTGATGATGCCCCAGTGCTCGCGTAGCGGCTACGCTGTGTTGACAGCGGAGCAGAAGGTTATCAAGTTCGACTCGGCGGGTAACGAAAAAGCAAAGAAGCTGATCTTTTCCTCCAAGCGCGAAAAGGATTTTCGAGTATCCGTAGCGGGCACCATTGTCGGTGATCAAATCCAAGTGAGCTGGATCGAGTTGCAGAAATGACCTTATCAAGCGGCGATCTGAGTGACAGTCCCTCCCATGAAAGGTTTCTCGGCTTTTCCTCATTTAAAGCAGAAGCACCAAACGAGGTCGGCATCAGTATTGGCTTTCGCGCAGGTTGTTGACGAATAAAGCATCTCTTTTCAATGGCTTGCATGGGGTTAGTCCCTTAATACTGGATTTTTTCCCGATATGGAACTGGCCAGATTTGGGTTAGCTTCTGGACAATATTGACAATGCAAGAATTCCTGCTATCTTCGTTCAACACCTTAGAAACATTGATACTGCCGTATTTGCGGCTCCGTCAAAGGACCAATGGTCCTCTATGTGTCGAGCTAAGAAAGGTGAACCACTGCTTGCGCCAAGGAAGATCCTCAGTTTTCAGCTTCGTCATCGGTCTTGTTGTCGCCTTGGGCCTCGCTCCCACGTTTGCGGGAGCGCAGACGGCGCCGTATCGCCTGCACAAAGAAGCGTCGACAGTCAATACCAGTTTTAACGAACTGCTGACGGCGGGTCCGGATGCCGGCAGCGTGGCGCTCACCAGTTCGCTCACTGGCAAGACCGCCGGTGAGTACGTAATCAAGGAGTTTGAGACCCAGACCGGCACACCCAACGCTGCCGGAGTGATACCCAGCGGTTCGACTCTCAGTTTCAGCCTGTGGATGAGAAAGACCGCTTCAGTGGGGACGGTCTTCCCGCGCGCCAAGATACGGTTGAACACTGCTTCGGGCACGCTGCTGTGCACAGCCACAGGCACGACAGCGCTGACCACAACGGTCGCCAAGCAGAACCTCAGTTGCACGACGTCGGCCAACGTCACCATGGCAGCGACAGACCGGTTTTACCTGTGGGTAGGAGTCAATCTCACAGCCACGTCCTCGAGCAGCTTCAGTGGAGAGGCCGATATTGAAGGGACGGCGAACGGCAACTTTGATTCGCAGATCACGGTTCCGTTGGCGACCGGGGCGCCGGCGATCAGCAGCTTGACGCCGAATGCGGGGGCGGTGGGTTCCTCGGTAGTGATTGCCGGAACGAACTTCCGCAGCACGCAGGGAAACAGCGCCGTCACATTTAACGGAACCGCGGCGACTGTTTCGAACTGGACTGCGACCTCTATTACGACAGCGGTTCCCGTGGGGGCCACCTCGGGGCCGGTGGGCGTGACGGTGGGCGGGCAAGCCAGTGTCGGTTCTTCATTTACGGTGCTTCCTCCACCTGGGATCAGCGGGCTCTCTCCTAATTCCGGTGTCGCGGGCACGTCAGTCACGATTACGGGAGCTAACTTCGGAGCGGTGCAAGGCAGTGTCACGTTCAATGGGACTGCGGCTGCGATTAGCAGTTGGAGCGACAAGACGATTGTGACCCACCTACCAGCAGGCGCTACCACTGGGAATGTGGTGGTCACTACCGGCAGCGGTGCGCAGAGCGCGGGCGCCAGGTTCACAGTCTTCAATCCAGGCAGCGGTGTCATGATCACCAGCCTGTCGGCAATCGCGGGGGCACCAGGGAGTGCACTCACCATCAGCGGGGTCAACTTCGGGGCTACGCAGGGCACAAGCAGCACGGTTACATTCAATGGCACAGCGGCCACAGTGACGAGTTGGAGCGCAGGCAGCATCGTGGCGACGGTTCCGAACGGGGCTACGACGGGCAACGTAGTGGTGACGGTAGGAGGCCAGGCCAGCAATGGACTGAGGTTCATTGTGACCAATGCGGCCGGTCTGGCGGTGGACCAGATTGTGACCGGCCGCGCCGCTGCTCCGCCTGCTTTATCTACCACTACAGGGAATCAGTTGCTCTTGGCCTATGTGGCCTCGGGGACAGGAAGCAGCACCACAAACAGCGTGACGGTGGGCGGGTTGACATGGACGCTGGTGAAGAGGACAAACACGCAGAAGGGGACGGCGGAGATCTGGCGGGCGTTCACGCCCTTCATTCTGACCAACTATGCCGCGCCAGCAGGCACGGTGTTTCCATCGCATACCTTGGTGACGATTGTCAGTTATCTGGGAGTAGACACCACTGGAACGAACGGGTCGGGAGCGATTGGAGCTGTTGGCACGGCCAATGCGGCGACGGGAGCGCCTGCAGTGACGCTGACCAGCACGCAGGGGAACTCGTTTGTGTTTGGAGTGGGGGATGATCCCTCAGCAGCGACCGCGCGAACACTCGGCACAAACCAGACGATGGTGGACCAGTTCCTGGACGGCAGCGCGGACACGTTATGGGTGCAACGAATGACAGGCAGTATCGCCAATAGCGGTACGAGTGTGACGCTGAACGACACGGCGCCGACAAACCACCCGTATAACTTGAGCGCGGTCGAGGTGCTGCCTTCACCTGTGCCTGTCATTACGGGCCTGTCCCCGTCAGTTGGGCCAATCGGCACGGTGGTGACGATCAGTGGAACGAACTTTGGAGCAACGCAGGGCGCAAGCACAGTGACCTTTGGTGGAGTTGCGGCCACGCCGACCTGGGGCAGCACGAGCATTGTGGCGGCGGTGCCCAACGGTGTACCCCTAGGGGCGGTTCCCGTCATCGTGACTACCGCTACTGGGGCCAGCAACGCGGCCACGTTTACGGTGAGTGCGCCGCTTGCGATCACTACGACCCTGTCGTCGCAATTCCCGCTGACGAATAACTGGTACCGCAGCGATGTAACCATCACCTATCAATGTTCCGGAGGAGTAGCGCCACTGCAGTGTCCGACACAGCAGACGATCACGACAGAAGGACTCGATCAGCAGATTGTGGGAACAGTGACGGATGCGGCAGGACAAAAGACGAGCATAACCACCCATTTGAACATTGACAAGACGCCACCCACCATCACCGCTTCGGTGACACCCGCCCCCGTCAATGGAATCGTGACGATCCCTGCGGGAGGAGCAGTAATAGTCAGCTTCACCTGTACAGACGCGCTGTCGGGACTCGCGAGCTGTCCGCAAGCCGTCTCGATAGCAACTCCCGGCGCGAATCAGTCGTTCAGTGGAACGGCTATTGACCTGGCTGCAAACAGTAGTGCGTCGGCAAACATAACATTGAACGTGCAGGCAGTACCGTTGGCGATCAACGCCTCACCTTCAGCACAGCCGAACGGAAATAGCTGGTACAAGAGTAATGTAACGATCAACTATCAGTGCTCCGGCGGTGTTCCGCCGCTGCAGTGCCCAACGTCGCGGACCATCAGCACGGAAGGATTGGACCAGCAAATAACCGGGACGGTGTCGGACGCGACCGGGCAGAAGGCCAGCGTTACTACTCATTTGAATATCGACAAGACGCCACCCACCATCACCGCTTCGGTGACACCCGCCCCCGTCAATGGAATTGTGACGATCCCGGCGAGCGGCGCGGTGGTCGTCAGCTTCACCTGCGCGGATTCGCTGTCGGGACTTGCGAGCTGCCCGCAAGCTATCTCGATAACAACTCCGGGCGCGAATCAGTCGTTAACTGGAACGGCTACTGACGTGGCTGGAAACAGCAGTGCGCCGGCAAATGTAACGTTAAATGTGCAGGCTGGCCCCCTGGTGATTAGCGCTTCCGTTTCGCCTCCGCCCAATGCGAAGGGTTGGAACAGAACGGATACTTCTAGCGCTCTTAATTTTCAGCTTGTCATTGTAAGCTTTAATTGCTCCGGAGGCGTACCACCACTCCAGTGCCCATTAGGGCATTCGGTTACTGATGGCGCGAACCAGCAATTCACTGGTACCGTTACAGACAGCGCCGGACAGACTGCGACCATCAGTACCACAGTCAATGTGGATGGCACTCCTCCTGCAATCACGGCCTCTATTTCCCCGCCGCCGAATGCGAGGAATTGGAATAAGACGGATGTAGTGGTGAGTTTCAACTGCAGCGATCCTTTGTCTGGCGTAGCGAGTTGTCCACCTTCTCAAACGGTGACCACTGAAGGCGCATACCAGGTCGTCCAGGGTGTGGCCTCAGACAATGCGGATAACAGCGCCACTGCCAGTATTGCTGTGAATATCGAAAAAACGGGGCCAATCATTCAGGCTGTCGTTTCGCCTTCTGCTAACGCTCAGGGCTGGAACAATAGTGACGTGGTTGTGAAGTTTCAATGCACGAGCGGGATTGCTGGCGGGGTGCATTGTCCATCTTCTCGAGTGCTGACTGCAGAGGCAGCTCAACAGAACGTTGTTGGAACAATATCTGACGTTGCAGACAATGCGAGCACGGCAAGTGTCTCCATCAACATCGATAAGACACCGCCGGCCGTCAGTATTTCCTCGCCGGTAAACGGGGCGATTGTCTCCACATCGAGTCTTTCGGTAACAGGCTCGGTCGGCGACGCTCTTTCAGGTGTCGCCGCCGTTACATGCAACGGCAGCCCGGCAACGATCACAAACGCCTCTTTTGCCTGTACTCTTACGCTCTCGCCCGGCACAAATACGATCGCGGTATTAGCGACGGATGTGGCAGGCAACAGCAGCCCCGCCACGTTAAGCGTGGATTACGTCATTCCTGGACCGAAAGTCTCCATTACATCGCCATCGGCCCTGGCGTTGTTCAGCGCTAACCCGATTACGATTACGGGGATTATCGATGATCTTCAGGCGACAGTTCTGTCGAATGGCGTGACGGGAGCCGTCAGCGGGAACACGTTCACAATTTCAGGAGTCAATCTCCGGGAATCGAAGAACCTGCTTACCGTCGTAGCCAGCAATACGGCTGGCGGGACAAGCGCAGCTACAGTGACGGTCTTTCTGGATACGACTCCGCCGCAGGTGCACATCGACTCGCCCGGCGATGGAGCGGTGGTGAACACATCCCAGGTCGTAGTCATGGGCAACGTGAATGATCTGGTGAGTGGCACCGTCAATGGCGACCAAGTCTCGGTATCGGTCAACGGAGTGAACGCCACGGTATCCAACCGCAGCTTCACCGCCCAGAACATCTTGCTGGTGCCTGGGCAAAACACGATCACGGCCATCGCCAAAGACAGGGCGGGGAATGTAAGCCAGCATCAGATCCGTGTCACGTTTCGTGATGCAACGACAGCCCAGTATCTGGTGATTGTCTCGGGCAATAACCAGAGTGGGGTGATCAACACAGTATTGCCACAGCCGCTGGTGGTGCAGGCGGTGGATGGGCTGGGGCGTCCGATCGTCAATCGAGCCTTGACCTTCCAGGTTAGCCGAAGCGATGGGACGATGGCCGCAGCGGTGCAGAGCGGACGCAATCCGACCGTGGTTACGGATGGGAATGGGCAGGCGAGCGTGAAGTTCCGGTTGGGCAGCCGGAGCGGAGTGGGGATCAACCAGGTCGCGGTCACGGCTCCTGGATTCGTAGGAGACACGATATTTTATGTGACCAGCACGGTGGCAGCACCGACCCTGATCCATACGGTGTCAGGCGAGGTGCAGAAAGGGGCCGTCGAGTTTCCTTTGGCGGAGCCTCTCGTGGTAATCGTGATGGATTCAGGGGGAAACCCGGTAGCCAATGTACCGGTGACGTTCCAGGTAGGAAGTGGCAATGGCCTGATTGGCGGTGGAACCTCGGCGGTCGAGACCACGGATGGGGACGGCAAGGCATTTGCAGTGCTGACCCTCGGACAACAGCCGGGAACCAACAACAATACGGTATCGGCAACATTCACCGGGAACGCCGGATTGCCCGCACAGTTTGTGGCCTCCGGTGTGATTACAGGAACGGCTGCGACGACGACGATCAGCGGGGTTGTGCTGGACAATGCCAGTCAGCCGATTCCCAATGCGCGGGCGAGTGTCAAAGGTTCGCAGACCTTTGCCTTAACCAATGCGCAAGGACAATTCACTATCCCAGGAGCTCCGGTGGGGGACGTGATGCTGTACGTGGATGGTACGTTCAGCACGCGGCCCGAGCGTTTTCCGACACTGTCGTTTCAACTGACGGCCTTGCCAGGGATTGACAATGCCTTACCTGGTCCGATCTATCTGCCGGCGATTGATAGTGGCAACACGCAGATGATCGACAACAACAGCGATCAGGATGTGATATTGACGGTGAAGGGGATGCCGGGCGTGCAGTATAAGGTGTTTGCGCACTCGGCGACGTTCCCGGATGGGAGCAAGAGCGGGAGTTTGTCGCTGTCGCAGGTGCATGTAGACCGTGTGCCGATGACGCCGGCGAACGGGACGGCACCGAGTTTTGTCACGACGCTGCAACCGCCGGGCGTGAGCTTTGATCCCCCAGTGCAGATGCAGGTGCCGAACACGAGTGGACTGCTGCCGGGGCAGGTAGCGGAGATCTTCAGCTATCGACATGATCTGGAACAGTTCGTGAGCGAAGGGACTGGGCGGGTGAGCGAAGATGGATCGGTGATCACGACGGATCCCGGATTTGGCTTGCGTGTTTCGGGATGGAACCTGATCCCACCGCCACCTGTGGTCCCCAACACTACGTGCAATTGTCCTGGGTCGCCGACATCCACTTCAGCTATGGCCCGATCGGGTTTGCACGCCCGCGACAATGCCGGTCTCCATTTGGTCAGTGCAACAGTAGAAAAAACCACAGCTTTTGACCGCGGTATTGGACCTGGAAACAACCGGCCCGCACCCTCGGGGCAGGGACTATCATCATCTACACAGCGTACGACGCAACCTGGCATAAAGACACCCGCTCCGCCACTCGCGCCTCCTGTCCCCCCCTGCCCACCGCCCGCTTGCGATTTGGGAATCAGAGTGCTGGCAGATAACAATCCGGACGTTGACGCTCAACTCGTAAATCAGAATGTTCAGTTTCATGCTGATCCAACAGGAAGTTGTGCCGGGGACAAGACCTGGGACTGGGATTTCGGTGATAGTTCAGCTCATGGCAGCGGTGACAGTCCAACTCACCCCTATAAGACAGCAACTACCACAACGCCCTACCAAGTCGTAGTCACTCTGACGTGCAAGGACAATCCACCTGACTGCCAAACTGTCTCGACGAAGGACAAGCCTCTCCAACTTACGATCTTCACAGTAAGGGTAAAAGATGTTTCTTGGGCCGGTGTTGGGATCAATCAAATGTTCAAGACAGGAAATGGCAAATGGAGCGACGATAAGTTTGGAGATGAGGGAAATCAACAAATCGATGCTCCACAATGGACTTCGCAAGATGGAACCGTTCAAAACAACGACCCGATCTCTTACGTGGTGAAGAGCACGCCCCAGGTAGCGGCCGACTTCGAGGTAACGCCTCCGATCCCCAACAATCTGTCGGTGTTTGCCCAGGTGAAAATAGAGGATTCGGGGACGAAGAATGGTCTGCAGTTTCCGATCGTCCCTAAAGTTCAGCTCAATTATGATTCCGGATCCATTTCAATGACCACCGCGGCACAAGCCTTCGGTGATGTAGTCGATCATCTTAGTATTAATCTCAAGTGGAGCATTTCAGTCGATAACGGGAGCACATTCCACCCGATGGACCTGTCGCCGACGGTTCACGATATCTTTGTGACTCTAAAGCAGCCGCTGGGGTACGACCTCAATCAATACATGACCGCTGTCAGAGTCCAGCGTGCGGTTGATGTCGCTAAAGGTCTGAAAGATAACAGCGCGATTGCACACGCCATTGACGACAACCTCTTCAACGATAATATCTTGGGATTCAATCTGAACATTGGTGAACCGCCGAATGGAACCCGGAACCATTGGAAGCACTTGGACCTGCCACCTGTCGCTCAAGATCCCGTACATGGGGGGTTGGATTGTATTGGACTTGCCAACCTTGCAGCAAAACATTTGAAACTGTTAGGTATCTACTCGGCTCAGCCCAGTACTGCGTGGCCCACGGGTGGCAATGGTCCCCAGGACACGAAGACCGACAGAGGGACCTCCGAGCTGGATAGCCAGGGCCGACCGCTTCTGTTTTATGATGGCGGGGCCAATCTTTTCGAAGGCTTTTATGAGATCAATGACAATGGAGTCAGAAAGGCGTTCATCGTTGCGCCTCCGCATGATTCCATTTTGGAATTCCAAGGCGGCCCGCTGGCGGGAGACAAACTCAACTACAATGTGCTCAAAACCTACTACGATGGTGCAAGACTCAGTGGAGTACCCCACACAGGGAGACAATATTGGTGGGTTCTTCCAGATCCCGTCAACCACGTAGCGGGACATTTCGATTTTTCAGTCGAGGTTCCATTCCCGGTACCGACGGCACCACATCCATGAGGAGGTCGAAGATGCGCTACTGCTTGTTTCTTGTGATATCGGTTTTGCTTGCGCAGTATCTGCCGGCGGAAGACGCAGCGAAGACTACCGTGCGGCTCATGGACTCCCTCCGTTCCCACACTTACTACAATGGATTGGATGTGGCCTTTGGCGAGGCTGCTAGAGGATCAAAGTTATCAAAGATGGTGATCCGGCCCGCGCCTTCGGTGCAGGCAGCTCTGGATCAAGAACAGCGGGGGATGAAAGGTATTTTCCAAGCTTCCTGGCCGCGGCTCGAAGGTTACGCAACCCTGAACCAGGACAACCAGGACATTCTGGTGGCAAGCTGGAAGTCTGAAAACGATACCAGTTCTGTGAAAAGAGTTTCGGTGTGGGACACTCCACTTCGCGATGTCTTCCTATTCGAAGTTAATGACGATGTGCTGAATTCGCCAGAACGCGTTAAATCCTTCGTGGATGGCCTGTTTTTGTGGTCAACTCCACCTCTGCAGATAACGGAAGCTGATTATTTATTGCTGAAAAACCCTGCTGCTCTGGGCGTCGTAGGCTTGGGAAATGTGGTCTATCAGCGATTTTCAGCGCTTCCAAACGAGGAATACGATTTCTGGATTGGCGGTTACAGAACGAAAACCGAAAGTTATCTGTGCATTCTTGCCGGCAAGAAGCTCGTTGACGATTCTCCCAACCTGCTTCCCCAGAGGTTCCCGCCATTGAAAGATCAAATTAGAGGGGCGGATACCAGCATCTTGCTGCAAGAACTCGGCTCCCGTGAGTCTCAGGACAAGGCCAAGATTCTGATCCATGAACTGGTGTCGCGGAAGCTTACGGATGACGAATTTGATCGGCTACTCTCTTTCCAGGAAAACCCGGGGGGGCGAGCTTTCGACGTTGTCTCTGAGGTCGTGGCTCAGGACAAACTCCGGCTTTACGAGAAAAAAATAAGGACTCTTTTGTTGTCTTCCATGCAAGATCATCGGGAAGCCGATCCAAGGCCAGCATCAATTTTACGGGCACTCTGGTACGCCCATGATGTGGATTTTTCCGATCTCGCACTGGCTGCCGTCCGGAACGACTCCGCGGTCTATGACGGTTTGACCTATCTGCGGACCCGAGGAAAAACCGAGCAATTAGCGGAAGATCTGCAGAATCTGGCGATTCCTGATGACTTGAAGGAGTATCGCGAACTGGTCGTTAGAGACATTCGCAATCGGGCAAGCGAGAAAAACGTTCATTAGTGTTGTGGAAATGAATTCAGCCAACGGAATCGTGGGTTGCAGCTCAGGTAATTAAATTGCAGCTAACGGAAATGATGGAAGGGGTTGCGAGCGCGATGAACGAGAACCTGAAAAGACGGCTTTTCAAAATTACGCTGTCATCCTGGTTAAGGTTGGTAGTAGCCATACTTGCGTGTGTCCATGTTACGACTGTCGCTGCCCAACTGCCTTTTAACTGCACCGCGAATATTCTCAATCGCAGCGTACAAGTTAATCCGGACGGCACCTTCAGCATTCCTAATGTTCCTGTTGATTCCGGCGGTCTGTTTCGTGTCCGTGTGGTTTGCAAGAACGCTGACGGAACGACGACGGAAGGGGCATCGGGTTTTCTTCCGTTGATCCCGAATGGACAAACAGCAATTCCGCAAATCAACTTTGGCAACATTTCGCCAGCTCCCGTGTCCATTCAGCTAACCGCACCGCAAATTTCCTTGACCGAAGGCGGGGCGACCGTGCAGTTGTCAGTTACCGGCACTCTTCCGGATGGCAGCACCAAAGACCTGACTACGAACGCACAAGGCACAACTTATGTTTCCAGCTATACCCCAATTGCAACGGTCTCATCGGATGGGTTGGTGACCGCTGGTTCACTGAGGTTGGGTAGGCAAGCCAGGATCTTTATCACCGCGCGCAATGAGGGCGCAGCGTCGACTATCGAGTTGAAGGTCTCACCGCCGGTCAGCTCTGTGGGGGACGGTATCCCCGACGATTGGAAGATTGCTCACCACCTGGACCCGCACGATCCGGCCCTTGCTGGCGAAGACCCGGATCAAGATGGTCTTACCAACCTGGAGGAATACCAGCACGGCACTGACCCCAATAATCCTGATACAGACGGAGACGGGCTGTCAGACGGTGACGAAGTCCACAAATACCACACCGACCCGTTGAACCCGGATACCGACGGCGACGGGCTCACCGATGGCGAGGAAGTCCGTCTGGGAACAAACCCACTGAATCCGGATACTGACGGAGATGGAATTCCCGACGGGATCGAAGTTAAGTTAGGCACCAATCCACTGGTTCCCGACGTGACCACGACGGTTCAAGGCCGGGTGCTCGACGGTGCCAATCATCCTGTGGCCGGGGCCTCTGTCGTTGTCTTTGGGCTGATCACTGGAGTAACGGATGCAACCGGCTTTTTCTCGATTCGGTTCGTGCCTTCCCACATTGGATTGATTACCGCAGTTGCCCGCGCTACACGAAACAATCTTCTCTTGGAGGGGCAATCGGCAGCGACGACGGGAGTGGACAACGCCGTGACTGATGTCGGCGTAATTCAACTGGGAGCAAGCAACGGCAGCATCTCAGGTGTTGTAACCGACATAAAAAGCAATGGCGTAGCTAACGCTCAAGTCACGATTAACATCGGGACACAGACTCAGACAACGGCTACCGATCCGACCGGTGCCTACGCATTCAACGGATTTGCGCCGGATAGTTTTGTAGTCAGCGCGATTGACCTGCGCACGGGATTGCGCGGGCGGTTCCCAGGCGTGTTGCACTCGAACTCCTCGGCGGTCGCAAATATCCAGCTTTCCGCTTCGGGAACATTGAAAGGAACAGTATTCGCAGTTAATCGAACGCCAGTCGCCGGAGCATCGGTAGTTCTGTCGGGCTCGACTCTTGCTAGCACCACTGCTGACGAAGCAGGACAGTTCCGCTTCGATTATGTTCCTGCTGGCACCTACATCCTCGATGCCAGTGACAGTCACGGCAATCGCGGCCGGACCACCGGTTCCATTTCCAGGACAAATACCATATACCAAAGCGATATCAAATTCGTGGGAAAAGGCACGGTCTCGGGAACAGTTCTTGATAGCGGGAAGAATGCCGTGGCTGGCGCGACCGTAACGCTAACCAGCGGAAGCATCTTCAGCGGAACCAGCACAGCAACCACTGACGGCGCTGGACATTACACGTTTTCAAATGTGTTTGTTGGCAGCTTCAATGTTGTCGCCAGCTCCAGCGTGTTGAGGCAAGGCGGGCTAAACTCCGGGAAAATCGACAGCGATGGTCAAAGCGTAACCGCAGACATCACTCTAGGACCTTCGGGA
>Ga0099829_10001195_pt1 | contig 14158 bp, 12 predicted proteins | sample CZO8metaG_3_FD_79336 | JGI IMG/M metagenome (GOLD analysis project Ga0099829, IMG submission 79336) | Vadose zone soil microbial communities from the Eel River Critical Zone Observatory, Northern California, USA - CZOApr15con2H2.8 metaG | ecosystem: Environmental > Terrestrial > Soil > Vadose...
GTGATGTAAACCAGCAATAACGGTTTGGGAAAGATGGCGGGCATCATGCGCACCATGTCGTGTTTGAGCTTTGTAAAGTGGCTTACTCCAGTAAAGGTAAACATGACCGCCAGCGCGTAGCGCGCCGTGTCATGCCAGGTGGCAAATGCTGGATACCCGAGCGCCCCGATGCCGCGAAACGCCAGCCATGTCCCAAACAGCACTATGAGGACAATCATTACCTTACTCGTCCCAGAATCTTTCGCTCAGATATTTGTCCCCGGAGTCGGCAAAGACGGTCACAATCACGCCTCTTTCTTTTTTCGCTGCCAGTTCCTGCGCAACTTGTAGAGCGCCCAGGGCAGCCGCCCCAGCCGAGATTCCCACCAGCAGGCCCTCTTCCCGCGCCAAGCGGCGCACCATGGCGTAAGAAGCTTCGGTCGAAATGCCGACGTCGCGGTCGGCCAGTTCTGGATCGTAGATTTTGGGCACAATCGCTGTGGCCATATGTTTAAGTCCTTCGAGTCCGTGAAAGGGCGAATCGGGCTGCAGCGAGATGCACTGAATGCGCGGATTCAGTTCTTTCAGCTTCCGGCTCGTACCTACAAAAGTCCCGCTGGTACCGAGCGTGGCCACAAAATGCGTGATCTCACCCCCAGTTTGCTGCCAGATTTCATTGGCTGTCCCTTCGTAGTGCGCTCGCCAGTTGGCTTCATTGGAATACTGGTCAACGTAGACGTAGCGATTGGGTTCGTTCGCTGCCAGCTCGCGCGCTTTGCGGATCGCCCCATCCGACCCCTCCGCTGGATCGGTCCAGACCACCTGTGCGCCGTACGCCTTCACAATGCGTTTGCGCTCCACCGAGACGTTCGACGGCATGCACAGCGTGACTTCAAATCCTTTGGCCGCTCCCAGCATGGCGTAAGCAATGCCCGTGTTGCCGCTGGTGGAGTCGAGCAGTGATTTGCCCGGCTTCAGCAATCCCCGGCGCTCCGCGTCCGCCACAATAGAAGATGCAGCGCGGTCTTTGACTGATCCGCCCGGGTTACACCATTCGGCTTTGGCAAGAATCTGAATGCCGGCAAGAGTGCCCACGATGCGCTCCAGGCGCAGCAGTGGAGTGTTGCCAACGCGATCGAGCTGCCGCTCTCCGAGAAGAGCGCCGTTGGGCGAAACGCTGCTGGAAACCGTTTTTGACATGGCTGAAGGCGGGTAGAACCTGATTAGTTAAGCATCTTAAGCTGCTGAAAACAGTTCGCTTTACATTTTCCCTACAAATCAAATTTGCGGAAAATGCGCTAGCTGTGCGAAAGTGTCCCCAGGCCTGTCTTTCAGTTTAGCCAAGCAAGGTGCTAACAGGCAATGTGGGAGAAACGAAAGTAGCGGGCTGCTTGGAAATTCGTGACCCGAATTTCCGGTTCGAGAAAATCTTGAGCCCGCTCCATAACGAGAAGTCTCCGAGGGACGACACTTTCAACGTAACCCGCAGCCAGCCGCTGACAGTCTTATAACTTACGGCTCATTTTGGAATCAAATCTTTAAGAGTTGTTGGTAAAAGTGAAAATCATGGTAAAGAATTATCAAGCCCGCAAATATGAAGATGCAGTCGCATGGCTGCGCGATCACGGCTTCGACGTCCTCGAACCCTCAGCCACCAGTAACCGTGTCTTCCTGAAGAAGTACACCGTCTCGGCCGCCATCGAAAAAGACCCCAAGACCGGCGCTGCCAAAGTTTTCGCCAGTCCAGGCTATTTAGTAGGCGGAGAGATCGCCAAGCTGATTGACCGCGGCTATCAGAAATTCCTCAAGAGCTCCAAGACCGAAGTCCCCGCCACCGCCGACCACCTGAAGGCCATCCATGAGTTCACCGAAGAATTGAAAGAGGCCACCGGCCTGCCCAGCCTGTATAACGAATCCATTGGCACAGTCAGCGACAGCTATCAGTACGACCGCGTGGAAAACCGCGACGAACCCGAATCCGCCCGTCCCAAACGTCCGTGGGAGAAGGCAGAACCGGCAACCCCAGCCAAGTCTGGTTCTGGCAAAAAGAGGGCATAATTTTAGGAAGTTCCTAATTTCGCAACTCTGCTGAAAGTCCACTTCCCTTAACTTGCAAAAGAACGAACCTGGTTAAAAGCCTTGCGTAAAGGGCGTACACTAGGAGAGTAGGCCCATGAAGAAAAAGACACTTACGTTACTGTTTGCTACGGTGCTGCTGTCAACCTGTGCTCGGGCCCAGCAGCACGAACAGGATCGTCTGAAGCACTCCGGTGAAGTCCTGCAAGAGATCCTGAACATTCCTGACAATCTTCCCAAGTCAATCCTCGATAAATCCGAGTGCGTGATTGTCATCCCTTCGGTCAAGAAGTTTGCTTTCGGGGTTGGTGGCAATTACGGACGTGGGGCAATGACCTGCCGCAGCGGCCAAAACTTCACCGGTCCCTGGGGAGCGCCCGCTATGATCGCGCTGGAGGGCGCCAACATCGGCTTCCAGATAGGCGGCCAGGCCATTGACTTCGTTCTCCTGGTGGTGAATCCCAAAGGAGTCGATTCGATCTTGAAAAGCAAAGTCAAGCTGGGAGCAGACATAGCCGCCGCTGCCGGCCCCAAAGGACGCGACGCCCAAGCCGCCACTGACGTGTTCATGCGTGCCGAGATTCTTACGTACTCCCGCACGCACGGCGTTTTTGCCGGGGTTTCCCTCGATGGATCTACTTTGCGTCCCGATAACAGCGCCAGCGAAAAGATCTACGGACGCAAAATTACCGCCCGCGAGATTGTGCTGGAACACGCCGTAGGCACGAACGCCGCCGGCCAGTTGCTGGTCAGCACCTTGCAAAAGGCATCGCCCAGAAATTTGTCAAACCCCAAGTCTCTGGCCACTCCTTAAGTCGGTCCGCAAAACTTGGGGACGCCCCGTGGAGTTAGCACAGCTTTAGCTGAGTGCTGACTGCTGCTTTCAAATCTCCGGCGTGGCCTCGAGCAAACTGCGCGTGTAAGGATGCGCCGGGGCCGAGGTCACCTGCTCACAGCTTCCCAGCTCGACAATTTTCCCGCGATACATTACTGCAATACGAGTGGCCAGATAGCGCACGATGGGCATGGAGTGGGAGATGAACAGATAAGTCAGGCCGAACTCCCGCTGCAATTGCGCCAGCAGGTTCACAATTTGTGCTCCCACGCTGACATCGAGCGCCGAAACCGGTTCATCGCAGACAATTAGCCGTGGTCGCAGCGCCAAAGCCCGGGCAATCCCGATGCGCTGCCGCTGTCCCCCGGAAAATTCATGTGGATAGCGTTCGAGGGCTGAGCCATCCAGGCCCACGGCGCGCATCAGTTCACTGGTGCGCAAATCCATATCCACTCCCTCGATTTTGTGGATGTGCAACGGCTCAGTCACGATCTCGCGTACGCGCATGCGCGGATTAAGCGAGCCGAACGGGTCCTGAAAAATGATTTGCATGTCGCGGCGCAGCCGGCGCATTGCCGGGGCAGAAGCATGTTGAAGATCTTGCCCGTCAAAGAAGATGCTGCCTGAAGTTGGATCAATCAATCGTAGAATCAGCCGTCCCAGCGTGCTTTTGCCTGAGCCGGATTCCCCCACCAGACCGAGGGTTTCTCCCGCGTGAATTTCCAGGCTGACTCCATCCACCGCGCGGATTTCGCCCTTGCCGGCCGCGAGTTGGCCCGCGGCGGGTTGAGGAGCAAAAATGGAAGCTCCCAGAGGATAAATCTTGGTCAGTTCTCGAACTTCGACGAGTGCCACATGTAGAAGCTACAGGCTTTCCGCTCCAGGCTGCAACCTAATCCTCAAGCCGATCTTCTGTAACATTTTGCAGGCAACCTATGCGCAGCTAAGAACAGCAGAATGGCCCGTAACCCGCAATTTTTATGCTTAATTATTCATTCCGGCCACTGTTGATTCTGCTAGAATCAGGGCTGGTTTGATTGCCGCAAAGCATCCCATGATTGAGCTGGCGCCCTCAATTTTATCGGCCGATTTTGCCCGCTTGGCAGAGGAAGTTCAGGCCGCGTTGGCCGGAGGCGCCACGCTGTTGCATGTGGATGTAATGGATGGGCACTTTGTCCCCAATATCACCATTGGCCCACCGGTGGTTCAATCGTTGCGGCGGGTAACGGATGTACCGTTCGACGTGCATCTGATGATCGAGAATCCTGATGAGTATATCCCGGCGTTCGCTGACGCCGGAGCGGATTGGATCTCGGTGCACCAGGAAGCTTGCATACATTTGCATCGTACACTGGAACATATTGCTTCCAGAGGATTGAAGGCTGGCGTGGTCATCAATCCGGCCACTCCGGTGCAGACCTTAAGCGAAGTGCTGGAGATGGTGGACCATGTGCTCGTGATGTCGGTGAATCCCGGCTTCGGCGGGCAGAAATTCATACCGGCATCGCTCGAAAAAGTGCGCGCCCTGGCCAATATTCGCAGCGCCAGGAATTTGGGGTTCCGGATTGAAATTGATGGTGGCATCACTACCGAGACTATCGCAGATGCTGTGCGCGCAGGAGTAGAAATTCTGGTCTCAGGTTACGCTGTGTTCGGGAAAGGCAATGCCCGCGATAACGTGGAACAATTGCTGAAGACTGCACGGGAAGCAACCCTTCTCAAGGTATAGACTGGTAGGGCGTCTTTGACAGGAAGCAAGGCAAGTTACAAAAAAACATAAGCGAGTTGATTTCTTATGGTCCGTAAAATTTTCGCTGTTCTTCTATTTGCTCTCATCCTGCCGCTCGGGGCGATGGCCGGCCTGTTTCATCACAGCAAGGCGCAAAATCCGCTGGCCAATTTGGATTCAAAACAGCCCGATAAAGTCCTGTTCGACCGCTCCATGGACTTCATGAAGCACAGCAAGTACGATCAGGCGCGCATCACGTTGCAGACTCTTATCAATACCTATCCCGATTCGGAATATATCGCGCGCGCCAAGCTGGCCATCGGTGACGCCTGGTACGCGGAAGGCGGCACCACTGGCCTGGCCCAGGCAGAGATCGAATATAAGGATTTCATCACCTTCTTCCCCAATATGCCGGAAGCCGCAGAAGCGCAGCTCAAGGTCGCCAATATACATTACCGACAGATGGAAAAAGCAGACCGTGATTTTACTCACGCCAAGCGCGCCGAAGAGGAATACCAGCAGTTAATTCTGCAGTTCCCCGACAGCAAGCTTGTGCCGCAAGGGAAGCAGCGGCTGCGCGAGGTGCAGGAAGTTTTAGCAGAGAGGGAATTCGGCATTGGCAAGTTCTATTACATGCATGAATCCTGGCCGGCTGCCATTGCCCGCTTGCAAACTGCGGTGGATACTTACCCCTTGTACAGCAAAGCTCCGGAAGCACTCTATACACTAGGCGACATCTACGAAAAAGAAATTCAGCGCACGCGCGATGCCCGAGGATTACAGGAAGTCCTTAAAGGAAAGCTGATCCAGGATTTCAGCAACAAGGCGACGGAAGCTTATTCCCGTATCGTTTTGCACTACCCAATGACCGACCGCGCCAATGATGCGAAACGGCGTTTACAAGCTCTGGGACGCCCCATACCTACTCCCTCGTCGGACGCAGTTGAACAGGATAAAGCCATTGAAGCCAGCCGCAAAAAGAACGGGCGCATTGATGGGGTGATGCGCAATTTCCGTCGCTCTCCTGATGTGAAGCAGGCGGCCCACGCTGGCGAACCTACGATGACATCTCCGCAGGAAACCAGCGCAGTAGCAGTCGTCCGCGAAACCACCGAAGCCCTTAAGAGCGACGTTTCGTTGGAAATCCGTAATGGTGCACCCACGAAAAATGATGCCGTGCCCAACTCCAATTCGCAGAATTCACCTGCGCCTGAAACTCCGGCACCGGCTCCGCAGCAGCAGCCCGTCTCAAGTCCTGCTCAGTCGCCGTCTGCTGCTCCTGACACCGGGATTCCCGAATTAAAGCCCATAGATCCCGGGACATCGCAAGCGCCCCCGTCACAGGCTGGTTCTACACCAACCACGACTTCAAACACGCAAAGCCAGCCCGCAGCCCCGGCGCCCGCACCCACACAGGTCAACGACGCGAACAACCCAGAAAACGGCTCGGCCCAGCAGAGCAATGCTCAATCTCAGACTGGGGGTTCTTCCTCCAGCAAGAAAGGGAAGAAGAAAGGACACAAATAGTAATTCCGTTTTAAGCCGAAATAATTAGTGTTTTCTCCTGAGCTCCCCCCGCTCTAGCCGGTTTATAATGGGTCAATCGCCGGGGATGTTGCCCTTTAAGGTGCCGTCCTCATTGACTTGCGACCCAATAAACAGTAACGTTTCATTCACGCTCCCCGCCTTATTAAGGATTAATCGTTGTGGCGCTAAAGATTTTATTGGCCGACGACAGCATGACTGCCCAAAATATGGGCAAGAAAATTCTCACGGAAGCAGGCTATGAAGTTGTGGCTGTTTCCAATGGTGCTGCTGCCGTTAAAAAAATTGCCGAAACAAAACCCGATGTAGTGGTGCTCGACGTGTATATGCCGGGCTATACCGGCTTGGAAGTGTGTGAGCGCGTAAAAAGCGCCATCGAGACCACGAAGATTCCTGTCCTGCTCACTGTCGGCAAGATGGAACCCTTCAGGCCCGAGGAGGGCGCTCGCGTAAAGGCCGACGGCGTTATTGTGAAGCCGTTCGAGGCCAGCGATCTGCTCGCCGCTGTGCAGAAGCTTGAGCAGCGGATCAATTCCTCAAACTCCAAGGCCGGTCCCGCCAAGGTGGTGGTGACTCCTGCACAACCCCCGTCCGATGAACCGCCAGAATACGAACGCACCCTGAAGATCAAAACTCCTGTTTTCGACGAAAAAGACGAGAGTTATCAGACATGGAAATCGGCGACCGCGACGACCGATGAGCCAGCGCCCCAGGTGCCGGTCACGGGGGAACTCCCAGAAGAAGATTTCCCTTCGGCTGCGGCCGAGCCGCATACTGTCAATGTTCCTACTGAGATGCGAGCTTCTCCTGCGATGGGCATGGAGCATCTTGGTAATGAGGTCACGCCCGACGCCGAACAGACCACCACGGAGCTGCTGGAACGCAATACGGCTTACCTGGAGCGATCAACCAGTGAAATCAATCCCTACCAGATCATGGAGGAAGGCGTTGATGATGAATCCACGCCGAAATCTGGTGTAGGAAGGTTCTTCTCAAAAGCCAAAAGCTGGTTCGGCGGCGCCAGTGCACTGGAAGGACTTGAGGGAGAAGAAGGAGCAACTGCTACAGCCCACGACGAAAGCGAAGCTGAAACAATAACCTTGTCTCATGGAGCCGTAGAAGAGACCATGGAGACTCTGGCTCCAACTCCACGTCCTGGGCCATCGTCTGCGCACGAGCACGAAGCTGCTCCCTTGCATACTGTAGGTTCCGCGCACGACATAGACATGGAGACTGCCGCAGATATTCATACGGAATCGAAAGCTGATGTCGCTCCCCACGCCGAAGTTTCCGATCTACATCTCAGTGCGGTGGTTTCTTCCTGGGAACCTCCCCAGCCTGAACCCGCGCCTGCCTCGTATGAACCGGAATTGGAAGTCGTTCCATCTTCATCCCAAGAACACATTCCCTCTGGTACAGTCCCGGATTTAGAGATCACAAGCCAGCCATCTACCCGGGATATACCCGCCGGCGCGACCGGCGATTCCATGCTGGTAACCGATGTTAATGAGATGTCCGCTCAATTCCCAACACGGTTCGGGGTAAAAGATGCCGAGCCGGTTCCGGTGGGTAACGCCGCTGATTATCCTGAACTTTACGGACGCACAGGCGGAACGGCGGAAGAGCACACCAGCATTGAGGATACCCAGGAGATTGACACGCCCGCGGAATTAAGAGAACAGCCCGAGACAGCGGGACATACGCAGGATTTTGAAGCACAGGTCGCCTCCGCAATAGGTTCCAAGTGGTCAGAAGATGCCGCTGCGCAAGCTGATGCGGGGCTTCCTCATACCCACGAAGCTGCTCTTTCCGGATGGTCGGCAGAAGAAACCCATCTTGAAGAAAATGAAATCGGGGTCTCGTTGCATGAGGAAATGCAACAGCAATTCTCCGGGGAGCATACCACCGTAGAACACGAGCTGGATCCGTCTCACTCATTGGAACCCACAGCGTCCGCTCCGCACGAAGCCGCTCCGGAAAACGGGCCCGATGCCCAACTGGCAGCCGCGATGGCTGCTGCTATGGGAACAGAGGTCACTCCTGCCCTGACTGAAGCTGTACATCAGGCATTTACAGGCGACGCCACTATGGCCCTGGATAAGCACACTGCTGTGATCGCTGAGATTGTCCATCGTGTGACTGAGCGCATGAAACCCGAACTTGTAGCAGAAATCGCGCGTGAGCTCGCCTTAGAGGTCAAGAAAGAAAAGAAAAAAGAGTAGAACCAACGGGGCGCCAGCACGAAATCCCTCCGCGCTCCTTCAGTCTAAGAGTAAGTGGAATTTCTTACTTTAAAGACGCATCTGCAGAGATGAGAAGATTTCGAAAGGAATGCTTTTTACTTCTTAGATGCCATCACGCGGTCCACGATGCGTTCCATGCTGGGGATGAAGGTCCCACCCAACTCTTCGGATTCTTCTCCAGATAGTACATGATTCCAGCGCTGCAGGATGGGTTTGGGAGCAAACTGCGCCGCCTCAGTAACACGCGCCGGCTCGGGAGAAAACATGTACGCAACCCAAGTGACTACCGCTAAGTTATAGCAGATGATCAAGAGCAAGTTAAACGTCGGATTCCACCCTGGCCCCAAGTGAGCGCGCAGGCTGTTCAGAATCAAATGTGCGGAGGCATTGAATCCTAATCCCAGAGCGATGCCGAAGCCATGGTGCTGCCAAGTCATACCTAGACGAGATGAGTACATCAGCAAAAAGAGCAACAACCCACCTTGAATGAGCAGTACACCACGCTCCACTGCCAAAATCCCCAACGTTACACGATTGACGTTCCCCGAAGCGGAGGTTATCGCCATAACGGTGGCGACCATTATCAGAAGTAATCCAGCCCATTGGAAAATAACTCTTGAAAAATCTCGCAAGGCTGCAAATGAACGGAAGGCGTTGTCAAAAATTTCGTAGATTACTGCAAATTCCAACATTGCACCGATCGCTGCACTGACCCAATATACGTAAAAATAAATATGCTGATGTTTGAGGTGAAACACCAGAAAAAGACAAATGCCGCCTAATACCTGAAAGAGTATGTAGAGAAAAAAGAAAGGGAAATCTTCCCGCGACTTGCGACGCACCATCGTGTAAGCTATCGCACCCTGGATAACGATGGGCAGAACCCACAACACGTAATAGAGCTTGGAGACAGATGACATTAGAATTCTTCTGCCGGCAAGCACACAAATACCTTAATGGCCGGACTGAGAAGCGAATCTTAGCACCTGGCCAAGCAGCTTACAAGAGATTTTTGAGATGGTTTCTATTTCCTAATTTTGAATACATACCTCGTTAGGTGCGCAATTGGGCATGGGTCCCGGCGGGGTATCCTGCGGCCGGGGGAATGCTGGATTCAAGGATGCAGATGGAGAAGCCTTCCCATGAACCGGGGTGCTGAGGCCATAGAACAATCCAACCAGTACGAATAAAGTAAGAACAATCATTAAAGCTTTTTGTGTGAAGTTTTTCATGCGAGGTCTCCTCAAGAATTTGTTTTAAAATTTTCGGCCCAGCGCTGGGCAGGGCAACTGAGTATAGGAGCCGAATGGTCAATTGCTGTCATTACATTCGACCCATTTGCTTACATACATCCGAGCATGTACTAACGTAATCAAACGGTCGGAATTGTAATCTCTGGGCGCTTCTTACGCTAGAGTAAAATTACGTGCCGCCAAGAATAGGAGAAACGAAGAATGCGGGCGGCAAGCGGGCTTCGGCCGCTGCATCGCACAGCAGGATTCGTATTCGCGTTACCACCTCAACCACTCCAGCTCTCAATCTCTCAAATGGGGCTTCGCACCGTACAACGTTTTGTGAAAAATGTCTGTGATTTCGGATTTATTTTCCGCAAATATGGTTTATTTTCAGAGGTTGGAGGGCGGCCTCAAAAGCAGAAAGACTCCGGTCGTTATGGTATAATTCTAATTGAGCAACCATCTACTAAGTGACTTTAATATCAACAACTTAACTTGAAGTCGGTGCGATCTTGATAGTAGGCGCACAGTACCCTTGCTCCGCGTAAAGAACGTTATCGGAGACCCTCAAAGCATGGCTTCCAATTCCAAAGTGACGGCAGTGGCAACCACAAAAGAAAACACCAAAGCGAAGAAATCCAGCAACGAAAACGGCCAGGGAGATTACACCGCCGAATCGATCAAGGTCCTGGGCGGCATGGAGGCCGTGCGCAAGCGCCCGGCGATGTATATCGGCTCGACCGGCGAAATGGGCCTGCATCACCTGGTGTATGAAGTCGTGGACAACTCCGTAGACGAAGCCCTCGCCGGATTTGCCGACAAGATTGACGTCACCATCCACATTGATAACTCAATCACAGTCGTGGACAACGGGCGCGGCATTCCCGTGGATGACATGGTGATTGATGACGAAAAACTCTCCGCCGCGCAGGTGGTCATGACCAAGCTGCACGCTGGCGGAAAGTTTGACTCTTCCACTTACAAAGTCTCCGGCGGATTGCACGGCGTGGGCGTAAGCGTGGTCAATGCACTCAGCTACCAGCTCGACCTGGAGATCTGGCGCGACGGGCACGTGTGGGAGCAGACTTACAGCATAGGCGAGCCCACCAGCAAACTTAAGAAGACCGGGACTACAAAGAAACGCGGCACCAAAGTGCACTTCGTTCCCGATAAAAGCATTTTTACCACCACCGAATACAACTTCGATACTTTGGCGCAGCGCCTGCGCGAACTGGCCTTCCTCAACAAGGGCCTGCTCATTACGCTGACCGATGAGCGCAACACCGATTCCAAGTCGGGCGCCGCCAAGAGCCATGAGTTCAAGTACACCGGCGGCATTGCCGAATTCATCAAGCACCTGAACCGCGGCAAGCAGGTACTGCACGACAAGCCCATTTACATGGAAGCTGAGCGCGACGGCGTGGCCATGGAAATCGCTCTGCAATACAACGACGGTTACTCGGAAACTGTCTTCTGCTTCGCCAACAACATCAATACGGTGGATGGCGGCACGCATCTTTCTGGCTTCCGCACCGCGCTCACCCGCACCATCAACTATGCCGGACAGCAACTCGGCCTGTTCAAAGATGTAAAAGAAAACCTCACGGGCGACGATGTGCGCGAAGGCCTGGTGGCGGTGATCAGCGTGAAGCTGTCGCAGCCGCAATTTGAAGGACAGACCAAAGGCAAGCTCAACTCCGATATTGCCGGCATCGTACAGGCGTTTGTAAACGAGAAATTGGGAGCATTTTTTGAGCAGCATCCGCCCGTGGCACGCAAGATCATCAATAAGGCCATTGAAGCTGCCCGCGCCCGCGAGGCCGCCCGCAAGGCGCGCGACCTGACACGGCGCAAAGGCGCGCTCGATGGTGGAGGCCTGCCAGGCAAGCTGGCCGACTGCTCGGAGCGCGATCCTAATCGCTGCGAGTTGTTCCTGGTGGAGGGCGAATCCGCCGGCGGCACCGCCAAGCAGGGACGCGATCGGCGCTTTCAGGCCATCCTGCCGCTCAAGGGCAAAATCCTGAACGTGGAGAAAGCCCGTTACGACAAGATGCTGGGCCACGAAGAAATCCGCGCCATGATTACTGCGGTGGGTACCGGGATTGGCAAAGACGACTTCGATCCCAGCAAGCTGCGCTACGGCAAGATCATCCTTATGACCGATGCTGACGTGGATGGCTCGCATATCCGCACCCTGTTGCTTACTTTCTTCTTCCGCCACATGCAGGAGCTGCTGAAGCGCGGGCACGTTTTCATTGCGCAGCCGCCGCTGTACTCCATCAAAAAAGGGAAATCGCAGCAGTACATCAAAGACGACCGCGAGTTCGTGAAGGTCATGGTCAAGCGCGCCTCCGAAGGCATGGTGGTGCGCTACGGCGAGGGTGCGGCCAAGCTGGAAGGCGCTCCGCTCACCAAGTTTATGACCACCTTGAACGAATACCTGAGCTTCTTCGACAAGGTGGATAAGCGTTTGCGCGACGCGCGGGTCACCGAACTGCTGCCCAGGCTGGGGTTCAGCGCACGCACTGATTTTGAAGGTGAGAAGAAGACCCCGCCAAAGAAAATCCTGCAGCTCGAAAAGCAGCTCAAGAGCCTGGAGAAATCCAACGGCGTAAAAGACATCAGTCTGCAATTCGATGCCGAGCATAACCTGTGGGAGGCACACTTTACCGACGCGCAGGGCGCCGAGCGCAAGATCAACTGGGAGCTGGCTTCTACGCCTGAATATCGCCAGATGATCTCGAAGCACAAGCAGATCCAGGAGTTTATGGAGCCGCCCTTCGTGGTGGAGACCATCGGCCGATCGGCCGCAACCGCGCAAGAAGGCGAAGCGGATGAAGAATTAAGCGAAACCGAGCGCGAAGCCCTTGCCAAAGCCGGCGTCACGGAAAAAGAAAAGAAGCCGGCCAAGCCTGCGGCGGGCAAAAAGAAATCGCCCGTAGAAACGGTGGAGAAGCAGTCGGCGCGCGAGCTGTTTGATTACGTGCTGAACCAGGGGAAAAAAGATTTCACGGTGCAACGCTACAAAGGGCTGGGCGAGATGACCGCACCGCAGTTGTGGGAGACTACGCTCGATCCGGAAAAGCGCACGCTGCTGACGGTCAAGATGGAAGACCTGGCGGAGTGCGAGACCATTTTCTCGACGCTGATGGGCGAAGACGTGGAGTCGCGGCGCAAGTTCATCGAAGAAAACGCCCTGGACGTGAAGAACCTGGATATCTGACGCAAACTTGAAAACTTGCGTTTTAATCAAAGATATCAAGATAGTTCTCAGCTCCCGGTTCTCAGTTCTCAGGAAAAGCAAGCCCGCAGTCGTTAGTCCCCCGGAAACCAAACAACGCTCTTGACAAAGTGTTCCTCGAGGAACACTTTCTGGAACAAGGGATGCTCAGCCCTTGTTCCGAGCAAGATTTAACACAAAGTGCTGATGGATGCCCCCGGTCGCTTATTTTTTGCCTTCGATGGAAACCAGCTCGACCTCAAAGATGAGTGTGGTATTGGGCTGGATGTCACCGTGGCCGTTTTCTCCGTACGCGAGCTCCCCCGGAATATAGAGCTGCCACTTTGATCCCACGGGCATGAGCTGCAGGGCTTCTGTCCAGCCGCTGATGACCCTGCCGACGGGAAAGCTGATGGGATGGCCCTGTTTAGCAGAGCTGTCAAATTCCATGCCATTGATGAAGGTGCCCCGGTAGTTGCAGACCACCGTGTCATCCTTAGTTGGCTTGGGGCCATTGCCCTGGGTCAGCACTTTATACTGCAATCCGCTGGGCAGAGTGACTACGCCCTGCTTGCTTTTGTTGGCTGCAAGAAATGCGTCGCCATTTTTTTTGTTGGTGTCGCCCATCTGCTTTAGCTGCTCCTGCTGTTTGGCGCTCATCTGAGCTTGCAACTGCATCAGCGTGGCCTGGATTTCTTCGTCGGTCATCAGGGCCTTGCCTCCAGTCAGCCCATCTTTCAGGCCGCGTGAAACGAGAACCGGATCAACATCCAGCGACTGACGGTGCATGCCCTTTCCCAAGTTGATACCAATGGCATAGCTGGTCTTGGCCTTCTGAGTGCTTAATAACGGACTCGAGTGGGCCGTGCCTGCTGAAGCGGCTTTTGCCGTGGAATGGGTCCGGGGTTTGGCTGTCGAAGATGCCTGGGGCTTGGCTGCTGGGGCCGCTGAGTTGTTTGTGGTAGTTGAGTTTTGGGCCACGGCAGGCCCTGCCTCAAAAGCGGTTGCCAATACCAGAATGCACGCGAATGCTAACGCAGATTTTTTCATTAGGCCATTCTACTAGGAAACTGCTTACCGCGGATTTCACGGATTACGCGGATAGAGAAGAATCGCCACAGAGACGCAGAGACACCCAGAGATAAATAGGCGGCGTTGGGACAGAACAGTGATCTCAGGGAGAATAAGTCGAAAAATAACCCAGGTTAATTTATGCAGCATCCGTAGATGCAAGAAAAATGGGCCACACACGCTCTAGTATGTGGCCCGGGTTTGTATTTGTAGTTCTGCGCTACA
>Ga0099829_10001202_pt1 | contig 14121 bp, 6 predicted proteins | sample CZO8metaG_3_FD_79336 | JGI IMG/M metagenome (GOLD analysis project Ga0099829, IMG submission 79336) | Vadose zone soil microbial communities from the Eel River Critical Zone Observatory, Northern California, USA - CZOApr15con2H2.8 metaG | ecosystem: Environmental > Terrestrial > Soil > Vadose...
ACGACCAGGCCGCAATCCTGCACGCACACCATCTTGTTCATTTTGACGATGCCGGTTTCAGTATCTACGGAAACATCGGCCATCATGGCGCCGCCGACGCCGCTGCTGTTCAGGTTGCCCGGGCCGGGATTCTTTCCTACCACCTGGATGGGCTCTGTTCCCAATTTGGCACAAGCCTCTTTCCATCTCAACTTGCGGCTGGGATCAGACTTCACCCGAATTGTACTGTTGACCGATTCCAGGTCTGCAGGCTGGGTATTCAGCGACGGGGCTACTTTGGTAAATAGCAGGTTCAAGGCATCCACGGCTGCGCGACGCGTAGAGGCGCTGACGCCGCCGATCGTAGTGCTGCCACCAGAACCGCCGGAGGCAGGATATTGATTGTCTCCAATGTTCAACTGAATCCCGTCGAGCGGAATTCCCAGCGAATCGGCGGCAACAATCAGGATGGCGGTGCGATTGCCCACCCCCAGGTCCTGCGTTCCCATCTTGATATCTACAGAGCCGTCGGGAGCGATGGTGAGCGCGCAGTTGCTGTTATGTCCGCGCCCTCCCCAGGTATGGATGGAAAGACCGAGACCGCGCTTCACCGCTCCGTCGCCATTCTTGCCCCGCGGACGCCAGTTCGCTTTCCAGCCAATCAGGTCGGCCGCGATTAGCAGTTCATCGCGATAAGTGTCAGCCCGGTGGAAGGTGTCCTGCGCTGGAGCAGCAAGCTGGATATTTTTTAAAAGAAAATCCAGCGGATCCATGTTGAGCTTGGCAGCCAGGTCTTCCAGGGCGCTCATGGTGATCAGGCATCCCTGCGGATGCGCAGGCGCACGCCAGGCGCGGGCAGGACCAATATTGGTTGATACCGCCACGTGCTGCTTGCGCTGGTTAGGAATGTTCACCACATACGGCATCGGCGGAGAGCCACCGCCGCCGGGGCCGCCTGTGCCCCACGACTCCGACTCCCAGGCCAGCAGTGTGCCGTCTTTTTTTGCTGCCACCTTAACGCGCGCAAATGCTGAAGGACGGCAGCCTGCCACCATCAACTCGGAGTCGCGTTCGAGCATGATTCGCACCGGCTTGCCGCCGGCCTTTTTCGAAACCTGGGCTGCTGCAATGCCCCAGCGGTCGGCACCGAATTTGCTGCCAAAGCCTCCGCCGATGTGGTCCTGATGCACATGAACATTACTGGCGGGAATCTTGAGAGCGCCGGCATACTCATTCGCTACGCCGGAGACGTTTTGCGTCGAGATATGCACGAAGAGTTGATCGTCGGCGGGCCATTCGGCAATTGAGCCGTGGGTTTCCAGGCAGCAGTGCGTAATCACCGGACAGCCATAGAGCCCTTCCGAGACCACGTCAGCTTGCGCGAAGGCTGTGTTCGGGTCGCCCTTGATCGTCTCCGCTTCCTTCTTATAAGGCGATTTGGATACTTGCGCTTCTTTCCTCGGGGCTGCCTGCAAGGCCTTGATCAGATCTTCACCGACTTTGTTCTGGCGCATGCTGTCAACCATCTCCGGGCCCACGTCAAAGCTGATGCCTTTGGCTTGGACCTTGGAGATGATCTGTGGCTCGGGCACCTGGTTCCTGAACATATCCATCAGGTCGCGCTGCGTGAGAGGGCCTGTGTCTTCCGGAACGTTTTGCGGCCGGTCAAAATCATTCACAAAATGGGGAAGCTGTTCGTATTCAACTTTGATGGCGCGGGCAGCATCGGCGGCGGTGGGCTCGTCCACCGCGGCGACGACCGCAATGTCATCCCCCGCCCAATAGATTTCGCTCCCTGGTCCCTGCACAATATGAATCGCTTTAACGCCGGGAATCTTCTCTGCGTCTGAAGTGTCAATGCTCACCACTTTGGCGTGCGCATAGGGAGAGCGTAAGACCTTGCCAAAAAGCATTCCTGGGCGCCGCACGTCGTAGGTGTATTTGGCACGGCCTGAGACCTTGACCGGACCATCTACTCGCGAGATACGTTTGCCGATCAGGGATCTCTGTTCAGGCTCAGGCCACGTATAATCCGGTTGGTTTTGTGTTTTGACGTCGTCTGCCATAACTAAGCTCCCTTTCCGGCTTTGGCTGCCTGCACCACTGCCAGGCGCATGCCTGCATAGGTGCCACAGCGGCAAAGGTTTCCACCCATTTCATGCTTGATCTGCTCCGGCGTCGGGTCGGGATGCTTATCCAGAAAAGCCTTGCATGCCATAACGAACCCCGGAGTGCAGAAGCCGCACTGTTGTGCGTCATTCTCAACAAACGCCGCCTGGATGGGATGCAGCTTGCCCGGTTCGCCCAGGCCTTCAACGGTCGAGATGGCGTGGGGTTGCGCCTCAATGGCAAGAACGGAGCAGGAATAAACCGCTTTGCCATCCAGTAATACCGTGCACGCTCCGCAAGTTCCGCGGTCGCAGACCCGTTTGGCTCCCGTCAGATCAAAACTGTCGCGCAGTGCGTCCAGCAACGTGACCCGAGGCTCCAGTTGTGCGTTGTAGCGCTTGCCATTGATGGTAAGCGTGACCGGTACTTTGTCGGGACCTTGCACGGCCACTTCTTCCGCTTCCGCTGTAAGCACACCCGCCCTGGCGATAAATGGCACCGCCGCGGAAACGCTCGAAATTTTCAGGAAATCTCGTCTGGATACGCCCGCATCGTCAGAGGAGTGCGAAGACGAATGCGAAGAGGAATGATTCGAAGAAGAATGCTTTGAGGATGAATGCTTTGATCCCGGTTTCTGTTTCTTGTCATCAGGAAGATCGTCCATCTGGGTACCTCCCGTGCTTGCCGAGCATTGTGCTCTACCGCAAGCCGAAAAAATTATAACACCTGAACCTTTAACGATTTGTTAACTCCTCGCCGGTGATAAATCATCCCGTCCCGGATTTCGGGACGGCACGGCAGTTCAGTCTCATTTCAAACTGTGAAACCGTTTTCTTCCGCGGTTAGTGATAGCTGAACTCGAATACCGCACGCTTTTTGAAATCGTCATAGAAGAGTTCGTATCCTCCCCGGTTATATCCATCAATGGAAAACACAAGCTCCGATTTGCCGTCATTGTCGTAATCGCCGGCATCCACCAGCCACATTCCCTGTCCAAGGGACGAGATCTCTTTCGCCGGATCAATGACAAACCATTGGTCAATGAAAGGATCGTCTGCCGGCCCGTCGCAACGGTATCCCTCCAGCCGGATCTGGGCTATCGTCCAGTTATTTTTGGAAGAGTAGGCTTTGAGGAGCTTTATGTCTTCGTCGTGATAGAGCCACGCTCTCTCAGTTTCGGGCTTCAGGTTCGTGCAATTTGAAACCTTCGGGAACTTTTTTCGGAACTGCTGGCGCAGAACTGCGATGAGCTTTGGCGATAATTGATTGGGTTTCCAGGTTTCCGGGTCTTTGAAGTAGGGCTGGGAATTCGCGATAAGGGGTCTGTAAACAGGGGAATCCGCCGAACCGGCATATTCCGCCGACTTTTTTCCTATTGTGGGAATATGGCCTTGGCTTGTAAGCTCCTGGCGTCCCACATCAGAATAAAATTCAAACTCTTTGGGGGTGCGGCCTGTTACCTGGCCTAAGTTCCTGCCATCGAAGGCAATGGTCCACGTTACCTGCTGTGGGTACCCGGATGCGATCTTCTCTAGGCAACCTTGATCAGGGCAATCACTGGGAAATGCCTGCCAGTCGCCGCCATTTTTTTGAAATACAATCCGCACGTCGCGAAGATCAGGCTTGCCTGCTGAATGTCCGGGAACATCTTCTAAGATCCCCAATATGACGTTTGGCTCCGACGAATTGGCAAAGATTGGATAAGAGGTCAGCGCAATGAGTACAAACATCGCTCGAATCATGGTGAGAAGCCCTTCCGCTTGCACGAGCCGGGCTCTAATTATATCCATGGAGAAAGCGATTCCCGCGAGCTTTTGAGCGGGCGTCTTCTTAAGTGAAAGCCCTTTCATTGAAAAACTTTGAGGCAGAGGATTTACGCCAGCATACTAGAACGTTATGATTGCTGTCAGGTTCGTTGACATGACTGGTTTACATTTTTCTCACACGGTACGTTCTTCTCACCAGAAAACAAGTTGCTTGAGCATGCGATGGTGGCCAATCTGTTTTGTTGTTTTGTTTACAGCGATGACGACAACTCACGCTACCGCCCAGGATAACTATGAAATACAGGTTTACGGTGCGGATACTGTCGAGCCCCGCTCGACCATGGTCGAACTGCACAGCAACTTCACAGTAGCCGGAAGCAAAGTTGCTGTGGATGGCGTAAATCCCACGCAGCACGCCGTGCATGAAACCGTGGAGATTACTCAGGGGTTCAACTCCTGGTTTGAGACCGGCTTCTACATCTTCACCAGCGCGCGCAATGGCAGCGGATGGGAGTGGGTCGGCGATCATATTCGTCCCCGCGTGCGCGCGCCCGATCGCTGGCACTGGCCAGTAGGGATCAGCGTTTCCAATGAAATTGGATATCAGCGGCGAAAATTTGCTGTGAATACCTGGACCTGGGAGATCCGTCCTATCATTGATAAGAAGCTTGGCCCGTGGTATCTCTCATTCAACCCAACCTTCGATCGCGCATTGCACGGGCCTGATGTCTCCCGCGGCTTTGAATTCTCTCCCAACGCCAAGGTTTCATTCGATATCAACCCAAAGGTCGCCTTAGGGATGGAGTATTACGGAGCGCTGGGCCCGGTGGACGGCTTCGATGCCTTGCACAATCAACAACAACAGTTTTTCCCTTCCATTGATCTGAATGTCTCGCCGGAGTGGGAGATCAACTTTGGCGTGGGCGTAGGCGCGACCCACGGAACAGACCACATCATTATCAAGGGGATTTTGGGACGCCGGTTCAGCTTTGGTCACAAAAAGCCGCAGAGCATTAAGACCACAAAGTATTAAAGTAAAGGGCGCCCAGCCCATTTTAAAGTAACCACTTTGTTTTCAATGCGTTGAACCGTTATCGGAACATTTTTGAGACATATTCCCTGCGGAATTGTCATCCCTCGCACCTTGACCTAAGGTTAGCCCTACATTTGTGAACTAGGAAGAAGGCAGTAGGCGTCCGCGGCGACCTGCACTGGCAAAGGAGTCAGGTGGCCGCGGGCGCTTACTTTAAATTCCACAAATCAGAAACTTTTTGTCGCACGAGCCGCTGGAGGATGGGGATGAAATACCGGGTTGCAATCTTTACCACACTTTTTATTTTGCTTGCAGGCATTCCTAGCAGCCTGCGCGCCAGCCAGGTCGTGAAGACGGTTGGTCCGGTGCGTGTCTATATCATGCCCCAGAGTCCATCAGTGCCGGCCGGCAAAACTCTGCTGCTCAACGCGTACTCGGTTTTCTTTCGCAATCCCAACCGGACGAGCGAAGGCAGATACCTCACCGGGACATGGAGCTCCTCGCAAACGGGAGTAGCCACAGTTGATAACACGGGAGTGGTTACGGGTGTAGGCCAGGGGTTCGCGGTCATTACTTTTCAATCCGGCCCATTTCGGACTTTTGCTGTTGTTAACGTAACCCCGCAATTGCTTTCCATCGCGGTGACACCTGCCAACTCCAGCATCCCCCGCGGGACAACCCAGCAGATGACAGCCACGGGGCACTACTCCAGCGGCCCCGACCAGGACATTACCAGCCAGGTGTTGTGGTCTTCAACAGTCACGAGTTGCGCAACCATCAGCGCCGGACTGGCGCGGGCTTCGTTGGTTAACGAATGCACCACATCCATTCACGCTGATTTGTTCGGGGTGACGGGGATGACTAATCTCACCACCATCCCAGCGATTGTGCGATCGGTGGCAGTCACGCCTGCTAACCCACCGGCGATTCCCAAAGGTGCTACCCAGCAGTTCACCGCAAGGGCAACCTACACCGACAACACAACTCTGGATGTGACCAGCAACGGGGGCACGGTGTGGTCATCGCTGGATCAGACCATAGCAAGCGTCAATAACACCGGTCTCGCTACCGGGCAGGCCATTGGGTCCACAACAATTCAAGCTGCTTTTGGCGGACAAACCGGGCAGGTGAATGTCACGGTTTCGGCGCCGGCCGTGGTATCGCTCGACGTTACTCCGAAAAATGCAATGCTGCCTGTTGGTTTGACCCAGCAGTTTACGGCAACCGCTACCTATACGGATAACTCGACTCAAAATGTGAGCGGCCAGGCCACCTGGACCTCAGACAATCTTACAGTGGCGACCATTGACAATACAGGGCTGGCCACGGCGGTGAGCTACACACCTCAAAACGGCACAGCCGGAATCACAGCAGCATATGGAGGGAAGAGTAACGCGGTTATTTTAAATACCAGGCCTGCTGTGGCTACCTCGATCGTGGTCACACCGGCGAATCCTACGGTCCCTGCTGGTTTGACGCAGCAGTTTACGGCAACAGGCCATTTCTCTGACGGCAGCACGAGCGATGTCACATCGAACTCGGTGTGGTCTTCGAGCGACATGACCAAGGCCACCATCACTGCTCAGGGTTTTGCCACCGCAACCGCAAACCAGGGGCCGACCACGATTACGGCAACCTATGTCAACAACGTCGGCCCCAACACCATTGGCTCGACCACGCTCACGGTTGGCGCTCCCGTCCTGCAATCCATCGTTGTTACCCCGGGTTCTTTCCCGCTGCCCATCAACAAAACCAAGCAGTTCACCGCCACGGGAACGTACAGCGACAACAGCACGGCCGACATCAGCAACACTGTTACCTGGACCTCAGCCGACATCACCAAATTCACGATCAGCAATACGGGTCTGGCGACCGGTGTGAGCCCGAGTAATGATTTCGTCAACTTAACAGCCGCACAAAACATCATTACCAGTCCGGCGGCAGTAGTGTTGGTTTTCGATACCATTGACTCCATCAAGATCACTCCGCCCGATCCTTTTCTTGTCGCCAATGCAACCCAGCGGCTCTCGGTAATTCTCTTTCATGGAGCCGTACAGGAATTCACCTGCAGTCCATGTGCAACCTGGACGTCAGGCAACAGCAACGTGGCTACAGTTGATTCATTCGGATTGGCGACGGCGCACGGCGGCGTTAATTCCACCACGATTACCGCTAATTTTTATGGCTTGACTGACACCACAAATTTCTACGTGCGGCAGTCTGCGCTGAGCAGCATCACGCTGAGCCCGCTTAATCCGCAGGTTCCCGCGGGATTGACCCAGCAATTCACGGCCACGGCGCATTACGCCGACACGACGACCGAAGACATCACCAGCAAAGCCGCATGGAGTTCAAACAGCAGTGACGTTTCCATCAACGCAACCGGGTTGGCCACGGCTGTGTTTCAAGGGCCCGCCCAAATCACAAGCACCGCAGGTTCAATTTCGGCTACCACCACGATGACGGTAACGCCGCCCTTGCTGCAATCGGTCAGCATCAATCCCAAGACGATGACCAGGAACAAGGGAGAGATCGCCTACTTTACCACTACGGGACACTACAGTGACGGCACTACGCCGAATGTGCAGGCGACGTACAGCTCCGACAACACTAATGCCTGCAATATCGGTGCATCCTCGGGCCAGTGTTTCACCGGCGCCGTGGGCACGGCACACATCACAACATCCTTTGGAGGGTTCAACGACACGGCGACGCTCACGGTGAATCCGGCGGTGATCAAGAGCATTGACTTGACCCCGCACAGCCCTTTCATCGTGAACGGCAACAACCAGCAGTTCACAGCCAAGGCAACCTACACCGACAATACCGTCGTGGATGTGACCAACACCGCTACCTGGGCCTCTACCAACGGCGCAACAGCAACCGTCAACAATGCAACCGGATTGGCGACAAGTCACGCCTTGGGCACAACCGTAATTTCCGCCACCCAGAGCGCTATAACCGGCAGCACCAACCTGAACGTAAGCTCGGTAGCGCTGACTTCGATTAGTATCACGCCTCCCAGTGCTTCCATCGTCAAGAACGGAACGCTGCAGTTAACCGCCACCGGGCATTACAGTGACAACTCCACCCAGGACATCACCAGTCAGGTGACGTGGAATTCAGGCAACACCGCATTTGTGACCATCAGCGGCACAGGATTGGCAACCGGAGTCAGTGTAGGCTCAATCTATGTAGATGCCCTCTCAGGGAACATTTTTAGCGCCAATGTGAATGTCAATGTAACCAACGCAGCGCTGGTGTCTATCACCGTCGCGCCGCTCACGCCTACAGTTCTACAGGCAGCAACCCAGCAATTTACCGCCACCGGACACTATGCCGACAGCACAACCCAAGACATCACGGGGCTGGTGAACTGGACTTCCAGCAACGCAGCCGCGGCCACGATCGTCGCGTACAACGGATTGGCCACTGCTGTAGCTCCAGGAACCTCGACCATCACCGCCGCTTCCAACAATATGAACGGGAGCACCACCATGACGGTGGTCCCGGTCTTGCAATCCATCACGATTACGCCGTTTAACCTCACAAAGATTGTGGGTGGCACGCAGCAGTTCACTGCTATCGGTCATTACAGCGACAACTCAACCCAGGACATCACCACTTCTGTAACCTGGTCGTCATCGGCTACGGGTGTCGCCACCATCGGCAGTACTACAGGTCTGGCGACCACGATTGCGGCGGGTGTGACCACGATTACAGCAACCTTGAACAGTGTTTCAGGTAGTGTGTTGTTCACTCTGCCGGCCTCCGGGAGCAACTCGCCGCGCTTCGCCTATGTGGCCAACGAATCCCTCTCTTCATCCGATGACACCATTACCATTTACACCGTTGATTCGGTGACGGGTCAATTGCGCTTGCGCAGTTATTTCTATAACGGGGCGAACACGTCGCCGTTTGCCCTGGCGGTGGACACGGCTGGCAAGTTCCTCTATGTGGCTAATTTCGGTACCAGCAACATCTCCGGCTATGCGATTGATGGCAACACTGGTGCTCTAACCTCGGTGCCCAACTCGCCTTTTGCTTCCGGATCTTCATTTACGGATACGTTGACGGTTGATCCCACCGGCAAATTTCTGTTCGTCGGCAACTTCGGCTTCGGAAGCAATAACGTCTCTGCATACACCATCAATCCCACGACAGGAGAGCTGACCGCAGTCAATGGTTCGCCCTTTGGAGGAGCCGGAACTGAGATTAGTGGAGTTACAGTCGAGCCCAGCGGAAAATATCTTTATGCCATCTCCGATTTGGGAAAAACCATCCGTGGCTACAGCATTGATGCCAATACAGGCGTGCTCGCGCCCACCTCAGGAAACGCCAACACTACCGGCAATTCACCGTCAGCGGTTGTGGCCGAGCCCACAGACAAATATGTTTATACGGCCAATTTTGGCGGCAATTCCATCTCAGCTTTCAGCATCAACAACGGCACCGGAGTCTTAACCGAGCTAACCGGAGCAGGTTCGCCTTTTGCTTTGGGAGGCGGCGCCGCCAATCCGGCAAGCATGGCGGTTGATCCTTCGGGCAAATTCCTCTATACCGGCGAAACCAACAAGGTTTCTGCTTTTACGATTAATAATGGCACGGGAGCGCTTTCGGAAGTCGCCGGTTCCCCCTACACCGTCACCGGGGCCAGTTCAGCCGTGAAAGTGGATCCCTCCGGTCAATTCCTGCTGGTGAGCGATGGGACCGGAAATACGATCAAGACTTTCACCATTAATCCGAATACCGGGCAATTGACGGCCGCAGCCAGCGCACCCGACCGCAAAGGACCTATAGCCATTGCCATTACCAAAGGGCAGCCCACATTCGATATTCCGCAATTCGAATACGTCTCCGAATACAGCCAGAACTCGATTTCCGGTTACAGCATTGACAACAACACCGGGCTTCTCACCCCGATTGGAGCGGTTACGCATTTGGCCGTCGGCAATCATCCGGCAGCCAGTGCAAGTGATCGCAGCGGCAAGTTTTTCTTCGTCAACAATAACAGTGACACAAACACCTCTGCTTTCACTATTAATCCGGCGAACGGTGCGCTGACGGCTGTGAACGGATCACCTTTCAACACGGCCCATCATTCTGACATGACAATTGATCTCTCCGGAAGGTTCTTGCTCGGAACCAGCGTCGGTAACAAAAACCTGGAGTCGTATTCCATCAGTTCCACCGGCGCGTTGGCTCTTGCTGGTACAGTTTGCTTTACGTCAGTGCCGAATGGGTGCCAGGGATTAACCGCCCCTCTTGGGGTTGCCGCGGATCCGCTGGGCCGCTTCGCCTTTACCGGCAATAGCGACGGCACAGTTTCGGCCTTCACCATTGACAGAACCAGTGGTGCGGTCGCACTCGTCTCGGGATCGCCTTTTGCTGCTACGGGTGTTTCGCCATCGGGCTTCCACATGGCGGTTGATCCCTACGGGCTGTTCCTCTATGGCGTGAGCTTCGACCAGAGCACTCTCTCCATCTTTACCATCAATCAGAGTACGGGCGCGATCACGCAAGTGGGCTCGAATGTGAACCTCATGGGCCAGCCGGAATCGGTCACGTGCGACCCGACCGGAGCTTATGTGATTGTGGGTGGTTCTTTTAGGACTCAGGTGTATTCCATTGACCGTATCACTGTTCCTGGCAGTCTCACCGAGGTTTCGGGCTCGCCCTTTCTCAAGCCGCTGCTGGGGGCGACGCTCGACCCATCGAATCGCTTCCTCTATTTTGCGCAGGGAGTTGGCAACAGCATCGAAGTTGGGACCTTCGATTTTCGAACCGGCTTCGTTACCGATACTGCCAAAAAGCCCGACGGCGCTAATGTTTACACGATTACTGTGACCGGGAAGCTGAATTGAAGCGAGCAAGGAGCGAATTTCCTGGGTCAGGGACGGGTACTCACAAAAGCTTGCAAGCTTCCTCAAACTCAAGCCGAGGGCCGCGAGGAAACAGCTTCGCTGGATCTCCATAGCCAAGGTTGCACAGAAAATTCGATTTCACCGGGCCGGTTGGCATGACTTCTTCAGGTTCGGCTTTAGAAACGGGGGCAGGGAAAAATTCTTCATCCACCTTGGCGTTGTCGAAGCCGGACATGGGGCCGCAGTCCAACCCTAAAGAGCGGGCCGCAAGAATGAAATATGCGCCCTGCAGCGTGCCGTTGCGAAATGCGGTGACCTCAGCCAGCTCTGGCGAATTCGAGAACCACTCACGCGCTCCCGGATTGTGAGGAAAAAGCCTGGGCAGCAACTCATAGAATTTCATGTCATGAGCAATGATGGCCGTCACCGGGGCCTTCATCGTCTTTTCAACGTTGGTCGGCGACAATGCTGGCCGCAATCTTTGCTTTGCCTCCGCCGTGCGCAAGAAAAGGATGCGCGCCGGGCAACAGTTGGCGCTGGTCGGCCCCCATTTCATAAGGTCGTACAGCCGGTGCAATAGATCATCGCTCACCGGCTTATCAAGCCAGCTATTGTGGGTTCGTGCCTTGCGAAACAAGACATCCAGCGCCTGCTCGCTCAATAAATCGCCCATGAGTTTGCTCTCTCTTAGAGGTTACAAGATTACGTGCATGTCGCTCGACGTGCCACCTGCGGCGGGAACGTAACATTTCAGCGTGTAATCCATCACCATGCGGTCGGCACTGAAGCGCCAGCCAAGGGTCCGGATGGTGCGTTTCATGCGTTTGATCCAACCACGCGGCAGGCCGTCGTGATCGCGCCGGTAGTACAGTGGAATCACTTCTTCGCGAAGCACCCGGTATAGATCTTCTCCGTCGCGGGTATCGTGAACATTCATGTTGGAGTGGGTCCTGCCGGTTCCAATGGCGAAGCCATTTCGGCCGTCGTAGGCTTCCGCCCACCAGCCATCGAGTACTGAGAGATTCAACCCGCCATTCAGCACTACTTTTTGACCGCTGGTCCCCGAGGCCTCGAGTGGCCGCCGGGGATTATTCAGCCAAACATCCACGCCTTGAACGAAATGACGTCCTACGTTGATGTCGTAATTTTCTACAAAAACGAATTTGTCTGAAAACTGCGGGTCGCGCATCAACTCCGCTATCTGCTGCAATACCCGCTTGCCCGGTTCGTCATGCGGATGCGCCTTGCCGGCAAACACAAACTGTACCGGGCGTTTAGGGTCATTCACGACAGCGGCCAGCTTTTCAATATCTGCGAGGATCAAATTGGCTCTTTTATAAGTGGCGAAGCGGCGTGCAAAGCCAATAGTAAGTGCGTCAGGACTTAACACCCGTGCGAGTCTTTGCCGGGTTTCGAGTGGCTCACCCCGACGCTCAGCCTGTTCAACTGCGCGGCGGCGCACAAACTCCAGGAGCCGTGATTTCAAGCTGAGATGGGTTTCCCAGAGCTCGCCGTCATCCACATTTTCAATGCCTTCCCAGGTTTTTGGCTGGCTGCTGTGCTCGGGCCAGCCGGTGCCGAGATGGCGGTCATAGAGACGAAACATTTGCGGCGCCAGCCAGGTGGGAACATGTACGCCATTGGTAATGTGCCCGATGGGAACTGCGTCCTCGGGCTTGCCAGGGTATAACCCCGTCCACATGGTCCGGGAAACTTCGCCGTGCAGGGCAGAGACTGCATTGGCGCGCCGGGAAAGTTTCAGGCCCAGCACCGTCATGCAGAATTCTTCGTGCGGGTTGTTGGGATTCTCGCGTCCCAGCTCCATAAGTGTTTCATGGGAAAGGCCCAGTGCTTCGCGGAGAGGTCCAAGGTGCTCTTCCATCAGGTCGGCATTAAAGCGATCATGGCCGGCGGGTACCGGGGTGTGAGTGGTGAAGACTACTTCACGGGAAACACGAGGCACAGCTTCGTTGAAGCATAGGCCCTCCTCCAGCATACGATTGCGAATCGCTTCCAGCACGGCAAATCCGCTGTGCCCTTCGTTCAGGTGAAGGACGCCCGGTGTGATTCCCAGGGCTTTCAAAGCGCGGAAGCCTCCAACCCCGAGCAGCAACTCTTGCCGGATCCGGATGCGTCCATCTCCGCCGTACAAGCGCGAGGTGAGTTCCCGGTCTTCGGGAGCGTTCCCAGGCACGTTGGAGTCAAGAAGAAGAAGATCGCAGCGCCCCACTTTCATGCGCCAGACTTTCGCCCGGATCGAGCCGCCCCGGGTTTCAATTTGCACCATGACCGGTTCGCCATTTATTCCAATGGCGGGTTCCATGGGCAGTTGATTGAGATCTGTTTGCAGGTACTCTTCCTGCTGCCAGCCTTTAAGATCGAGCCGCTGCCTGAAATATCCTTGTCCATAGAACAAGCCAATACCGACGAGTGGAATATCCAGGTCCGATGCGCTCTTGATGTGATCGCCGGCCAGGACCCCCAGGCCGCCGGAGTATACCGGAACGGATTCGTGCAACCCAAACTCAGCAGAAAAATACGCCACCGGACGAGGCCGCAGAATACCTGCATACCTTGCGCCCCAGGTCCGATCGGCTTCGAGATACTCCCGCTGGCGGCGGTAGGCATAGTTAATTCGGCCGTGCAGCACTTGCTCCTCGGCCCGGCGTTTGATCCCCGCCAGGGGAATCTCTCCCAGCAGCGAAATGGGATTGTGATTGACCTGTCTCCAGCGTATCGGATCAAGATCACGGAACAAGCTGGTGGAATCACTGTCCCAACTCCACCATAAGTTGCGGGCCAGGGACCAGAGCCGCTCCTGTACGGGAGCAATGAAGCGGTCGAGCGTACGCGCCTCGCTCACCACGGGCGCGACTTGGGCGGCGGCTTCCACCAGCATTCGGACTTCATCGTCTCGAAAGATCCGAGCTTCGATGGTTTGAACCACCAGGACACCCTGCAGGATGCCTCGATCAATCAGGGGAACCCCAAGGAATTATTGGTAAGCATCTTCTCCGGATTCACTGAAGTATTTGAAACGTGGATGACTTTTTACCTGCTCCACGGCGACCGGACGCACCTGCTCAGCCACCAGGCCGGTGAGGCCCTCCTGTATAACCATGCGAAGGGTGCCAATACATTGCGGACGAAGCCCGACCGTCGCGGCCAACACCAGGTTGGCGCGATCAGGCTCCAGCAAATATGCCGAACAGACATCGGTCTCAAACCGTTTGGCAATTACGGCGACGACATTCATGAGGGTCTCGGCAGGCTTGCCGCCGTCTGCCGCAAGCTTACCGATTTCCTCCACCGTCAAGACGTGACTCGCATCACGTGCAAGATCGGCTTGGCTTATGTTTTGAATACTCCC
>Ga0099829_10001210_pt1 | contig 14060 bp, 6 predicted proteins | sample CZO8metaG_3_FD_79336 | JGI IMG/M metagenome (GOLD analysis project Ga0099829, IMG submission 79336) | Vadose zone soil microbial communities from the Eel River Critical Zone Observatory, Northern California, USA - CZOApr15con2H2.8 metaG | ecosystem: Environmental > Terrestrial > Soil > Vadose...
CCGCCCTCGGACGCCTTCGCCAAGGTCACCCACCGCACGCCGATGCTGAGCCTCGGAAATGCCTTCGAGCGCGACGAGGTCCGCGAGTTCGACAGGCGTGTCCACCGCGCCCTGGGTGATCTCAAGGTCGAGTACGTGACCGAGCTCAAGATCGACGGGCTGGCGATGAGCCTGCTATACGAGCAGGGTCGCTACACGATCGGCGCTACCCGTGGCGACGGCTACGTCGGTGAAGACGTCACGCCAAACGTCAAGACGATCCCCAGTGTTCCGCTATCGGTCACGATCCCAAAGGAGTTTCCGCAAACGTTCGAGGTGCGAGGCGAGGTCTACATGCCCAAGCGCAGCTTCCAGCGCCTGAATACGGAGCTGGCCGCCGAAGGCAAACCGCCCTTCGCGAACCCGCGCAACGCGGCCGCCGGCGCCGTCCGGCAGCTCGACCCGCGGATCACGGCCCGCCGGCGCCTCGATACCTTCATCTATGCGCTCGATCCTCCCGGTAGTGCCAAAAGCCAGGAGCAGATCCTCGAGCGACTCGCGCAAATGGGCTTTCACGTCAACGACAACCGTCGCACCCATCCCGACATCGAGGCCGTGATCGCCTTCCTCGACGAGTGGCAGGAGAAGCGTCACGGCCTCGACTACGAGATCGACGGCATCGTCATCAAGGTCAATGACCTGAGGCAGCAGGCGGAGCTCGGGTTCGTCTCCCGGAGTCCGCGCTGGGCGCTGGCATTCAAGTTCCCACCCGAGCAGGCGGAAACCGTTGTCGAGGACATCAAGATCTACGTCGGGCGCACGGGCGCGGCGACGCCCGTCGCCTGGCTGCGGCCCACCCAGATCGCCGGTGTGACCGTGAGCCGCGCGACGCTGCACAACGAAGACGAAGTCGCGCGCAAGGACGTCCGGCCGCAGGACCACGTCATCATCCAGCGCGCCGGCGATGTGATCCCCGAGGTCGTTCGGGTCCTGAAAGAGAAGCGACCGAAATCAAGCCGCCCGTGGCACATGCCAAAGAAATGCCCGGAGTGCGGGACGGACCTGGTGCGGGAGCCGGGCGAATCCGCCACTCGCTGCATCAACCCAACCTGCCCCGCCCAGGTACTCGAGCATCTGCGGCACTTCGTCGGGTCGCTCGACATCGAGGGCTTCGGCTACGCGACGTTACAGCAGCTGATCGACCGGAAGCTGGTCAAGGATCCGGCAGACCTCTATCACCTAACGAAGGAACAGCTGCTGTCGCTGGAGGGCTTTGCGGACAAGTCCGCGCAGAACCTGCTTGACCGCATCGAGGCCAGCAAGTCGACGACGTTTCTTCGGTTTCTCTCCGCCCTCGGCATCAACCACGTCGGCTGGACCATGGCCGGCCTGCTCGCCGACCACTTTGGTGCCATCGAGCGCCTGCAGGCCGCCAGCGTTGACGATCTCCGTGCCGTCGGCGGGGTGGGGCCAATCGTGGCGGAAGAAGTCCACGAATACCTGCAGCGGCCTGAGTCGCGCCGCCTCATCAAGCGACTGCTGGACGCCGGGATCATCATCAAGCCGCCCGAGCGGGTCGAGGGCCCGCTGTCTGGCAAGACGTTCGTGTTGACCGGCACCCTCAGCTCGCTAGCTCGCGGCCAGGCGGAAGAGCGAATCAAGTCGCTGGGTGGCACCGTCGGCTCGAGCGTGACGAAGAAGACCGACTACCTCGTGGTGGGCGCCGACCCGGGCTCCAAGCTCGAGAAGGCCCAGCGCCTCAAGGTCCCGATTCTGGATGAGGCCGGATTTCTAGCCCTGCTCAGCGGCTGAAACAGCCCCTTTGCTAAGCATCATCGCTCCCAGATAACGCTCCGTGAACGCTATCAGAATTTGTAACGAATCGTCACAGGTCCTTAACTTGTCTTTCCGGGTCTGGCACCCATCATGCGACCATGGCGCTCCCGACTCTCCTTGCCGTGCCCGGCGGTCGCGCCATCGACCGCTTCCGCCGGATCGGCGCCCGCGGGTTGGTGGCGCTGGTGACGGCGGCCGCCCTGTTGCTAATCACGGTGCTCGGCGCCTTTCTGCCGGATGCCACCTTCGCGCTCACCTGGTACGTCCCGGTGCTGGACAGCGCCATGGTGGTCACGCTCGGGGTGGTCCTGGCCCTCTCATCAGCTGACGTCGTCCTCCGCCGCCACAGCCGGTCGTTGCCGCTGGTATTTGCCAGCGTCGCGCTGGGCATCTTGTGGCTCCAGCACATGCTGACCTTCCCGGGCGTCCTTCCGATCGGCTTGCCGCTTGCGACCAACCAGACCGCCAGCTTCCTCTTCCATGCCGGCCACATCGGGACGCCGGTGCTCTTCGCATGGATCTTGCTGCATCGGCCTCGTCCGCTGGCACGCCCCCGTCACTCACTGCTTCGGACCATCGTGCTGGCCGTGGGGATCAGCGTGGCGGTCATCGCCGTCACCGGGGGCCTGGCCCTGGTGCTGCCCCCACTGATCGTCGGAGTCCGCTTCACCGAATTCAACACGTTGCTGCAAGCCGCCCCATTCGTCGTGGTCGCTTTCGCCGCCGCGGCCTACCGGAAGGGGCGCTGCCCGGAGCGGCACATCGAGGCGAGCGTCATCGCCGGCCTGGTGCTGGTCACCGTCGAGACCATGATGTTCATGTTCATGGGGGCGCCCTATGACGGTTTCTGGTACGTCGGCCACGCCCTCATGATGCTGCCGTGCGCCGCGCTGCTGGTCGGCACTGTCGGTCTCTACGTGGCGGCACGCCACGAAGCGGACGTCCAGCTGCGGGTCATGGCGCGGCTCAAGGAATCAGAGCGGCATCTGCAGATCGTCATCGACACGTCACCGAGCGCCGTGATCACCGCCGATGAGAACGGCCTGATCACCGGCTGGAACCGCAAGGCGGAGGAGATCTTCGGCTGGTCGCATGACGAGGCCATCGGCCGGACGCTCGCCGGGACCATCATTCCGCGCCGTTACCGCGAGGCCCACCAGCGTGGGCTGAACCGGTTCATCGAAACGGGTGAGGGCAAGCTCCTCAGCGGGCCGGTCGAGCTGTCCGCGTTACACCGGGACGGAGGCGAGTTCCCGGTCGAGATTTCGGTTTCGCCGACCCGGCGCGCCGGGGCGCGCGTCGAGTTTGTCGCCTTCATCAGCGATATCAGTGTCCGGCGCATGGCCGATCGCCTTCGCGCCGTGCAGTTTGCGGTCACCAGGCCGCTGGCCAACGCCGCCACCTGGGCGGAGGCGGCGCCCCAGGTGCTGCAGGGCGTCTGCGAAACGCTCGGCTGGCCCGTCGGGGAATTCTGGGCAGTCGACCAGGAGGCGAACGTCCTACGCATGGCCTGCGGCTGGTACCGGCCGTCGCGGGATTTCGCGGCCTTCGAAGCTTCCGGCCGCGACATCAGCTTTGCCCGCGGCGTCGGCTTGCTCGGCCGGGTATGGGCGACCGGCCGTGCCCGATCGATCGAGGACCTCGCCGGTGACCCGAATTCGCAGCGCGCCGCGGCCGCCGGCAGGAGCGGACTTCACGGCCAGTTCGCCTTTACCGTCACCAATGGCCGAAAGGTCACCGGCGTGATCGCGCTCTTCAGCAACGAGACGCGTTCCCTCGATCGCGCCACGTTGCGGGTGATGGCCGACATCGGAAGCCAGATCGGCAACTTCATCGAGCGGCGCCGGGCCGAGGACGAATTGCGGCGGAGTGGCGATCGGATCCGGGCCATCCTCGACAACGTGGCCGACGGCATCATCTCGGTCGACCATCGGCTGGTGGTTCGCTCCTACAACCCGGCCGCTGAACGGCTCTTTGGCTACGCCGCGGACGAGGTGATCGGCAAAGAATTCCTTCGCCTGATCGCGGAGCCCCGCCGCACCGAGGTCAAGCCGCAACTGCGTTCCTACATGCGGGCCCAGCAGGGTCTTTTCGAGATGGGCAGCCACGAGACGTCTGGGCTGCGCAAAGATGGCACGACGTTCCCGATGGAGTTCAACGTTGGCTGGCTCGGGCCGCAGCGGCTGGTCATCGGAAGCCTTCGCGACGTGTCGGAGCGCAAGGCCGAGACGGAAGCGCTGCAACACCAGGCGCTCCACGATCCCCTGACCGGATTGGCCAACCGAACCTTCCTCGAGGAGCGGCTCGAAGAAACGATCCGGGCCGGTGAGCGCGACATGAAACCGTGTGCGGTCCTCTTGATGGACCTGGACGGGTTCAAGAGTGTGAACGACAGCCTCGGCCACCCGGCGGGTGACCGGCTGCTAGTGCAGGTGGCGGAGCGCATGCGTCGCGTCCTGCGCAAGGCGGACACCGTCGCGCGCTATGGCGGCGATGAGTTTGCCGTGGTCCCCTGGGGCGCGACCGACGTGAGCCGGGCGGTGCTGATCGCGGAAAAGATCCTCAATACCATGGACCAACCGTTCGCGATTGACGATCAGTCCATCTCAGTCAGCCTGAGCATCGGGATCGCGGCCTTCCCCCAGCATGCCGACGATGCGTTGACCCTGATCCGCCGCGCCGACGTGGCGATGTACACGGCGAAGCGCGCCCGCAGCGGCTTTAGCGTGTACTCGGTCGACCAGGAGGGCGGCGAGAACGGTGAGGGCGTGCCCCTGGTCGGGAAGCTGCGTTACGCGATCGACCAGTTCGAGCTGGTGCTGCACTATCAGCCGATCGTGAACGCCGTCGACGGCAAGCCGTTGAAAGTCGAGGCGCTGGTCCGTTGGGGTCACCCGGTGCACGGGTTGTTGCCGCCTGACGACTTCATCCCAGCGGCGGAACAGACCAACCTCATCAAACCCCTGACGGCGTGGGTGCTCAACGAGGCGCTGGGCCAGGTGCACGCCTGGTCGAAGGTCGGCATAGAGATCGGGGTCTCCGTCAACCTCTCGGCGCGAAACCTGCTCGATACCGAGCTCCCCGATGCGGTGGAGCAGCTGTTGCGAGCCTGGCAGGTGTCGCCCGAGAAGCTGAGTCTCGAGATCACCGAGGGCACGATCATTGCGCACGAAGCCGAAGACACGCTGCAGCGGCTGCACGACATCGGGGTCCAGATCTCGGTCGACGATTTCGGCACGGGCTACTCCACGCTGGCCTATCTCAAGCGGCTCCCGGTCCGCGAGATCAAGATCGACAAGTCGTTCGTCGTCGACATGGCCACCAACCGTGACGGGGCCGCCATCGTGCGTTCCACGATCGACCTCGGCCACAGCCTCGGATTGACCGTGGTCGCTGAAGGGGTCGAGGACGAGCCGACGGCGGCGTTGCTGCGGGAGTACGGCTGCGACTTCCTCCAGGGCTTCCACATCAGCCGTCCGGCCGCGCCCGGACCGCTTGGCCCCTGGCTCCGGACGCGAGCCGGGCTCGGCGCGATGATCGCCTGACGCCGCGGTAATCTATAGGTCTTGCCCGAACCCGAGGCCGAGCTTTCGTCCCGCCAAGTCGAGCACGTCGCGCGTCTGGCGCGCTTAGGGATCACACCAGACGAGGTCGTCCGCTACCGCGATCAGCTCAGGCACATCCTGACCGCGATCGATGCCCTGAAGCGGGCTGATACCTCGACGGTCCCGGCGACCGCTCATCCGCTCGAGGAGCGCAACGTGATGCGCGACGACCGGACCGAGCCGTGCCTCCCGGCTGAGGCGGCGCTACAGAACGCGCCGAGCCGTGAGGGACCGTACTTCAAGGTCAAGGCGATCCAGGAATGAAGCACTTTCAGCGGACGATCCGCGACCTGCATCAGTTGCTGCTCGACCGGGAGATCTCGTCGGTCGAGCTCACCGAGTCAGTGCTCGGGCAGATCGACGCGGTCGGCGAGAGGACGAAGGCCTACCTGCTCGTCACCCGCGAGCTCGCGCTGCGTCAGGCTAAGGCCGCCGACGAGCGGCTGCGCGCCAAGCGTGACGTCAAGCCGCTGACCGGGATCCCGATCGCGCTCAAGGACGTCCTCTGCGTCAAAGATGTCGTCTCGACCGCCGGCTCGAAGATCTTGAAGGGCTTTACCCCGCCCTACAGCGCGACCGTCGTCGACCGGCTCGAGTCCGAGGGCGCGGTCTTCCTGGGCAAGACGAACTGCGACGAGTTCGCGATGGGCTCATCGAATGAGAACTCGGGGTACTGGCCCGTCCATAACCCGTGGGGCCTCGACCGCGTGCCGGGCGGCTCGAGCGGCGGATCGGCGGCGGCCGTGGCGTCTGGTGAAGCGATCGCGGCGCTCGGGAGCGATACCGGCGGGTCGATCCGGCAGCCGGCCGCGCTCACCGGGACGGTCGGCATGAAGCCGACGTACGGACGCGTCAGCCGCTACGGCCTGATTGCTTTTGCGTCCTCGCTGGACCAGATCGGTCCGATGACACGCGACGTGGTCGACGCGGCGCTCCTGTTGCAGTCGATCGCCGGACACGATCCGCGCGACTCCACCAGCTCGCAAGAGCCGGTACCGGATTATCTGTCGGGCTTGCAGCGCGGTGTGAAGGGCATGCGGCTCGGCGTCCCCAAGGAATATTTCGTCGCCGGCATGGAGCCCGCCGTCGAGCAGGCGATCAACGACGCCATCCGGCTGCTCGAACAGCAGGGCGCGATCATCCAAGAGGTGAGCCTGCCCCACAGCGACGTCGCCCTGCCCGCCTACTACATCATCGCCCCGGCCGAGGCCAGCTCCAACCTGGCGCGCTACGACGGCGTCCGTTATGGCTACCAGGCCGAGGGCGCGAAGAATCTCATCGAGGAATACATGCTGACCCGCCAGCAGGGCTTCGGCGCCGAGGTCAAGCGCCGGATCATGCTCGGGACGTACGCGCTCAGCTCGGGCTACTACGACGCCTACTACCTGCAAGCACAAAAAGTCCGTACGTTGATCATCGACGACTTCAGGCGGGCCTTCGAGAAGGTCGATGCGCTGTTGGGCGCCACCTCGCCGACGGTGGCGTTTCCGCTCGGAGCCAAGACCCAGGATCCCGTCGCCATGTACCTGAACGACATCATCACCATCCCCGCGAACCTCGGCAACGTCTGCGGCATCTCTGTCCCGTGCGGACTGGCCGATGGCCTGCCGATCGGCCTGCAAATCATTGCGCCGGGATTCCGCGAGGAGACGATGCTTCAGGTCGCCTTCGCATTCGAGGCCGCGGCCGACTTCCGCAAGCTCCAATCGCCGTTGATGCGGGCTGCCGCCTGATGGCCATCGCCACCCGTTACGAAGTCGTCGTGGGCCTGGAAGTCCACGCCCAGGTGCTCACCCAGAGCAAGATGTTCTGCAGGTGCTCCACCGACTACCTCACGGCGCCGCCGAATTCGCTCACATGTCCGGTGTGCCTCGGCCTTCCCGGAGCGCTTCCCGTGATCAACAAAAAAGCCGTTGAGCAGACGATCCGGACAGCCTTAGCGCTCCACTGCGAGATCGCTCCCTTCACCAAGTTTGATCGCAAGAACTACTTCTACCCCGATCTTCCTAAGGGATATCAGATCTCGCAATACGACCTGCCAATCAGCAGGAATGGGTACCTCGAGTTCGAAGTCGGCGGCGAGCACCGGCGTTGCGGGATCACCAGGGTCCATCTCGAGGAGGACACCGGGAAGCTCCTGCATGCGGGCGCAATCGAGGAATCGCAGAGCTCGCTCGTCGACCTGAACCGCGCTGGTGTCCCGCTCATGGAGATCGTCGGGGAACCGGACCTACGCTCGGCGGACGAAGCGCGTGAGTACGTCATGCGCCTTCGGGCCATCCTGCAGTACATCGGCATCAACAACGGAGACATGGAGTCGGGCCAACTGCGCTGTGATGCGAATGTGTCCTTACGCCCTCCAGGCTCCAAGGAATTAGGTACGAAGGTCGAGATCAAGAACATGAATTCGTTTCGCGCGATTCATCGGGCAATTCAATATGAAGTTGTCCGGCAGTCCGAGATCCTGTCGAATGGCGGAAACCTAATCCAGGAGACCCGCGGCTGGAATGACGCGAAGGGCGAAACCATCTCGCAGCGGAGCAAGGAGTCCGCGCACGACTATCGCTATTTCCCGGAGCCCGATTTGCCGCCTCTCACCGTTACAGCAGCGTCGGTCGCGCATTTACGCGAGTCGTTGCCCGAGCTCCCTGCAGCGCGCCGAGACCGCTATATCAAAGATTTGGGCCTTACGGCCTATGACGCATCGCTGATCACATCAGCGAAGGCCTTTGCGGACTTTTACGATGAGACTCGTCGGCTTGGGGCCGATCCAAAAAAGGCGGCAAACTGGATCCTTGGCGACTTCAGTCGCCTCCTCAACGCGGACCACAAGGAGATCCAGGACACGTCGATCCAGCCAAAGCACCTGCAGCAGTTGATCGCGCTGATCGATTCGGGCGTCATCAGCGGCAGGATGGCCAAGCAAACCTTCGAGGCGATGTACCGCGCCTCCGACCCGGAGCCCGCCCTCACGGCAGCGAAAGGCTCGAGCCAGATCAGCGGCGACGCCGAGCTGGCGGGCATCGTCGATCAGGTGATGGCCGAAAATGAAAAGTCCGTTGCGGATTTCAAGGCCGGCAGAGAGCAGGCCCTGAAATTCCTGATCGGCCAGGGCATGAAGCTCTCCAAAGGCCGAGCCAACCCCCAGCGGCTCGAGGCACTGCTCCGAGAGAAGGTCTCCTAGTGCAGTTGACGGTTGGCGAGCTCGCCCATGGCGGGGCAGCCCTGGCGAGAGTCGACGGCCGGGTTGTCTTCGTCGAGGGAGCGATTCCCGGAGAAACGGTCGAGGCCGAGGTCACCCACAAGCGGAAAGACTTTTGGCGGGCTCAGGCCACGGCCGTCCTGGAGTCGGCGCCCACACGCGTCGATCCGCCGTGTCCGTATTTCAAGGCCGGCTGTGGCGGCTGTCAGCTGCAATACCTGGCCTACGCGGAGCAGCTGGCGCAGAAACGGCAGGTGCTGCACCGTCAGCTCGAGCGCGCCCACCTCGAATTTCCCATCGACCGTATCGATGTGCTGGGGATGGCCGACCCCTGGCGCTATCGGATTCGCGGTGAGTTTCACGTGTTGCGCCGCGGTGGGTCGGTCAGCCTCGGCTTCTATCGAAAGCACACCTACCAGACCCTGCCGATCGACGCCTGCCTGATCCACGTCGAGGCGATCGAGCGAGCGCTGCCGGGATTCGCGCGAGCCGCGGAGGATCCAGCGGCCGGACGCGTCGCCGCCCTCCAGTTCACCTGGGCGCCCGGGACGAGTGACTTCCTCTGGTCGCCATATCCTCCGGGTTCAGCCGATCCGGGATTTGGCGCGCGGGCCGCAGGCTGGATCCCGGAGCTCAACCTCAACGACGACTCGATCGGGATCGACGATGCCGGTCGCCACTTCCGCGTCCGGCCCGAAGCGTTCGTCCAGGTCAATGCCCGCCAGCGCGATGTGCTCTACCAGCGCGCGGTCGCGTTGGCGCACCTGAGTGGCCGCGAACGCGTCGTCGACGCCTATGCCGGGATCGGCATGCTCACGGCGCGGCTCGCGGATCATGCCGCGGAAGTGATCGCAATCGAAGAAAGCCCCTACGCGGTGCGGCTCGGCGAGCTGAACATGCAACTCAACGGCTGTGGCAACGTCAGCTACCGCCGCGGCCGTGTCGAAGATGCCGCGCCCGGGCTCGAGGGGAACGTCGATGTCCTCGTGCTCGATCCGCCGCGCGCCGGGTCCGCCGAAGCGGCGATCGAGGGGATGGCGAATCTGAGGCCGCAACGCATCGTCTATATCTCGTGTGACCCGTCGACGCTGGCCCGAGATGTCAACCGTTTTTGTGCCGCCGGACGCTATACCCTTGTGGAGGTGGCTTTCGTCGACATGTTCCCCCAGACCTACCACATCGAAGCGGTTGTCAAGCTCGAACGCACGGCATGAGCTTCGTTCATCTCCATACTCACTCTGAGTTCAGCCTCCTCGACGGGGCGAGTCGGATCTCCGAGATGGTCCGCCTGGCGGTCGAGACCGGGATGCCGGCGATCGCGCTCACCGACCACGGCGTGCTATATGGCGCGGTCGATCTCTACCTGCAGGCGAAAGCCGCCGGGATCAACCCCATCATCGGGCAGGAGGCCTACGTCGCGACTCGCTCGCGCCACCAGAAAGAAGGCCGAGCTGATCGCGACCCCTATCACCTGATCCTGCTCGTCAAGAACCTGGAAGGTTACCGCAACCTGATCCAGCTCTCCAGCCTGGCGCACCTCGAGGGGCACTACTACAAGCCTCGGATCGACAAGGCGTTGCTCGCCGAGCATTCGGAGGGGCTGATCGCGCTCTCCAGCTGCCTCGGCGGGGAGGTGGCGAGCCGGCTTCTCGAGGGTGACGACGCAGGTGCGGAGCAGGTTGCCCGCGAATACCAGCGGATGTTCGGCGAGGACTACTTCCTTGAGATCCAGGACCACGGGATGGAGGAGCAGGCTCGCGTCAACGAGGGCCTGGCGCGCCTCTCGCAGCGCACCGGGATTCCGCTGGTCGCCACCAACGATTCCCACTACACCCGCAAGGACGATGCCGAGGCGCATGACATCCTTCTATGTCTGCAGACCGGCACCGTCGTCTCGGACCAGAAGCGGATGCGCTTCCACAACGACGAGTTCTATCTCAAGACCCCAGCCGAGATGGCGGAGCGGTTCCGCGAGTTTCCGGAGGCCGTCGCCAACACCGTTCGCATCGCGCAGCGTTGCCATCTCGAGCTCGACACCAAGCCGCTCTTGCCTCGCTTCGAAGTGCCGCATGGTGAAACCGCGGAGACCTACCTCCGCCGGCTCGCGGAGCAGGGCCTGAAGTCACGCTATCCAGCGTTGGGCGAGGTGGTACGCGACCGTTTCGAGATGGAATTCGGCGTCATCGAAGAGATGGGATATGCGCCTTACTTCCTGATCGTCAGCGACTTCATCGACTTCGCCCGCCAGAACGGCGTGGCGGTGGGTCCCGGCCGCGGCTCCGCGGCGGGCAGCATCATCTCATATGCGCTGGGCATCACCACGCTGGATCCGATCCAGCACGGGTTGATCTTCGAGCGCTTCCTCAACCGCGAGCGGATCTCGATGCCGGATATCGACGTCGATTTCGACGATCGGAATCGCGACCGCGTGATCGACTACGTCGGCCAGAAGTATGGGCAGGATCACGTGGCGCAGATCATCACCTTTGGCACGATGAAGGCGCGCGCGGTGATCCGTGACGTGGGGCGCGCGCTCGACGTCCCGCTCCGCGAGGTCGACCACCTGGCAAAACTGGTACCGCCGACGCTCAACATGACGCTCGACAAGGCGATCCAGATGGTTCCCGAGCTCGCCCAGGCGGAGAAAGATCCCGTGTACGAACGGCTGCTCAAGAACGCGCGCAAGCTGGAGGGCCTGGTCCGCCACGCCTCGACGCATGCCGCCGGCATCGTCATCACGCCCGAACCGCTACAGCACTACCTTCCGCTGCAGGCGAGCATCACGCGCGGCGACAAGAACGGCCAGGAGAAGCGCGCGGTAATGACGCAGTACGAGATGAACGCCGTGCAGAAGATCGGGCTGCTGAAGATGGACTTCCTGGGATTGCGCAACCTGTCGGTTATCGAGGACGCCTTGAAGAACCTGGAGCAGACACGTGGCCTGAAACTCGATCTGGCCTCGATCCCGTGGGATGACCCGGCGACCTTCCGGCTCTTGCAGGCCGCCGACACCAACGGCGTGTTCCAGCTCGAGTCCGCAGGACTGCGCCGCCTGCTGCAGGACATGCGTCCAACCACGTTCGAGGACATCACCGCCGCCATCGCGCTCTTCCGACCGGGGCCGCTCGAAGGCGGGCTGGTCGATCAGTACATGAAGTGCAAGCACGGCGAGCAGGAGATCGTTTACCCGCTGCCGCAGCTCGAGCCGATTCTCAAGGAGACGTATGGCGTCATCGTCTACCAGGAGCAGGTGATGCAGATCGCCTCTCAGCTGGCCGGCTTTACGCTGGGAGAAGCCGATGTGCTGCGCGCTGCGATGGGCAAGAAGAAGAAGGATGAAATGGCCAAGATGCGGGCCAAGTTCATCACGGGCGCGGTTGAGCGCGGGGTGACCCAGGCGAAGGCGACCGAGATCTTCGACCTGATGGCCTTTTTCGCGGGCTACGGGTTCAACAAGTCCCACAGTGCCGCCTATGCCGTCATCTCGTACCAGACGGCCTACTTGAAGGCGAATTACCCGCTGGAGTATCTGGCGGCCCTCCTCAACAACGAGGCGGGTAACTACGACAAAGTTGCGGCGGCCGTCCTCGACTGCCACGCGCGCGATATCGAGGTCCTCCCGCCCGATGTCAACTACTCCGAAGCCGGGTTTACCGTGCGGGACGGGACAATTCGCTACGGCCTTGCGGTGATCAAGAACGTCGGCGTCCGCGCTATTGAGCTGCTCCTCGCCGAGCGGCGGGCGAAGGGCCCGTTCAAGTCTCTGCTCGATCTCACCGTCCGCGTCGATCCGCGCGAGCTGAACAAGCGGGTCCTCGAGAGCCTGATCCGTTCTGGGGCCACCGACAGCCTGGGTGAGCGCGGCCGGCTGTTCGCCAGTATCGATCGCGTCAGCGACCGGGCGGCGCAGATCATCAGCGAGCGCGAGAGCGGCCAGACGAGCCTGTTCGGGATGCTGCCGGACGCCGATGAGCTCGACGACCCAGCCGCCGGACTGATCCCCGACGTCCCGCCGATGCCCGACGAGGAGCGACTCAAAGGTGAGAAAGAGCTGCTCGGCCTCTACCTGTCCGATCACCCGCTGCGGCGGATCGAGCAGGAACTCCACGCCAAAGTCGATACCTACGCGAACCAGGTCACGCCGGATATGGAGGACTACGAAGTCCGCATCGGCGGCGTGATCAAGTCGGTGCGACCCATCGTCACAAAATCCGGCAAGGCGATGGCGTTCGTCCAGCTCGAAGATCTCACCGCGACGATCGAGGTCATCGTCTTCCCAAGGGTCTTCGAAGAACGCCGCCAGCTGCTGCTCTCCGACACGGTCGTGATCGTTCGGGGAAAGGTCGATGCCCGCGCAGCCGCCGGCGACGACGAGGAGCGCGCCGAGCAGGCGAAAGTCATCGCGGATGAGATCCTCGCCTTCGACGATGCGGGGCACGAATTCTGGGTGCGCAACCAGATGGTCCACCTCGACGTGCCCGCCGAGGCAACCGCTGAGCAGATGGCGAGCCTCCAGGAGATCCTGGGGCGCTGCGCCGGGCCCGACCGGGTCGTGCTCCACCTCCAACGCGCCGATCAGATCGTCGACATGGACCTCGGCGAGAAGTTCCGGGTCCAGGGCGCTGGGCTTGCCGGTGACCGGGCCCAGCGCGAGATCGATGCCCTGTTCAGCCGCCCGGTCTGGCGCCTGGAAGTGATCCGGCGACGTGCGCCCGAGCGCCAGGTCAACGCTGGCCGGCAGCCACGGACGCTCGTCGGGTCGTCTGCCGCGGTCTAGAACTCGGGACGCATCGTCCGCCAGCGCAGTGCTCCCGGAACGTTGTACCGGTGTGGCCAGCGAGCCGTCCGCGTCCCCTTCTCGCCAGGATCGCCCGGCCCGCGGTCAGCAGCTTCTGGCTGAGCTTGCGGCCCTGCACGACGGCATGGCGCGGGATCTGGCCGATCAGCTGGCGGCGCTCACCCAGGCACGCGACGAACTGAGTCACGCTCGTAGCGAGCTCACCCAGGGGCGGGCCCAGCAGGGCCAGCTCCAGCAGGAACTCGTCGCCTCGCGGAAAGCGGTGCTGGGCTGGGCGGCGGAGCGAGAGAACCTGGCTGCGGATGCCGAACGGCTTCGCAAGGCTCACGACGCCATCAGCGCGGACAACCAGGCGTTGAAGGCGAGGATCAAGGCTCAGGAGGAGCAACTGACTACCTTGCACGAGGAGCGCGAGCAGCTCAGCGCGCTTTATACGAATGTGACCAATCAAACCAAAAGGCTGGCGGTTGACTGGAGCGTCCGACGGGATGGGCTGGCGGCTGATAAGCAGCGGCTGGCGTCCGAACTCGAGGAGGCTCGCACGACCCTGACCCTCAGCCAGGAGCGGGACCGGCAGTGGAAAGCGCAAGTCTGGAAGCTCCAGGACGAGGTAAAGACCCTTCGGACCGGGGCCGGGCGC
>Ga0099829_10001219_pt1 | contig 14033 bp, 12 predicted proteins | sample CZO8metaG_3_FD_79336 | JGI IMG/M metagenome (GOLD analysis project Ga0099829, IMG submission 79336) | Vadose zone soil microbial communities from the Eel River Critical Zone Observatory, Northern California, USA - CZOApr15con2H2.8 metaG | ecosystem: Environmental > Terrestrial > Soil > Vadose...
CAGGAAACGCAGACGGCCTTCGCCCTTCGCAAGCTCTTTGGAGAAAAGTTTGATGGCCACCTGGCGTCCGATCATGGGATCGTGAGCGCGGGCCACGCGGCCAGTGGCACCGGTGCCGATAATCTCGAGAATTTCGTAACGTCCGACTTGCACGGGGACCTCTCCCTCAGACAGGTAAATTCCGTGTCGCTAGAATGATGGGGGAAAGGGGTGTTCTATTAAATGAAGCAAGCGTCCTGTTCGGAAGGGTACGGAAGTACTGGGCGAAAAGGCATTTTAGAATCTTAACTTTTGGTGTTTAGCCCGGGGCGAAAGGTACCCCCCACCCCCCACCTTTTTGTAAGTGTTGATTCTAAAGGGTTTAATGATTGCGTAAATCCTTTGGAATCAACACTTGCGAGGGGTCTTGGAAGTGTTGATAGTAAAGAACTTACGGGTTTACATAATCATAGCATCAGCCTTCGCGTTCGCGCTGAAAGCAAAGTTGGATGAAAGAGATCTTGAGGCTGAAAACAAAAAAGCGGCAGCCGTGCTGCCGCAGTCCAAATGGAAGTGTACCTAAGGAGAAAGTACTCCAAGAGGAATAATATGTCCAGAAAAAAGACGGGTGGGTTGCGGTGAGGATGACCGAGGCAGGTGGATCAGTGCTGCGAAGAAAGAGTGCGGAGCGAGGCGAGGGCTGGGGTGGAGTTCAGGTGCGCAGGGAACCCGCGAATGAAGGTTTTCATGGAGGGATGCCAAAAGCCGTTGAAGCCAAAAAAATACATCTCCTTCAGGGCTTGCTCGGTGGGCCATTTTTCGAGGGCCATGCGATATGTGGCGACGAAGATGCCGGTGCGGTCATTGCCGAAGCGGCAGTGCACAAAAATTTTCTCTTTGGGGTCATTGTAGAAGAGGGAAAGGAATTGAACCACCTGCTCATCCGTTGGCGGAGACCATCCACTGACAGAAATATGGACGAAACGCATGCCCAGGGACTCAGCCTGCTGGCGTTCCCAGGCGATCCTCCCGGGATCTTCACCGCGAAGGTCGACCACCGTAGAGATGCCGAGTTTCTTGAGTTGGGCCAAGCCTTGTGATTTGGGCTGCGCGCCGCGATAAAGGTAATCATTGATTCTGCCGGCATTGGGAATGCCGGGGACGCGAAGTTTGTCTCCGTAAGCGGAACGCATGACGGAGGGAGGAAAAGACTGCGGATGGGCCTGCGCGGAAAGGGGACGATACAAGAAAGAGGAACAAACGAGAGCGAGAAGAAGGGAATAGGGTTTCATTTTGGATAGGATGCAAAATATTGTAGCAAGAGATGGAAAGAAGTGAAAAACGTTGAAGCGACGGCGGTTACGCGGAAAGAGCACCACTACAAATAGACACAGTACGTAAACGTCAACCATATTTTGCGTTTTTCTCTTGACAGAAAATATTCATACGTTGATACTGCGAATCCAGATTCGGGGGACGTGGAAGCGCCAGACGGACTGAGTCGGGGAACCTGTACGGTCCGTATGAAGCCACGAAACCAACCCAGGCCCTAAGCGAAAAAACCGAGCGCGAAGTATTTGCTCCGCGCCCGCATTTGAGGCGCGGCACCTGCTGTGAGGCTGTGTGCGACCCACCGGCCAGCGGCAGAGCATTGGCGTTTTGGACGGTTTCAAAGGTGCGGCGCCAACCGGTCAACCGAGAGTGCGATCGCAAAGCGATCGGCTTTTTTTTCGCTGGCTGCTTTCACGAACCGCTCGAATCGAGTCGCGTTGGCTTTAGCCCAGACCCTAAAGCGACACGCGGCGCCTCTGCCGGACGCAGAGGTGTAAAATAAGAGGGTTCCCCCGCGAGTGGGAGCCCCAAGGCGCGGAGGGACGGATGGCGACCGTGAAGCATGCACTGGGCGGGAAATTCCCGGTTACGGAAACGGCTGTAGAAAAGACAGCGACGGACGCGGGGACAGGTTTGTTCTTCCAGCGGTACTTCACCGACGGGAAGAAGTCTCCCTTCGATGTGGTGGAGTGGGAAAAGCGCACCGCGCTGATCGGAAACGAAAAGGGCGTGACGATCTTCCGCCAGGAAGACGTGGAAGTGCCGAAGAGCTGGTCGCAGACGGCGACGAACATCGTGACCAGCAAATATTTCCACGGCAAGCCTGGGAGCGCTCAGCGTGAAGGATCGGTGCGGCAATTGATCGACCGCGTGACCAGCACGATTGTGCGCTGGGGCGAACAGGGCGGATACTTCGCCGATGAAGCGTCGCGGGACGCCTTCCGCGACGAGCTGATCCACCTACTGGTCGAGCAGAAGATGGCATTCAATTCGCCGGTGTGGTTCAACGTGGGCGTGCAGCCGAAGCCGCAGTGCTCGGCGTGTTTCATCAACTCGGTCAACGATAGCATGGAATCGATTATGGGGCTGACGCGGACCGAGGGGATGCTCTTTAAGTGGGGCTCGGGCACGGGTACGAATTTTTCGACGCTCCGGGGAAGCAAGGAAACGCTGAGCGGCGGGGGAATTGCCTCGGGGCCGGTGAGCTTCATGAAGGGATTCGATGCCTTCGCGGGCGTGATCAAGAGCGGCGGGAAGACGCGGCGCGCGGCGAAGATGGTGATCCTGAACATCGATCATCCGGACATCGTCGAATTCATCGAATGCAAGATGAAGGAAGAGCGCAAGGCGCACGTGCTGATCGAGCAGGGTTATGACAGCTCGATTGACGGCGACGCGTACAGCTCGATTTTCTTCCAGAACGCGAATCACTCGGTGCGCGTAACGGACGAGTTCATGCGCGCGGTGGTGGATGACAAGGATTGGTGGACGAAGAACGTTTTGGATGGGCAGCCGAATGAAAAGCTGCGGGCGCGCGACTTGATGATGAAGATTTCGGATTCGACATGGCGCTGCGGCGATCCGGGAATGCAGTACGACACGACCATCAACCGGTGGCACACGTCGAAGAACACGGCGCGGATCAATGCTTCGAATCCGTGCTCGGAATATATGTTCCTGGACGATACGGCGTGCAACCTGGCTTCGCTGAACCTGATGAAGTTCGTGAATGCCAGCGGGCAGTTTGACGTCCCGGCGTTCAAGCATGCGGTGGACGTGACCATCACGGCGCAGGAAATCCTGGTGGACAACGCGAGTTATCCCACGGACAAGATCGGCAAGAATTCACATGAGTTCCGGCCGCTGGGATTGGGCTATGCGAACCTGGGCGCGCTGCTGATGTCCATGGCGCTGCCGTACGACTCCGAGGAAGGGCGCGACATGTCCGGCGCCGTCACCGCGCTGATGTGCGGCGAGGCCTACGCGCAGTCTTCGCGGATTGCCGAGCGCATGGGGCCGTTCCCGGGCTACGAAGTGAACCGCGAACCCATGCTGGACGTGATCCGCATGCACCGCGAGGCGATGCGCGGGATCGAGCCGGAGCACGTGCAGCCGGAACTGTTCATGGCGGCGCAGGAATCGTGGGACACGGCGCTGACGCACGGCGAAAAGTTCGGCTTCAAGAATTCGCAAGTAACGGTGCTGGCGCCGACGGGCACGATCGGCTTCATGATGGACTGCGACACCACAGGCATCGAGCCGGACCTGGCGCTGGTGAAGTACAAGAAGCTGGTGGGCGGCGGGCTGATCAAGATCGTGAACAACACCGTGCCGCAGGCGCTGATGAGGCTGGGCTACACGCCGGAACAGACGAGCGAAATCGTTTCGCACATTGACCAGAAGGGGACCGTGGAAGGCGCGCCGCACTTCAAAGCGGAGCACTTGCCGGTGTTCGATTGCTCGCTGGCGACCGCCGGAGGACGTTCGATTTCCTGGACGGGTCACGTGAAGATGATGGCGGCGGCGCAGCCGTTTCTTTCGGGCGCGATTTCGAAGACCATCAACATGCCCGAGGAATCGACCATCGAAGACATCATGAACGCGTACATCGAGTCGTGGAAGGTGGGGCTGAAGGCCGTGGCCATCTACCGCGACAATTCGAAGCGCTCGCAGCCGCTCAACGCGGGCGGCAACAAGAAGGACGAAAAGCAACCAGTACCCGCGGCCATGGCGGAACCCATGCAACGTGAACTCTTTGCGCGGCAGCAGCGCGAAAAGATGCCGGTGGAGCGAGCGTCAGTGACGCACAAGTTCAGCGTCGGCGGCCACGAAGGCTACATCACCGTCGGCATGTACGAAGACGGGCGTCCGGGCGAGATCTTTATCAAGATGTCCAAGGAAGGCTCGACGCTTTCCGGCGTGATGGACGGACTGGCGCTGACCATTTCGCTGGGCTTGCAGTACGGCGTGCCGCTGAAAGTGTTCGTGGACAAGCTGTTGAACACGCGGTTTGAACCGTCGGGCATCACGGCGAATCCGAACATCCGTTTTGTCTCCTCGGTGCTGGATTACATTGCGCGGTGGCTGGGCGGACGATTCATCTCCATGGATTACCTGAAGCTGAACGGCGGAGCGCCGACAGAGACTCCGATTGTCGCGGCGGCTCCGGCTGCGGCGCTTCCGGCGATGAACAACGTGTCGCTGGATGCGATGCAGGCAGCGCTGTCCGCGTCCAAGCTGACCAACGCGCACGAAGGCGCGCCGACGTGCAGCGAGTGCGGGATGCTGATGGTGCCGAACGGCGCATGCTACAAGTGCGAAAACTGCGGCAGCACGAGCGGATGCAGTTGAGGCGCAAAGGACAGGTGAGAGCACACACACGATGAGCGCGCTCCCCTCCGGCTCAGCAGCAGCAGCACGGCTCGCCCCGGCCAAACCCAAAACCAACGGGTTTCTGCACATCGTCAGACACGGTGCAGGACCACAATCCATTTACATCGTGAAATACCACCGCCTGGATCGCGCCGCCGCGGAAGCGAAACCGGTGCTGGCGGAAGGGTCGCAGGCGTTGATCGAACTGCTCGAACGAATCGGCGTGGACTTTCGCCTCGGCGAAGTTCGCGGTGCGCTGGAAGATATTCTTCGGCTCGGGTCAGCCAATATCCCCGATCTGTGGCTCAGCGACGAGGAGACCAGCTGACGGTTCTGAGTTTGCTAGCGCGGGCGGGGACGTAGCGGCGGGCGCGCGGTGAGCGAGCGGGGCCGCATGCGGAAGCGCGGGCCGAGCGGCGGAGGAACGTTGCGAAGGTAGTTGCCGCAGCAGGGGCAGTGGCCGTCGTTGGGAGTGGGAACGGTGATGTCGGCGCGCATCCATTGGCCGCGGGCTTCGCAAAGCGGATTGATGCACTGCACGGTGAAACCGGGCAAGTATTGCATTGATTCTCCCTCAGAGGCCGTAAAGCTCAGGTCGATTCGTGCACGGCCGAATCGCGGTCGCGCAAAAAAACCGGAGCTCCCCTAGTTGGCCAAATCCCGCGGCATGCTCTGCCTCGATTCCGGACAGGGCAGATTCCGATGCAAGATCCAAAGGTCGTCAGGGCCGCGCGGGAACCAAGCAACTGATGGGGCGAATTCTGGCGCGAGAGCGCTGTGGTGTCAAGAGAAAAGACTACAAGATATTGTGGTAAGGTTGCGGAGAGTGAAGGGCCTCATTTGGGAGCTGACAAGTGACTCGTGATTGATGACTCGTGACTCGTGACTGGTGAAAAGAGCGCGGCCGCGGAGCGGTAAGGAAATTACGAAAACTCTTTTTACGTATTAGGTACTGAGGGTGGTACAGCTCGATTTTTGGACGAGTGAGCAGCAAGACGGAGAGAAAAAATGCCAACGACAACAAGATTTGATCTGGGTGGCGGAGGATTGCCGGGAATGCCGAATTTCAGCGGCGCGGGAAAGAGATTATTGCAGATAGCGATTGTGGTGCTGGTGATCATCCTGTTGATGGCGAGCACGACTTCGATTCCAACCGGAAACGTGGGAGTGTTGACGCTGTTCGGGCGCGTGACCGGAGAAACTTTGCCCGAAGGGATCCATCTGGTCAATCCGCTGAAATCCGTGCAGAAACTTTCCGTTCAGACGCAATCGGTGAAAGAGAGCGCCAACGTTCCTTCGAATGAAGGACTCATTCTTGCGCTGGACACTTCGCTGCTTTTCCGGTTGGACAAGGACAAGGCCGCGTACGTTTACCAGACCGTCGGCGATAATTACGCGGAGAAGATTGTGGAGCCGACACTGCGGGCAGCAATACGCGCCTCCACGTCTGCGCATTCGGCGAATGCACTGTACACCAATGCGCGTGAACTGGTGCAGCAGCAGATTCAGGATGAGTTGAAGGCGCAACTCGCGCCGCGCGGCGTGATCGTCGAAAACGTGCTTTTGCGCGACGTGCAATTGCCGGCGATGCTCAAAGGCTCGATCGAGGCCAAGCAGCAGGCCGAGCAGGACGCGCTTAGGATGAGCTTCATTTTGCAAAAAGAGAAGCAAGAGGCGGAACGCAAGCGCATCGAAGCGCAGGGCATCGCGGACTTCCAGAAGATCGTGGCCGCGGGGATCAGCCCGCAGTTGCTCGAATGGAAGGGCATCGAAGCCACGGAGAAACTGGCAGCGAGCTCGAATGCCAAGATTGTAATCATCGGGAATCCCAAGAACGGACTCCCGCTGGTGCTGGAGCCGAGATAAAACGAAGCGGGGAGAGAGGCCATAGCGGGGGGCTGAAAGAACTACGAAGATTTTCGTTGACAATACGAAGGTCTTCGTATTAGCCTCTCCGCATGAGCCAGGAAACTCCACAGAAACCGACGGCTTCGGAGCTCGAAATACTTCGCGTCTTGTGGACGCGAGGCCCTTCCACGGTGCGCGAGGTTTACGAGGCGCTGCGCGAGCAAAAGTCGCTTGGATACACCACGGTCCTGAAACTCCTGCAAATAATGACGGCAAAAGGAACGGTACGCAGAAACGAAGAGCAGCGTGCCCACGTCTACGAAGCTTGTCAGCCGGCGGAGGAGACGAAGCGGCAGCTCGTGGGCGACGTGCTACACCGGGTTTTCGAGGGCTCCGCGAGCGAATTGATGATTCATGCGCTGGAAGGCCGGCGAACGTCCAAGAAAGAACTGGACGAACTGCGCCGCCTGCTGGATGAGTACGAAGGGAGAACGCGATGACGAACTTCGCGCATTGGATTTCGCCGGAGCTGATGAGGGTGCTCGGATGGACCCTGCTGCATTTCATCTGGCAGGGCGCGGCGCTGGCAGCGTTGTTTGCGGTCGCGATGGCAGCTTGCCGAAGCGCGGCGGCACGGTACGCGCTGGCTGTCGGTACGCTGGCACTGATGATGGCTTCTCCGGTGATTACCTTCGTGTGGCTGCAACGCGAAACCATTCCGGCCGTGCGGTCCGGGGCGCAAGGTTCTTTGCCGTTGGCTGGGAAGGCGGCACAACACGCCGTCGTCGCAGCAGTCTCCGGCGCCCCGGCCGCTGCATCTCTAAGCGCACAGCCGACCGCCATGCTCTGGCTCGTGGAGTTGTGGTTCCTTGGCGTCCTAGTCTTGAGCTTGAGAACCGCGGGCGGTTTGCTGTTGATCGAAAGAATGCGGCGGAAAGAAATCAAGCCGATTGGGCAGGAACTGCATGAAAGGTGCATGGCTCTGCAACGGAGGATGGGGCTCGATCGCGTCATCCGGTATTGCGAATGCCACCGCCTGGAAGCTCCAGCCGTTCTCGGATGGTTTCGGCCGATAGTTCTGCTGCCCATGAGGGCGCTGACCGGCATGGACGAGCAGCAGATCGAAGCGGTGATTGCGCATGAGCTGGCGCACATTCGCCGGCTGGATTGCTTCGTGAATCTCTTTCAGATCGCCGTCGAAACACTGCTGTTCTATCATCCGGCCGTCTGGTGGGTGAGCCAGCGGGTTCGCGCCGAACGTGAGAACTGCTGCGACGACGAAGCGATTTCCATTTGCGGCGACGCGGTGGTTTACGCGCGCGCCCTCACGCTGATGGAAGAATGGCGGACGGCTCCAGCCTTGATGATGGCGGCAAATCGCAGCCCGCTGGCGGAGCGCGTCGTCCGGCTACTCGGATTGAATGGAGCTGCAGCTACGGGGAGGACACGCATGGCGGGACTGGGAGTGAGTGCTGTTTGCCTGACTGGAGCGTTGCTGGCCGGGAACGCATTTCTGGGCGTGGCGCACGCGTCTTTGGGGACCAGCTCCTCGGCAAAAGAGCTGCAAGAAAGCAGCAGCAGCATCATCATCGTCAAGCCTGAGCCTGTTTCGGCGAAGGAACGCACCACGCAAGCCGCCAAGCCTGCCGGAAAAGCTGAGCCCGCGCCGAAGCCGCAAAGCGGCAATGAAAAGAATTCGCCGGCGGCCCACGACGACAGCAAGAAGCAATCTTATCTGGATGCTATGGAAGCCGCGGGGTTCAAGAACCTGGATGTGGACGAGATCATTGCGATGAAGGTCCAGGGTGTCACGCCCGAGTACATCAAAGCCATTCACGATTTGGGATTGCAACCAACCGCGGAGGAAGTTGTCGGGATGCGCGTCCAGGGTGTTACGCCCGAATACGTTCGCGACATGAGGACGGTGGCGCAGAATCTTTCGATCGACGAGCTGATCGGAATGAAGGTTCAAGGCGTCACCCTTCAATACGTGCGCGAGATGCGCGAGTTGGGGTTGCAACCGGGCGCTGACGAAATTGTGGGAATGAAGGTGCAGGGAGTAACGCCCGAATACGTCAAGGAGCTGCGAGCCGCCGGAATCAATCCCGATGTGGATGAGATCGTCGGAATGAAAGTGCAGGGTGTCACGGCGGAGTACGTGAGGACGCTGCAGTCCGCCGGATTCAAGAACCTGAGCTGTGACGAAGTTATCGGCGCCAAAGTGCAGGGGATCACGCCGGAGTTCATCGAGAAGGCGCGCAAGCACGGATTCCAGAATCTGACGCTGGACAAGCTGATTTCGCTGAAGCACGCCGATATTTTCTGAGTTGCGCGAGAGACGCGAGGAGAAGTGAGTTCCATGAACTACAAACGAGCTTTCGGTCTGGTTCTCATCGTCGCGGGGATTGCGTTTATCGTCGTCAGCACGATTCACGGCCAATCGCAGGGCGGCGACTGGACGGTTCACCGTTCGGACATCCCGGGGAAGGTCGAGTTTTCCTTGATGGACTCCCGCGCGGGGCGGCACTTTCACTACAGCTCCGATTGGCCCGCAAATGAGTTTTCCGGTTTGGATCTCACAAAGGCCGGGCGGCAGGAAGTTCATTTCACGATCGCGCGCGACGCCGGAAAATTCGAATGTGAAGGATATCTAAATAAAGGCGAGGGGGCGGGCCTGTTTCACTTCCTGGCGGATCCGAAATATCCGCAGGAGATGAAGTCGCTCGGCTTTGAAGGGATTGACGCGGACAAGCAACTGGCGATGGCGATTCATGATGTCAGCCTGAAATTCACCCGGGAGATTAAATCCAAGAACCTGCAAGGGCTGGACACGGACAAACTCATTGCGTTCAAGATTCATGGAGTAACACCCGAATTCATCGAAGGCATTCGTGCAGCGGGATTAAATGCCTCCGACAGCGACAAGCTGATCGCGTTTCGCATTCATGGCGTTTCACCGGCGTTTGTTTCGGAGATCCGGTCGGCGGGCCTGAACCTTTCGGACAGCGATAAATTCATCGCCTTTCGAATCCACGGCGTATCACCGGAAATGATTCGCAGCCTTAAACAGGCCGGTTACACCCCGGACGCGGACAAACTCATCGCCATGCGGATTCACGGCGCGACGCCGGAATGGGTCGAGCAGCTAAAGAAAGAAGGCTACGATCATCTGGATCTGGACAAGCTGATTGCGTTCCGCATTCACGGCGTTTCGCCTGAGTTTATCGGCCAGCTTCAGAAGCTGGGCTATTCGCATCCTGCCCCGGATCAACTGGTAGCCATGCGCATTCATGGAGTGACGCCCGACTTCATCACCCATCTGCAAGCGCGCGGCATGAAGAACCTTACGATCGATCAACTCGTCAGCCTGCGGATTCACGGGATCGACTAGTTCTTTCCCGCCATTTGAAATTGCCAAAAAGATTTGATTGCTGTGAGAGTTGAAAATGCTAGCCAGGATTGACCGGAGCTCGCATCGGCAAAGAACTAAGATTTGGGTGGCGCCGGCTGTAATTCCGCGAGGCGTGCTTTCAGGCGGTCGAGTTCTTGCTGCTTGTCGGTGATCTGTTGCTTGAGCGCGTCTAATTTGGCCTTCCCGGCGGTGTCGTGCACATAATCAGGATTCGAAAAGTAGGTATCCTGCTGCAAGGCTTGTTCCCGCTTCGCAAGATCGACGTCGCTCTGGGCCTGCTTGATCTGCTCCTTTAACGCAGCGAGTTCCTTGGCAAGTTTTTCATCTTCGGGAGCCTTCTTTTCGTTCTGAGCTGCGGAGGATGGCGCATTTGCAGGAGCCGGCTGGGCCGGCGTTTCCGGGGTGCCCGGCATTCTGAGCTGCTCCGCGGCGGCACTCTGCACATCGCCCTTCTTTACTTCCAGAGTTTCGTCAGTGACGACTTTCGCGGGCTTCTCGGAGTTCTTCTTCTGGGCGCGCGCGCGGCGGGCGGCCTCCGCTACGGAATCCTGGAATTGCGCGAACGCGGCCACGGGAAGCAACGCCGAAGCCAAGACAATGGAAACGGCCAGACGTAAGGAAATCAAGCGCGACATGATGCAACTCCTCATGGAGAGCGGAATTGGGCCAATTCTCAAGATACGCTGCCGAAATGGGAATGACAATCCCAAGCTCAGGACCGATGCCCTTCCGATAATACATTACCGGGAAATACTAGTTCGTACCGCATATACTCAAATACATAACGAGACACGGGACTAGAGAAGGTACCGAGAACAAGCAGTGCCGAACGGAAAAACCATTGTGCTGCTCGCCTTGATGACAGTGCCCGGAGCGGGCGCGACTCGTGGACAAACGCCGCCAGTAGCTGCTCAGACTCCATCTCCCGATGACTCCGCCCGCGCAGCAAGGAGTCAGACGCTGCCTTTGGGGCAGGAACACCGTTTCTGGGACAAGAAGAATGCCTGGCTGTTCGCGAGTGTTGGAGCGTCGCGCACGCTAGACTACTCCTCAACATTGAACATGCGGCGACGGGGCGACAACGAAATCCTGCTTACCAATGATCTTGTGGACAACCACGCGGCATTTGCGGCAGTCGAGGCTGCGGGAACTGCCGTTTCGATCGGGGCCTCCTACTTATTCCATCGTTCCGGACATCACAAACTCGAACGCTGGACGTCGATTGTGCATATCGGGCTTACAACCTCAGGCGCTGTGCGCAACTACTGCTTGCCAACTGCTCACCCGAAGACTTCGCCTTAGCCTCTCGCAGTTCCAAAGCGCGGAAACGCGCAACAAGTTTCGCTCATCTTACTCAATAGCATGAATGGTTGCGGTTCGACCGATGGTGCGGCATACTCGCGGCGCGTGTGGGCCTGGGTCGGAGGCGCACGGGCAACTCTGTCAGGAAAGACGCGAGGAGGTCTTCTGGAACGGTGTCACTACGGTCTCCGTTTCGTGCTGGCCCTTTCTGTCCACATTCTTTTTGTAGCGGTTGCCGGCGGCTCCGCGAATCCCCTTCCTGCTCCAGGGGTCGAATTACCGGTGGCTCGATGGTTTGCGCCGCAGACTAGTCTTCCCGGCAGACCACCTGCGCAGCCCCAAACAGCCCCGCCGCAAACTAGTTTGCCCGGCAGACCACCTTCGGATTCCAAGACTTCCGAGCAGACAAAAACGGAACAGTACACCCTCTCCCACGAACGCTATGAGAAAGCGGTGGCCTATTCGCGGGCGGGATACACGCTGTACTTTGTTTCTTACTTTCTTAGCACGGTGTTTCTGCTCCTGCTTCTTCGTTTCGGACTGGCGGCGAAGTTTCGAGATATCGCTGAGAATCTGAGCGACAGAAGATGGATCCAAGGGCTGGTGTTTGCCCCGCTTTTGTTTTTGACCATCGACATTCTTGGCCTGCCATTGAGCGCCTACTGGCATCTGCTCTCGCTGCGCTACGAACAATCCATCCAGGGCTGGGGTTCCTGGCTGTGGGACTGGAGCAAGGGAGAGTTGCTCGGAATGGCGTTCGGAACCGTGCTGGCCGTGATCCTGTTTGCTGTTATGCGGTTCAGCCCGCGCCGCTGGTGGCTGCAGTTCTGGTTTCCCGCGGTGCTAATCCTGTTCGGCGTGATCTTCATCACACCCTTAGTGATCGATCCGCTGTTCAACAAGTTTGAGCCGCTTAGCAAGCGGCATCCCGACTTTGTCGCGTCCATCGTAAAACTCACGCAACATGCCGGCGTTCCGATTCCCCCGGATCGTATGTTCCTGATGATGGCGAGCAGGAAGACGAAACAGATCAATGCCTACGTAACGGGATTGGGCGCGTCCAAGCGGGTCGTCATCTGGGATACCACGATTCAAAAGACGGCACCCGAGGAAGCATTATTCGTCGTTGGGCACGAGCTGGGGCATTACGTTCTCGGCCACGTGCGCCAGGGATTTCTGGTAGGTGCCATGGGGCTTCTGGTGGCGCTGTATTTCCTGTTTCGAAGTTTGCATTGGGCTCTGGACCGCTGGGCCAAGGACTGGAAAATTTATGGACAAGAGGATTGGGCCTCGCTCGCAGTCTTACTGTTGCTGCTCCAAGTGCTGCTCTTCGTCGCATCCCCCGCCATCAACGGGTTCAGCCGGATGCAGGAACATGCCGCGGACATTTACGGATTGGAAGTGATTCACGGGCTGATACCGAATTCGGAAGAAGTTGCGGCCCACGCATTTCAAGTCCTGGGAGAACTCGATCTGGCGGATCCGAATCCGCCGGCGTTTATCAAATTCTGGCTATACTCGCATCCGCCCTTGGCAGAGCGGCTCGTGTTCGCTCATAGCTATGATCCCTGGTCCAAAGGCGAGTCGCCGAAGTACGTGAAGTGAAGACGAGGTGGACATCACCTTGTTGCGTCAGGCATCGCCATGTGCGGCGGAATGCCTGCGTGCAAAGGTGGCAACCTTGCTGCGGTTTCCGCAAGCCGACATGGAACACCAGCGGCGGCGATGCGTGCGGGACTTGTCGTAGAAAAAGAGTCCGCATTGGGGATTGGCGCAAATTCTGAGAGGTGCCTTTGGACCCTCGGCGACAAGTTCCGCCGCCGAACGGGCAATGGCAGCCAGCAGCCAATCCAGGCCGCCTTCGCGCGCGACGAATTCCATGCGCCAGGCGCCGTCTTCGAATATCAACTCGTCATGCCCTTCGGTGATCCGAAGGATTTCGTTGATGGGCTCGACCCATTCCGCTGCGATCTTATGCTTTCGATGCATGGCCGTCAGGGCCTTGCGAAGCGAGGCGGACAGGCGCCGGGCCTTCAGGAGCAATCCTTCTGCTGCCGGGGGGTCCGATTGAGGTAGAGCGAGAAGTTGGGCTCCGCGTTCCGCGGAGACGATGCGGGTGGCCTCCAGCAGGAGAACCAGCCCCTCCCACGACAGCTCCGAGTGGGAAGGAGTCGTGTTGACGAAGTCAAGGCAGAGCCGACCGCCAAGTAACCGGATGAAAGAAAGCGAGGAAGGCAGGTTAAGCCTCCAATAACCAGTTAAAGCTAACATATTGGTTATGCGGCGCAAAACATTGTTCATCGGCAAGTGCCGGAAACCTTTTGCTAGGGTGAGTATCAGATAGCTTGCTGGTACGGGAGATTTCCATGAAGTCCCTCTTGGCTGGATTGGCGCTCAGCCTGCTATCTGTTTTCGCTGTAATGGCGGTGATTCGGCCTCGGCCGCAATCGGCATCCCCTGCTGCGGGGCCCACGCGCAAGCCCGTGGTCGTGGAGCTGTTCACTTCGGAAGGCTGCTCGAGCTGTCCCCCTGCGGACGAGTTGCTGTCGCGAATGGCGAAGCAACAGCCCATCCCCAATGTGGAAGTGATCGCCCTTGAAGAGCACGTGGATTACTGGAATGAACTTGGTTGGGAGGACCCATTTTCTTCGCGCGAATGGACGGCACGGCAGCAGGTCTACGCCGGGGTCCTTGGCAACGGCAACGCCTATACGCCGCAAATGGTGGTCGATGGCAAAACCGAGTTTGTGGGCAGCCAATCGCGGAAAGCCTGGCAGGCGGTGCAGCA
>Ga0099829_10001220_pt1 | contig 14030 bp, 12 predicted proteins | sample CZO8metaG_3_FD_79336 | JGI IMG/M metagenome (GOLD analysis project Ga0099829, IMG submission 79336) | Vadose zone soil microbial communities from the Eel River Critical Zone Observatory, Northern California, USA - CZOApr15con2H2.8 metaG | ecosystem: Environmental > Terrestrial > Soil > Vadose...
CCTGAGCCTGAGCCCGCCCCTCAACGTTCGAGGGTGGGTTCGAGGGCGCGGACGAGCGCGCAGACGAGGGCGGGGACGGCGTCGTGCCAATCGGCGATGATGCCGATGTCGGATGCGGCGAACACCGGCGCGGCGGGATCCGAGTTGATCGCCAGCGCGGTGCCGGCCGCGCGCACCCCCACCATGTGGTTGAACTTGCCGCTCGCGCCGATCGCGATGTAGAGCCGGGGTGCGATGCTCCGGCCAGTGATCCCGATCTGGCGGGCGCGCGGTAACCAACCCTGGTCGGTGACCTTGCGGGTGGCGCCGAGCTCGGCGCCGAGACACTGGAGCAACGGCCCGAGCGAATGGTATTCAGCGGGATCGACACCCTGACCAACACCCACCACGGTGTGGGACTCCGCGAGCGCGTCGAGGTCGTCCTCGCGGGTTCGGGCCAAAACCTTGACCCGTCCGCGCGCCTCTACCGGCAACGACGTCACCGGGATTGCGCGCGCCGGGCGCGGCGCCAGCAACGGCAACACGCCCACGCGCACCGTCGCCATCTGCACGGGTGAGCTCGCGGTGATCGCGGCGACGAGTTGCCCGCCGAACGCCGGCTTCCACGCGACCAGCCGACCAGCATCGACCTCGAGCCCGACCGCGTCACCCGTGAGGCCGGCTCCGAGCGCGGCCGCGGCGCGCGACGACACCTCGCGGCCCCACGAGGTGCTCGGCACGAGGACGCCCCATGGCTCGTTGGCTGCCGCCCATCGGGCCAACGCGTAGGCCGCGTCTTCCTCGACGGCCTCCGCGCCGTCAACCGCGATCACCGCGTCGGCTCCCCACGAAGCCAGGACCGCGGGATCTTCGGCGTCAAACGTGATGGCCACCGCGTCGCTGCCGATCTGGACGGCCAACCGCGCCGCGGTGCCGAGCAGCTCGCGTGCGTCGTGAGGGCGATGCGGTTCGACGACCACCGCAATCGGCTGCTCCCCGGTGATCGGCCCGTTGCGGGACGGAACGTCGGGCACCATCGCGACGTCCGCGCCCACGGCGTCACGATCGAGCGCGCCCCGTGCGATCAAGAGCTCGACTGCGGCCTCGGCCTGCTCGTCGAGCGACCCCTCGAGCACGAGCCGTTCGCGTGTCACCTCGTGCACACGTACGTGGCCGACGCGGGTGGGGCTGGCGGCTTGTCCCCACGGCCCGGGACCGAGCTCCTGGGCGCAGCGCGTTCGCACGAACCGGGCCGGGACCGCAGCGCGTCCGGGAGGATCGACCTTGCACGGCTCGATGAGGCGCTCCGCGGTCGACAGGATTGCCGGCAGCACGACTTCTGCCTGCACCCACCCATCGTCGTGCTCGCAGCGTGCATGCACGACGCGGTCGGCCAGGTGCAGGTGGCGTACGCCGGTGAGGAACGGCAGGTCCAGCAGCTCCGCCAACTCGGGACCCACCTGACCCGTGTCGGCGTCAACGGAATTACGGCCCACCAGCACGAGGTCGAACGGGCCTTCGCGTTCGAGAGTCGCCGCCAACGCGCGGGCGGTCGCGAGCGTGTCGGAACCGGCGAACGCGCGATCGGTGACGAGCACGCCCTCCGCCTCCACTCCTCGTTCGAGCGCCCATGCCAGCGCCTCGCGGAGCACGTCCTCGCCGCTGGGCGGCGCGAGCGTCACGAATGTGCACGAGCTCATCGACTCGGGCTGTGCCACCGAATGGGCCGCCACGGAATTGGCCGCCAGCTCGACGGCCTGCGAGACCGCGCGCCGGCAGTATGGGTTCATCTCGAGTTCGAGACCGTCGCGTCGAAGCCGACCGTCAGGCCCGAGCTCCATCTCCTCAAAGGCGGGAACCTGTTTGATCAGGACCGCGATGCGCATGAGGGCTCACGCTACCTTGACCCGCGTCATCTCCTAACCGACGGTCCATTGGCGTTTGCCTTCTCCGCGAAGCAGGCGACCGAACGCCAGCCCGGGGAAGTGCGCGGCGGCCACCGGAACGTCGGTGCCTTCGAGTTCGCGCGCGAGCGCGACGCGCGTGCGCAGGGCCATCTCCGGGTCCACGTCGGCGACACCGGCCCACTCGTCGTCGAGCAGTTCCACGGGGCAGTGCACCACGTCGCCGAGCAGTAGGGCGCGCTCGCTCCCCGACGACAGCACCACGAGCGCGCTGCCTGGCGTGTGCCCGGCAGCGAGCCGAGTGTCGACCCCGGGCGCGAGGGTGATGTCGCCGTCCCACGGTTCGAACTGCGACGTGACCGGCGCCAGCGTTCGCGTTGCGTTGTCGTCGTGGCCCACGAAGTGCTCCCAATCGCGTCGGTCGCAGCGATACGTCGCGTTCGGGAACACAACTTCTCCCGCCTGGCTCGCCCAACCGATGTGATCGAAGTGGAGGTGCGTGAAGACGACGTCGGTGACGTCGTCGGCGGTGAGGCCGTGGCCGGCCAGGCTCTCGAGCAGCTTGCCGCCCTGGAGCCCGCTTTCGGTCGCGGTTGCACCGATGCCGGCGTCGACCAACATGACCCGCTCGCCGGTGCGTACGAGGAATCCACCGAACATCAGCTCGATGTGGGCTTCGGCCTCGAGCAGTGCACTGTGCGGTTTCCAATCGGCGATGTCACCGCCCTTCCCGACGGCCCCTTCCGTGCTGTAGACCAGAGTGGCCGGGAGGCGGGCCGAGCCGTCGATCACGGGCAGGACTTCGAGTTCGCCGATACGCATTTGGGCACCTTCTGATCGGTCCGGCATGATCCTCGACGTGGGTCGCCCGCATCCTACGGGCGACCCACGTCGAGCGCGTATCCCCGGTGATGTGCGAACATCCCTCATGCGCATAGGACTCAACGGCGGTGGTGCGACGGTCGATCGCATCGTGGAACAAGCGGTGAAAGCCGAGGCCGCCGGCTTCAGCACGATGTGGTACCCGAGCGCGGTCAGGGGTGATCCGCTGGTGGCGATGGCGATCGCCGGACGCGCCACCACCTCGATCGAGCTCGGTACTGCGGTGTTGCAGACGTACCCGTGTCACCCGCTGCTCATGGCCAACCGCACGGCGGCGGTGGCAGCCGCCATGGGGCGCTCTGGATTGACGCTCGGCATCGGTCCGTCGCACGACGTCGTGATCGAGGGGATGTACGGGCTGTCCTACGCACACGCGGGTCGTCACACGGAGGAGTACACCCGCATCGTCACTGCTGCACTGCGAGGTGAGGATGCAAGCCTCGACGGCGACGACTTCCGCGTCAACGCGCGCAAAACGTCGCCCAGCCCGTTTCCGGTGTCGGTGCTCCTTGCCGCGCTGGCCCCGCGGATGTTGCGGGTCGCGGGCGAGGTCGCCGACGGCACCATCCTCTGGATGGCGAACGCGCGCGCGATCGAGTCGCACGTGGTCCCACGGATCGGAGCCGCCGCCGCGGAGGCGGCTCGCCCGGCGCCGCGTATCATCGCCGGTCTCCCGGTCGCGGTGCACGACGACATCGACGAAGCGCGCGCTGCCGCCACCGAGCAGTACGGCTTCTACGGTTCGCTGCCCAACTACCGACGAATTCTCACGATCGGTAGCGCCGACGAGCCCGCCGACGCGTGCATCGTTGGGAACGAGGATTCCGTGACCGCACAGCTCGGCGCACTGGTCGACGCGGGCGCCACCGACATATGGGCCGCGGTGTTCCCCGTCGGTACCGACCGTGCCGCCTCCCGCACCCGCACCCGCGCCCTCCTCGCGCAACTCGTCACCTGACCCTGGGTTCCGACTCGCCCCCACCGGTCTTGACGCCAACGCCCCGGGGGAACGCCACAGGTATGCTCCCGGGCCGTACCGGTTGTTCACCGTTCCCTGAAGCTCCGAGAGGCGCCATGTCCGCGATCACTTCGACGAGATCGAGGATCTGACCGGATCTACCATCCCTGACGACACGAGCGACGCGCGACGCGCTCCGCGCGCTTGCGGCAAATACGCAAGGAATCGAGGAGATGATCCCATGACCACCACGACCCACGAGGCCACGACCGATTCCGGCACGACCGGCGACGTGAAGGCCGAGGTCACTGCCTGGCTCGAGCGCAACTGGGATCCCGATCTCACCGTCGCCGAGTGGTGGGAACGGCTGGCCGATTCCGGATGGGCGGTCCCCACGTGGCCGGTCGAATGGCACGGTCGGGGCCTCTCCCGCTCCGACGGCCTCACCGTTCACGAGGCGATCACCGAGTTCGGGGCGCTCGCCTCGTCGGGAGGGCTGGGCACCATTCTCGCGGCCCCGACCATCATCGTGCACGGCACCGACGAGCAACGCCGTCGGTACTTGCGCGCCACCGCTGCGGGCCAGGTTGGGTGGTGCCAGCTGTTCAGCGAGCCGAGCGCGGGCTCCGATCTCGCGGGCCTCAACACTCGCGCCGAGCTCGACGGCGACGAATGGGTGGTCAACGGTCAGAAGGTCTGGACGTCAGCCGGGCAGTGGGCGGATCTCGGGATACTCCTGGCCCGCACCGATCCCAACGTGCCGAAGCACCAGGGCATCACCTACTTCGTGTGCAACATGCACCAACCCGGTGTCGACATCCGCCCGTTGCGTGAGCTCACCGGTCGCGCCATTTTCAATGAAGTGTTCCTCACCGACGTGCGCGTGCCGGCCGATGCCGCGATCGGCGGAATCAACAACGGGTGGGCGGTTGCCAACACCACGCTGATGTTCGAACGCTCAGGGATCGGTGCAGGGACCGTCGCCGGCGTCGCCGCGCTGCCGGGCAGTTTGGCCGGCGACCTCGATCAGCGCGCGGGTGATTACGTGAATGCGCCCCAGCGGTTGGCGGGTGGCGCGGTCGTCATGACCGTCGACAACCTCGCCGCGTTGGCGCGCACCCGTGGCACCCTCGACGCCACCGTCCGTCAAGATCTTGCCCAGCTGCACTCGATGAAAGAGATCGCCCGTTTTATGGACTTGCGGCAGCAGGCGCTCGCGGCCACGGGGCGCGACATCCCCGGCATCGGCAATCTCGGCAAGCTGTCGATGAGCCGTATCTTGCGGTTCACCCGCGACCTCAGCGGACGGATCCTCGGGCCGTACGCGACGTTGCACGCGTACAACGCGACCGAGCGCGACGCGCTCGACGCAGCCACGCACACGCCCGGATACGGTGCGATCACCGAGTCGTTGCTGTTCTCGGCCGCGCCGCCGATCTACGGTGGCACCGACGAGATCCAGCACAACATCCTCGGCGAGCGAGTCCTCGGGCTCCCGAAGGAACCGGGGCCCGATCGCACGACCCCATTCCGCGATCTGCCCAAGAACGGCTAGAAACACCGAGCCGGCCTCCGCGGATGCAGAGGGCCGGCTCGGTGAGCAGTCGATCGCGCTGGTGACGCTACAGCGCTTCCTCTCCGATCTCACCCGTGCGGATGCGCAGGAGTGATTCGATCGGTACGACCCACAGCTTGCCGTCACCGATCGATCCGGTCTTGGCCGCGGTTGCGATGGCACCGCTCACCGCATCCGCGTTGGCGTCGTCGACCAACACGTCGAGGCGCACCTTGGGTACGTACTCCACGCGGTACTCCGAGCCCCGGTAGACCTCGGTGTGACCGCGCTGACGCCCATGACCCCGCACCTCGGTGAGGGTGATGCCTGTTACTCCCACCTCGTGGAGCGCCGCGGTGACCTCTTCCACTTTGAACGGTTTGATGATCGCGACGATGAGCTTCACGAGAGTCCCCCTGGGGTGCCTTGGCCGGCGGTTGCGGGTGCAGCGTCGAGCGCGTGGCCGACGCCGAGCCGGGTCATTCCTCGTCGGGGTCGGGGTGGAGCGTGGAGAGGAACGGAGCCAGGTCCTGCGGTTCGTAGCGTCCCAGGGTGAAGGGCACGTCACCGAGTTCGGGGAGCTCGAAGACCACGGTGTGGCGGCCGAGCGACGCGCGCTGGAAGTCGACGATCCGGACGTGATCAACGGGGTAGTCCGCCACCACCCAGCGCGGATGCGGCGTTCGCCCTGTCTCGAAGATGAGCAGGCGGCGGTCGGTCAACACGAGGGGGCGATAACGACTCGATGTCGTCCAGACTCCGGTCATCACCTTCTGCTGTCCGGGCTCCCGCGGTCGCCGCTTCGTGCTCGAGAACGGAAGCACCGCAAGGACCTTTTCGCCCGGGCGCAGCTCTTCTTGGAGGAGAGCATCCAGTGCCCGCCGTTGTCGATCCTCGTTCGACACAGGAGATCCTTCCTCGACCCCGCGCCGCCGGGTCGATGTCGCGTGGAGGGTACACAACCGCGCGCGGCGCGGTACGATCATTGGTGGTGAGCCGGGAAGTTGACCCGGGAAGTCTGGTCGGCACTCAATCTCGCTGAATCCAGCACCGAGAGCATCCCCGAGCCGGACGATCGCGCCGACGTGAGCCGCCGGTTCGACGCGCTCGTCGGGTGCATGCAGCTCTCGGCCACGATCGTGTCATAGAAGTCACCCTTTGCAGCGGCCGGGTCAGGCGGCGATGCGTTGGTCGAGGAGCACTGTGCGCAGGTAACCGATCGCGCTGGACACGCCGCGACGCCATGTGCAGCGAGTCGAGCTCACGTGGCAGTGAACGACACGATCCGGTGCGTGAAGAGCCGTCAGCCCTGCAGCTCGGCTTCGAGGTCGGCGAGGGTGTCGTGGACCTCGCTCACCAGGTCGCCGGCCTGCTCCGCGGCCTGGTCGATGCTCTTCTTGGCCTGAGTGTGGAATCGCTTGATCGCGGTATGGCGCTCCAGCGCGCGACTCGCGTCGGCGAGCAGGCTGCGCACCCGCTCGAGGTCGACGCTCTCCTGTTCCTCACTCACACACAGCTGTCGCCGCACGGTCCAGCGCGCCCACATGTAGGCGAGGCGCAGGGCGGAGTCGTCACCGTCGTCGGGGTCGAGCACGACGATGGCCTTGTCGTCGTTGTACTGGAACGGCACGCAGGTGGGGGCCTGGTCCTGGGAGCGGAACACCGCGATCGCGGCGAGCGCGTCACGGTTGGCGAGCGCGTCGTCGAGCTCGGTCGTGATCTTGCGCAGGTTGAGTGGCCGGTTCTTCACCTCGAGCACGAAATGCGCCTCGATGCCGTGGGTGTCGTCGCGGTTGAGGGTGACGACTTCGTCGCCCACCTGCGACGCCGACGATCCCGACTCCTTGGCCGTGCACTCGGCGAGATCGCCGTAGCCCGCGGCCAGTCGCCCCACGCACTCGTCGACGAGGTCTTCGTAGTCGAAGCCTTTGGCGGTGGTGTGCTCGTAGACCTCGGCGGTGGCATCGGCGATGCCCAGGTGCTCGGTGACGCGCCGCAGCTCGCCGGCGAGGTCGCTCGCCTCGCGCTGCACCGTATCGACCAGCTCCTGCTTGAGTCGCCCCATCGGGCTGCCTGCGATCTCCGGGGTGATGAGCCCCTTCATGGTGCCGAGTACGAGCTCCTCGATCTTGGCGAGCACGCTCACCTTGGAGTCGGCGTCGAAGGTGTCGCCGAGGAGCTGGTCGAACTCCGTGCGGAAGGTGGAGAGGGTGCCGGTGAGCGCGCCGTCTTCCTCGCCGAGCAGATCGGTGGTGGTGCGCGCGATCTCGTCGACCGCCTGGGTCACGCGGGTCTCGAAACGGGCTTCGAGGTCGCGAAACGAGCGCTCGATCACGTCGACGTCGACGGTGACGTGGGCAGCGCGCAATGCCCGGGCGCCCACCTGCAGGCACTGGCTGGTGGCTGCCACCGGGTCGTCGGACTCGGCCACGATCCGCGCCACCTCGGGGTCGCGTTCCTCGAGCTCGCGGATGTACACGGCGCCGTCGGCCACGAGGACCCGGCCGAGGTTGAAGATGGTGGGCTCTGCGCTCATGTCGTATCTCCCCGGAGGTGGCCGCAACGGCAGTTCCGTCACGCCACCGCCAGTATCGGGGAGGGGTGTGACATCAACGGTGATGCCTCCGGGCCGTCCGGAACCAAGGCCTTGACTTCCTATCGCTAATAGGTACACTGCCTATTGATGATAGGCACCGCCACCCTCACCATCGCTCAGCGCCGCGAGGCCAAGGTCGCCTCCATCGTCGCCACCGCGTGGGAGCTCGCCCACAGCCAGGGCATCGGCGGGCTCTCCCTCCACGCACTGGCCCGCGAGCTGGGCATCCGACAGCCATCGCTCTACGCCTATTTCGACTCGAAGCACGCCCTGTACGACGCCATGTTCGCCGATGGCAACCGCCAGCTCCTGGAGCGCGTCGACGCGCTGAAGCTCCCCCGTGAGCCCCGGGCCGCGGTGAAGGCGTTCATGCGCACTTTCGTGGAGTTCGCGGTGGAGGACGAAGCCCGCTGCGCGCTGCTGTTCCAACGGCCGATCCCGGGCTTCGAGCCGTCGAGCGAGTCATACGGGTACGCCCAAGCAGTGCTGGCCCGCGCCGTCGACTTGCTCAACGCGGCGGGCATCGAACGCCAGGGCGACATCGACTGCTTCGTCGCAATGGTGGGCGGACTCATCGACGCGCAAGTCAGCAACGACCCGCGCGGCGACCGTTGGACCCGTCACCTCGGGCGCCTCACCGACCTATACCTCGATGACATCGTACAGAGGAGGAAGCGCACATGAGCTCGGCTCGGATCAACCGATCGGAAGCGCGCGTCATCGCCGAGGAGGAGTTCCGCCGCTTCGCCGGCTTGTTGGCGACCCTTTCCGACGACGAGTGGTCGCAACCCACCGATTGCACAGGGTGGGACGTCCGCAAGATGGCGCTCCACGTGCTCGGCTCCGCCGACGCGCAGGCGTCGGTGCGCGTGTTCGTCCACCAGTTCCGGCGTGGGCTCCCACTCAACAAGCAAATCGATTCGCATCATTGGGTTGACGGCATGAACGAGCTGCAGATCCGTGAGCGTTCGCACCTCTCCAACGACGAGATCGTCGCGCAACTTGCTGCCATGGGCCCCAAGGCGGTCGAGGGCCGGTGGCGGACACCCCTGCCGATGCGCTACCTGCCCATGCCGTTCGGTCCTCCGATCGGGTGGGTGCCGTTGAAATACCTCCTCGACGTCGGCTTCACGCGCGACGTCTGGGCGCACCGCATCGACATCAGTGCCGCGATCGGACGCCCGATGGAGCTCAGCGCGGATCACGACGGTCGCCTCGTCGCCGACATCGTCGCCGAGTGGGGGTCGATCCACGGTCAGCCCTACGAGCTCGTGCTCGAGGGTGTCGCCGGCGGCAAGTTCAGCCAGCGCGTTCAGGGAGCCGGTGTCGAGGGCGCCGGCGTCGACGGTGAACGGGTCGAGATCGACGCGGTCGACTTCATCCGCACGCTGTCCGGGCGCTTGCCCGGCCAGGGTGTACTCGCCCATCCCCTTCCACTCTGAGGAGCAAACTCATGGACACTCGAGTCGACGAGATCGCCGATCGCATCTTCCGCCTCTCTACGTTCGTGCCCGACATCGGGCCGACCGGGTTCACGTTCAACCAGTTCCTCGTGGATGCCGACGAGCCGCTCTTGTTCCACACCGGGCCGCGCCAGATGTTCCCCACGGTGTCGGCCGCGATCGCGACCGTGATGCCACTCGAGCGGTTGCGCTGGATCACCTTCGGCCATCTCGAGGCCGACGAGTGCGGCTCGATGAATCGCTTCCTCGCTGCCTCACCCGACGCGCAGGTGGCGCACAGCGCGATGGGTTGCATGGTGTCGATCAACGACCTCGCGGAGCGGCCACCCGAGCCGATGGGGCCCGACCAGGTGTACGACCTCGGCGGCAAGCGGATCCGCAACATCGATACGCCGCACGTGCCCCACGGATGGGACGCGCACGTGCTCTACGAGGAGACCACCGGCACGCTCCTGTGCGGCGATCTGTTCTCACAGGTCGGCGACGGCCCCGCGTTGTCGACCGGTGACGTGCTCGATGCCGCCGCCCAGGCCGAAGACATCTTCGGCGCCACCTGCCTCACGCCCAACACCGCGCCGACCATCCGAGGCCTGGCCGAGCTGGAGCCGCGCGGGCTGGCGATCATGCACGGCTCGTCGTACGAAGGCGACTGCGCCAAGGCCCTGATGGCCCTCGCCGACGACTACGACCGCCGCCTCGACGCGGCGCGGTAAGGGGAGCGGGCCATCCCAATAACTACTACAGATCTCGGCTAGAACCCGAGTTTTGTAGTACTATCTCCCTCTATGGTCCGGGGCGGCGGGTTAACCCACCTGTGGCGGACGGAGAATCGGGTCGTGAAGCCCGGCGACTTCCGCGACGTGTACGTGAACCCCGCGGAGGAATTCGCGCGCATGATGCGTGCTGGCACGCTCGCCCGAGTCGCGCACGGCTACTACGTGCTGGTTCCCGAGGAGCAGCGCGGCGACTACTGGCAGCCCGAAGTCGAGGGTGTTGCGCTCGGGATCGCGGTTGCCGACTACGGGCGCGACGTCGTCGCGTTGATGGGACCAGCGGCGGCCCGGATGCTCGGAGCGATTCCGCGCGCGCTCGCGACGGCCACCATCGCGATCCCGCGCCAGCGTCCGGCCGTCACCACCACGGTCGGCCGGGTGCAGTTCGTGACCCGGACGGTCGCGCGCCTCGATACGCAGCGCGTCACGACCGAGATCACCACTGGATGGATGACCACTCCGGAGCAGACCGCGCTCGATCTCGCCGATCGTCCCGGCCTCGGCGGCGCCGGTCCCGCGACGATCGAGGAAGCCATCCGTGCGCTCGCGTCGCGCTGCGACCCGCCGTTAGTCGAGCGGCTCGCGCGCGCGCAGCACAAGCTGGCTGGTTGGCAGCGATACTGCTGGATCGCAGGGCTCCCGGCGCTCCCTGTGCACGCGGACGTGCCGACACGCGGATTGCATGCCCAAGTGGATCCCGCGGTCTACGGACTGGTCGAAACCGCGTCATGATTCCCCGATCCGAGGTCACCGCGTGGGCGGAACGTTTCGGCGTGACGGCCATGCAGATCGCTCGGGACCACTTCATCTCGCATGTGCTCGCCGCCCTCGGAGATCGGGACTCGAGTACGCGGTTCTTCGGGGGTACTGCGCTGTGTCGCACCTATCTTGATGCCAGCCGGCTGTCGGAAGACGTCGACCTCTTGTATGAGGACCCGACCGGGTGTTTCGTGGCGCTAACTCGCGAGCTGCCGAGGGCGCTACGCCATGAATTCCCCAACGCAGAACTCACAATGATGCGCCCCGACGGTGACGGAATGGCGGCGGAGATCTCCGCACCCGGTGTCGATCCGATCAAGATCTACGTCGGCCGCGATGGCGCGAACACGCGGGCATGGGAGTTCGCCGCCACCAAGGTGATGCTCCGATACTCCGATCTTCCCGCGACGAAGGCCTTCCAATGTCCAACCGTGGCAACCTTCGGCGCGATGAAGCTTGCGGCATGGTTCGACCGCCACGCCCCGCGGGATCTCTTCGACCTCAGTGGTCTTGCGCGACTCGGCGTGCTCGCCGATCCGGCGGTGCGCCGGATCTTCCGAGCCAAGATGGGCACTGCGGTCGTGGCGGCTGAGTTTGCTCGGGTGCCCCGCACCACGCTTGATGCATGGGAGACCGAGCTCGGCGCGCAAGTACCTACGCTCCCGCCGGCTCAGGAGTGTCTCGATGTCGTGCGCGTCGCGCTCGACGGATAGGCCCTTCCCGACGCTCGGAATCTGACTGCAGCGAATCACACCGCTGTAATCGTCACACCACCACTGCAAGCTGGCGGGGTGAACACTTCCTCGATCACCGATGTGCCGACGGGTGCGAGACTCCCGTCCGTGAACACCTCGCGGAGAGGCTGATCCCGCCGTGCAACCCCTCGACGGCGAGCTCGTCCTCAGCGCCACCGACCTCACCGGCTTCGCCGCGTGCGAGCACCTCACACAACTCGAGCTGTCCGTCACCCGTGGCGAGCAGTCCCGCCCCCAGCGCGACGACCCGATGCTCGACGTGCTCACCCGTCGCGGTGGTGAACACGAGAGCGCTCACGTCGAACGCCTGCGCGCCGAGGGCAAGACCGTCGTCGAGATCGCCGGCCACCCGTCGACCCGAGCAGGCCTCAGGCAAGCACAACAGGAAACCCTTGCTGCCATGCACCAGGGCGTCGACGTCATCTACCAGGCGACGTTCTTCGACGAGCGCTGGCGTGGTCACGCCGACTTCCTCCTGCGCGTCCAGCGTCCCAGCGATCTCGGTGACTACTCCTACGAGGTGGCCGACACCAAGCTCGCCCGGCGGGTGAAGGCGGCCGCGCTCCTCCAGATGTGCTCCTACTCGGAGCAGCTCGAACGACTGCAAGGCGTCGCACCCGTCGAGATGCACGTCATCACCGGCGACCGCGAGGAGCACCCGTTCAAGGTCGCCGACTACTCGGCCTACTTCCGCACGCTCAAGGCGCGCTACGAGGCCCTCGTGCTCGGCCCCACCATCGTCACCTACCCGGAACCGGTCGAGCACTGCTCCATCTGCCGCTGGGCCGACCAGTGCAACGACCGCCGCCGCGCCGACGACCACCTCTCACTTGTCGCGAAGATGCGCCGCGATCAATCCCGCCGCCTCGTCGATGCAGGTGTCACCACCCGTACCGGATTGGCGCAGCTCCCGCCCGCCACACCCGTCGCGGGGATCGGCGATGCCACCCTGGAGGCGCTGCGCCACCAGGCCGAGCTCCAGGTGCTCGGCGCCGGATGCGTGCCGCCGCTGGTCGAGCCGCTGGCGCCCGAAGCACCGGTCGACGGCGAGGGCGGCGCCTGGCCCAAGCGAGGATGGGCCGCGTTGCCCGAGCCATCCCCTGGCGACCTCTTCTTCGACATGGAAGGCGATCCGTTCGCGCTCGAGGGTGGGCTCGAGTACCTCTTCGGCGTGATCGACGTCGCCGGCGGCAAACCCGCCTACCACGCGTTCTGGGCGCACGACCGCGACGGGGAGAAGCGAGCGTTCGAGGAGTTCATCAGCTTCGTGATGGAGCGCCTCGCCCGCTTCCCCGACCTGCACATCTACCACTACGCGCCCTACGAACCGGTGGCGTTGAAGCGGCTGATGGGCGCGCACGCCAGCTGCGAGCGCGAGGTCGACGAGTTGCTGCGCGGTGAGGTGTTCGTCGACCTGTACGCGGTGGTGCGCCAGAGCGTGCGCATCGGCACCGAGTCGTATTCGCTGAAGCAGGTCGAGAAGCTCTACATGCATCGCCACGCCGGCGAGGTCAACGACGGTGGGTCGAGCATCGTCGCCTACGAGGCCTTTCTCGAGTCGCGCGACCAGGCGACGCTTGACGGGATCCAGCGTTACAACCAGGACGACTGCCGCTCGACCCTGCGGTTGCGCGACTGGCTGGAAGACCGCCGCATCGAGGTCGAGCGCGACTTCGGGCCGATCCCGCGCCCCGAACCGCAAGACGGCGCGCCGTCGGAAGCACTTTCCGAGCGAGAGGCGGCGACCGCGGCGCGGGTGGCGGCGCTCACCGCCGGCGTGCCCGATGTGCGCGACCAGCGGACCGACGAGCAACAGGCTCGCTGGCTGCTCGCGCGACTGCTCGACTGGCACCGCCGCGAGAGCAAGCCCGAGTGGTGGGCGTACTACAACCGCCTCGGCTTGAGCGACGAGGAGTTGCTCGACGATCGGGAGTGCATCGCGGGCTTGGAGTTCGTCGAGGAGCTGGCGCCGGAGAAGAAGTCGCGGGTGTACCGCTACGAGTTCGCGCCGCAGGAGCACAAGTTCCACATCGGCTCGACCGTGTTCGACCCGATCACCATGCGTGCGGCGGGAGAGGTGATGGGGGTCGACGACACGTTGTGTCTGATCGACCTGAAGCGCGGTCCGAGTTTGGACGGTGCCCCGCATCCGCGTGCGCTTATCCCGTCGATGCCGATCAGCACGCGCCCGTTGGAACACGCGCTCGCCCGAGTGGCCGAGCTCGTGATCGCGGATGGGATCGACGCACCCGGTCCTTCTTGTGCCGCGCGTGACCTGCTCCGGCGCTGCCCGCCGCGCATCAACGGTGCGGTGAGTGGTGAACCGATTGCCCACGACGACGAATCCGGACTCGACGCAGCCCGTCGCGTGGTGCCGCTGCTCGATGATTCGTACCTCGCGATCCA
>Ga0099829_10001229_pt1 | contig 14010 bp, 9 predicted proteins | sample CZO8metaG_3_FD_79336 | JGI IMG/M metagenome (GOLD analysis project Ga0099829, IMG submission 79336) | Vadose zone soil microbial communities from the Eel River Critical Zone Observatory, Northern California, USA - CZOApr15con2H2.8 metaG | ecosystem: Environmental > Terrestrial > Soil > Vadose...
CGAATACCGTAACGCCATTGGCCTCAAGCAAAACCAGTATTTGTATCTCGCGATTGGATCGGTCATCGGGTACGTCGGCGGCGCCACGAACTTTCCGCTCTGGTACGGCATTCCGCTTCCGCCGGTCGGGACGATCTTGGTGTCGGTCTATGTATCGATCATTGCATACACCATTCTCCGGTATCGTCTGCTGGACATCTCTGTCGTCGTCAGCAAGGGGCTGGCTTACAGTTTGTTGCTCACTTCGATCTTCGTGCCCATCTACGCGACTGTCCTCATCAGCCAGCGGGCCACGCTTTATTCGATCCCACCCTTGTTGGCTGGAACGCTGATCTTTTCCTGTGGGCTGTGGGTTGTACTGAATAACTACAAGAAGATCGTCAATATTACCTTCGGTCTGGTCTGTTTAGGAGCCTGCATCTGGTTGTTTAGCTTTTTTATGATCTATTCCACTCCTCATGCTGAGGCGGCCCGTTTCTGGGGGAAGTTTATCTACATTGGGATGGTCTATATCCCGGCCTTCTTCTATCACTTCTGTACGAGTTTTTTGGGGCTCCAGACGCATACCAAACGGATCGTGGCCAATTACCTCATCAGTACGCTCTTCCTTTTGCTCATTCCTACGCCCCATCTCATCAATGGCCAGTATTCCTATTTCTGGGGTTACTATCCCAAGGCCGGCGATCTTCACCCTCTGTTTTTAGTCTACTTCTTTTCTGTCAGCGCAGCTTCTCTTCTGAAGCTCTACCGCGGAGGTTATCAGGCCAAGGAAGAGAGCATTCCGCTTGAAGCAACAAGAAGCAAATATGCCTTCTGGGCCTTTGTCATCGGTTATCTCGCCTCCGTCGATTTTGCTCAATCTTACGGGTACGAGTTCTATCCCACGGGCTATCTCTTTGTAAGCCTTTGGATCATTATCATTACCTATGCCATTTTGAAATACCAACTGATGGACATTGCCGCCATCAGGGACAAAGCGCAGGTCCTGCCGTATGGTCACGCCTTGGTGCTCATCCCCTCCTATGTCGTTGTCTTGGTGCTGATCCGGTTGTTTACAGGATCCATGCAGTACATCTTGGCCGGAACCCTGGTTGCCCTGTTTTTGATCTCCTCCGAGATTCTCGTGAATCTACAGAAAATGACGGAAAAAGCGGTGGGAAAGGCCCTGTTCAGAAAAACCCACGATGCCTATGAAACGCTCTCCACGTTCTCCAAAGCTCTGGTGAGGATCCTCGACCTGAAGACGCTTACCGAGGAGATTGTCCTGACGCTGGTTAAGGTCATGGGAATCAAAACCGTGACGCTGTATCTCCTCGACAAAGAAAAGAATATCTATGCTCCCGCGTCCTCCTACGGCCTGCTAGGGGAGGACGTGACCGAACGCCACTTTGCCGCATCGAATCCCTTGCCGCTCCAACTCGAGAAGATGCAAGCCATCCTGGTGAGAGAAGAACTGGAACACGCCCCGCCGAGGAGTAGAGCGCACTCCCTCATCGCCACCCTTCACGCGATGAGAGCGGACGTGTGCGTTCCCTTCATCAACAAAAACATCCTGGTCGGTTTCTGCATCCTGGGCCCCAGAACCATGCACCAAATGTATTCCGACCAGGACCTCAACCTGCTGACGACGCTGGCGCAGGCTACTGCTATCGCGCTCGACAACGCGGCCCTCTATGCGGAATTAAAACGCTCGCAGACCTTGGTCCGTCGGGCCGACCGTCTGCGCTCCCTGGAGACTATCGCAGGCGGCTTCGCGCACGAAATCCGCAACCCGCTGACCTCCATCAAGACGTTCATCCAGCTCACGCCGGAGCGCAAGGACGACCCGGAGTTCATCGGCTACTTCAGCACCGTGGTCGCCGAGGATGTGGCTCGGATCGAGCGATTGATTCAGGAGATCCTGGACTACTCCCGGTACATGCAGCCCAAGTTCCTGGAAGAGGACGTCAACGACGTTGTGGCGTCCTGCCTGTATTTCGTGAGGATCAAAGCGGACGCTAAGTCCGTATTAATCCAGCAGGATTATGAACAGGGACTGCCGCGTGTCACCCTCGACCGCCAGCAAATCAAGCAGGTCCTTCTGAATCTGCTCATCAACGCCATTGATGCGATGAACGGGGACGGCGGCCAGTTGATCGTGAAAACGCATCGGCTCGCCAAATCACCAGACGACTCCTGGGTCCAGATTGAAGTCGGGGACACCGGATGCGGCATCGCGCCTGCCGATCTGGACCATATCTTCGATCCGTTTTACACGACCAAGCATGCCAGCGAGGAGCGGGAAGGCACGGGGCTGGGCCTGACGATCGCTCATCAGATCGTCCAAGAGCATGGCGGACACATCACCGTGGAGAGCGAGCTGGGCAAGGGCACGACCTTCTCCATAAGCCTGCCGGTCAAGCCCGTCGCCGTGGCCTGCGCGAGCGAGGACGAAGGGCTATGAAAAAACGGATCCTGGTCGTTGACGATGAGCCGGCGATCGTCACCTCCCTGAAGATGACGTTAGAGCCGACGCATGAGGTGCTCTGCGCCTCAACCGCCCAGGAAGCCATCGACCGGTTCCGGGCGGAGCTTCCGAACCTCGTACTCCTCGATCTGATCCTGCCCGGCGCCGACGGGCTCAAGGTCCTGGAATTGATGCGGTCGGAAGACCCCAGCGTACCCGTGATCATGCTCACCGCCATCAAAACGGTCAAGACCGCCGTGGACGCCATGAAGATCGGTGCGGCCGATTACCTCACCAAGCCGTTCGACATCGAGGAACTTCGCCTGGTCGTGATCAAGGTGCTGACCACGCAAGAGCTTGAACAGGAGGTGCGGTATCTCCGCGCGCAGGTCGCCAATTCCTACAGTTTCCACAACCTCGTGGGAAAGAGTCCGGCCATGCGTGAGATTTACTCCAAGATCGAGCAAATCGCCGACACCCACGCGACCGTTCTGATCACCGGCGAGAGCGGGACCGGTAAGGAGTTGGTCGCGCGGGCCCTCCATTACAACAGCGCACGCAAGGACCGCCCGTTTATCGCCATCAATTGCGCCTCGATCCCCGATACCCTGATTGAGAGTGAACTGTTCGGGCACGAGAAGGGCTCCTTCACGGGCGCGCTGGCGCGCCGCGTCGGCAAGGTCGAGCTCGCGCACAGCGGGACTCTCTTCCTCGATGAAGTCGGAGATCTCGGCCCCCCCACGCAAGCCAAGGTGCTCCGGTTCTTGCAGGAACGAGAGTTCGTCCGAGTCGGCGGCTCGGAGACGATCAAAGTGGACGTGCGGATCGTCGCCGCGACCAACAAGGTCCTGGAAGACCTGATCCGCCGCGAGGCGTTCCGAGAGGATCTGTACTACCGGATCAATGTGATCTCGCTCCATCTGTCGCCCCTGCGGGACCGACGGGAAGACATTCCCTATCTGGCCAAGCATTTTCTGGGCAAGCGGCTGGAAGCGGAAAAACGCGCGCCCTTGGAGATCTCAAAAGAGGCCATGGAGATCCTGACCAGGTATCATTGGCCCGGCAATGTCCGGGAGCTTGAGAATGTGCTCGAGCAGGCCATCGTCTGGTGCCGGGGGGCAACAATCACCCCGGAACATCTTCCGATGACGCTCCGGGCCAACGTCAGCGAGGCCCTCTTGCGCGAACACACGCTCGGGGGGGACCTCTCGCTCGAAAAGGCGGTCCAGGAATTTGAACGGGAGCTCTTGTTGGAGGCGCTGATGCGAACCGGTTACGTGCAGACCCACGCCGCAACGATGCTCGGCATCACCCGACGGATGCTCAAGTACCGAATGGACATGCTGGGTATCAAAACAGCCGACGCTCCAGCCTCCCCAGCCCCCAAAGAAAGCTCACGAGAGAGTTCCCATCCATGACGCCGGACTGTGCATTTTCGTGCAGTCCGGAATAAATCATGCCAAGAATGATTCGTAACATATTGAAAATAAAACAATATATAGAAATGTCCATTTTTGTTCATGATGCACATAAAACGCAATGACATCTTGTATGTTATTACCCCTTTACTCTTACGAATGACTATGGTTTGATAGGGGCCGCCCAACAGGCAGAGGGAATGCTTAGTGCTTGTAAATGGTTAGGTCAAGGGCAATCGGTCAGGCGAAAGACGGCATAGCAGTTGCAGGGTAATAAAGGCCTAGCCCGACTTAAGAACCGTTAGGAAACTGAGTGAGTATGCAAGCAACAATCACCCCAGTCACCATTCCCAACGAACGCCGGCGGCTAGATGCGTCCGACGAATCCCTCAAACCGTCCGTTCTCATCGTGGACGACGAGTTCGGTCCGCGCGAAACCCTCAAGGTTATCCTTCGTCCTTTCTTCACGATCTATTCAGCCGGTACCGGCGCGACGGCTCTGCAGATTCTGAAAGAGCAACAGATTGACTTAGTGACCCTGGATCTCAAGCTCCCGGACAGACAGGGGACGGACCTTCTACAGGAGATCAAACGCGACCAGGAGAACGTGGAGGTCATCATCATCACCGGATACGGAAGCCTGAAGTCCGCGATGGACGGCATCCGCTACGGGGCCTCGGGCTACCTGCTGAAGCCGTTCAACGTCACGGAGTTGATTGCGCTCACCAAACATTGCCTTGAGAAGAAGCACCGCCTCGACAGCCTGCGCGATGTCTTGAGAACGTTCGGAGGCTTGTGGGAGACGGGATCTGACCAAAGCGCGGCCTGGAAGAATCTGTCACTATTGCTCGCAGCCAAAAACCCTGATCTGGTCAGCCATTCAGAGCGCGTGAGCTTCTATTCCTCCCTCATGGCCGAGCACCTGGAGCTGCCCGCCGAAGACAGCGAGGCCGTCAAGGTTGGCTCGTGGCTGCATGATATCGGCAAGGTCTGCATCGACCCGCGCATCCTCGCGAAATCCGCCCCGCTCGACGTCCAGGATTGCGAGTTGATCAAATGCCATTCCGAAGTCGGCGCCCGCATGGTGCAGTCGCTTCCTTTCCATCCATTGATCGGTCAGATCATCCGACATCACCATGAGCAATATGACGGCGCCGGCTATCCTGATGGATTGAAAGGGGACGACATCCCCTACTTCGCGCGGATCGTCTCTCTCGCCAATGCGTTTGTGGATCTGACCGCGGGCCCCCAGAGTCAGGAGTCCATGTCCCTCGACGACGCCAAGACCTACATTCGGCGCCAAGCCGGAGGGCTCTTCGACCCCACCCTGTCCGAGCTTTTCCTGCAGATCGTCCGCTAAGCCCCAGCGAATCGCTACTTCGTCTCCTGCCAGCTCCGCACGCGCCGCACCTGGAGCACCCCGTCGATCTTCTCGATGGCCTTGACCACGCGGTCCACGTGCGCCGTGTTCTGCACCTCGACAATGAAGTCGAGCAGAGCCTTGCGGTCTTCCCGAGTCGTGATCTCGGCCCGGCTGATGTTCGCCTCGGCATTGGTGATGGCCGCCGAGACGTTCGCCAGCATACCCGGCTTGTCGAGCGTCAAGACGGAGATCTTCACAGACACGGTCGTGGCCTGCGTCGTGTCCCAATCCACTTCCACCAGCCGCGCCTTGTCATAATCGAGCGCATCCAGGTTAGGGCAGTCCGCGGTGTGAATTGTCAACCCACGACCGCGGGTGATGTACCCGATGATCCGATCGCCCGGTACCGGCTCACAGCACTTGGACAGATGCATCATGAGGTCGTGGACGCCCTTGACCTTGACGCCTTTTTCATCGGCGGTTGGAACGCGCTTCGCGCCCGTTTTCTCCTCGGCCTCCGCGACCGCGCCGGCGACGACGGACCGCCCGCCTTCTTCGGCACACAACCGGTTGGCGACGTGAATGGCGGAGATCCGGCCATAGCCAATGGCCGTGAACAATTCATCGGCGCCGGGCAAGCCCGACTCCTTCGCGACGTCCTGGATTCGGGAGGTCTTGAGCAACGGGCCCAAGGCCGCGTCGTGCCGCCGGAGCTCCCGCTCCAGCAGCCGTTTGCCGACTTCCAGGCTCCGCTTGGCCTCTTCCACCCGCAGCCAATGCTTGATCTTGTTCTTGGCGCGCGGCGTTTTGACGAACTTGAGCCAGTCCCGATGGGGCACCTGGGTGGAGGCGGTGGCGACCTCGACCGTGTCGCCGCTCCGGAGCTGATGCTTGAGCGGGACCATCTTGCCGTTGACCTTGGCCCCGCTGCAGTGATCGCCGACCTCGGTGTGGATGGCATAGGCGAAGTCGATCGGCGTCGCGCCCTTGACCAGCTCCTTGACCGCGCCCTTGGGCGTGAAGACGTAGACCACGTCCGAATAGAGGTCCAGCTTGACCGACTCCATGAACTGGCGGTTGTCGGTCAGGTCCTGATGGGATTCAAGAAGCTGGCGCAGCCACGTGAAGACGCGCTTCTCCGTCTCATCGATCTCGCCCTGCTCCTTGTACGTCCAGTGCGCCGCGATGCCTTCCTTGGCGATCCGGTGCATCTCGTGGGTCCGGATCTGGAACTCCACATGTTCGCCCTTTGGCCCGACCACGGTGGTATGCAGGGACTGGTAGCGATTGGATTTGGGGACGCCGATGTAGTCCTTGAAGCGGCCGGGGACCGGCCTCCAGAGCGAATGGATGAGACCCATGATGGCATAGCAATTCATCTGGGTGTCGGTGATCACTCGGATGGCGGTCAGGTCGTAGACCTCCTCGAAGGAGACTCCCTGTTTCTCCATCTTCTGATAGACGGAGTATAGGTGCTTGGAGCGGCCGGCCATCTCCCCGACAAGCCCATGCTCGGCCAGCTTGGCCCGCACGACGCCGATGACTTCCTGAATGTACTGCTCGCGTTCTTCAACTTGCTTGGCCACCCGCTCGGCCAGCGCCGCGTAGACGTCCGGCTTCAGCGCCTTGAAGCAAAGGTCTTCCAGTTCCGCCTTCATCCAGCCGATCCCGAGCCGGTTCGCCAGCGGGGCATAGATTTCTAGGGTCTCCTGAGCGACTTTCTGCTGATGCGCAGGGCTCAGATGCTCCAGCGTGCGCATGTTGTGCAGGCGGTCCGCAAGCTTGATCAGGATGACCCGGACATCGTCGGCCATCGAGATGAGCATCTTGCGGAAGTTCTCGGCCTGCTTCTCCTCGTAGCTCTTGAAATGGATCTGGCCGATCTTGGTGACGCCGTCCACGAGACGGGCGACGTTCTTTCCGAACTCCTCCTCGATCTGCTCCCGCGTGCAGACCGTATCCTCGACCGTGTCGTGGAGAAGGCCCGCCACGATGGCCGGCACGTCCAGCTTCAAGGTCGCCAGGACCTCAGCCACGGCCAGCGGATGCCGAAGATATGGCTCGCCGGAGCGGCGGACCTGGCCTTCGTGGGCCCGGGCGGAGAAATCGTACGCCCGCCGGATCAGGTCCACCTGCGCATTCGGGTTGTAGCGCTGGACTCGTTTGATGAGATCGTGAACGCTTGTCGCGGCTGTGGTCGCCATGGTCGTTACCCGCTCACGCTGGTCCGCACGTCTTTCAAGCGGAGCTGAACCCGCTCTGCGCCGTTCCACGTATTGATGTCGAGGGCGCAGGCCACGTCAACCGGCACGGACTGCGAAAGGCCTCGCGACTCCAGCGATCCCATCCGGAACCCGATCGCATCGAGCAGGGGACCGCCTCTTCCCTTCACGGCCAGCTTGAGATGGTTGGTCCCCACTATTTTCGCCGACGCGATCCGAAGGCTTCTGAGGACCACCGTCGGTTCGGGATTCCCCGCACCGAACGGCCCCAGTTTGATCAGCTCACGGACGGAGTCCGGCGAGAAACCGTGTGGCTCCACTTCGGTATCGCAGAGCAACTGAGGACGCGCAGCCGCGCTGCGCAGCGGCCCTTCAAGCACTTCCGCTAAGCGATCCCGAAAGGCCGGAACGCGTTCTTCCGTGATGGTCAGCCCGGCGGCCACTGCATGGCCCCCGAAGGCAAGCAACTGGTCCCGACAGCGTGCGATGGCCTCGTACAGATTCACCCCGGCAATACTGCGGGCCGATCCTCTTCCGACGCCTTCTTCGTTCAGCGCGATGAGCACGGCCGGCCGATGAAACCGCTCCACGAGCCGGGCCGCCACGACTCCGACGACGCCTTGATGCCAGCCGCGCGAGGCCAACACAATTGGACCGGCCGGCGTCGCGTCGGCGGCTTGGAGGGCCTCGGCGGTCATTCGCTCTTCAAGCTGCTGCCGCTCCTGATTGAGACGGTTGAGCATGCCAGCCAGCTCCACGGCCTCTCCCTCATCGTGAGTCAACAGCAGCCTCACCGCGTCGGCCGCATCCCCGAGGCGGCCCGCAGCATTGATCCTGGGCGCCAGGCTGAACCCGACTGTACCCACCCCGCAGGCTCCAGTCACGCCCGCTACGGCTTTGAGAGCCCGGATGCCCGGACGGTCACCTCGCGAGAGCAGGCGGAGACCCCGCCGGACCATTGTCCGGTTCTCCTCCCGGAGGGGAGCGACATCGGCGATCGTCGCGAGCGCGACCAGGTCCAGGTAGGATTCGGGGTCCGATGCCGCGGCCTCATACTTTGTCCGATACGCCGACGCCACTTTGTAGGCAAGCCCTCCGGAACAGAGTCCAGAAAAAGGATACCCGGAGTCGGAACGGCAGGGATTCAATACGGCGAAGGCCGGCGGCAACGTGTCGCCCGGCAAATGGTGATCCGTCACGATGACGTCCATGCCCAGAGCCTGGGCGAGAGCGATTTCATCAATCGACGTGGTTCCGCAATCGGCCGTGATAAGCACGGAGACGCCCGAAGCGGCAATCCGCCGGACGGCATCGGCGTTGAGTCCGTACCCTTCCTTGATCCGATGGGGGATGTAAAACCCGGCGGTAAGACCCAGCCCTTTCAGAAAGCCCAGATAGAGGCTCGTCGCAGAGGCCCCGTCCACATCGTAATCTCCGTAGACGAGGACCCGCTCTCTGTGTTGGACGGCGCGATGGAGCCGGTCAACAGTCTGCTCCATCCCAGCCAGCAGGAAGGGATCGGGCCCGAGTACCTCCTCTCCGTCGAGGATCGCACGGGCCTCCTCCAAGGACCGATACCCTCGCGCCACCAAGACGGCGGCGGTGATGCGGTGCAGGCCGAGGGTGTCGGCCAACACCCGGCACGCCTCGGGATCCGAAGGCCGCATCACCCATTCCTTGAAGAACGGAGCAGACACGTTCTCTCCTCGTGAAAGACACGCAGATCGCACCAACAGCTTGGCAAATCATAATCGAGGGGACGACCCTTGTCAAACCAGGCAGGCGAGGCACACGTAAGGGCAACTGCGAGTAGGTTTGAGGGAGGCTCGGGCTGGTTGTGCTCAGGATGCCGTCTTGACGGGAAGCACCCTGAACCGAAGAGAGCCGATCGGGTTCATGTCTGCACTGCCCGTCCCGATAAAAATCTGGACCTTGTAGTCCCCAACAGGCCAGCCGCCTGGGGGCCGCTTCAGCGAGACATAACCCGAGTCATCCTCAATCGCGAGAATCATCGCGTCGGTGCCGAGCACGTGGTTCGGAGACACCCCTTCCCCTTTTTCGACGATCCAGCGGCCGTAGACCTTGAACTCGCCGTCATGCTGATGAAGGTTAAAGACGACGAAGATTTCGGGAACATTGGAGGAGAACGTCTCGCTCGGCTTGATCGGCACGATCTCAAAACTGCGTGCCAGTCCCATGACCATCTCCTGGCCGTGGGCCGTGACGATCGTGGAGAACAGCCCGGCCGGGTGTCTATCTTCAAAGGCACTCTTGTCATCGGGAGGAGCAGGAAGCGACGCTGATTGGGCGAAGGATGAGAGCGGAAAAACGACGGCGAGAGCGAGCGCGACGATGAGGGCTTTCATTCCCCCCCTTTCTGCACATAATTCTTGATGAACTCTTCAGCGTTCTCTTCCAGGACGTCGTCGATCTCGTCCATGAGCTTATCCATGTCTTCTTTGAGCTTCTTGCCACCCTCAACGACCTTGGCGCCCGCTTTGGCTTCGTCCTTGGGCTGCGCGCCGCCGCGCTTGGCGTCTGTCTTCTTTTCCTGCTTCTCCATACAACTCTCCCTCACCCGCTAGCGCCTGGCGATTCAGGCGCGGCGCCTCACCGCGCAACCGCAATTTAGCATACCCTACGGCCGAAAACACGTCAAGACCGGATGCCTCCAGCTAGACAATCAACGACACGATCAGCAAGGCCACGATATTAATGACCTTGATCATCGGATTGATGGCCGGGCCGGCCGTATCCTTGTAGGGGTCCCCGACCGTATCGCCGGTGACGGCGGCCTTGTGCGTGTCGCTTCCCTTCTTGCCCTGCTCTTCGATGTACTTCTTGGCGTTGTCCCACGCGCCGCCGCCGCTGGTCATGGAGAGGGCGACGAAAAGGCCGGTCACGATTGTGCCGACCAGCACCCCTCCAAGCACAATGGGTCCGAGAATAAAACCGACCAGAATGGGCGCCAAGACCGGAATGGCCGCAGGAATCATCATCTTCTGGATCGCCGCCTTCGTCACGATGTCCACACAGGTCCCATACTCCGGTTTGCCGGTTCCCTCCATGATGCCTTTGATCTCGCGGAACTGGCGGCGGACCTCCCTGACGACCTCGCCGGCGGCCTCTCCGACCGCCTTCATGCACATCGAGGCAAACAGATACGGCAGCATGCCGCCGATAAACAGGCCGACCAGGACCTTGGGGTTCGACAGATCGAAGCTGCTGGTGGCCTGTCCCCCTCCTCCTTCTGCCACCTTCCTCGCAAACTCGGCGAACAGCACGATGGCCGCCAACCCGGCCGAGCCGATGGCATAGCCTTTGGTGACAGCCTTGGTGGTATTCCCCACCGCATCGAGGGGGTCCGTGATGTTCCGCACCTCTTTACCGAGATGCGCCATCTCGGCGATGCCGCCGGCGTTATCCGTAATCGGACCGAAGGCGTCGATCGCGACCACGATCCCCGCCATCGAGAGCATGGATACCGCCGCGACCGCGACGCCATAGAGATTCGCCAACGCATAGCTGGCCATGATCGCCACGCCGATCACCACCACCGGCCATGCAGTCGCCTGCATACCGACTGCCAGTCCCGCGATGATGTTGGTGGCATGCCCCGACTCGCTGGCCTTGGCGATCTCCTGCACCGGACTGAAGCTCTTGGACGTGTAGTAGTCGGTGATGAAAACCAACGCGATGGTGACCGCCAACCCGAGCAGCGCGCACCCGAAGTAGGCCGCGCCGCTCACGCCACCGATTCCGTTCATCAGCCAACGCGTCGCGGGATAGAATGCCAGCGCGGCGACGCCTCCGGCACAGAACAGTCCCTTATAGAGAGCCCCCATGATGCTACCGCCCTCACTCACCTTGACGAACCAGATGCCGAGGATCGTCGCGAAGATGGTGATCCCGCCCAGCAGCAGGGGATAGATCAACGGCTCGGGCGCACCCTTGAAGAGCGTGTAGCCGAGCACCATCGCCGCCACTGTCGTCACGGCATAGGTCTCAAACAGATCGGCCGCCATGCCGGCGCAATCGCCCACATTGTCGCCGACGTTGTCGGCGATCACGGCCGGATTCCGCGGGTCGTCTTCGGGAATACCCGCTTCGACCTTCCCCACTAGATCGGCACCCACATCGGCCGCTTTGGTAAAGATCCCGCCCCCGACCCGCGCGAAGACCGAGATCAAGCTGCCCCCGAACCCGAGGGACAGGAGCGCCTGCATCGCCTTACCGGGCCCCACCAAGGCCGAGGCCACGTAATAGAATCCGGAGACGGCGAACAACCCCAAGCTGATCAAGAGCAGGCCCGTCACGGCGCCGCCTCTGAAGGCCACTTGTAACGCCGCGTTGAGGCCTCCGTGCGCCGCCTGAGCGGTACGGACGTTCGCCCGAACGGCGATCTTCATGCCGACATAGCCGGCCGAAGCCGAGGCCACCGCGCCGATGAGGAACCCGACCGCCGTCAGGAGGCCGAACTTCTCAGACCAGAACCCGGCCGCCCAGAGGATCACGAACAGGCCCGCGGCCACATAGGCCACCGTCGTGTATTGGCGGTTCAGGTAGGCATTGGCCCCTTCCTGGATGGCCTTGGCGATGGCCTTCATCTTGTCGGACCCTTCTTCCAGTTTCAGGATCCATTGAATCAAATACGCGCCATAGGCGATGCCGATAAACGCCGCCACGACGGCAAACAGCACAATCCCCGCGCTCCGATCCATGCAACCAGTCTCCTTTTAGACAGCGATGATGCTTCTCAGTTGTGGACGATGAAATGGCCGCTCATTGTATAGAGAAGCCCTCGAATATTCAAGCGATTGTCCTCGGCTCGGACATCTTGACCAAAAAAACCTAGACATGCTAAGTTTGCGCCAACGACCAATTGACAGACTCATTCCACGCGCCTATACTCGCGCTCACGGTGGTTCCACTCATCATATGAACTCGATACGAGGGTGACTCTTAATCCAACCAACAAGGAGGGGCGTATGACAAAGAAACTCGTTCTCCTGCAAGTGGCTGTCGCGTTGGTTTGTTTCTCTGCCGCCACGGCGATGGCGGCCAATCCTGATAACGGTCCAGGCTGCGGGTTGGGCAAGCTCGCGTGGAGCGATTACGCGCACCAGAAGAACATTGGCCCGCAGGTCATGATGGCCACCACGAACGGGACGTTCGGCAGCAACACGTTCGGGATCAGCTCGGGAACGTCCGGGTGCACGAACGACGGCAAGGTCTTTGCGGAATACAAAGTGCCCATGTTCGCCGAGATCAATTTTGAAAACCTCTCCCAGGAAATGGCGCAGGGACGCGGCGAACACCTCGCCTCGCTCGCCACGCTCATGGGAGTGCCGGCTGAGCATCAGGCCGCATTCTTCGCACTGACCCAGGAGAAATACACGACCCTGATCCAATCGGGAGAGACCGCGCCGGTCGCCATGATCAAAGCGCTGAACGCCGCGATGGCGAGCCATCCGGTCCTCGCGCAACTCTCTACCAACCGCTGACCAACACACGGGCTCCCGGCAGAAACGCCGGGAGCCCCTCATTTCAGTTTTACACACGGCACTCCCGCGACGACACGCAGAATGGCTCCTGGCATTCCTATTGGTCTTCATGGCCATGGGAACCGCCGAAGGCCGAGACGACGCCTATCTTGCTGAACTGATCCAGCGGGCAGGCGAAGCGCCGCTCTCCGAGCAACGCTCCTGGCACCTGCTGTTGCATTATCGCGAGAACTTCGGAGGCGGCTACACCAGCGAAGTGGACGATCCCGGGTTCTTCATGGCCCTCGCCGGCAAGACGGACCCACAGGCCGAACTGGAGGCGACCCTCGCCAAGTTCTTCTCAGATGAGTTGGTCGGTCGGTCCCGCCAGCCCGCGCAGTGCGCGTTCGTGGCCCGCTACCACTGGCTAAAATCGGAACTGGCCTTCGACGATCATCGCTTGCCTCCGCAAGCCTGCGAACGGTTCCAGTCCTGGTTCGCCGAGATGAACGCGCAATCCGTCACGCTCATCTTCGCCTCGGCGTTTTTGAACAATCCCTCTTCCATGTTCGGCCACACCTTTCTGCGTCTCGATCAGAAAGGCCAGACGGATCAGACGCGCCTGCTGGCCTACACGATCAACTATGCCGCGGAAGTGACGACCGAAAACACATTCGCCTTCGCCATCCTGGGAATGGTCGGCGGGTTCAAGGGCTATTTTTCAACGATTCGTTACTACATCAAGGTCCATGAGTATCGGGACTTCGAGAACCGCGACATCTGGGAATACCGTCTCAACCTGTCTTCGGAGCAGATCACGCGGATGCTCATGCACGCCTGGGAGCTGGGCAACGCCTATTTCGACTACTTCTTCTTCAAGGAGAACTGCTCGTATCACATCCTCTCACTCTTGGAGGTCGCCGACCCGCGGCTTCATCTGACCGATCAGTTCGTCTTCTGGACTGTTCCTGCCGACACCGTGCGAACGATCACGCAACAGTCCGACCTCGTCGGGGAGATCGCCTACCGGCCTGCACGAAGCACGCAGATTCGACGAAAACGCGAGATGCTATCCGAA
>Ga0099829_10001235_pt1 | contig 13987 bp, 12 predicted proteins | sample CZO8metaG_3_FD_79336 | JGI IMG/M metagenome (GOLD analysis project Ga0099829, IMG submission 79336) | Vadose zone soil microbial communities from the Eel River Critical Zone Observatory, Northern California, USA - CZOApr15con2H2.8 metaG | ecosystem: Environmental > Terrestrial > Soil > Vadose...
CACCTGGAGCCCACAGTCCAGCGGGACCACAAACAATCTCATTGGTGTCTCCTGCACCGACGCCAGCAACTGCACGGCGGTAGGTCCGGGCACGATCCTGCGCACCATCAACAGCGGCGCCACCTGGAGCCCTCAATCCAGCGGGACCACCAACGCCCTCCGGGGCGTCTCCTGCACCGACGCCAGCAACTGCACCGCGGTAGGAAATGCAGGCACGATCCTGCGCACCATCAACGGCGGCGCCACCTGGAACCCACAGTCCAGCGGGACCACCAACAGCCTCTCTGGCGTCTCCTGCACTGACGCCAACACCTGCACGGCGGTGGGGGATGCGGGCACGATCCTGCGCACGACCAGCGGCGGCGCGATCTGGAGCCCACAGTCCAGCGGAACCACAAACTTCCTCTATGGCGTTTCCTGCACCGACGCCAACACCTGCACGGCAGTCGGATTTCCTGACACGATCCTGCGCACCACCAACGGCGGCGCTACGTGGAGCCCTCAATCCGGCGGGACCACCGCCGCCTACCTCTCTGGCGTCTCCTGCAGCGACGCCAACAACTGCACTGCGGTAGGCGTGGACGATGCGGGCAGCAGGATCCTGCACACCACCAACGGCGGCGCCACCTGGAGCCCACAGTCCAGCGGGACCACCAACCAGCTCTCTGGCGTCTCCTGCACCGACGCCAGCAACTGCACAGCGGTGGGGATTGGCACGATCCTGCGCACCACCAACGGCGGCGCCACCTGGAACCCACAGTCCAGCGGGATCTCCCTCTCTGGCGTCTCCTGCACCGACGCCAACACCTGCTTCGCGGTGGGGAATGCAGGCACGATCCTGCGCACCACCAGCGGCGGCGTCACCTGGAGCCTACAGTCCAGCGGAACCACAAACAATCTCTCTGGTGTCTCCTGCACCGGCGGCAAGACCTGCAGGGTGGTCGGAGGTGCGGGCACGATCCTGCGCACCACCAACGGCTTCACCTGGAACCCACAGTCCAGCGGGACCACCAACGACCTCTCTGGCGTCTCCTGTACCGACGGCAACAACTGTACCGCGGTGGGAGTTAGGGGCACGATCCTGCGCACCATCAATGGGGGTGGTCCAAAACTAGCCAGCGCCACCACAATTAGTTCTTCTGTGCCCAACCCATCGGTAGTCGGGCAGAGCGTCACATTCACCGCCACGGTCACCGGCCAGCCTGGGACGCTCTCCGGCACTGTAACCTTTTCTATCGATGGTGTAGGCCAATCGCCTTCAGCGCTGAGCGGCGGTGTTGCCACCCTTTCCACGGCAGGCTTGACTCAAGGACAACATCAAATTGTTGCGTTCTATTCTGGGAACGGTTATTTTGACGCCAGCGCCTCCTCCGTTTTTATTCAGGTCGTGAACACAAACGCCCAGAGTGCCACGAGCACCAACCTGGCCGTATTCAGCAATCGAGTCACGCCGGGCGAACCGCCGGGCATCGTTTATACGCTCCAGAAACTCGCATTGATTGCCCAAGTCTCTGGTCCGGGAACCCCCACCGGCACCGTCGATTTCAGGGATAACGGGGTGTTAATTGGAACGGCTCCGCTCGCCTCCGGTACGGCGTTTATTTCGGAAGTGCAGCTAGGGATCGGGAGTCACTCCGTCATCGCAATTTACAGCGGTGACCCGACCTTCGGCGGCAGCTTCTCCGCCGCTCCCACCGTGATTCAACACTCGCCCAGGCCGCGTTAGATCAAATTCAATTTTATTTCGTAGCTCACACGTGGACTTTATCAGGTTGAAACAGTCATCGTTGATATCAAATCGCTTGGCGTTAGCTTAGCTGCCGCATTCTACCCGCAGAAAACCACAAACATTAACCTCTGAAGTCTTCATACTTCTTTAAATCGCCGGTTTCCGGTTGATTAACAACGTTACTCTGAGTATTCTTAGTATCCCCTGAATCATCATGGCAGTTCCTATTGCAAACCGCACTAGGCGAGCATTGTTGACTGCAACATTCTTCTGCTTTAGCGGATTGCTGTCAGCCGAGCAACCGGAAAGGCCACGGCATGAAAGCGTGATGCAGCGCGCAACTATAAATTTTAGAGAAATCGCAAAGCGGCCAATTCAGAACGAAAAAGAACAATTTGAGCCAAACGAAAACGAGCAGACGCCTCTGCCGTTGCCACTTCCACCCGGCGCGAACATCAAAATAGAAACAAGATCACCGACACAGCCATTTTTGGCTTCTGCAATGTCATCTCCCTCTCCCGTAGCGAGTTTCTTAGCTGTACAGCAAGGCAGCATCACCAGTATTCCACCGGATACCAATGGAGCCGTAGGCCCGAATTATTTAATGGTGACGCTGAATGGAGTGGTGCAAATTCAAGATCGCAGCGGAGCGGTCATTAGCTTTACGACAGAGGCAAATTTCTGGAGTGCTTTTGCCCCTTTTCAAAAGGCACCATTTGATCCACGAATTCTTTATGACCCTTATTCGCAACGATTTATTTTCATTGCAGATATCAACGCACAAAGCTCAACCTCGGCGATTCTCGTAGGAGTTACGCAAACAAATGACCCTACTGGTAATTGGTTTCAATATGAAATTCCGGCTGACACAAATGGCCTTCTTTGGGCTGATTTTCCTGAGCTTGGCTTTAACAAAAATTGGATTGTGTTTACGGCAGATATGTCTCCAGTTAGTGGGGGCACCGAAACCACTAATATTTACGTTCTGCCTAAGACGGCGGTGTACAGTGGGAATTCTTTTCAATACTCACTTTTTGCTGGAATAGCCAAAATAAGACTCGCTCCGGCCGCAACATACGATCCCATAGGCACGATCCCCACGCTTTATTTGATAGATGATTACGGGGGTAACATGTCTGGCAGCGGGTATCTTGAGCTTTCAACGATCACGGGGCCGGTAGGAGCGGAGACCTTCACGGAAGGCATAGCATATCCAAGCAGTTCTACACCGTGGGCTGATGTCGTAAATGTATCGAACTGGCTGCCGCAGGCAAATTTGTTTAACGGGATAGACCAAACAAATATTCCGCTGAATTTCAATTTGCAGTATCGAAACGGCTCTCTCTGGTGTAGTCACGGGATTTTCCTACCCGCTAGTGGTCCAACACGCAGCGCCATTCAGTGGTGGCAACTTGGAACAAACGGTACGGTGCAGCAGCGCGGTGTGATTGACGATCCCACCGGAACACTTTTTCGAGCACGTTCGAGCATTGCCGTCAACAAATTCAATGATGTTCTGATTGGCTATTCGTTGTTTTCATCCTCAATATTTGCAAGCGCCGCATACTCATTCCGTTCCAGCGCACTTCCGCCGAACACAATGGAATCAGAGGTGATATTAAAAGGTGGGCTGGCCTCTTATTATGAGGTTGGCAGTGGTACTAGAAACCGATGGGGTGATTACAGCTATACGCAGGTTGATCCCGCGAACGATTCAGACCTATGGACTATTCAGGAGTTTGCGGATTCGCCCTCAAGTCAATGGGGGACATGGTGGGGGAAGATTCCTGCGCCGCTGGCAATGCATTTTCAAGTGAGCGCCCCGGCAACTACTACGGCTGGAAACACATTTAGCGCAACCGTCACCGCGTTGGACTCCAACAACAATCCAACAGCCGACTACACGGGAACTGTTCACTTCACGAGTTCGGATGGATTGGCAAGTTTACCTGCTGATTCAACTTTGACAAACGGCGCAGTCACGTTCACTGTAGTTTTGAGAACGGCGGGATATCAGGCCATAACTGCAACCGATACCGTCAACGGCACAATCAACGGAAGTACGGCAATATCAGTGAATGCCGGGTCTGCAACGCACGTCACAATACAGACACCGACGAATGCTGTAGCCAGTGCGGCATTCAGCGTCACCGTAAACGCGTTAGACCAATTCAACAATCTAGCGAGCAGCTATACAAATACGGCACACTTTACGAGTTCGGATGGCGCAGCCGTTCTACCTGCAAATTACACGTTCACATCTGGGGCATCAGGGGACAACGGTAACCATACCTTCGTGAATGGAGTTGTCTTAAATACAGCAGGCTCACAAACCGTTACTGTTTCTGATTCATCGTCGCTTGTGGCGACCAGTGCGCCCATCACTGTAAAGCTGGCAAGCACAATTCAGCTAACTTCTTCGCTGAATCCCGCATATTTTCGCCATGCTACCGTTACTTTGACAGCCACTGTAAGCGCCACGAGTGGCTTACCTACGGGTTCAGTAATCTTCTACGACGGAAATGTGACCCTGGGAACGGTAAATTTGAATACAGGGATCGCAACTCTAGTCGTTTCCAGTCTGCGAATTGGCTCTCACTCGATTACAGCTTCTTACGCTGGTGACAGCAATTTTGCGCCAAGGAATTCGTCTGTACTACTAGAGCGACGCTCCCCCGCGCCGAGGGTTTTACGCTGATGCCCCGTGTTTCAAAGCTTGGTTTCTGTGTTTAGGTGCTGTGGCGCTGTCCTTTGTTGATTTAGCTTCCAAGGTCAGCAGAGCTAAGATGATGATGCACGCCATAAAGACGGTGAAACCATAACCGGGAGAAGCAAGCACTAACGGTAAACCACGCGATTCTTTGATGCTGCCGATAATAGTATCGCTAGATCCAAATACCGTCGAAAATACAGCGTTGGCAATCTCGCGGTCTTGTCTGTAATACATGAATCCGAGAAAGATTGAAAAATTTACAGTCATCAGAATCACTAGATACGAGCCCCACTTTGCAGAAGTATCTAGCAATCGTTTTGCTTCAGTCTTGGAGAACAATCTTCGCGCGAGGACAAGCAGGACAAATATCAGAGCTAAAATCAATTGAATCCTCATCTCAGAGAAGATTCGGGGGTCAATTTTGTAGATAACAACCTCCCCCCCACTCGCCACAGGCGGTAAACGCTTCAGCAGCTCGTACCCGTAAACCCGCCAAGGTTCAATCCAAGGGAAAAGCAGGCTACCAATCGCGACTCCGCATAGAACTGGTATCCCCACGTGACTAATCCTCTGATTCTTTAGAAAGTGACCACTCACCCTGCCAAAAACTTCCAGATAGTACTGCATCCGAGTTAGAACACGTTCGCCTATTGCAACACTAATAGCTTTATCGTAATAAGCTCTGGTTTTTGATATCACTAGAATCAGCACACCTAAAATCAACAAGAGAGCCGTGTGGAGTCCAAATATTGTCGAACGCAGCGCGAAGATGCTCGGTGTTTCCGTTTCAGGCACATTGAAAGAAATACAGATCAAAGCAAATAGCAAGCAAACTGTTATGAAAGGCTCCGGTAATAGTATGAGAGGACGTGTATATACGAGCACATGGGAGCCAGAAATGGTTCTTGATTGCAATTCACCCGCCAAAAAACCAGTTGCTGCCACTGAGGTCGTGTTTCCTGCCTGGCTAGCGTCCGTTATTGACTTACTAAAGATGATCTCGGTAGCTCGTTGCCGCAACCCAATTGCCAGAACTGCAGCAATTGTGACGATCACAATAATGGGCCACAAGTCCATCAGCAACAGAGCATTCAAAAGTAATGTGTCTTTCAGATACGGTATGTTTAGGTCAATGTTGTAAGTGTCCCTCCGGCGTCTATCAAGTTGTTCCAACTCTCGACGGCGTTGTTCAAAGATTTCTCTGCCTTTCGATTTGTCATCCCATTGAACCTCTGAAAGCAGATGTGAGTATAGTTGCAGTTCCGTTTCATCCATCATTTCTGCAAAGTTTGGATCACTTATGCCCGGGCTGTTAAGCGTGACGCCATGACTTTTGTAAAACGCAAGTCGTGCATCAACGGAATCTTTATTGATAGTCTGGATATCTTGCTTGGCCTTAGTCACTCTGGAAGAGGTCATCCACATACACGTTAGGCCAACAACAAGAACCGTGATCTTGAGTTTGTAACTTCGCCAGATCAATTCGCCTAACGTTTTGCTGTCAGAATCAGCCATTTTGCTTTTCCATTATCTGCACTATGCTGCCCATCTTGTGATGGCCTGCTATCAGTGATCTGGTTTTATTACTCTGCACACCGGGAATGCCTTTATCAAAGCATTGTGAACGAGTGCACTGCCATTCCAGTGCAGGTTTTCTGGATGTTCTTTCAAGTATTTGACAACAATCCGCGCGAGTTGCGTATATGGCATGGGTTCTTCAGGCAAACAGTATTTACCCTTATCATGGGTGTGGTTCTTGTCATAGGACATCAGGCCGTACCAAGTGTCGTCGTTGTCAATCACGCCCTGGATATACCCGAAGCACCACTGTAAAAAGAATGCGTCAGCATCACTCTGTTCGGCTTTCTCAACAATTTGGCAGTTCCGCAAAAGCATATTGCCGTCTATGCTGTACGCGTTCGATCCAACCATACAAAGAAACAGCAGAAGTAAGTATTTGGGCATTTGGCACCTCTTCCAAACACAGCGTAAATGGTAGCACTCTAGCTGCCGCTTCCATCTATAACCACGAGTTTCTCGCCGTGCACATAGTGACGAACTTCCTCCAGGCCGCCGCGATCCACACCGCTTGTCCAGTTGACCCTGCGTTCGCTAGCTGGGTAAAGCTCAAAGTACGTCCCATCCGAAAAGATTAGAAACACTTGTCCGCGCCCTTCGTTCACTGCAACTGTTTTGATGGTTTTGCCAATGATCTGTTCAAGGCCATTCTTCATGGACATTCCTCGGCGAGATTGTATCCAACGATGAGGCGGGGAACTGCAAGATTGGAAAAAAAGGGGGGGTCGGGATTTCGTTGGAAAGCAAGGACTAGATTTTAAGCCGGGATTTCGCCTACGGCATTCACAGGAACAAAACCGCCACTATCGAACTTGAACCCACACTTAAGAATTCTGGCGTTAACTTCACCGACTCCGGCCCGATGTGTAAGGGCATCTGCAAACCTGGCAAGAGTTCTTTCTTTGCGGTCGCGCTCCCAGATACTCCACTGCCCGTCAATAGCACTCAATATTGGAGCGCGTTGAATACCGCCATTCGCAATTCCATCCGGTATCAGGTCTAAGGCAAAACCGGCCTCGCCTGCAATGGTTCGGATAATGCCTGAACGTTGGTCATGAAGTAATCCGCGAAGAGAACCGAACAAGCAGTCGATATTTTCGTCAGTTAGCGCTGCGTTGGACATCGCAAGGATTTTAGCACCTTGGGAGACCCATTATTTCCGCGCTTTCCTCCGCCAACTCCCCGCCCTCAGCCAGATTATCGGGGCAGGGGGGGTGCACTTTTGGGGGCTTCTGTCTCCTATCCCAAATCCCTCTTGACATCCGCCAAAACCTGGTTTATCTTAGGCGAATAAAAGGCGAAAATATGCCGGGCTCCCTATCCTTCTTCGAAACCCTCCCCCAGGAGAAGCTGGTAGGGATTGCCCGGCTCGCCTCTTTGGGCGACTCCATCAAGCAGGGGCACAAGATTGAGTACTTTACCCTGCCCACCCGCTCCATTCTTAACCGCTGCGTCTCCAAGCGAGGTATGCCTTTTACCTGGACCATCAACCCTTACCGGGGCTGCGAATTTGCCTGCAAATACTGTTATGCGCGCTACACCCATGAATTCATGGAGATGCGCGACGGCCTGGATTTTGAGCGCAAGATTTACGTGAAGCAGAACGCGGGATGGCTGGTGCGGCAGGAGCTGAAGAATGTCCGCAAAGGAGAGGGCATGGCCATGGGTGCGGCCACCGATCCTTATCAGCCGGCCGAGCGCCGCTACGAAGTCACGCGCGCCATCCTGGAAGAGCTGGCGCAGCACCACGGGCTTGCCCTGGGGATTGTGACCAAATCCACGCTGATCGTGCGCGATGTTGAGCTGCTGCGGAAGTTTGCCGCGAACAACGATCTTTGGATCCAGGTTACGGTCACCACCATGGATATTCAACTGGCAAGAATTCTGGAGCCGCGGGCGCCGAGGCCTGATCTGCGCATACAGACGGTCCGCGAACTGGCTAATGCCGGGCTGAGTGTGGGAGTCAACTGCGCACCCGTGCTGCCTGAAATCACAGATTCGGTTGCCAACCTGGAATCGGTCGTCACTGCCAGCCTGGAGGCAGGCGCGCACCGCATTCATGCCAATCCCCTGTATCTCAAGCCGTGCTCGGAAAAGGTCTTCATGCCTTTTTTGGCAGAGCAGTTCCCCCACTTGGTTGAAGGCTATAAACAACGCTATGCCAAGGGCGCGTTTCTTTCCAAGTCGTACCACCAGCGTGTCTCCAAGCTCATGGAGCGCCTGCTGCAGAAGCACAACTTTCGGCCTAAGCGCCGCGAGCGGCCAGCTTTTGTGCAGAGGCAGGAACAAGATGAGCAGATGATGTTGTTTTAGAAAAAGCTCTTAGCTCTTAGGTTTTGGTTCTTGGTTATTTCGGATTGGTTATTTCAGTCGTGCGTTAAGGGCCTTAAAATGTGGGTTTAGTCTGAGGTAATGCCAGGCTTGAGGAGGTTAAGCATCCTTGGCTCTAAGAGGTATCAAAGTGGCATCAAACCGTTCGTCTTCGAGGAATTTTGGTTCATCATCTGCTAGAGCTATCTCGGCCATCTCTTGCAGGTTGTCAGCGCGTCCGCTCAGAAGAAGAGGAGAAGAAATGTACGAGGGACTGTCTAAAGTAGCTCCGTTTTTTTGGGCCGTAAGTCGTTGAATTTAAGTGGGTTGTAGCTGGCGGAACTACTTCAAGCAATACCCCACCCCCCCACGACCTGACTCGATAGAACGGAGAATGTTTGTTAATCAAATGTATGAGCACTAGACCGACATACCCTCTCATCCTGCTACAATTTTCCTTATGAACCCGCAGACGCCATTTACGACGGTTGAAGAGGCGATTGCAGAGATCCGCGCCGGACGTATGGTCGTAGTCGTGGACGACGAAGACCGCGAAAATGAAGGTGATCTCACCCTGGCGGCGGAAAAAGTTACTCCTGAAGCCATCAACTTCATGGCTAAATATGGCCGCGGACTTATCTGCCTGGCGCTTACCGAGGAGCGCCTGGATTACCTGCGCATCGGCCCCATGACTGCCTTCAACGATTCGCCCTACGGCACAGCGTTCTGCGAGAGCATCGAAGCGCGGGCGGGGGTCACCACGGGAATTTCCGCGCATGACCGCTCGCGTACGATTCAGGTGGCGGTTGATCCTCAATCACGGCCAAGCGACCTGGTGCGTCCCGGACACATATTTCCTCTGCGCGCCCGCAAAGGCGGCGTGCTGGTGCGCGCCGGCCAGACCGAAGCCTCCGTTGACCTCGCGCGGCTGGCTGGGCTGGTGCCTGCCGGAGTGATCTGCGAGATCATGAATGAAGATGGCAGCATGGCGCGCGTGCCGCAGCTTGTAGAGTTCTGCCAGAAGCACAATTTGAAGATGCTGACGGTCGCGGAGCTGATCCGCTACCGAATCAAGAATGAACGCTACGTTCACCGCGTAGGCGAAGCCCTGCTGCCGACGCCCTACGGCGAGTTCCGCATGATTGCCTACGAGAGTGAACTCGATCACGAGTTCCACATTGCCCTGTTGCGTGGCGATCCGGCGGAGTTTGGTTCACGCCCGGCTCTGGTGCGTATGCATTCTCATTGCCTCGTGGGCGATGTTTTTGGCGCGACCTGGTGCACCTGCCAGGCGACCATCGCACACTCGCTGAAGATGATCGCGGAGCACGATCATGGCGCCCTGATCTATCTTCATCAAACTTCCAAGGGATTTTCCATCGAAAAGGTCGGCGACAAACCTATGCTGGCGTTTCATCGCGAATCCCGCGAGCCTTCGCTCCCTGACCATCAGCGCAAAACTCAGCGCGAAATTGGAATCGGGGCACAAATTCTTTCGGATTTAGGAATTAAAGAAATCCGCCTGCTGACAAATCATCCTCGCCGGGTGGCGGGCCTGGAGGGCTATGGCATCCGCATCATCGAACAGGTGCCCATTCCCGTGGGCCAGGGAAAAGACGCAGCTTCAACGCGTTCTTGAAGCCATTGACTGTCAGCATCAGGGTGTGCCCGCTGCGTCGGGCAAATCCACTCTCAGCTCGTCTTGCGCGCAACCACATTGCTTTCGTGAATGTAATACTGCGCTGAACAGGTGTTGGAGCCGCAGATAACGGCAAAGAGTCCGGCAAGTTGCTTGCGCGTCACCAGACCCAGCGTGCCGCACTCGGGACAAGCAAGCACCGCCCAATAAGGGTCCTCGCCTTCTCCCATATCGCCGGCGTTTTCCAGCACGAAGAGAGTGCCGGGTTGCATTTGTTCGGGGATCCACTCGCTCAGAAAGTTCAGTTCCTGCACCATTCACCACCTCCAGTACCCACAAAGACCTTACTTCTACCTACCGCTCACGCCGAATTTTTTCGCCGTGAACGAACCCAGTTTGCAGAACGAACAGACTTCTTATTGCGAAAATCCTTCCCTCGGATATCGGCGCGCACCTGCCGCAACGTATCGGAGAGGCAAATTGTCAGCAGCGGCTGCCGCGCGTTCTTCAGGATGTCAATCACCTGGCGCGTGGATGTCTCCAGATAAATGTGTTTTCCGTCGGTCAGCAGATGCACATCAGCACTGCTGCTGAGGGTTTCTACCAGACGCTTGCCCAGCTCGCGTTGCAGGAAGCGCAACACGGTGCGCACCCGCTGCAGCGAGAAACCTTTGCGGCGCAGCTCGCAAATCACGGAAATTTCCGTGAGATCAGCGAATGAATAGAGCCGGCACCGGCCCTGGCGGGCGGGAGAGACGATCCCCTGCTCGTCCCACCACTGCAACTGCCGGGGAGAGATCCCGGTCAACGCAACGATCTCCTGTGAAGTAAACTCCTGCATCTTTCAACCTTTGCTGCTAGTTCAACCATTTTTTGCACTTCTTGTTTAAAACACAAAATGCATAAAATGTTTTAAACATTCTAGAGCGGGAATGTTGAGAGTCAAGAAGTATTTAGCTTCGGAGGTACATTTCTTGTCATCAGGGTGGAGTTGAGTCACTGAAGCATTTACGATTTGTGAAGTACGATTTGCGGTTTTCCCCGCCGGGGCCAAGGATCTCAGGATGACGCGCTTAGAAGGAGGTCAACTGACCAGATGCAACGCAACATCCACCGCCTACGAAATGGACGATCTCAAGGCGGTCGCCATCTTTCAATGCGGTAGCCTCCCACTGCTCGCGGCGAACGATTTCGCGGTTGAGCTCTACGGCCACGCGGTCGGCCTTCATGCCAAGTTTTTCTATAAGCGACAAGAGAGCAAGCGATGAAGAAAATTCACGCGGTTCCCCGTTGATGATCAGATTCATTGTCGAGATGGGCTTCTAGATTGAGTGTTGTGGAACAGCGGTTGCCTGCTTCTTGAGCCGGAACTTGCGGGTGGAGTGGCGCTGATCGCAGGTGGCCTGCACAAGTACAGCGGCCTCGGCTAAATCGGACTCATCCAAGAGAATCTTCATTTCCGCCAGGCCTTGCTCATCAGTGGTGGTCTCCGAATAAATAGGAGCATCGCTGGCAACGTGCAGGCGCGAGGTAAGCTGCGCGCCGGTTACCGGCTCACCATGGCGAGTCACTTTGAATTTCATCAAAATTGAATTGTCCTGATAGACCGCATCGGCGTTCAACCAATGCAAAGAAAGCCCATCACCGTGCTGGCTGGCATCCTGAATTTCCACCCCTTCGCGAGCCAGCGACTGCGTAGGCGCAAACAGGGTATTAATGTTGCCTGCGCGGATGGTATCAATCACATTTTTGTGCTGGATTTTGAGCAGCTCGTGCATCTGCTCATCAGAAAAATCGGGCTTGACCACCCAATCGGCATAGGAGGTGGCATGCTTGCCGATGCAGCGTCCGCGCACGAACACCTGGGTTTGCAGAAGCAGGTCGGCATGCCGCGCCTCGCTCTGGACGTGGTACACCACATCCTCATATTTTATGTCGGTATTAAATCCGAAAATCATCTTCTACCACCGGCGCCCTCTTTCAGCTCATACCGACGCCGGAAACCGCCGCAACCTTTAGGAATCCTCTGTACTGCAAACTTTCATCATATTTTAACTCGCCTTGGAATGGCTGCAGCAGAAACTTGACACCCTCCAACGCAAAAAACTAAACTCAAAAGTTTGCTACTTGTTAGTGGCGCTCAGTATATACAGCTCTTCATATGCCGGACAACTATTTCGCCCCTTATTTGCCGTTGCTTATCCATATACTCTTCGCTGGGGGTATTGCGGCGGGAATGGTCATGCTTTCTGCCCTTTTGGGCAAGCGCCGCCCCACGCGGGCCAAAATGACCCCATATGAGTGCGGCATATTGCCCACCGGAGACGCTCGCGGACGCTTTACCGTCAGGTTCTACCTCGTGGCTATGCTGTTTATTTTGTTCGATGTAGAGGCGGTTTTCCTCTATCCATGGGCGGTCATCTACCGGGAACTGAGCGATCCCCGGACGTATGGAACCAGATTTTTTGGTTTCGTCGAAATGCTGGTGTACATCGGAATTGTGCTGGTCGGCTTCTTCTATATATGGAAGAAGGGCGTTCTGGACTGGAACAAGCCGGAAGGGGAAGACACTTAATGTCGCTCTCCCCCGCAGTTACCGACCTTAGCCAGTTAAAGGACAGGCCTGCTGTCGCCCGCCTCACAGCTGTGAAGAGCAGTGCCGTGCAGGGCGCGAAGTTCGACCGTGACGAGCTTTCAATCTACGTAGACGCGACCTTCATTCGCGAAGCCTGTGCGCTGTTGCAATCCGACCCGGAAACCAAGTTCAATTTTCTTTCGGATATCACTTGCGTGGATTTGTATCCCAGCGAGCCGCGCTTTGAAGTCTGCTATCACCTGCTTTCGCACACACGCAAAGAGCGCGTGCGGCTGAAGGTCAAGCTGACAGGAAATGATCCCAGCGTGGAATCCATTACTTCGGTCTGGCCGGCAGCGAACTTTTTTGAGCGCGAAATTTTTGATCTCTTCGGAGTACGCTTCGAGGGCCATCCTAACCTGCGGCGCATCCTGATGCCGGAGGATTGGGAAGGTCATCCGCTGCGTAAAGATTATCCCGTGGAGGGTTATCGCTAATGGCCCACCTGCCTGGAACCGGAGTCGCTCAGCTCGACGTCACTGAAAGCACCATGATTCTCAACATGGGGCCGCAGCACCCCTCTACGCATGGTGTGCTCCGGCTGTTGCTCGAAATTGACGGTGAAAGCGTGGTGCGCATGGCGCCCGATATCGGATACCTGCACACCGGAATCGAAAAAACCTGCGAAGCCAAGTTTTACCAGCAAGTCGTGGTACTGACCGACCGCATTGATTATCTCTGCCCCATGACCAATAACCTCTGCTACGTGCTGGCAGTGGAAAAACTCCTGGGGTTGGAGATACCGCCGCGCGCGCAGTGGATGCGGGTGATGCTCAACGAATTGACGCGCATCGCCTCACACCTGGTCTGGTTGGGAACACACGCGCTCGATATCGGCGCAATGACGGTATTTCTGTATTGCTTTCGCGAGCGCGAAGAGATCTTGCGCATCTTTGAAATGGTGAGCGGACAGCGCATGATGACCTCCTACTTCCGGGTGGGTGGTCTCGCTCTGGATGCACCCCTGGGATTTTTTGAAAAAGTAAAAAAATTCGTGGATATCTTCCCTTCGCGGGTGGATGAATACGAGGGATTGCTGACCGGCAACCGCATCTGGATCGAGCGCCTGAAAGGCGTAGCCCATCTTTCCGCGGAAGACGCTATTTCTCTGGGCGTCACCGGCCCAGCACTGCGCGCCAGCGGCGTTGATTGGGACCTGCGCCGCGACATGCCCTACACCGGCTACGAAAACTTCAAGTTCAAAGTACCGGTCTCGCAGGATGGCGACGTGTGGGCGCGTTATGTATGCCGGGTGCGGGAGCTGCGTGAATCCATTGGGATTGTGAAGCAGGCACTGGAGGGAATGCCCGCAGGGCGGGTCAAAGCTGACGCTCCGAAAGTCGTTCTCCCCGACCGGGAAAAGATGAAAACGCAGATGGAAGC
>Ga0099829_10001246_pt1 | contig 13932 bp, 9 predicted proteins | sample CZO8metaG_3_FD_79336 | JGI IMG/M metagenome (GOLD analysis project Ga0099829, IMG submission 79336) | Vadose zone soil microbial communities from the Eel River Critical Zone Observatory, Northern California, USA - CZOApr15con2H2.8 metaG | ecosystem: Environmental > Terrestrial > Soil > Vadose...
CTTGCGTCCATCTCAACTCCTCGTTTGATCTTTGGTCCTGCCAAAACCCAGAACCCTTCTCTAGTGTGAATCGAAGAATAATGGGGCGAGAAGCTCCAGAGGCTTTTAGTTCCTACCCTGGGATTCACTTGCACCTTGTCTCTGTCGGTGTAGAGTTCGACGCATAGGTCGGGAGCTTCGTCCTGGTACGGGCCGTTGAACGTGGTGTCTTTGAAGTGAAAAACCGGCCGAAGCTTGGCCCCCGTCTTTGGGTCTGTCAGCTGATCCATCAAGTCACATAGCTTGGCAACAACCGACGAGATTTCGTTTGTCTCCTCTTGACTAGAGGTCTGCCTTACGAGATCGTAATTGACGTAAATGTGGGCTTGATGCCCGCCTGTTGAATAGGCTAGGGTCTTGTCCCAATCGACATTATCAATGATTCCTTCGAGGATCCTGTCGATAGAAGCAAAACCAGTGAAGTTGCGACTGATGAAGCTGGGCGTGATCTTGTACGCTCGGGCAATGAAGCTCGGTGGGACAACTTTCAACATGGTTCGCCTAAGCTTTGCGTAAGTCTCTCCCTTCCTCCTGATGCGGTCCTTGAGAGTCAAGAGCCCGCTGCGTTCAAGGTATTCATTGATGTAGAAGGCCGACGATACTCCAGTAGAGCCATGGTCAGAAAGGGCCATAATGTGTGTCTCCGGTCCGGCAAGCTGCCAGAGTTCTCCAACGGCGGCGTCCACTCTCTGATACCAGTCATGGAGAACGTTTCGATACTGGGAGCTGTCGTCGTCCGCGTGTTTCCAGAAGTCATGGTGAACTCGGTCGATTGCTTGGATGGTCATCACAAATACGTCGGGTTGGTACCATTGTATCAGGAGCTTGGCGGCCTGGACGCTCTTTGTATGAAGTCTTTCGACCTGTGCCAGGAATTCATCTTCTCCGCCTCTCAACTCGGTGGGTTTAGCGAGTGGGACGTCAACCTCATAAGTCCCCACCGCACTACCTAGCCTCTTCATCAGATCTTTGGGGTAGGCCCAGACTTTCCTCGGGGGGACAGGGAAGCCTGAGACCATGAAACCGTTGATGGGATAGGGGGGAAAAGTTCCTGGGACATTGAAGACTCCCACCGTCATTCCCTGCGCGGAGCAAAGATCCCAGAAGCAACCTTGATCAGGTGCTGTCCGTCCATGCTTGAGTTGCCTGTCTCTTCCTATGTACGTGAACCCAAAGACGCCTAACTTTGCCGGGTTCTTTCCAGTTGCAAAGCACTGCCATGCCGGGACACTCTCAGGGGGAACTATTGATTGAAGCGTTCCATGAATTCCCTTCTCGAACATAGTCCTCAGCGCGGGAAGATCATTGATCCATTTCTTGACAAGATAGGGAGAGGCTGAGTCTAGCCCTACGACCAAGGCTTTCATTGGTGCGCACTCTCATGGATCAGAACGGGGCCGATTTCGGTAGGTACCTTGACGAGTGAAGTTATCTGGGACAGGATTTTCTTCCCTACGATGTTTGCGGGGACGCTGGCGTCGATCCTTCGGAGGTGAAAACGGTTCGAGAGTTGAAGGTACAACTTTTGTTCTTTCTCAATCAGATCACGAGTATGTTCTGGACGATACTTCAAGATTCTGTCCGTCGGAGCGTCTAAGACAAATGAAATCGTCGGCCGCGGTAACAGCCTAGGCAGAAGGTTCTCAAATGGAGTCATAATGTCTTTACCTCGAAACGTTACGATGAGATCGTAAACGTATCGATCGCACAGAACGCTGTAGCCCAAGAGGTGCCGCAAGCCTATCCCGGCTCTCAGGAATGGGAGGTAGATGAGCAGAATATAGACTGCCCAGAGGATCTGAAGGGGTCTCATCCTCTCCATTTCTGTCGGTTGGAGGCGTAGAATCTGCGCACCCCTTTTGATTACGAAACCAAAGGGAATTAGGAGGTCCACTTGGCGAATGTATGCTAGTCTCCAACCCTCTCTGTTGAGGTAGAAGCAGCAAGCTCCGGCGGTCGTCGACTTGCCGGTTCCATGAGTTCCACTCAAGGTGATTAGCATCCTGTTCAATCACCATATCCCTCCCCTGCCTCCAGACCGGATGGCACTGACCAGGAAATCCATTATTAGCAGCGGAGGAGCGACCAAGCATTTTGTCGAACTCCTCAACCTCCCGGCAGACGCCTCGCGTCCAGCCTTGAACAGATAGAGGATGATGATTGCGAGTGTTGGGATGCGATAAGGTAGAATCAGCCGATCATTCTCGAAAAGTCTCAGGCGGTCGTATCCGAATCGGTCCTTGGCACTTTTCTGAAGTTCCTTAAGCGGCAAGTTTTCTACACCTGAAGCGGCCAGAAAGCGATCTATGCAGGCTAGATAGTAAAGGAAGGCTTCGCAGATTCGGGCCTCTTGCACTTTTTCCAGGAGTTCCGACTCACTAGTGGTATTGAGGAGTTTCAAGAAATCCAGGATATCAGAGAGCTTGATCGATTTGTGCCGAAAGACAGCATGAATGACTCTGATGAGGACTCTATCAGATGCAGATGCGAACCATGCTTGTTGTCCGTCTATGGTCGCTGTCTTTCTCTCATTCAGAACCCTGCTAAGGTCAAGATATTTTTCCCCTAGCTGACTGATATTGGGGTAGATTTCGAAATCGAGCTTGTAGCCTGGTAGGAAACAACTGAATTTCCCGACCATCTTGTCGCAATGCATGAGTTCCGATGGGCGAACTCTGTAATCGTTGAGTAGTAGTCTCTCAGCCTTCAAAAAGTCTGAGTGGATTGGGACGAGCAAATCTACATCGTGTCCAATGTCGGGAAGAGAGTCGAATGACTTTATGAAAACGTACGAGACTCCACAGTCTGAGAGTGCGCCACCTATGCGGTGGTACAGTTCGAGTGCCTCTTTGACGTCTTGCTTGGTCGCATCGATCGCTTTGGTAGGGAACGGAAAGAGATGTGCGACCATGAGCAGAACTTTGTTTCTCCTCACCAGTCGAAGCAACCGCTCCTGATCTTCGAACTTGACCGGGCTGTCTCTCAATGCTGCTCTGGTAAGAAGGATAGACTCGGCTTCAAGTCTCGCCGTCTTAACTCCGCCTATTTTTTCAAGGAATGTCGGCTTCATGTCGCTCGCGTTCAATAACGTTTTCAGAAATGGAATCCGGAATCTTTTTCTCCTGGCTACTTGAGGGCAACTCATACGCAAGCGTGCAACTTTACTAGTGGCCTTGACGGAGTGTCTGATGTAGGAAGAGCAGTGCTGTTCAACCCCTTTATCGCGAACAAGCTGTGACTAGGCAACCCCTTTCCCCAAACGATTGTTTGGGCGGGACTTATTAGAATAGTTATCTTCCTTGAAGGGGCAATCTTGCAGCCTGGATGATTATATCCGAAGATTCAGCTGTATTTACTGAGACAGAAAAAGATTGAACGAATAAGGAACCATTATTACTGAGAGTTGGCGCGATCGTCCGAAGGCGGCCCATCAACAAACGTGGACAATAGTCTGATCTCTGTCAGTATTCTCGTTCCAACAATTGGTAGGAAAGATTTGGCGCAGACGCTTGAGTCTGTTAAGAGGCAAAGTTATCGAAATGTCTCAGTTACGGTCGTTTATGACGGCCCAGCCCCCAGCGTTGTGTCCACTGAAACCGTTGTGCGTGGAGAGGGAAGCCATGGTCCTTCGCTGAAGAAAGGCCTCGAACTCTGTCAGGGTGAGCTAGTGGCAATTGTCGATGACGACACAATCATTCCGCCGGACTGGCTCGCGAAGGCCGTCCCGGTCTTCTCTGATCCGCGAGTTGCTTTTGTTGGAGGCTCGAATTTGACCCCGCCCAACAGCTCACGTATGGAGAGGATGATCGGTTACGTCCAATCTTCTTACTTCGGTAGTATGCGCATGTCGTCCAGGTATAATGTGAGAGCGAAGTGCCTAGACGCTGATGAGACCGATCTCATAGCGACGGGAATTTACAGGAGAAAAGTGATTCTTGAAGCATACCGGGCTCTGGGTTCACAAGTCTTCGGCAGCGCTTGGGAAAACATTCTCCTAACTTGGATGAGGAGGCAGGGTTACCTCATAAGCTACGACCCTGAGCTATCTTTCTACCACGAGCGAAGAGATACGATAGGCGGGCTCTTTCGCCAGGTCTTCAAGTCTGGGTCGGGACGAGCTCGCTATTTCAAGCTCTACCCTCGACAGATGGTCAAAAAGAGCTACATGCTAGCCCCTTCTATCTTTGCCGTCTACCTGTTAGCTCTGCCTCTCTTGATATTTGCAACTCGGCTAATCATCCTCCCCGCTGCCGTCTACCTCTTCACGGCCCTGGGTATCTCCGTCGCTTTCGCCATCCGCAGCTTCGATCTCAGGGCAGTCTTCCTGTTGCCCGTCTTATTTCTGACTAATCACCTCGCCTACGGACTGGGCTTTCTCTCCGGACTGCTTGGCAGAACAGTGCGTACCTGGGGTGCGAAATGATGAAGGTAGCTATGATTGGCTCAGGTGTAGTCGGCCATGCTACCGGAAAGGGCTTGGCCCAGATGGGGAACGAGGTTGTTTTTTACGATATCAATCCGAGAACCATAGAGCGGTTGGAAAGAGAGGGTCTGTCCGTTGCCCGCTCGCTGGAGAAGGCTGTCGAAAGGTCGGAGGTTCTCATCTTGTCCTTGCCAACCCCCCCCTCAGCAGACGGATTCGACCTCTCACATCTATACAGAGCTGTCGACAAGCTACAGGGTCTCATCAGAGATCACATGATAATATTGAGGAGCACAGTGCTTCCGGGGACAACTCGCAAGCTCGCCTCTATCTTGCCGGCCGAGAGGCTGCTCTATATCCCCGAATTCTTGCGAGAAGCCTACGCTTTAGAGGATTTTCTCAACCCTCACCGTATAGTCATAGGCGCGCAATCCGAGGCAGCGTTCGCGGTGGGCGAGTCTCTGTACCGCGGTTTCCGTGCGCCCATCATCAAGACGGATTGGGATACGGCAGAGCTAGGCAAACTAGTCTCCAACAGTTTCCTTGCTTCGAAAATATCGTTCTTTAACGAAGTATGGCTCCTATGCAAGAAGCTAGGCATCGATACCACCAAGATTGAAACCATTGCAGCGCTGGACGCACGGATAGGATTGTATGGGGTGAAGGGTGGTACTCCATTCCAAGGAGCATGCCTTCCGAAGGATACTGAGGCAATGATCCGGTTCTCGAAAGCCAATGGTCATAACCCATTGGTTTTGGAATCCACTATTAGGGTGAATGAACTTCTGAAGTCCCCTATCAATCAGCCCGTTGCCCCGCTCCAGATTCTGGCGTTGGCTCCCGAGAGGATTAAGACCATGGAAACGAATCCTAGGTAGGATCCGCATTGGCGTTCGCTATCGACCCCGTTCTCTCAAATATTCTCTTCACCCTCAACCTCTCACCGCATCTTAAGAAAAGTTCCCCAGAGTCCGCTTTTGAATCTCCCAGCTCGCTCACCAGCTTCCCTAAAGTCTCAGTTCTATTAGCCATGTACAAAGAGCCAGACAAGGCAGTCGATAGAACCGTCAGAAGCTTGGAAGCCCAATCATACCCGGACGACAAGATGGAGATCATATACATTCTGGAGCCGGACGATCAGCAGACCAAGATCCCACAGTTGTCGAGACCAATCAAGACAACAGTTCTTCGTAGCGATGGAAAGAGCCGGCTAAAGGCACACGCCCTGAATAAGGCCTTAGAGGTCGCAACCGGCGAGATTGTGGTGGTTTATGATGCTGACGATCAAATAGACTCCGACCAGATAGTCAAAGGAGTCAACTTGATGGAAGAGAAAGCATACGACGTCATACAGCCTAGAATTATCCGAAAGAGCGGTAAACTCAAGATAGGCCGGCTCTTCGAGCTTGACAACTTCATCTGGAACCAGAGGATCCTACCCTTCTTCCGAAGCACAATAGGCTCCTTTCCTCTTAGTGGCGAAGGACTGTTCAACCGACGTCGAGTACTCGACGAAGTGGGCGGCTATCCCGAGGTCCTCACAGAGGACGCCTACCTAGCGCTTCTGCTCTCAGAGAGGGGAAAGAAGTTCGGTCTACTGGACTCGGATGTGGTGGAGGAACAGCCGAAGAGCACAATGGGCCATTTCCGCCAACGTGTAAGATGGTTCCGAGGATACCTCACCTGTCTCAGAAAGCTCGCACGGGCCGAATTATCATTGAGGACAAAGCTCCTTTATTGCATTGCTTTCTTGGCGCCCATCACCTGTGCACTCTCGATAATATCGTGGATATTGATCGGAATCTACTGGACCACATGGGCCGTGGGAAGCATATCCTTCCTGGCCCCATGGATGAACAACTCCCTCTACAGCAACGGGCTCATCTACTGGGGAGTCTCGTTGGCCTATCTGGGAAATGCTCTAATAATCTTCAACACTGCAAGGGCCATAATGGACACCAAGTACGAGCGCCTAGCTCCGTCCACGCTCCTCGCACCTTTGTACTGGTTCTTCCTTGGAATAGCAGCCATCGCGTCCTTTTTCAGAGGAACGAGGGTCTTCGGAAGAACGGAGCGATGACCTTCGTGCTGCGTCGATGCCGGAGTGTGGCGTAGCTAGGCTCAATCATGTGCCTCACGGTGAAGTCGGAAGGTCGTGTGCAGCCATCATTTCATCGGCCCATTTGGCCAATTCCAGGACTCCTTCCGTACTCGCTATCGCTTGGAGCTATCAAGGGCTAGCGGTCATTTGATCGCTCCAGTAGAGCAGGAGTCGCATTAACCACGGTGTGCATCCTACAGAGACGTGTTGATTGGTACAAGTAGTAGTGCTGGTGTCGGCTTGCAAATCCCATACCAGCATGGCCCCGCCGTCATAGGTGTATACGGCCTGCATTATCCAGTTGTCGTAGTTGCAGGCTGTTATATTGCCATCGATGTTAGCCGCGTTGAATTCTCGTATAAACAGGGGTTTTCCCAATACATTTTCTGATTCTCTAAGGTACTTGGAAACAAAATCATTGACTGCGGTCCGATTGTCTGTGATGCCTATCCCTTGTTCGAGAGAGTATAATGCATCCGAGTAAATATGGATGGAGGACACGTCCAAAAAGCTGTTGTAGTAGTCGAACTCGGTCATGTTTAGGCTCCCGCTATTGTTCCAGCCTCCCTCGGTGAGGTGCGTTGGGTCAAGGTTCTTGATGAACGCATTTAGATCCCTTGCCCATGCGATTCTTCGCGCAATTTCTGTCTGGTTCAGACTGCAGCAATTTCGTTCGTTTCCAAGTTCCCACCACGCCACTTGGGGCATGTTCTTGAATTGGTTCACTATGGAAGCGACCCAATAGTTCTTGAAAAGAAGGTTCGTCCTACTGCCAACTCTGTAGAAGGACCCTACGGTCTCGCCTGTGAGCTGCTCCCAGGTGCCATCACTAACCGTTGTGAGCGAGGGGACAAGAAGTATGTTGTTTTTCTTGGCGTCATCAGCAAGGCTTGCGAAAGCGGCAAAGTAGGCTCTGTGGCTAGCCGAGCTATTGTATAGTGTCCATAAACCACTAGAAAAAAAAGAGGGGTCAGTCCAGAATCTGAGTATTCTTAGATGATACGATCCTGCCATGTTTACCAAGGCGGTCGAGTTTGATGGCCTGGATCCAGATAGATTGAGATAATCCAGAAGTATGCCGTAGCTGTTCGTCCCAACTAGCCTAATACTGTTATCATTAAGGCAGAAATCGGTACTCGCTAGGTGTACAAAGCCATCTTGCGGAGACGAACAGCCGCCATCTCCAGTGATGCTGAGAGGGAAGACTGGTAAAAATATTATGCAGCACAAGAGGAGTGTAACATATCTAGCTTTGTATCCTATCTTCACTTCATGTCACACCAGGAGTCTCTTGGTAGGTTCCCTAAGCAGCTCCTTTACATCATTTGTCGATATCTAAAGATATGATGCTTCCCAGCGTCTAAGGTTCTTCGACTTGGAAAAACAATCTGTGAAAGTCTGCTTTGCAGATACGCGCGAACGGTGCAAGTTCCAGAGAGGCAATGTCTGTTCGCGTCGTGCTCTAGGAGAGGGAGTGTCTGTGAAGCCATTGGATTCTTTAGAATGCCTATGGACTCTTTAGAATTCGATTGTATTCAAGAGCCTTTTTAGCTTGGACAGCCTCATCTGAGCTATAGCCTCAGTAATAGGACAATAAAACAGATGGCAGAATTACGAAGCATGGGTCGCCTGAACTGGCGTAGTCCGGTTGATAGGGGAGCGGGAGTGAGTTCCGATTCCCATCATCGCTCTCGGAGAGGTGGTATCGCGATAGTCTCGGCAGCTATTGCAATGCAAGTTTGCTATGCCATCTTCGTCTACGAGGCATGGGGTGGCACTTTTCTCACAATCGATTCTGTTTGGCATCTGTACATCAGTCGCCTCATCTTGGTAAGACCGGTAAACATGGGGGGAATTTGGTTGCCTCTTTTCAACATGCTAGAAGCCCCTTTCACTCTGGTTCCGTTTCTCTACACTTCAGGTTTCGCCGGTGTAATTGTCAACTCGATCGCTACAGGGTTGACGAGTCTAGTCATCTATAGAATGCTGCCTAATCGGTATGGCACAATCATTTCGTTAGCTTTCGCCGGAAACATTCTCACTCTCAGCTTTAGCACGACAGCCATGCAGGAACCGACGGCCGTCTTCCTGGCGATGGCCTCGTTATATTACCTGCGCGAGTATTTGGCAACGGACAAGAGGAGTTCGTTCTTCAAGATGGCCGTAGCGCTCAGCGTGGGGGAGCTCGCAAGGTACGAGCTATGGCTGCTCGCAACCCTGTTTGTCTTAGTATTCGTAGTGAGGGAAGTTAGAAGAAAACGGACCTACAACCTTGCATTTGCTCATCTGGGTTTCTGGGGAGTTTTTCTTTGGATATTGTTTGAAACGGCTATCTTCAGGAAGCCATTCTTCTTCCTAGGTTCCGGACCGGGGCACTTGGGAGCGGTCCCACTATTTTATTATCCCCGCCTTGCTTCTCTGGATCTGATTCTCAGCCGGGTCAATATCCTATACGAGCTAATGGTTGTTGGCATGGGTATATTCCTTGTTGCGTTCTGGAAAAGACCGCGGCTCCTGGCTGGCCTGATTCTGATCCTCCTAGTCATAACCGTACCGTTCCAAGCATTCTTTGTACTAAATGGCAGCTTTCCCCCATCGATCGAACAGCAGTACGGGTACTCGACCCTTCAGAGTGGTATGGAATTGTGGGACCACGTTGGTGACGTTGCGCAAGGTACCATATTAGTGTCCAATCTAGGTCCAGTGGGAGGCGCTTATCTTTCTGTGCTCGGCGGTGTAGATTTCTCGCACATAATTGACGAGTATTCCCCCTCCTTTGCGAAGGTCAGTAGATCGCCATGGAGATACGTCGACTCGGTCATTATCACAAAGTCAAGTGCTCAACTCGCACCAAAATTCCAATCAAACGAAGTCCACTGGAAGGGCTACTTCAACTACCTCTTCTACAAGGATCCGGACTGGCGTAACCAGTTCGAACAATACTTCGCACCTGCATACTCGACCCCCGCCTTCGTGCTCTACTTAAGAGAGTCCCCATCGCTGACGGTGCCGGGTCCTTTAAGTGTCGTCGCTGGCTCGACTATCGGTTTTACTGTCAACGCAACGAATACTGGCACACACAAAACGATAGAGCTCAGTGCAACTGGTCTTCCTCCTGGTGCCTCGTTCCCGTCAGCGCAGGGGACGACAGGTAACGTGTCATCCGTCTTCTCATGGACCCCATCTTACAACCAGGTGACGGGCGACTACGACCTGGCCTTCACTGCCGACGATGGCGAAGGGGTTACAACGACTTCCCATGTGATGATTCACGCATCAGCATCAGCGGGAGAAAGTGCATCCGCTTCTACGCCTACAGTATCATATCCGATGTTCTCGCTCTTGGTTGTTCTCGGACTTGGAGCGACCTTGGGAGTCGATGTTCTCTGGAAGAAGCTGATGATACACAGAAGATGTTTGGGGAGATAGACACCCTCCTCCAATGTTCCTAGGGAACATTCGTCCTCTAATACATCCTGTAATGGTATGCGTTATGTGTAGTCGCGTCAAGTCCTTATTCTGTGTGCTCTGGTTCGTCTCCAGGACGTGGCTAGCTCTGCCTTCGCTCTTGCGTTGAGGAGAACCATCGAGGACGTTAGTCCGATAAGCCCGCCGAGGACCATCAACCAAACCATGGTTGACCAGTTCGTTGGGCTGATGCAGCTGATGCAAATCCCAAGCGAGGCGCTGGAACTATTCTTGACAACATGTATTACCACCGATTGACCGCCGGACGCTGAAGGACTATCTCTGTCTGTGGCCGTTAAGTTGACCGCAATAGTCTGACCAGCCTGGCTTACTGAAGGTGTAAACGAGAAGATGCCTAAGGCAGGGTCAAACTTCATTCCCATGACTAGACCGGAAGCTGACAGGGTAAACTTCCTATCCTGGAGACAGGATCTTTCGCCGTCACTGTAAAGCTGACCACGGCGGGCATCTGTAGGATCAGTCGGCCCCAGATAAGATGTGTATGCTCCAGACCATAACCTAGAAGAACCCGAGCAAAGCCGGGCGGGGACGCGGCACATGTCTAAGGCAGGAGGGGTCTATGATGTTCCCCGTGGCGCAGCTTACCTAACAACACTGCAAATCATCTACTACACCGCCTACCTCGTCTTTTACATCGCCTTGGCGCGGGTCCTGAGCAAGACGGAGGTCAACCAAATCGGCCTACTCATGGCCGCCCAGGCAGCGTTTGTGGCGCTCGTTCAGTTCGGCCTACCCAGCTCTGCGACACGCTTCATTTCTGCTAACATGGGCAAGGGTGACACCCTATCGGCCGGGGCCGTTACCAGAACGATACTCAGGTTCTCAATTGGGGTCGGCAGCCTTGGCTTAGCTGTAGCAGTCCTTCTTTCCTTCTTCGCGGGACCAGCGTACGTAGGTTCAACTGCAGGCGGAACCCTGCTCGCCCTCACTTTCACATCCGCGCTTCTCCTAGACTTGATCCTCCTTTATGGGTCGTATTTTATCGGAGTCGGTTCCTACGCGCGAGCCCTTTACCAAAATGCAATGTACGTCCCCTTGAGTAGGGGACTTGGCCTTCTCCTGGCTGTTCTCGGCTATCGTGTTTTGGGAATAGTTACGGGTTGGTTGTTCGGGGGGCTGATAACACTGGCCTTCGCTGTGTACCTCTGGCATGGTCATCTTCCTGCTTACTCTTCACACCCTCTGAGGCCTCTCCTCGCGTTTAGCCTACCCGTTTTCGGAGCAACGTTGACCGCGTTCGGCCAGCAATATGGCGGTTTCGAAATCCTGAATGTAGTCCTTGGACAGGTGCCCGCAAATGGTGTATATTACATAATCATGTCTAGTGTAGCTTCCCTTTCCATTCTCTGGATTCCCCTTACTCAGGCTCTCTACCCCGCTCTATCTGCAAGTCACGCCCTCGGAGAAACTGCGGCGATTTCTGACCGTTTGGCTGTGGCATTCAGACTGACGAACTTGGCAGTTCTGCCTTTGAGCGCGTCTCTAGCAGCAATCGCGCCCACAGCGATCGAGATAGTATATGGACCTAGTTATGCCGGCCAGGCAAGTGTGTTCGCCCTGTTGGCTCTCACCTCGATATTCATCGCTCAGGGAGCGATTCTGACAACTTCTCTTCAGGCGATGGGTGAAGCGAAAGAATACCTGGCCATCACGCTGGTATCGACGATCGCAGGTTTGGTTGCTGTTGCGGCCACTGCTCAATTCTTTGGAGTCTTTGCGGGGGCCCTGGGAAGATTGATTCTTGGAGTTTGCATTGTAGTCCTGGCTCGCTACAGAATGGAGTCGTCGGCGAAAACTCACACCGGGAACTCGCTTCCCACAGCACTGTTGTTGGCCGGCGGCGTTGCGATCCCTCTTGCCATTATCGATTACCTGCTCATCGACTTTTTGAGCCCTTTGCGACGGATGACCGTTCTCTTGGCGGTCCTAGTCGTGGCTTTCTTAGTGATGAGCAAAGTTTTCCGAATTTTCAAGAGCTCCGACTTCACAACTTTGAAAGATGCTCTTCCTCGACGGCTTCGTGCTCCGTTGAGTGCCGTCGAACGCTTAATTGTGCGCAAGGATGACAAGGCCGAAGACCCGAGCTGAGACCTCTTTCGCGCGGCCGAGCGCGAATTGAACTCGCGACGTTTGGCTTCTTTCCCCCACCGAGGCCGACGTGAGTATCTGCTGAGCCATAACGGAACTTGTCCGTTTTCATGCCACCGAATTGCAGTCCCGATGGAGGAGGTGCGTCTCGAGCGGAAAATGTCTTTGCTCCAGGGAGTCTCTTGAGATAGGCAAGAAGACGCGTTAGGACTAGGAAAAATGTGTTGTACGATTTTGACTGTTTGGAGAGAGGGTCGGTCGTCTAGGACGCTGAGGCGTGCGCGAAGCCTTGTTAGAATGTCCCCCTGATTGAAAGTTGGAGCTTGAATCCCATCAAGCCCACTGAAAATGAATTCGCGACATTTCGAGATATGGGGATTGCCTATGGATAAGCGAGAGGAGGAGTGCAAGAACGTAGAAGCAATAATCAGTCAAATGAAAGACTAAGACATCTTGACATATTTATCGGACGTCCACCAGAGTTGCCTCCCCCCCCGACGGATGTCGAACATATCCACCTTGATACCAGTGTCACGATAGATTTGCTCGCCCATTTTCCTCAAGGCTGTAGTGTCGTCTTTCGACGGGTCAACCAGCAGATCTATGTCGTTTCGTTTTTTTTTTATTGTTAAGATGCCCACCGAGAGGACCACGGAACCTAAGCCGAACTCCCGTTTTGTTTTCTCAACAATGTCGAGTGCTTCCTTCCTCGTAACAATACGCGCATTGCCTCGCGGGGCTAGGCTTTCGGGAATCTGCAAATGGCCCCGCTTGAGAAGGTTGACGAGCTTCAGCCACCATCTCTGCTTTCTAAGCCGGCTAACTGCCTTCCCGTGCAATAGTTCTCTAATCGTCATGGCCAGGTCATTGGAATCCGACTGCTCGCCACTCTCTGGGAGAAGGACCGTTCTCAGCTCTGGCCATGGCTGCTCGTTTTCGTGCCGCATTTAGTTCGATGCGTGCTCTTCTGTTGAGCATGATCATCGAGGACACTATTCCAACTAGCACCCCTATTACCAGCAGCCATAATAGACCAGACCAGTGGGTTGGGCTGACACAGCTGATACAGATGCCCCCAGGCGTGTTGGAGCTGTTCTCGGCAGCACGAATCTGGACTGATTTGCTGCTTGACGCAGAGGGATTGTCGCCGTCCGCAGCCGTGAAGACGATCGTGAAGTTCTGGCCAGCTTGGCCTGTCGTAGGCGTGAAAGAGAACAAGCCAGTCGAAGCGTCGAAGCTCATGCCTGAAACAAGGCCAGATGCTGACACTGTCATGGTCTCCCCGGACAAGACCGGGTCGTTTGCTGTCACGGTAAAGCTCAGAGTCTTCCCCACAGTTACAGTCTGGGCTCCTGGGACGTTGATCGTTGGAATCCGGGGTGGGTCGACTACTGTTACAATAACTGTTCCACTCGCGGAGAGAGAGCCATCCGTGACCGCAAAGCCGACAGTATAAGTTCCGGGTGCCTGAGCCTCATCCGGCGTCCACGTGAAGATACCACTAATAGGCGAGGTTCCAGACACTGTCGCGAAGCTCGCGCCAGCAGGCAACTGAGACGCAGACAGAGTTAGAGATGGAGCGGGGTCTGAGGAGTCGGTCACGTTTACCTTGAAGCTTATGGTCGTCAGTTCGCTCACCGTCTGACCCTGCGGAAGTTTCAGGACCGGGGCAACGTGAATTGAGACATTCACCGTCACCATCGTCGTGTGTGTTAGAGAGCCGCTTACTGCGGTTATCACCACTGAGTACGCTCCAGACGTGGCCGAGCTGACAGTGAGTCTAGAGGTTCCA
>Ga0099829_10001259_pt1 | contig 13868 bp, 11 predicted proteins | sample CZO8metaG_3_FD_79336 | JGI IMG/M metagenome (GOLD analysis project Ga0099829, IMG submission 79336) | Vadose zone soil microbial communities from the Eel River Critical Zone Observatory, Northern California, USA - CZOApr15con2H2.8 metaG | ecosystem: Environmental > Terrestrial > Soil > Vadose...
CACTTGATTGCATAACAATGTCGGCTCCTTGACCCGGGTAGACTGTGGTTGCTTGACGACCTCAGGCTCGGGAGAAAGGAGCCGGACATGATGTTGATAGGCGTAGATTACCACCCGAGCTTTCAGCAAATTGCATTTTTCATGGAGGATACTGGCGAGTGTGGGGAACGGCAGTTGAACCACAGCGAGGGGGAAGCAGAACGATTCTATCGGGACCTGCAGCAGAGAGGAATCCGCGTGCGTATAGGAATGGAGGCTACCGGATATTCACGCTGGTTCGAGCGGCTGCTGGCAGAGTTGGGTTTTGAGATATGGATCGGAGATCCCGCAGAGATCAAAACCAAGCGAGTCAAGAAGCAAAAGACCGACCGCAGGGATGCCCTGTTGCTGCTCCGGCTGTTGCGGGAAGACAACTTTCCTCGGATCTGGGTACCGAGTCCGGAGAATCGAGATCTTCGGCAACTGCTCTGGCATCGCCATCGGCTGGTGCAGATGCGCACGCGGATCATGAATCAGCTGCAAGCGTTGGCTATGAATGAAGGCCGGCGTTGGAAGACCAAGCTGTGGAGTAAGCAGGGGCGAGCAGAGTTGGAGAAGCTTTCGCTAGCACCCTGGGCGAGTCGGCGCCGGAAAGAGTTGTTGGAGCTACTGGATCGCTTAGACCCGATCATCGAGGAATTAACCAAAGCTGCCGAGCAAGAAGCCAGGAAGCGACCCGACGTATTACGACTGATGACCCATCCCGGCGTGGGCTCACTGACAGCCCTCGCATATGTGTTGATCATCGGGACTCCGGAGCGATTCCACTGCGGCAAACAGATCGGCACATACGTGGGGATGATTCCGAGTGAGGACTCCAGCGCTGGCAAGCAACGGCTGGGGCACATCAGCAAGCAAGGCAACTCTCTACTGCGCTTCTTGCTAGTGGAGGCAGCGCAGGCCGCGGCACGCATAAACCCGGATTGGAGACGTCGCTACGTTCACCTAGCGGTGCGTCGGCACAGAAGCATTGCCAAGGTTGCGCTGGGGCGCCGTATGGGGGTTCGCTTGTACTGGATGTGGCGAAACTGCTGTGAGTATTCGCCGTCGTTGGAGTTCGGTTCGTACGCGGGACAGCTCGGTATCGGACATGGTGTGAAGTAGAACACCGTCCACTTGGTTGGGCATCCCGCTCCCTGTAAAGGGAGTTTGCAGAAGTAATCATGGTCGAAGTATTGATCGAAGAGATGTCTGGGTCGGACTGAAGCCGATCGAAAGATTACGAGCGAGCCGTGGTCGTCGATGCAGAGGTCAACGAAAGCGAACAAGACCACTCTCCAGAGTGAACGGAGAAGTGCGCTCAAAAAAGGATTTGACAGAGCCGACATTGTTAGAGATGTCCGATTACCGCGTTAATCAGACTTAGGCGCAATTCCGTTGGTCTGATTGGACGTGAAATGTCTAAATCCACCCCGAGAACGAACGGTCACAAGTGCCGATTAAAGGTGGTACCTCGTTACTCCGGACATTCGTTCTCCACAAACCGAGTTTTTTATAAGGCACACAGAGATGGATTAGACGGAACAGCCGATCTCTCTTACTTGCGTCCGATCCACTTGGAGGCTCCCGATAACCGATCAATCGTAGCCTCCACGTCGGAGACACCCGGTGGCATCCCCGCATCTCGGCCCACATAATCCAAGACAGATTTAGACAGTCCGTCAAACGAGATAGATGACACGTACGTCGGATTATCGGTTACCCCAGACACATAGCCGGCGGAAAGAGAGAAATAGTCCGCTTTACGGAAGGTATCCACGAGCTTCACCAAGGACGCCTGTGAGATCTGCACCTTTCGTTTCCCCGCGGTCCCGACGTAAGCTTGGCCGTCATACAATACCGTTCCGTCACCATGGATTTCGATCTCATAGGTGGAACACGTGCCGTAGCAGCCGCTGCGGCTAAGCGTGATTCGCAAGGAATCCCAATCATGAATTTCAGGAAAAGGGACGTGTGCCTCGGGACGCTCGCCAATTGGCAGAATGGCGAGGGATTCGCGTACTTTGGCTGCTACCGCCTGGCCGTTTCGCTCAAATGGCTTGTACCGCCATGTCTTGCACAGGGGTGTCAGATCGGAAATAAATCCGCCAGACATTTGTGCGCTCACTGCCTTCCCGTCAGTCCCGACGACGACTTCGCATGCAGCGGCGAAATGTTCGTGGCCGAGGTTCGTATAGATCGGACCGCGGTCGCCAATACGGTGTTCAGCAGTCTCCGCTTCGAGAATCTCGACGATAGACCTGGGATCTTGTGCGAATCCAAGGAGCGGCCCAAGCAAAAAACCAAGCAAAACCCACTGCGAAGGTCTGTTCATATGGTCGCCAATTGTAGGCTCGTAACCTAAAACAAACAACCGCTGCTCCTTGCGCTGATTGTTGCACGTCCGTCTATGGCTCGGATCAACGGCCGTGTAACGGGTTCTTCGAAGAGCGAATTACAACAAATTTGGAAGCAAGCGCTGTTAGTGCCCGATAAGTCTGGTTCTATAGGAAATAGGAACCACGGCTGAGAGGCCAACACTCGCGGCGAAGAATCAGAAAGAATTTACACCCGCGCTCCTCCGCAGCGCGTCGGGAGAGCTTTTGCCCTCTTGACAAAGACCTATCATGGAAGTCGGCTAATCGGAAACTGACGATACCAACCAAATTTTACTTGACTTAGTCAGCCATTATTGGTACACTCTGCGCTTGGTAAATGTGTGGTCTTCTTGGAAGGCGGCGGCTTCTCCTGCCGCTTTTTTCTTTTTCGCCTCATGGAGAAACAAGTCCCTCATGGAGTCTCCAAGGACGCCCCTCCAGTATCCCGATTCTTGGGCCCGAATTATGTTTACCGTTAACCCTTTTAGAATCAACACTTGCAAAAGTGCGTGAAAACAAACAGCTTTAACTGCCCCATAATCAAACTCTTATAAAAAACATAGGGGGGAGGGGTAGCAAGGTAATGCGAGTATTTTAATTCGCCCGGCCGAGGCCCAACCACTACTGCCCTTAATCCAAAAGGACAGTAGCAATTGCGCCACACGGTACGCCCTGGCTATTGCCCTCCGCTGGCGCGGTTGTCACCATGGATTCTCAAGTGTTCCGGAAGGCGCCCTTTGAGCAACCGGTTCCGGCGAGGGGCAGAGCCAGTGGAGAGTTCGATGGCAACTCTGAATCGCAAGGAATTGGACCAACTGGAGCGGCGCGAGCTGCACCTGACCGTTTTGGCGGCCGTATTCGTTCTCGTACTTGCCGGGGGACTTGCTTCCTTCATGTATCCCCTGGTGTTTGTCCACCCTGTCGGGAACAAATGGACGCTGCGCGTGGCCTTTTTCGGCTTTTGCGTGCTGACCCTGCTGTTTGTGGGTTATCTGCTGGACCGCCAGCGCATGGTGCGCCAGCTGAAGCAGCATCTACTCGCAGAGTTGGAGCGCAATCTGGAGTTGAAACACCAGTCCAGTGTTGACGTGCTGAAATCCATGCCGGACATCAATCACTTCTGGGACCGTCTCACGATGGAGTTCCGACGAGCCATGACCATGAACAACACGCTCTCCCTACTGCTCATCAAAGCGAAAACAGAGAAAAACTCCTCGAACACGCAGGACGGCACCGATGCCTGGGGCGATGCCGCCAAGGCCATCTCCCGCAAACTGCGCCCCAACGATTCGATCTATCGCCTCTCCGCCGATCTCTTTGGTGTCGTTCTGCCGGGTACCGACACCCTCAATGCCAAGCGCATCGCCTTTCGTCTTCAGGAAGAGCTGCAGGACGTCAGGGCCAAGCACGGCGCTTCTTTTGAAATTACCGCTCACAACTGCCCCGAGCACGTGTCCAGCGCGCACGAGCTCGAAGAAATTGTCAAAGGGCTGCTTCCGGAAAACGAAGAGTGGACCGTCCCAGTGGCGACGGAGACGGTTTAGCGTTCGGGAAGAGTCTTCTTCCGCGCCATCACGCGAGCGCCTGCTTCAAATCAGCAATAAGATCTTCCGGATCTTCAAGCCCGATGGACACGCGCACCGTGCCTGGAGTCACGCCAACGCGCCGCAGTTCTTCGTTGCTCATTCGGTAATGCGAACTGTAGATGGGTAAAATCACCAGCGACTCTACTCCGCCGAGGCTCGCCGCCAGCAAGAAAAGCTTCACGCGATCGCAGAACCGCCTTGCGGCCGAAAGCCCGCCTTTCAGATCAAACGCCAGCATCGAGCCGAACCCGCGCATCTGTCTTTTCGCAAGGCTGTGATCGGGGTGCGACGTAAGCCCGGGATAATGCACGGCGGCCACCTTCGGATGTTTTTCGAGAAACTTCGCCACCGCCATGGCGTTCTCGCATTGCCGCTTGACGCGCAATCCCAGCGTCTTAATTCCGCGATTGAGCAGAAACGTCACTTCAGGATCCATCGAGCCGCCGAGATAGATCACCATGTGACGCACGCGTTCCATCCAGCGCTTGCTCCCCACCGCGACTCCGGCGATGAGGTCCGAATGCCCTGCCAGCGCCTTCGTCGCGCTGTGCACCACCATGTCGTAGCCCAGGGCAATGGGGTTTTGCAGCACCGGTGTCGCGAACGTGTTGTCGATGATCGAAACGAGGTTATGTTTCTTGGCGAACGTCGCCGCCCTCTGCAGATCGACCAAACGCAGCGTCGGGTTTGTTGGCGTCTCGACATACAGACACTTCGTTCGCGGCGTAACCAGCTCCTCCATTCCCGCCAGGTCCGTCTCCACGTGATGCACTCTGATTCCCATGTCGGGGAATAGGTCGCGCATCAGCCGGTAGCTCCCCCCATAGAGCTGCGCCGTTGAGATCAGTTCATCGCCGCACTTCAGCACGCCGAGCAGCGCCGAAGAAATCGCCGCCATGCCCGACGCCGTCACGACAGCGGCCTCTGCGCCTTCGAGCGCGGCAATTTTCTCTTCCACTACGCTCAGTGTCGGGTTGCCGTACCGCGTGTAGATGTACGCTTTGCTCTTGCCCTCGGCCCAGCGCTTCATCTCTTCGGTCGAGGAAAACGTGAAAGTGGACGTGCGGCATATATCCGTGCCCACGCCCGTGTTGACGCCGTGCCGCTTCGGCTCCCCGGAATGGATGGCCGCGGTTTGCGGACCGAGTAGTGGTTTGTTTTTCATGGGACACCATTTTGGGCGTCCTCAACGCCCCCGCAAAGCACCAATTTGGCGTTGCTGCCGGTAGCAATTTCTTCCATCCTCGGACGGGTGTGGAAAATGCCTCAGTCGATCCCGGCCTCTGGAATTTCCTTTTTGTTAGTACAATCTCAATTTAGGCTGCTCGAAGCTAATTCAATTCTCTCTCGGGGGTTTCCGTTGAACGAACCGCTGCCGATCCTCATCGCGAAATACTTGTGGGTCGTATTGTGGCTCTACTGGCTCGTCTCCGCCCGCAAGCTCAAGGCCGTCAAAAAGCGCGAGTCCTGGCAGGAGCGGCTGCAGCACATGCTGCCGCTGATCGCTGCATATTTCCTGTTGTTCTCGACACGCGTGCATTTTGGTTGGCTAAACGAAAGATTTGTGAGCGATACGCAAGCAGTCGGATGGACTGGCGTCTCGCTGACGGCAGCCGGAGTGGCCTTCGCCATCTGGGCGCGCTGGCACCTTGGAGAAAACTGGAGCAGCTCCGTCACTCTGAAAGCAGATCACGAGTTGATCCGCAACGGGCCATACCGCTTCGTTCGGCATCCGATTTATACCGGGATCCTCCTGGCGATGGCTGGAACGGCCTTGGCTGTGGGCGAGCTTCGAGGCGTTTTTTCGTTCCTAATTACGCTGGCATCGTTTTATCGAAAGGCCCGGCGCGAAGAACAGTTTCTGCTGCAGGAGTTTGGTGACCGGTTCAAAGCTCACGCCAGCCAAACGGGAATGTTTCTGCCCAGGTTCTCCTGAGAGAAGTTGCAGCCGCCCTCTCCAGAGGGCGGGCCTTTTCGGTCCGCTTGGCACATGCTGATCCGGGAGAGCGGAACATGCGAAGTCAAGATCAAGTGGAAAGCCCGCGGTCTAAAGACCGCGGCTACAAAGGCTTTCATTACCATCGAGTTGTAGCTGCCCTCTTCAGAGGGCGGGAAGTTTTGTCTTGACCGCTACGCTTCTTCCTCAGCCTGTTCACCGTGCGCCGGCTTGTGTGCGGCGATTACTTTTTCCGCGAGTTCGTTCGGCACGTAATCGTAGTGCGAAAACTCCATCGAGTAGCTCGCGCGTCCTTGCGTCTTCGAAGTCAGGTCCGTCGCGTAGCTCAGCATTTCCGCCAGCGGCACCTGCGCCTTGATGATGACGTTGTGCCCGCGCGCTTCGCTCCCGGCGATGCGTCCGCGCCGCGAACTCAGGTCTCCCATCAAATCGCCCGAGTATTGGTCCGGGGCGTAGACCTCGACGTGCATGACCGGCTCCAGCAGAGCGGGCTTGGCCATTTTCATCGCTTCCTTGAAAGCCAGCGACCCCGCAATCTTGAACGCCATGTCCGACGAATCCACATCATGATATTTGCCGTCGTAGAGCACGGCGCGGAAATCCACCACGGGAAATCCCGCTAAGTAGCCGCGTGCTGCGGCGTCGCGAATTCCCTTCTCCACCGAAGGAATCCAGTTTCGCGGAATCGCGCCGCCAAAAACGTCATCCACAAATTCCACGCCTTTTCCGCGCTCGATTGGCTCCATTTTGATGCGGCACACGCCGAACTGCCCGTGTCCGCCGGACTGTTTCTTATGCTTGCCTTCGGCGTCGGCTTTGCCACGGATGGTTTCGCGGTACGGTACTTTCGGCGGCTTGAGCGTAAGGTTCACGTTGTAGCGCTTGTGCAGCTTGGCCACCACTACCTCGATGTGCTGTTGCCCTGACCCCGCCAGCAGAAACTCCTTGGTTTGCGGATCACGCAGGAACCGCAGCGCCGCGTCCTCTTCCATGATCTTGTGGATTGAAACGCCGATCTTGTCTTCGTCGGCGCGAGTTTTCGGCTCAATCGCAAACGTGATCGAAGGTTCGGGCAACTGTGCCGGTTTGTAATATATCGGCGCGGTTTTGTCCCCGAGCGTGTCCCCGGTGGTCGTCTCCTTCAGCTTGGCAATCGCGCCGATATCTCCCGCGTGCAGTTCCGCGATCTCTGTCAACTGTTTGCCCTGCACCACTTGCGTGTGCTGGAAGCGCTCCGAAATATTGCGGTTGAAATTCGTCAGCGTCGCGTCGTTCTTCAAAACGCCGCTTTTCACTTTGAAATAGTTGATGCGTCCCGCAAACGGATCCGCGAGCGTCTTGAAAACGAAAAGCGAAAGCGGCTGTCCGTCGTCGTATTTCCGTTCCACGCGGTCGCCCTTGGCATCCGGCTCCTTGTAGCCCACCTGCGCATGCTCGTCCGGATGCGGGAACGCGTCGGCAAGAAACGTCAGCAGGCTCGCGGTCCCCACGTTCCGCAGCGCCGAGACCATCAAGACTGGGAATATCTTCTCCGCAACGATGGCCTTTCGGACCCCCGGGATCAAATCGGCAATCGGAATCGTCCCCTCCCGGAAAAACTCTTCCATCAGCTCGTCGTCGCCTTCCGCGACCATCTCCACCAGTTTTTCGTGCGCTTCTTTGGCCTCGTCCGCGAGCGCCCCAGGAATTTCCTCGATCGAAGGTTTGCCGTCGCCATCCGGTTTGTAGATATGCGCCTTCATGCCCACCAGATCGATCACCCCGCGGAATCCTTTTTCCGTGCCGATGGGGAGTTGCAACGCCACGACGTTGCGCCCAAAAACTTGCTCCAGCGATTCCATCGAGCGCTCGAAGCTTGAAAGCTCGCGGTCCATCCACGTCAGCACAAACGCGCGCGGAATGTCGTACTCCGTACAGTAATCCCAAACCTTTTCCGTGGTCACCTGCGCGCCGACGTGCGCGTCCACGGTGATCAGCGCCGCATCCGCCGCGATCAGCGAAGCCTTCGCTTCCGTGATAAACGTGGAGTATCCGGGCAGATCAATCAGATTGACTTTGACTTTTTCGGCATTGCTCGTGGGCCATTCCGCATGCGCCAGGCCCGTCTGAATCGAAATTTTTCGCGCAATCTCTTCTTCATCCCAGTCCGTAGTGGTGCTGCCTTCCGCAACTTTTCCCCACCGCGGCGTCATCCCCGCGGTGTGCAGCAACGACGACACCAGTTGCGTCTTTCCGGTGCCGCCGTGGCCTACAATGCCAACGTTTCTGATGTCCTTGGTGAGATAGCTTTTCATGTGCTTGAACCTCCGTGGAGCAGGGTCCGTCCTGAATGATTCAGGCGCGGGCCTGCGCTTGGCGATGCTGTGGTGCCCTCGTGCCCCGGTGAATGAGGAGAGGGCGGCCCTGATGCCCATTTTCTGCGGTGTGGGACACCGGACAAGCGATTTACCCCTAGTCCGCTCCCTCTACCCCGCGGATGCTAGCACAGCCCTTCGGCGCACTTCAACGCGCCGGGCAACCCGCTCGTGTGCCGGCATGGCCGATGCCCCTTTAGCGCCTCTGTGCTCCCAAATCTCCTCCTATCCCAGGGAGAAACTGGATAATGGAATGCAAGCAGGTGTTAGCTGCCGGATTTTTCTCAGGATGTGTGCGGTATGGACCAGCCCCCAGCAACCGGCCCTTGGAGAACACGAACTCCGCTCATCGTGAGGGGTTTCTTATTGGTCGCGCTCTTGGCTTGCGGGGGCTTCTACTATTTTCGCCTCCGAGCCGTCCCGCCACCGCTCGAAGTAAAGCTACAACGTGCCCCGGTTGAGGCTCGCCTCCAGCTCACTCCCCAGGCTTCAAACCTGCCCAGGTCAAACACGCAAGCTGACCAGCCAGCTCCACGCCAAACGTCGCCCGAAGATCCGCTTTTTCACACCACACTGGATCCAATGGCGGACTTCCGCCAAGATCTCGACACGGCACTTCTCCACGATTTGGCTCCCGCCTACCCCGAGCTCCAATCAGTTCTAGGAGTTCAGACATCGAAGAGCAATGATCCTGCCTATCGCCGAGTCCTTTTCCAACTTCTCGACAACGCAGAAAAATCGTCGCCCGCGCAGCGCCCTGCGATATTTCTTGCCGCAGACTTCGTGGCCCAGGAAATATGGTGCGCCATGGAGAATAAGGCGGACTGCGATCAGCTCCGCACTGACCTCGCTCGATATCACCTCACTTTGCAAGGCGCAGGCCTCGGCGGAGTTTTCATCTACCCTCACGATCTTCTTTGGAGCCTTTGGCGCGACTACCCCTCCACAGATTGGGGAGAGCGTGCATTTGTTATTCTCCTCGAGTACGGATGGGACACCAGCGGTACGTGCATGAAAGGCGCAGATCAATTCCGGGAAGTCATCCGCCAGGGTGAATCCTTTCTCGCTCAGCATCCCGCCAGTACTTACCGCCCACAGGTGACTTTTCTCGTGGCCCAGGCTTATGAAGCTTGGTGGTCCTTGAGCCGCGTCGCGGACGGGCAAGACGACTACATCGACCCTAAGCCGTACCGCCAAGGTGCTGATGACGCCCGCGTCAAAGCCATCGCCCTATACGAACGGGTCGTCCAAATGACGCCCCAAACCAGGCTCGGTGATTATGCGCGCCAGAGCATTCCACTGCTGCAAGAGCGCCAGGACACCGACCAGCACAAATTCTTTTGTGTCTACGACTAGTGCCGTTCCAACTATTTGGGCCGAACGGAGAATCAAGACCTCGCTTGAAAGCGTGGAGGCGGTCGTTCCAAGAGGATTCGCTCCAGCGAGTTGGAACGGCGCTAGCTGAGAAACATTGCCCTGGACTCAGGGAGAATTTTCCAGTTCTAGTACTGTGCTCGCCAGCTTCGACTGCGAAATACAGCCTCTTACTCACTGTAAAGCCACGCTTTACATCACGCCCCGCTTGGGAGCACCCCGGCACCCGGCTTGCTCAGTTACCAAGCGAAGAGACTTGTCTTGGCAACGGCGCATCAAATTTAGGGCGCCCAATCCCCCAATCCGGAATCGCACCGGATTGACGAATCTTTCATGGGAACCGTGCCTCGCAAGGGCAAGAAATTCAGGAGGTCGTTTATGGAGGAGTATCAAGAACCGCACGATAGTGGACATGCAGAAACATCCCCGGTTACTGGAACAAACCGCTTGCTTGTGGTTGCCGTCGTGGTACTGCTCGGCGTCGCCGCCATCGCCTTCAGCTACGGCTATCGGCAGCAAATCCTCGCCGGCCATCTGACGGCGCAAGAGGCCTCTGCGAACGCCGCAATGACTGACCTGCAGGCACAAGTCGGCACACTCAATGCAAAACTGCAGGAAATGACCACGGCGCAAGCGGCGGCTCAAGCTGCAGCACAGCAGGCCGCAGCCAAACCCGCTGCCAAGAATGCTGCCGCCAAACGCGCCGCTTCACCGGCAGACAAGCGCTATAAGCAGCTTCAGTCGCAGCTCGCCGAGCAGCAAAAACAATTGAAGGACACGCAGGACCTCGTCGCCAAGAATCGCTCGGACCTCGAGGGCAGCCTCAGTTCCACCCGCGACGATCTCAACGGCTCCATCGCCAGGACCCATGAGGAGCTGGTGGCTCTCGCCAAGCGCGGCGAGCGCAGCTATTTCGAATTTGACCTCACCAAGTCAAAGCAGTTCCAGCGCTTCGGCCCGCTCACTCTCTCGCTGCGCAAGGCGGACACCAAGCACAAGAACTTTGACCTCGACATGATCGTGGACGACAATCATCTCAGCAAGAAAAGAGTGAATCTCTACGAGCCCATCTGGATTCACACCGAAAACGGATCACAGCCCGTGCAAATCGTGGTGAACAAGGTCGACAAGAACCTCGTCCACGGCTACGTCAGCGCGCCCAGGTACAAGGCCTCCGAACTCTCCACGATCAGTTCGACGGCTCCGGCCAGCGTCACGCCCGTCTCCGCAAAGACCCCGGATTCTGCGCCAACCCCGCCGCAGAATCGGCCGGTTCCGCAGCAGCCGGACTTTCCTGAACATCCGCAGCTGTAAACCGTCTTCGTTCCTTCCGGCAGGGCGTTCTTTCGAACGCCCTGCCGCTTTTCTTTCAGCCCCTAGCCACAAGCAATTTGTCAGCTCGTGTCGTCAGGGCAGTCTCACTCGGTGGTAGCGCGCACCTTGCAACAACCACATTCAGTCGAGCGACGTGCGCGTCCCATTGTCCTGCCAACTTCCCAGAACGCCGTTTGCGGACCGCAATCAACAATTGTGGCCGACCCTGGAGGTACCCTGATTTATAGACATCCATCGTTCCTCCAACGTATGATGCGCTCCTGAACGCACATATTAGTTGGTATGACATCGGCTTGGAGTTTCCAGATGCGTAAGTGCGGTATGGTTTTTTCGGTCCTCGTGATGCTGTGTGCTTTGGGTTGCAATGGTCAGCCGACAACCGTGAGTCAAGCAGCCGTGCAGGAAGCCTGACGGCCTCAGTCAACAGTTAGTTCCACTGAGCAAATAAATACTGCTCATCCCTCGTTGGTATCCCGAGAACTGTTCATGACAGGTTTCCCGCCAACTAATGGACCTCATCCCTGATCAACCTACCAACGCACGAACCGGAAAAGCCTAGTTTCTCTTCACCGTCCAGAAGTCCCGTTCTGGGAAGTTGTCGCTGCTTGGGTCACTTGGCCGTAAGAATGACAGACAGGAATCTGCGCCACTAGCGCTTAGACCCGATCGTACGGCCTTCGTTCCGCTCCGGAGCGTTATGCGAGATTCTTGACGTGTTTGTATTCGTCAAACGCGGCCAGGTAGCGGTCCACATCCTTCCGCAGCAAGTAATACGGCGTCGAGAGTCGGATCTTCGAAGGCGCGCCGCCGCGAATCCGAATCTTTTTCGTCTTCCACATCCAGATTTCCAGATCGGGCATCGTCACCGGCGCGGCGTTCACAGTCGCGATTCCGCAGCGTAGCGCCGGATCCGGCGACGTCCACGACTGGCCACCCCGCTGCATCATCTCTTTCAAGATGTAGTCCGCCATCTGCCGGTGCCGTCGTTCGATGCGCTCCAGTCCGATTTGATTGGCAAGCTGAATCGCCGCGCGCAGCCCGTGCAGCGCCGGCACATTCGAGCTGCCGATCCGCTGGAAACGCTCTGCGCGAATCTTGGTATCATTCCAGCCTTCCGTCGCAAGCGTGTTCCATACGCGGTCGATCACTTCATCGCGTACATAGAGGAACCCCGTGCCCTTTGTCGCTTGCAGCCACTTGTGCGGGCTCGACGAATACATGTCGCATCCGATTTCATGTACATTCAGCCGCATCATGCCTATCACATGCGCGCCATCGACGGCGGAAAGAAGGCCTTTCGAACGTGCCAGCGCGCACAACTCCCGCGCCGGCAAAACCACGCCAGTGACCGTCGTAATGTGACTGAAGAAAATCACCCGCGTCCGCGGCGTGATTGCGTCACTGAATCGATTCAGAACATCCGCTGCGTTCGGCACCGGCTTCGGCAGTGTGATTTTCTTCACCACGATGCCGTAGCGCTTCGCGCGCAGGTTCCAGGGATGTTCGCCTCCCGGATGCTCCTGATCGGTGATCAACACTTCATCGCCAGCCTTCAGGTCCACACCATTGGCGATGTAGCTGTTCGCTTCCGTGGCGTTCCGCACCAGCGCGATCTCATCGCGCGTGCAGCCGACAAAGTCCGTCAGCGGATCGCGGAACTGATTCCACGCCGCATAGCCCCAGATCGGATAATCTTCGGGATCGGTCTGCGCCATTTGCTCCGACTCGTTGTACGCGTCGAAAATTGCGCGCAGCACCGGCGCCGGCGATGACCCCACCGTTCCGTTGTTGAGGTACACCTCGTCCGCTGGAATCAGGAACTGCTTGCGCAGTTCCGTCCAGTAGGTCTCTTCATTCGAATCGTAAAGCGCCCGGTCCGGCAATTGCGCCGGCGCCTCCTCGAGCCTCGCCAGCCACGCATTCGAATAACGCAGCGCGCCCGCAACACTGGCAGCGCCCGCGATCGAAGAAAGGAATCCACGTCGATCGATCATTTCTACCCCCATAGGTCAGCTCGCGCGGATTCTACTCGCCCGCCGGTGACCGAACAACAACTCTTCTCCCAAGCAAGGCTTGCGGCCAATGCTCTGGCGGATTATGGTACTCGCGCCCACAATTACGCCCCTCGAGGATGGAAAATGACGAATCGCGGACATTGGCCCGCTGCCGCAGCCCGTTCACTACTTTTTCTTCTCGCGATGAACAGCAGCCTCGCGCAGGAGAAAGCAGCCACGAAGCAGCTAGCCGAAGCGCGTCCCGCAGCCACCGCGAAGCCAAAAGCCGCGGCACCGCTCGACGAAATCGTCAAAACCCTCTTCACCACACATCAGTTCCAACAAACTGCAATTTCTCCCGACGGCAAAAAAGTCGCCTGGGTGGAATCGATCATCACAAAAAAAGGCGCATCCACTGGCGACACGGTCATTTACGTTCAGGATATCGACGGGCAATCCAAGCAAAAACGAGTCGGCGCAGGAGTTGCCGACTCCATTCACGTCGAAGGCAGTGTCACCTGGTCGCCCGACGGCAAGAAAATCGCCTTTCTCTCCGACGCACAGAAGGCCGGTCAGTCTCAACTCTATGTCGTCGATGCCACCGGCGGTCCGGCGCGGAAACTGACGCAAGTAAAGGGTTTCCTCTCCGCTCCCGCCTGGTCGCCTGACGGCCAAACCATCGCTGTCTTGTTCACGGAAAACGCGACCCGCGCGGCCGGCCCGCTCGTCGCCGAGACGCCTGAAACCGGTGAGATCAAGGACGCATTTTTCGAACAGCGTCTCGCCCTCGTCGAACTGGCCGGCGGGACTCTTCGTCAGGTTTCTCCTGCCGACGCTTATGTTTACGAATACGACTGGTCTCCCGACGGGAA
>Ga0099829_10001261_pt1 | contig 13864 bp, 12 predicted proteins | sample CZO8metaG_3_FD_79336 | JGI IMG/M metagenome (GOLD analysis project Ga0099829, IMG submission 79336) | Vadose zone soil microbial communities from the Eel River Critical Zone Observatory, Northern California, USA - CZOApr15con2H2.8 metaG | ecosystem: Environmental > Terrestrial > Soil > Vadose...
GACGTGCCGGTGATACCGGGCCCGACCGCGTCGACGGTGCCTGCTGCCTCGAAGCCGAGCACGGCGTTCGGGGGCAGCGGGAACACCTCCTTGACATAGCCGGCCCGCAGGACGAGATCGGTTGGGCTGATGCCGGCGGCCTTGACCTTGATTCTGATCTGTCCCTCACCCGGTTCCCGCAGCGGGACCTCGGCCCACTTCAGCACCTCAGGTGGTCCGTATCCAGTCATCACAACCGCGTTGGGCATAGCAGTTCCTTCCTAGTAGCGGCCTCGGTATGGCCGCGAACGGCAACTTGGGGTTCCCGTAGTACTTGGACAATAACCAACGTTAAGAGTGTAAAGCCACTTGTAGAGCGGAGAGAGATATCTCCGCTGAAATCTTCCGGTACCGCTGATACGACGCTTTTTCACGCGGAGTCAACAGGATGCACCTACTGCTAATTATATGGTGCAGATGCCAAACGTTGCTTTTTGTCCACCTGCTACGGGAAGGCCTGCTGGAAGTAGAAGCCCGTTTACGGCGCATCGGCCAACCACTGCCGTCACACCCGTCACTTCCCACACAACAGATGATGACCCGTCTGCCTCGATCAGTCGAAGCGATGATCGGCTTCATCACGGAGCATTATAGGGAGCCACTGCAACTGGGACAAATCGCCCAGGCGGTGGGCCTGCACCCAGGCTATGCGACGGACCTCTTTCGTACCACGTTGGGGATCACCATCATGGACTACCTCGCACAGCAGCGCGTGGCACACACGCAACGTTTGCTCGCGACTACCGATCAAACGGTACTCTCGGTAGCTATGGAAGCCGGCTTCACGTCAGTCAGCCGTTTCTATGCCACGTTTCAGAAAATCACTGGCCTGTCTCCCCGTGCCTTTTGTTCGTCTCTCCTGCCTTAGTGCAGGCTACTGCAAGGGCATTGCATAGCTGATGCCAGCTACGAGACCTGGAACGCGCCTACCCGTGCGTTCCCGTCTTCCAAGAGAAGCCTTCACTCCTTTGCAGCCCATGACACCTGACGGAGCACCGGGCCAGGAAGGCAGCGGCGACCTTTTCCAGTTCTCGGCTTCCAACCCAAAGGCATGAAGGCGAGGCAAACGGGTCGTAATGCTATGAAGCAAGAACTGGCCTTGCTTGAGAGACTGACGCATATCTTCGCCAGTTTTGGCTCATGACGCATAAAGGCCCGTTTTGGCAGGAAAATGAGTCAAACGACAATAATTATACAGATTCCAACAGTTTAATCTTGGGATTTACACTCACATACTGACAAGAGGCTCCCTATGCTCGTAGCATATCTGAAAGATAGAGATATGCTATGAGCATTGTTTTTGTCTTTACATCTATGCTCTTAGCCTATATGCTTGAAACGACGCAGACCTCTCCCAGCCGTAGGAGCGTCTTTTCAGCACCGGTCCTATCGTCAACAGAGGAGAACAGTATGGAAAGTTGGTTTCTGAGTGGCAGCCATGCTCAAAACTATGAGGCATGCATTGATCCAACGACTCCCTACCAGGGGAAGAGCAGTGGCTACATTAAGTCTATCGGAGAAGAATGCAAAGGCTTTGGAACGCTCACGCAAATGTTCAAAGCTGATGCTTACCGCAACAAACGCATGCGCTTTGCTGCCGTGGTCAAGTCGGAGCGCGTTGCCATTTGGACAGGACTGTGGATGCGCATTGATGGGCCGGAGGATGGAAAAGCCCTTGGGTTCGACAATACGCTCAATCGGCCAATACAGGGGACAACCGACTGGCAAAAGTGCGAGGTGGTCCTGGATGTCCCCCAGGAAAGCGTCTATGTGGCCTTTGGGATCTTGCTAGCTGGATCAGGACAGGCCTGGCTGAGTGATGTTTCCTTCGAGGAAGTCGGTACCGCGGTACCTGTCACCGCTCCTGGCGGTGAATCTCCTACTGATGTGCGTGTCGCCTCTTTTCAAGGGTGTCCCGATCACCCAGGAAATCTCGACTTTTGTTCCTCGCCGCATTAACTTGCCAGTTTGCCATTTCCGCTAGCCACGGCCCCTTATCCTGAAGAAAGAGAGCAAAATTGATCAATTGTAAGTGTTTATGCTGTAGATGATTGGCGGTTACCAGTTAGCAAGCGAAAGGAAACTCAAAATGGCAGGAATTGACGGTTTCACGCAATGTGTCAGTAATGCGTTCCAGAAGTATGTCGAAACAGGAGACTTTTTCACACTGGCATCCGAATGGTCAGACTGTAATATGAACTACTTCAAAGAGCTACAACAGGGGGGAGCTGCAGGTCCTTTTGCGGATTTCTCCGCCTTATTCCAGCTTCTGAATGCTCATTCCCTTGTGCTGTTTGAGGCGCTGCAACGAGAGCAGAAGCTCATCAAGGAAGTCGAGCAGCTCAAAGTACAACGAGCTGAGGCAAGGGACATCCCGTGACGGGAGGACGGATACGACCCCTGAAGAGCAACAGAACAAAAAAGCACGGGAGGGGAGAAAGCCTTCCCGTTGGGGAGCGTGCCTGAGCGGATACCTCGAGGCGAAGCTTCGATTTTGCTCATGAGACTCTGATCATCCCGATTTGATGACGATCAAGCGTGGAAGGAGAGATTCTCACTTCTTTAGCTCTGCCATTGCTTGACTCCTAAGCGGCAAAGAATTGCGGCAAACCGGTTGTGAGGACTGATTGCCAAATAACCGTGCTGCGTTGCCGCATAAAGACGGCAGCAAGAACAGATTTTACAGGCACATACGGCTTGCCTTTTTCCAAACAGGTGAAGAATCCTGTTGGCAGTCCATAAGTGGCAAACGGCACTTTCGGCAAAGAATACTGGCGAAGCCCCGTTTTTAAGCTCCGCTATTCATGCTCAAGAAGTGGCAAGGTTATCTGGCGACGCTGGAATCTAATCGTGGCAAAGCACAACTTTGCACGCGTGCCAGAGCACGGCATGTTCCAGAGAGGAATCCCATGAGGCAGTCACTGAAGAGCTTCAGGCTTTCCCTGGGCTGCGCTGTTCTTCACGATGCAAGATCTGTGGCCGCAAGAGATGACATTGAGTTCTTCCGACCACGAGGTGAGAGAGTCCTGCCTGGTGCTCGACTGCGACGGGGCCACTGAAGCGTTGTGCCGGACGAGGGCGGTACTTGTATTGACATACCGGCTAGAATCACTCTCAGGAACACTCGCGCGTGAGGTCAGAGAAGAGGAGCAACCAATGCCAGCCGATCCTTCCGGGAAGCAAGAACCTGAAGAGGAGAGCTTTCCGTTCTCCCTTGGTCAGGGCGTGCGTATTATTGAAGGGCCTTTCACCGAATATGTGGGGACCATCAGTCGGATTGAGAGACACCAGAAGAAAGTGACCGTGCTGCTCACCTATTTCGGTAGAGTCACCCCAATGGTCTTTGACTTCCGCCAGGTGGAGCAATTCGATCACTAGGAATCCGAGAGACAAAGCGCTGCTACCGCTTGCTCAACGAGACGGGCACATCCTCGCAGGCCTTGCTGCGGAGCGCATGGCAACAAGGTTTTCGGTTAACGGGAATAGCTCACCACCATCCGTTCAATGCGCACACTCTCCACGGGGTACCAGCGGCCCCACCCACGGATCATCACCAGCAGTTGCCCTTTTCTCCTTCTGACCGCGACCACCGGTCCCATGGGACAACTCACCTGCGCCGTGCCGAGGAAGGCTTGATCCACAAGAGCCGCCTTGATCTGGCGGATATTCGTCGATTGCATCTACCCACGAGTTGCGCAACGAGCTGCTAAAAATAGCGAGCCAGCATAAAATGTGCCTCTTTGAGAAGGAAGAATACAATACTTTCTCTCAAGGAGGTACATATGACCAGTATCACCGATGGATCAGTAATCATCCAGACCTCTTCGGAGTCCGTCCCCTCGACACCTTCCTGGTTTGGCGAAGTCGTGCTGATGGCTGCGTATCTTCGCAAGCACGGAGTCCTGACGAAGATCAGCGAGCGGGTGCGCTTTGCGCGGCGGCGTTTTGGACACTACGAGGTGATCGATTTTCTCGCGGTCCTTTTCGGGTATGCCATCAGTGGGGAACGCACCCTGGAGGCTTTCTACGAGAGACTGCAACCTCTCGCAGGTCCCTTCATGGCCTTGTGTGAGCGTGACCAACTCCCCGCCCGCTCGACCCTCTCGCGCTTTTTAGCAGCGCTGACCGAAGCGCCCGTTGCAGCCTTGCGCACGCTCTTTCTCGATGATCTGCTCAGTCGCCCACTCTCGCCCGAGAAGCAGATGGGTGGGCTGACGGATCGAGTTGGAAACGCGCGGGTAGTCTTTGATATTGATGGCACGCGTGAGGCTGCACGCCAACGCGCTTTGCCCCAGACCGAAGAAATGCCCACTGCCTTTCGCCGATTGGATGACGTCTGTGCTCCAGGCTACCGGGGGCGCAAGCGCGGGCAAGTGGTACGGACCCGCACGGTCGTCAGTCAAGCTCACAGCTTCCAGTGGCTCGGCTCGTTTGGCAACCGGGGCAACGGGCTCTACCGAGTGGAATTGCGCCAGGCCCTACTGGCCCATCCCCAAAATAAGTGAGCCTGCTTGCTGTAAAGGGACCGGCAATGTGATAGAATTTCATCACTATGATTGATACGACGTGGTAAGGAGGGGTAGGTTGATGGGCTCTCAAGAGATGCTTTCCTCTGTGTTTCACTTTCCCGCTGGAATCACCATTGATTCCATTGATCCAGGCGCCAACGAACTGGTCATTGGTATCGCATGCAAGACTCCCAGCATGCCGTGTCCCGAGTGCCATCAGCTCTCGGATCGCATTCATGGACACTACCGACGCACGGTCGCCGATCTGCCGTGTGCCGGTTGCAGCGTGATCTTGGCGCTCACGGTGCGCAAATTCGTCTGTACCACGCCTGGCTGCCCGCGCCGGATTTTCACGGAGCGGCTCCCAGGGCTGGTGCAGTCCTATGCTCGCATGACCGGTAGGCTCATCGCACTTGTGCAAGTGCTGGGGTTGGCAGCAGGTGGCCAGGTGGGCACGCGGCTGGCTGACCGATCGGGTATCGCCACCACTCCAACCACCCTTTTGCGCCATCTGATGCAGTTGCCCACACCTGTGGCAAGAGCGGTTCGCGTGCTTGGGATTGATGATTTCGCTTGGAAGAAGCGTTTTCGCTACGGGACGCTGCTGGTCGACCTTGAGCGCAGAAAGATCATCGAGATCCTTCCTGATCGTGAGAGTGCCACCGTCGAGAAGTGGCTGAAGGACCATCCCGATGTCAAAGTGGTCAGTCGTGACCGCGGGAAGGCCTTTCGAAAAGCAGCGACCCTCGCCGCTCCTCAAGCACAACAGGTAGTCGATCGTTTTCATCTGGTTCGCAACCTGGCCGAAACGCTTCAAGTCGTCTTGGGACACTGCCGTGCAGAAATTCGCCAGGAGGAGAGCCCTTTGCCCTTGCCTGAGAAGATCGTTCGCCCCCTGCCTACCCCCGTCACCTGGCAACAACGGACTCCTCCTCAGATTGAAAAAGCCCATCAGGCACGCCAAGCCAGTCGTGATGATCGCTATCGCCAAATGACGACCCTTCGCGCGCAGGGCCTGACGCAGGCAGAAGTGGCACAGCGCATGCACATGTCTGAGAGAGCAGTACGCAACTGGCTCAAACAAGGGAAAGCCCCCACCTGGAAGCGCCATGCCCGGCGTCGCAGCGTGTTCGACCCCTACGCGGCTTATGTGCTCGCGCGGTGGCAAGACGGGATTCATGAAGTGAAACAACTGTATGAAGAAATTCGTGCACAAGGCTTTCGTGGAACTGTACGCATCGTAGCACGCTTTCTCCAGGCGCTTCGCGACGATCCAGAGAAGATCGTCCTTCCTCCACCAACAGGAGCCGATCACTTCTCGTCCACTACCGCGACCTGGTTGTTCATCCGTGATCCCAAGCAGTTGACTGCCGAGAAACAAGCCGAACTGGAACTGATTTGCCAGCGCAGCGAGACGGCGCGCAAGACCTATGCGTTGACACAACAGTTCATGACGATGCTCCGCTTGCGTCGTGGTCAGGAATTTGAGGCGTGGTTGCAGGCCGTCGAAGCGAGCCACATTGCTGAGCTGTCTCGTTTTGCACACAGCTTATGCAAGGACAAGGATGCCGTCGTTGCTGGCTTGACGCTCTTCGTAAGCAATGGTCCCGTCGAGGCCCTGGTCCACAAGCTTAAATTGGTCAAACGCTCCATGTTTGGTCGCGCTAAACTTCCGCTGTTACGGCAACGCTTGCTCCATGCAGCTTGATCTGGATAGACATCTTCATCAGCTCTTTTTCCTCTTCTGTTTATGATTCGTGTTTCTCCTCGTGCGTCACCTCTTGCCACTTCAAGCGAGTACAGGTTCTCCCATCTTTTTTGTCGCTCATAGCAAACCCCGCCAGATGATGCTTGACGCCGTTGGGGAATGACAGTGGCACCGTTCGCTTGCCAAAACGTGCGTGTGTAGCATAGGATGTACAGACAACACTCCACTCTATTGAGTAGGGCTTTGAGGAGAGATACAGGATGAAGATGCAGACAACAGAGCCCAAGGAGGAGATGCGTGTCTCGACTATTGAGTCGTTTTTCGATCTCGTCTTTGTGTTTACCATCACCCAACTGACGTACCTCGTCGCGGGCGCACATGGTCCGCTCGACTTCCTGCTGGTGCTCCTGGTCTTAATGCTCATCTGGTGGATGTACGATGCCTACGCGTGGCTGACCAATGAAGCGGGCGCTGGGCGACCGATGCGGCTGGTGCTCATTGCCGCCATGGCCGGGTTTCTCGTGATGGCGCTCGCTCTTCCCAGAAGCTTTGGCACCGATGGGCTTACATTCGGGCTCGCGTATCTTTTTGTCATCGTGCTTCACTTGGTGGCCTTCCTCATCAAGGGAGGAAGGAGCGCGAGGCAGGCGATGCTCGGTGTCGCTCCCTTCAATCTGGGCGCAGCCGCTCTCGTGATCGCGGCTGGGCTCATGCATGCGGGGTGGAATTGGCTTTTCTTCCTCGCCGCCGTGACCCTGTTCGCCATCGCGACGATCTTGCGTCGTGAACAGGGTTTCTCGATCAACTCCGCGCATTTCGTCGAGCGACATGGGCTCGTCATTCTCATCATCCTTGGAGAAGCTATCGTCGACATCGGCACTGGTGCTGCTTCCCGCGCGCTTGACGCTCGGACGCTCGCTGCCATCGTCCTGTCGCTTGTCCTCATCGCCGCACTCTGGTGGAGCTATTTTGATCGCGACGATGAACGCGCGAGGCACGCCCTGGTTGCGGCTTCGCCGCAGGCACGCTCACGCATGGCGTTGCTGGGATATTGGTACGCGCATCTGGCCATGATCGCTGGCATCGTCTTGATCGCAACAGGTGTCAAACAAGTGGTTGCGAGTTCCGTGGGGCCGATCCAGGAGGCGGCGTGGTTGCTGGCTGGTGGGATGGCGGTTTACCTCTGGGGCGACGCGTGGTTCCGCCGGGTGATGGGAATACGGCCAGTGATCATCCGCGCTGTGGGTGCCGCCATCGTACTACCGTTGGGAGTGGTCGGATCGCTCTGGGGCGGGGTTGCCGAGATCGGCGCGGTTGCCGCTTTGGCAATAGTCCTGCTCGTCATCGAGCAAAGACTGGAGCGGGGGAAGAACTGATCTCACATCGAATTGGTTCTTCCCTTATCACGAAATTTTCGGAAAGAAGCACCAAGCGAACGGTGCCACTGTCATTCCCCAACGGCGTCAAGCATCATCTGGCGGGGTTTGCTCATAGCAAGCAGGCTCACTTCTTTTGGGGAAGGGCCCTACTAGTTGACTTTTAACAGGGGGAAGCACGCCGCATTTATGGACGCCCTCGCAGACAACGGGGTTGTCATGCTGGGTGGCCCACTGGGTGACGGGGAAGGAGAAGTTCCTGCTCATTGGCGCTGCGCGACCAGTGAGCCAGTCATCGAGGTCGAGCTCTCGGATGAGCCGTGGACGCCTCTGCGACTGTTGCGCGAGGCCTCGGTCGAGCGCTGGGAAATCCTCCTGCCCGCGCTCGTAGTGCATGGGCAGCGGGTACAGGTCGGTGGGAAGAGCGGAACGAGAAAAACGAAAGAAGGGAAACAGGCATGAGTACCCATTTTCATGTGTCTGGAACCGGGGTGAGTGGCCCGCTTGCTCCTCGCAGTGGCAGCTATAAGTGGTGGGTGCTGGCCACGGCCATCTTTGGGGCCTTCGTCAGTATCCTGGATACCACGATTGTCAACACCGCTCTGCCGCATATCCAGCGGGCCTTCGGCACTGACCTGCACGTGGCCTCTTACGTCACCACCGCCTATACCCTGGCTCAAGGCATCGTCATTGCCGCGTCGGGCTTTCTCGCCAATCGCTTTGGCCTCAAACGGGTGTACCTGCTGTCCCTGGCCTTGTTTACCCTCGGCTCCGCCCTGTGTGGTCTGGCCTGGAATATCGATATCCTCATCCTCTTTCGTGTGCTGCAGGGAGCCAGTGGCGCGGCGCTCTTTCCGCTTTCCCTCTCGCTCATCTTTGGCGCGTTTCCCGAGGAACAACGCGGTCTGGCCAATGGCGTCTTTGGCATTCCGGTGCTGGTCGCTCCCGCCCTTGGTCCCGCCATCGGCGGCTATCTGGCTGAATACGTGGACTGGCGGTGGATTTTTTATGTCAACGTGCCCATCGGCATCGTGGGCATCGTGATCTGCTGGCGCATGCTGCATGAGTCGGAGCTGCAGCCGACGTTGCCCTTTGATCTGCGCGGCTTCCTGCTCGTTGCCAGTGGCTTGGGCTTGCTGCTGTTTGGACTCTCCAACCTGGCCTATGATGGCTGGGGCTCGCTGCTGACGGTGACGGGTCCCATCATGCTGGCCCTGCTGCTCGTGCTGCTCTTCATTCCGATCGAGCTGCGCACAGTCCGTCCTTTGTTGGATGTCCGCCTCTTTCAGCGCAGGAACTTCCTGGTCGGGAACCTGATGACCTGGGTCGCGGTCGCCAGTCTGTTCGGCTCCACCTTTCTCCTGCCACAGTACCTGCAGGTGCTGCGCGGCTTATCGTCGTACAACGCGGGTCTGCTGCTTGCCCCACAGGGACTCGCCTCCATGGTCGGCACCATCGTGGTCGGCCTGCTGTACAGCCGCCTGGGTCCACGTCCTCTGATCCTGGTCGGTGCCATCGCCGTTGCGACTGGGACCTACCTGATCAGTCGCTGGATCAGCCTCACCTCACCGTTTGCGCTGTTGATTCCACTGCTCGTGGTCACAGGACTGGCCTTCCCCTTCATTGCGCAAACCACCGGCACGGCCGCCTTAACAGGCATTCGAGGCACGACCTTACCAGGAGCCAATACCCTCTTAGCGGTCTCACGTTCGGTGGTCTCGTCCCTGGCGGTGGCCGGAATGGTCAATCTGGTGCAAGCGCAACGTCTTGCGCATCAGGCAGCACTGGCACACAACGGGCCAGTCACGCTTGCCATCACTCGACAGGCCCAGGCTCTGGCCTATCAGGATGTCTATCTGCTGTCTGCACTGCTCACGCTGCCACTCATTGTCCTCGCGTTTTTCCTGAGTTCGCCGCGCCGCGCTCAGCAGCCAGAGCCGACCACCACCTTTGGCGTGAGTCCACAGACCCCCGAAGCAGCCAGTGGGCCTCGCTAATGGGAGGTGTACGCTGTTTGTGGTTTGCTCTCCTGGTACATCCCAACTTGAAACGGCTCTGAGGCAGCCTCGCTGATTCGGGATGGATCTCTACTCGGTTGGTCGTCGCGAACTGTTCTGAGGGGCTCACTCTGGTTTGCTCAAAATCTTGTCCCTGTGCCACCATCAGTGAGGATCGTAAGGGATTGGGGGCAGTTGAAGACGCCGGTTACGTGACCTGGCACGACAACGTGAGCAGCAAGAGTCAGTACGCTCATCCCGGGGTTTGCCCAACGTTGGACATGAGGGATGTTTCTAGAATCTGAGGAGAAATCGACGATGAAGAGTAACGTCGCCGTTACTCTTGGAAAGTCTCAACAACACGCGAAAGTCGAGAGCGAAAGCTCTCTCGAAAAAAGAAAGGGTGGTAAAAGATGAACCAGTTGCCCGATTGGATGTATCATGCCATTGAAGAGTGTTGATTGACAAATAAAATTTCATTTTTTCAGACGAATATCGGTTCTTGGACACATTAAGTGTGCCTGCTTGCTTAAATGGTTCTGTGACCTCATGGTTCGACAGTGGAGAACTTTTTGTAGTAGAATACCCGCAGTGAAACCTATGTCAGTTACCTGGAGGCATTCCCCATCAATCTTTCTTCTCTTTTTGGATTCCCATTAACATTGGATCTGGATAGTATCGAGGTGCACGAGCAGACAGTTCTCGTCCATCTTCATGCAACATCTCTCACTGCTAGATGCCCACAATGTGGAACAGCGGGGTCACGAGTCCATAGTCGCTATCAGCGCACCATTGTTGATCTCGCGTTTGGTGGGCGAAGTCTTACGCTCAAATTACTAGTGCGCAAGTGGATCTGTCCAGAGGCTTTGTGTTCCCAACACATCTTTGCTGAACGCTTCCCAGAGGTGGTCCAGCGTTACGCCCGGATGACTGATCGGCTGATCAAGGCACTCCAATCGACCGGAGTGCTCACCAATGGAGCCGATGCCGCGCAGATTGCCTCGTCCTTTGGCATGCCCACGACCGCCAAGACCATCATCCGACGTGTCTTGCAGCTTCCCCTCCCCAGCGAAGGCTCGGTGTACAAGGTGGGCGTAGACGAGTGGGCGTGGAAGAAAGGCCACCGCTATGGAACTATCCTAGTGGACCTAGAAAAGCGACGAGTAGTGCAGTTGTTAGCAGACCGTTCGGTGGAAACGAGTAAAGCGTGGTTGTGCAAGCATCCCGAAATTGATCTGGTCTCACGCGATCGCGGTCAAATCTTCCGTGAAGCTGCCACCGAGGGCGCTCCCCAGGCCAAACAGGTGGTCGATCGTTATCACTTACAGAAGAACTTTGCCGAAGCCTTGGAGAAGTTCTTTCGCAAGCAGGAGCGTGTGCTCAAAAAGGCGACCGGAGGCAGCACAGGAAAGACACATCCTGCAGAGAGGCTAGCGGTGCCGGAAAAAGTCTCACAAGAGCGCCGTGCTCGTCATCGCCAACAAGTGAGTCTTCATAAGCGGATCTGGAAGCTGTATCGAGAAGGATATCACAAAGAGCAGATTGCCCAGGTCGTCGGAGTCAGTTCGCGCAGTGTCTATCGTGCCCTCGAACAAGAAACGCCTCCACCTCCGCGACGACGATCTCGCTCTTCTTCCATCGTCGATCCTTACCTTTCCTACCTGGCTTCGCGATGGAACCAAGGGTGTCATAACGTCGCCAGGTTGTACGAGGAAATTGTCGCTCAGGGATACACGGGGACGCGGCGTACACTTGAGATGCGGTTGCGCCCCTTTCGTCCCAAAGGAGCGCGTCCTGTCTCGAAACAGACCATCATCTGGGACAAGCCTCCTTCGCCCAGAGGGGTTGCACTCATGATGGTGAGACCCACCCAAAGCCGCACGAGAGAGCAAACGGCCTATCTGGAGCAACTTGTCCAAAGGGACTCGACCATCGCTGTGGTGTTCACGCTTGCGCAGGATTTTGGTCGTCTGCTGCGCAAGCATGAGGGGCTGGTGCGCTTGGAGCAATGGAAAGCCGCTGTCCGGGCCAGTGGGATTGCCGAGCTGATCGCTTTTGTTGAGGGGTTGGCTGACGATGCGGAGGCTGTTGCCAATGGATGCAGCATGACCTGGAGCAATGGAATGGTTGAGGGTTTCGTGAATAAAGTGAAGTGGATCAAACGCAGTTCCTACGGACAGGCGGGATTTCCGCTGCTGCAACGCCGCGTCCTGCTGCATCCGGCTGCTCGGGAACGGTTAAGCAAAGATCAGAGACGACGCTCTTCGCGGAAGTCTGCATCTCCTCCCTTTCATGAGACAAGCTGCACTGGGTCTACCCCAATGACCACTGCAGCAGCGTAGTCTATGCTTAACGAATGGGTGCCTCATTTGTTCCCTCTAGCACTGATGCGCTACAATGAAGACGTGAAGGAGGCAGGTATGCCGAAAAGGAGTCCATCACAACACGTCCCAAAAGACATGCAGGCGCATTTCGATGAGATCACTCAGCTCACAGACGCCTTCTGTCAGACCTATTTGAATGACGAGTACAAGCAACTCTGCCGTGAGCTCACAGCGACCCTGTGTCGGAAACGCCCTTCGCCTCTGATGCGAGGTAAGGCCACCACCTGGGCCTGTGGGATCATCCACGCGCTGGGTATGGTCAACTTTCTCTTTGATTCCTCGCAGACGCCTCACCTTGCGGCCTGCCAGATCTGGGAGTATTTCGAGCTGAGTTCTTCTACTATGCAGGCCAAATCTAAGCAGATCCGCGATCTGTTGGGCATGTATCCGATGGACCCGGATTGGTCGATTCCATCGATGATTGACAAAAATCCACTGGTCTGGATGCTAGAGGTCAACGGTCTGATCATCGATGTGCGCCACGCTCCACGTGAGCTCCAGGAAGCAGCCTTCCGCAAAGGATTGATCCCCTATATCCCCGATGCATGATCACTCGCTCTCCAAAGCAAGCAGGCACACTTAATGTGTCCAAGAACCAGTATATCTTCTCGTCTCATCGCTGTAAAGGAGCCAGAGAAGCCAGAGGAGAAGTGTGAAAGGAAGAGCAGTTCTGCCAGATAACTTTTCCAGATGACAATACACATTTCAAAACAGAGGACACACCGTTGTTCCTGCTTCAACCCATGAAAATTGACCCATATCTTGGTTCTCGGACCGGTTTGGTGGAGGCTGCTTGTTATGTGGTAAAATGAAGGAGTAAATGCCTCTTGGCATCAATTCTCTCACGGAGTGTTCCCTTGTCTCTCGATATCCTTTTTCCCCATCTGCACGACTTCCGCCTGCTTTCCTACAGGAGAGAGACCACGCGCCTGGTCCTCACCTGTGAACGGGTGACGCCGAGCGCACCCTGCCCGCTGTGTGGCACGCCCGCTCAGCGGATCCATAGCCGCTACGAGCGCACCGTCTGGGATCTCTCGGTGCAGAACGTGCAAGTCCTGCTACATCTGCACGTGCGCAAGTTCTACTGCGATCAGCCTAACTGTCCGCGGCGCATCTTCACCGAACGGCTTCCCCAAATCACTTCGCCCCATGGTCGCTTTACCTTTGGTCTGCGTCAGTTCCTCGGTCAACTGGGTCGAGAACAGGGCGGGGCCTCGGGTGCACGCAGCGCCAAACTCCAGGGACTGCAGGTAACGGCGCGAGCGATCTTGCGTTTCATGCACGCTCTTGCGCTCCCGGCTATCGCTCCTCCACGGATTATTGGCCTGGACGACTGGGCCTGGAAGCGCGGTCAACGCTATGGAGCCATCGTGGTGGATCTGGAACGCAACAAGCCGATTGCCTTGCTGGCTGATCGCTCACAAGAGACCGTCGCAGGCTGGCTGAAACACTACCCCACCATCCAAATCGTGGCGCGAGATCGCAGCAAGGAGTTTGCTGCTGCGATCACCGCAGCCCTGCCCCAGGCCAAACACGTGGCGGATCGGTGGCATCTGGCCAAAAATCTGACCGAACACCTCAATAAGGTCGTGTCCGCTCGGTGGAAACAGTTGACCAAAGCCGCCTGTGAAGACGAGATGGCACGAGAACCTGTTCCCGTCTCTGTCAGAGCAGGTCGGCCACGCCAGGCTCCTGGTCAAGCACGCTATGAGCAGATGCTCGCGCTCAAAGAAGCCGGTCTTCCAACCGGGACCATTGCCAAGCGGCTAGGAGTTGAGCCACGGACCATTCAGCGCTGGCTGTCCGAGGGGCATGGTCCCTATGCCGGGCCACGCCAACCGCGACGCAGCCC
>Ga0099829_10001267_pt1 | contig 13843 bp, 16 predicted proteins | sample CZO8metaG_3_FD_79336 | JGI IMG/M metagenome (GOLD analysis project Ga0099829, IMG submission 79336) | Vadose zone soil microbial communities from the Eel River Critical Zone Observatory, Northern California, USA - CZOApr15con2H2.8 metaG | ecosystem: Environmental > Terrestrial > Soil > Vadose...
AATCAGCAGCCGGTCTGGCGTGTCGTGTTCGCCAAGCGCGAATTCGTCGATGCGGCGCTGAGTCTCCCATTCAGCAAGGCAACGCCGAACATCACTCTCAACGCCGGCCGCTGTCTGGTAGCGCTCCTCAGCAGTTTTGGCGAGCAGTTTCATGATGATTGCAGAGACAGAGCTCGGGACATCCGCCAATCGTTCGCCAGGCGGCACCGGCTGTCTTGCAATGTGGCAATGCACCCACTCCATCGGATCGGAAGCCGTGAAGGGCAGACTGCCGGTCAGCATTTGGTAAAGCGTGACGCCGAAGGCGTAGAGATCGCTCCGGGAATCGATCGAACGGTTCATTCGGCCGGTCTGCTCGGGAGCCATATAAGGGAGCGATCCGGCGATGAACTCGGGAGGCTCGGGCGACTGACGTTCGCGGGGAAGGCGCGAAGCAATCCCAAAGCCCGTGAGCCAGACCTGACCGGTCGTGGAGTCAACCAGGACATTGGAGGGCTTCACGTCTTTGTGGATCAGTTGTCGCTTGTGTAACTGGCTGAGAGCAGTTGCGAGACCAATCGCGAACCGTAAAAACTGCGCCATTTCCATCGGTCCTTGGATGAGACCATCGAGGGGCGCACCGCCAGGATCCTCGAGCGCGAGCATCGTGCGCCCGCTGTGCTGTGAGATGACGAGGGGACGAACCGCCCATACTGGGTCCAGTTCGGCTCGGAACGAGTATTCGTGCTCTATCCGCTTAAGACTTTCCGGCGCAGGGCGTGTTGAGATGGGCGTCCGCACCAGGACGGACGGTATGTCTGCTTGATTCCGGTGCCGGGCCCGGTACAGGACAAACTCCTCATCCCTGAGGATAGGTTCGAGCACGTATTCCTGAACGCTCCACGACGATTCTCCTCCCCCTTCAGAGATCTGCCCCATGACTACCTATAGTGGTAGTCCGATCGACTCGGCAGATCAATTCGAGCTGTCCAGGTACAGCTAGCGAGACATCCAGTAGCCAGGTCACCGCCGCCCGTGGGCAACGGCAACAATCTGCACTGTGGATCGGATGAACTGCAGTGCTCGTCGAACGGGGATCAGAGCGGGCACGTCGAGAGGACCGACGTTTACCTCATGGTGCGCGATCAGCCCGGGGCACGAGGTCGCTTTCCAATAGGCCAAAGGGAATGGCCGCGCAATTGAGCTTGATCAAGGGGCGCCCGCAGCGTGGACTGATTTTGTGAATGGCGCGAGCGATCAACTGCTTGCCCGTACCCGTCTCTCCAAGAACCAGCATGGTGGAATCGGTCGGTGCCACAGAGGCTTTCTGTAAACTACGAACGCGGAGCTCACTCCCTAGTCATAGTTCTCCGTACCACCTTTGTCGCGCCGTAAGGCTGAGCGAATGGCTTTGAGTAACTGGTCGTCGCTAAAAGGCTTGCCTAGAAATGCGACCGCACCGGCTTTCATTGCTCGCCGACAAGATTCTTTTTCGTCGTAAGCGGTGATGAAAATGATCGGAATGCCGCAGCCCTCGGCAGCGAGGTGGCTTTGGAGCTGCAATCCATCCATTCCCGGCATCTGTACGTCAAGGATGAGACACGAGGTATCGCGCAGTTGGCCAGACCTCAGGAAAATTTCGGCCGATTCAAAGGCGGCCGCTCGAAAGCCAAAAGATTCGATCAGTCGTGTTGTGGTCCTGCAGATGGACTCATCGTCGTCAACCACCGAGATCAGATTCCTTACCACCTCTGAATTTTCCAATCGCCTGAAGGTATTCTCGGACGCAGAACAAATCTATTGGGCGTTGGTACACCTAGCATCCCAGAAAGGAGCATGCGCGTAATGCTTTCGTTTACGAGGCCTTTTCGATAATTCTAAAGAGCGGCCGTGGCGCGGCCGACGCCGCGAGAGGCACCCGTAACAAGTGCTCTTTTCCCGGACAGATTAGTCACAACATGGCCTCTTGTGAGTAATTCAACAACGCTGCCGGGCCCGTCACTTGCCGACCGTTTCAGCGATCTTCCCCTTGGAAGCCGGGGCGCGCTGACCAGCGGTGAGGGTCTGAGCGTCGAAAACGACCTGGGCCACAGTTTTGTCGACGGTACTGAATCCATCGTCGACTTTGCGCTGCTCGGTGCGCGGGTTCAACAGACACTGCCCTGTACTCTTCAGATAAGTCTTCCACAGAAAGGTGGCGTCTTCAGCGCAAACGATGGGTTCGGACGCGCTCCGATAAAGCACCTGCTTGTGGGCTGAGTCATAATAGAGGCCTTCGACCATCTTCATGATCACCTCTTCCGTCGGTGGCGCTTCGCTGAGGGACTCGGTGGTCACCTTTACATCAATCCAGGCTCGACCCAGTTCGCGGTTCACCGCGAAGTCTGCTGAGACTTCCTGGTGCCAATTGTCGAGGGGTGCCTCGAAAACAATGATCGGCGCGGCATTCGCGACTCCGAGAAAAGACCCAACCACTAATCCAACCACTGTTAATTTGTTTCTGAACGATTTCACAGTTTCTATCTCCCTTGAGATTGATAGAAGCACTTCGCGTGCCAGCGTTCTTCTGAACCGCGTCTTTCGCACCTTCACGGTTTCTGTTGACGCGATGTGCAGCGCGAAAGAGCGTTTACGAGTTTTGGGAGCCTATTCGCTGCGGCAATCTCGGGACAGGAGATCAGTTACGTCCTTGGGCTCAATCGTCGGTGTCGCGATAGCAACACGGAGACGTCTGCCCGTCACACAATCAACACCGCTCCGATGGAGACCAAGCGACGAACGAAGGTCATTCCGCAATGTAGATACTATGGGCGTTCCGCAGGTTTTGGCGATAGCGTCAACAGTTTACTGGAAGGGTTCGTCGGTGATTGCGACGCGCCATCTTCATTCATGGGCCTCGGCTTGGGTGGGCAGCGTGAACTGAAAAGTTGCGCCGCGTGGGGAGTTGTCGGCAGCCCACAAGCGGCCGCCATGCGACTCAATGATGGATCGGCTGATCCGAAGCCCCATGCCGGTGCCGTGAGGCTTGGTGGTGAAAAATGGATTGAAAGTATCTGCTCACGATCGTCGGAATGATATGCCGATGCCCAACCCCACCCCAGCCCTTGCTCCAGTGTCATTCCCGTGTACTCCAACCACCGTTGATTAATAAAGTCGATCGCGCCGTCTGGTCGCGCGGTCCAGAGTAGTCACGGTACCGCATCGATAATCAGTCGAACCTGGTGTGCGGCCTCCTTTGCGGCCGTGACGTCCATCACCGCTCCGGCAAACTCGATGCTGCCCGATCCGTCGCTTAAGGGACGAGCCACCACGCGAACATATTTGACGGAACCATCTGGCATCACCAAGCGATATTGATGCTCAAAATTCTTCCCATCCTGCGTCGCGCGCTCGATCGTTTCTTTCACCAGGGCCACGTCGTCCGGATGAACCCTTTGGAGGACAAGCTCCACGGTCGGTATCGTGGTTGGCTCGTACTGGAAGATTCGAAAGGTTTCCTCTGACCAGATGATCTCGCCGGTGGAAGGCCTCCAGCCGAAGCTGCGAGTGTGGCTCAGACGCTGCGCCTCGGCGAGGTAAGTCTCGCTCTTTCGGAGCGACTCCTCGGCTCGCTTACGTTCGGCCTTTTGTGTGGCTTCACGCAGCGCACGCTGCACCGACGGCACAAGCCTCGATAGCCGGGTCTTTAGAACGCAATCGGTTGCGCCAATCTTGAGCGCTTCAATCGCCACCTCTTCCCCGAGCGTTCCGGAAACAAAGATGAACGGCACATCCGGGCAGGCTTTCATTGCGAACTTCAATGCGGAGATGCCGTCGAACGCGGGAAGGGTGTAATCCGCCAGAATCAGATCGATTCCGCCTTGCTCGACGGAGTCAGGAAGTCAGCCTGAGTATCGACCCGCCTTACTTCACAGACGATGCCTTCCGTCTCGAGCAGATCCTGAATGAGCTTCGTGTCCTTGGGATCATCCTCGATCGATAGAATCCGCAATGGGCGCCGCATGTTTTCTTCCCGACGACACTCACTTCCTGACGGTTCCAGGCGGCGGCTCGTTAATCACGGCCCAGATCCTCGTTCTCGCGGTTCTGCTTCAGCCCAGTGATGGTTTTGCCGCCACACCAGTGGATCAGGAACTCAAGTTTTGGCTTTCATCGACTTGACGAGATCTGCTGCGGAGGCGCCTTCGAGCGCGAGGCCGTAGCCAACTTCCCGTACGATGCGCTCCTTTAACGGATGAATGAAGTGGACGCGGGTGTTGCGGCGGGTGACTTCCGGAGCTTTCAGGTAGAGCGACGCCAACTCACGAGCCCGAGCGAGTGCTTTTCCATTTGGCACAACCTCGGCAACCACTCCCCATTCGTGCGCGGTGAGCGCCGTCAGCGGCTGTGGATTCAGCAGGAATGCCTCTGCCCTTCCTGCTCCGGCGCGGTAACTCCAAGCGGTAAAGACTCCGTCACCCGGAATAATACCACTGGCAAAGTGGGGCAGATCGTTAAAGGTTGCCCCTTCACCGGCGACAATCACGTTGGCGAGCAGCGCGTACTCGGAATGCACATGGGCGCGTCCTTCGACCGCGGCGATCACCGGCACACGAATGTTGGCAAGATTCTCTAGAATTTGAACACCTTCATCGTGCACTTGGCTCCAGACACCCGGGTCGGCAACGTTGCCAAAGGACGAAAAGTCGATCTCCGGAATGAACTCCCCACCCGTCCCCGTCAGGATCACGATCTTGTTCTCCCGATCCTGAGCGATCCGGTAAAAAGCGTCGACAAACTCCGTATGATCGTGCGCCGTAAAGGTGTGCGGCCCGCCGTTGGTGTGGAACTCGACGACCAATACACCCCGGGCGTCTCGACTCATCTTCAGACCGCTGTACGCGGCAAGATAAGCAGGCTGCATCGTTTTCATAGCACTCTCCTGGCTCGAGTAACCGCTCCAAATGATTGGAGATGCCAACGCTGACTCCGCTTCCTCTGCAAGACTTTGAGACAGCCAGTTCGGTTGCACCGACTGAGCCAATACCGAAACTCTGCGCTTGGCCTTGACCCGCGCCAGATTCGGTGTCGATTGGTGTGTCGTTTTATTGACACGGCCTCGACAGCTTCACTGCCCATCAACCTTCGGCCTGCAGACTGCTGGACTCTCGCGTCGACGCGCTCGAGATAGAAGGCAAGCGCAACGGGTTCGCACTCGCGCTCAAAGCACGACGCGGGATTTGGTAGACGCGCCCGATTCGATCAGAACTTGTAACAAGCACCAGTGAATGCTTCTTCAAAACTTGAACCAAATCGGCCGAGTCTATTTGTTTAATTACACACCGCTGTGAAAAGAACGCCGCCCTCAACCAGCTCAAAAGCCACGAGATCATAATGCTGGACATAATTGCAATACCCAGGCCAGGGCTTTCGGCACCTTTTGCCCCGTCTCGCAGGGCTATCGGGCTTGCGTCAGGAGTTTAATCAACGAAGCTCGCTTGCTACGTGCCTTCCAGACGTCTCGCGTTGCTATCGCGACACTGGGCGATGGAATCACAGAATTCGGCAGCCATCGTGAAAATCGCGTCCTAGGCACCCCGGTGAAACGCGGTTGCCAGGGATCATTCCGAAGTTACGGATTGGTTGGTGCGGTTTGGGCCGGCGTTGGCGCTCGGACTAAGTCTTGGCTCACCTGTGGCAATGGAAGAGAAGCCGCTTCGGCCTTGGCCTGCTGCCGGGCGAGGTAGGCGTGAATCTGCAACACCACGGCCGCGCCCTCGCCGATCGCACCCCCGACGCGCTTCACCGATCCGGCGCGCACATCGCCGATCGCGAACACGCCCGGCACGCTCGTTTGCAGCGGAAGTGTCAGATCATTCCCGGTGGTGACGAAGCCCTTGTTATCGACCGCCACGTCGCAACTCTCGAGCCACTCGGTGCTCGGGTCGGCGCCAAGGAAGAGGAACACGTGGCGAATGGGACGCGCCTCGGTCTTGCCTGAGTCGCGGTTGCGCCAGGTGACCGACTCGAGGCCTGTCTGGGGAGAGCCCGAGAGCCCGGCGATCTCCGTGTTAGTGAGGAGCTCGATGTTCGGAGTGGCGGCGATGCGGTCGATCAAATACTTCGACATGCTCGCCGCCAGACCGGCGCCGCGCACCAGCATCCAAACCTTGGCCGCATGCGAAGAGAGAAACACCGCCCCCTGCCCCGCTGAGTTGCCGCCGCCGACCAGCACCACCTCCTGCCCGGCGCACATTTTCGCTTCGATCGGCGAAGCCCAGTACCACACGCCGCGCCCTTCCATGGCCACGAGGTTTTTGCAGTCGGGACGGCGATAGCGCGCACCGGTTGCGATCACCACCGTGCGACAACGCACGGTGCGTCCGTTGCCGAGCTCGAGCATCATCGGCTCGCCGGGTTTGCAATCGAGGCGCCGCACCTCCATCGGGATCAAAATGTGCGCGCCGAATTTCTGCGCCTGAATGTAGGCGCGTCCCGCGAGCGCCTGGCCGGAGATGCCGGTGGGAAATCCGAGGTAGTTCTCGATCCGCGCGCTCGCGCCCGCCTGTCCGCCGAAGGCCCGCGCGTCGATGACAAGAACCGAGAGGCCTTCGGAGCCCGCGTACACCGCCGCAGCCAGACCCGCGGGCCCGGCGCCGACGATCGCAACGTCGTACACCCCCGCGGTGACGTCGGCGTCCAGCATGCCGACGCAGCGTGCCAGCTCGCTCTCGGATGGATTACGCAGCACCTCGCCGTTGGGGCAGACCGCGAGCGGCAGCTGCTCGGGCTGTGGTGCAAAGCGCGCGATGAACGCCTGTACATCGCCGTCGATTGCCGGGTCGAGGAGCTGATGGGGAATGCCGTTGCGGGTGAGAAAGCTGCGCAGGCGCGCGATGTCCGGGGATGAAGCGGCGCCGATCAGCACCGGCCCACCCCCGCCCGTCTCGATCAGCACCATGCGGCGCAGGATGATGGCGCGCATCAGCTTTTCGCCGAGCGTCGCTTCCGCGATCAGCAGCGCCTGCAGGTTCTCGGTGCTGATCTCGAGCGTCTGCGTGTCCCCGACCGCCACGGCGTCGACGAAGGATGGCTTGCCCGATAGTTGGCTCAGCTCGGCGGCGAAGTTCCCGGGCCCGTGCTGTACCACCTGATACTCCTGCCCGTGCGCGTCGCGGGCGGTGACCCGGATCGCGCCCGAGAGCACCACGTAGATGCCGGGGCTGACCTTGCCGGTCTCGAGCACCCGCTCGCCATCGGCGAAGCCGCGCGGCCTGCCGAAGCGTTGAATGTGCGCAATCTCGTCCGCCGCGAGCATCGGAAACAGTTGCGCGCGGCGCGTCTCGAACGTCGGGGAAAAAGGAGCGGTCATGCGCGTCCTCCACCATGGGCGCCGGTAGATACTACTCGGCGCGCTCTTCGGGAAGGGTCACCATCTTTGCAATGCCGGAACGCTCTCCGGCAGATATAAGTGGGTGGGAGGCGTCGAATGAAAGCACAGTCGAAAGGCTCATCACGGAAGCAACGGCAAAGCCATTTGAGCAGCGCAGATCTCAAGGCGCTTCGAGCGGCGCTCGAGGCCAAGCGTGCCGAGCTGCAGCGCGAGGTCTCAACAGACATTTCCGAAGGGACGCACTCGGAACAATTTGCTGAGGTGAGGGACTCAGCCGAGCGAGCCGAGCGAACGGAGGAGGAGGAGGAGCTGCTCGACTTGGCAGATCAGGAGAGTACGCTGCTCTCGCAGATTAACCGCGCGCTCGGCAAGATGGACAAAGGGATCTACGGGCTGAGCGAGGAAAGTGGCCTGCCGATCCCGCTCGAGCGGTTGCGTGCACTGCCGTGGGCTAGATTCACCGCCGAGGAAGAAGCGGAAATTGAGCAGGGCCGCCGGGAAAAGCGCCAGCGAACGCGCGCTCAAAGCTGACATGGCCCGGTTCAGCGCTTAATTCGGGTTGCGAAGACCGGAACAGATAGTTGGTTTGTCCCTGTTAGCTTGCTCCCATCGTAGGAGGGTATTGTCTCCGCTTGCCATGGCGAATATCGAATCCTTCCGCTCCCCTGTTGCGTCGCGAGAGACGCCCGTTCAGCGATACGCACGTGCCGCCGGTATTCTGATCCTGCTCTCCATTGTGTTTGGGACTTGGGGCGAGGCCTATGTGCCCGCGAAGCTGATCGTCGCCGACAACGCCGCCACAACGGCACAAAACATCGTCGCGTCCCCGCTGCTCTTCCGCACCGGTTTCGCGGCGTATCTCGTCGAAGCCGTGTGCGATGTCGCGCTGGCGCTCGTCTTTTACGTGTTGTTGCGACCGGTGGATCGAAACCTTGCGCTGCTCTCCGCCTTTCTCGGCCTGGTGGCGACGGTCACGTACGCCTTCGCCGAGTCCTTCTACTTCGCGCCATCGCTCATCCTGAGTGGCGCCGGCTATCTCAATACGTTCACGCCCGACCAGCTCCAGACGCTCGCCCTGTTATCCATGAAGCTGTTCCAGCGCATCGCCGGCCTTTTCATTGGATTCTACGGTCTGGCGACGATGGTCCGCGGTTATTTGGTTTATCGGTCGGGGTATCTGCCGCGGGCGCTGGGGGTTCTATTCGCCCTCGGAGGCGCGGGATTCGTCGTCCAGAATCTGCTGGTCGTGCTGGCGCCGACGTACGCTTCCGATCTTCTCCTCTTCCTCATGGCGCCGGCAGGTGTGGCCATGATGCTCTGGCTGCTCGTGAAGGGCGTCGACATGCAAAAATGGAGGGCGCACACCGTGTAGTCGGAGGGCACGGGCGCAGGTCAGAGAGGGCTGCGGTCGCGGCCGTATGAGAGTGGACGCTACTCCGTGCGGCGCGAGAGCGGTCTGCACCACTTTCACGGTCTCCTCGCTCGCTCCTTGCGTCAGCCCTAGGCCAGCTCACAACTACCCGAGCAACGCATCCCCGGAGAGCAACGATGCTGAAGAAAGTAATTTTGTTATGGCTATTTTCCCCTGGTGTCTGTCCGGCCATCGGTCCTACGGCCATGGCGTCCGATGTCTGGCATGTCGAAGGAAATCCGAGGGTGCTGTCACAGGAGGTAAGGTTTGCCAACGGCAATGCGAATCTGGTTGGCACGGTCTACCTTCCTGCGAATGGCGACCATCTGCCCGCGGTGGTGAGCTTGCATGGGGCATCCAATGCAACGCGGCTCGATGCACTCTATCGACACCTGCGCGAAGGCTTGCCTGCGATGGGAATTGCGGTGCTCATCTACGATCGTCGGGGAAGCGGAGCGTCATCCGGAAGTCGGGCCGACTATGAGACTCTCGCCGACGACGCAATCGCCGGGAAGAATGCGTTGGCCAAGCTACCGCGGATAGATCCCAAGAAGATCGGATTCTGGGGTTTGAGCCAGGGTGGATGGCTCGCGGTATTGGCTGCCGCTCGGGCGAAGAACGCAGCTTTTGCCATCTCGGTTTCCGCTCCTCTGGTTACGCCTGACAAGCAAATGGAGTTTGCGACCGCGAATCTGCTGACGGTCCGCGGTTACTCGGGAGACGTTGAACGGATGCTCGACGCCCGCAGGGCGTGGGTCGGCTATTTGAGAGGGACAGTTCCGCGCGCCGCAGCAGTTGACGCGCTCCGCCAGGTGGAGACGCAGCCTTGGTTCGATCTTTCGTTTTTGCCGCGGGCGTCCACTCTGACGACGAATCCGGAGCACAGCGCGTCTCGGAAGGAGATGGATTACGATCCGATCCCGGCAATTCGCAGCGTCAAGGTTCCGATGTTGTTCATTTACGGCGGCGCAGATCCATGGGTTCCGGTTGCCCAGTCGATAACACAACTCGACAGGATCTCGAAACAGCAACACAATATTCGGTACGCAGTCATTGCCGAGGCGAGCCACGAAATGATGTTTCAAGCGCGTGAAACGATGGAATTCGGTGCCAAAGCGGTCAGCGAGTACGCTCCTCAGGCGCCCGCGTATTTCATGGCCTTGGCCTCCTGGCTCTCTCGACAAGTCGGCAATTGAACGGCGGACCGCGAATTATTGGACATGCGGTGGATATCGGCGCTTGCTGGCCACGCTAACCTCGGGACGACAAGGACGCGCGGCGAAGCTTTATGCGCTCGATAGCTGACGGCAGCCATCAGCGCCTTTCGCGTCCTTGGAAATCGGGAGAAGCTCCGGGGAGTCCTCGCACAGTGCATCCTTCCTACGTCCCAGCCCCGCACAGGCGCGCGCCAGAACGGCGCGTTGGTAAGCGCGGCGTGGGTCGTGCATCGATCCCTGAGAACATACAGAGCGAAGGCGGATGCTTACGCAAGTTGCAGAGGGATCCCAAAGCGAAGGATGTGACTAAAGTCAGCATCTCGGGTGAGCAAAGAAACGGAGTGGCTGAGAGCGTAGGTCGCAATCAACAAATCCATTGACTTGACCCTCCTTTCCTGTCGACCGAGGAGGAAGCCAAGCTCCCCAGCCTCTTCCCACAGCAAGGGGGGCTGCTCCAGAAAATGGCATCCTCCAAGGAGCGGGAGCACTCGTCGCCGTTCGGCGACAGAGTGGAAACCACGCCGGAGCTCGGTCAGTATGGGACCACAGATCGCCAGCTGGTTTTGAGCAAGCAGTTCATCGACTCGCCCGGCCAAAGGGGCCGTCCCGCGAAAGAAATCAATCCATGCCGACGTATCCACGAGGATCATCGACGCGTCTGGTCGAGATCGAGCTGGAAGCGGACTTTGCCGCGCAGCTGTCTCAGTGCCGAGCGCTGCGCTCGTCGCTCTAACTCTCGTAGACCCTCGATGATCGTCGGGGTGATCCCCCGCCCAGTGATCTTCTGAGCTTTCTCCAGCACGTCGGTGGGCAGATTGACGGTCACCTTCTTCGCAGTGCGGCTCATCCCGACAGTATAGAGATATGGCATTGAACGGTCAAAAAGCTGTAAAACCTCGCGCTCTCGTCTTTTTCGGCTCGTCTCGGTTTCGGAGCGTTCCAGATGGTTCGGCTGGTATACCTTCTTCTTTTGATTGGCCTGTTTGTGCGATTGCGTGATGCATTTTCTGCGCGGTGGGCGGACGACGCCGCTTTGTTCCGATTGCACCAAGCACAGACCTGCCTCGCGCTGCTCAATCTGGCAAGCCTCCTGAGTCCCTTCGCGCCAGACGTATATGCCGTTATCGGCACACTGTGGTTGCTGATTCTGGTCGTCCCGGAGATTCGAGTCACCTGGTCGAACGTCATGGCGCTCGTGCTCGTTTGGCTCGCGCTCAATGTCGTCGCGCCGTTAGGACCGGGCCTACCAGAGGTCGGACTGGTGACACGAATAATCGCAGGATTTCTCGTTCAATCGATTCTCATCATCGTGAACGTTCGCGTGTTGTTGACCGCGAACGCCCGCAGTCCTGGCGTTGAACGTCGAGAAGTTCTCGTCGATCGATCCGCCATTGCGTCATCCGGCTGGCGCCGCAGGAGACGAAGGCGGATGAGCATCGTCCGGTGTACATGACGACACGCGTGCAGCGTCCTAAGCGATATTCCGCGGCATCTGCACGGCAAGCACATGTTCCTCAACCCCAAGACGATGACGCCGCGGCGAAACATCGACCGGATGTTCAATCGCGCACGACGAGCGATCGGCATGGAGCGACTTTAGTTCCACGACATGCGAATGGAGTTAGAGGCGGTCGTGCTCGCCCTCGACGGCTGCCGGCACCGGATAGTCGCTGACGACATCGAGATCGTCGAGGCCGCCGTGTCGGCGCAGAAGGAGCGCCTTCATGGTCTTTTTGTCACTCACCGCCCTCGTCCCTCGTGATCCGGATTGCTGTTCGAGCGGGTGTAGCTCAGACGGGGACCGCCAACACCATGGTAAGCGCTTTCAGAGATCGCCGAGGCCAGTGACGTGGCCGTTCGCGCCGGCCGCGAGGCGCGCGAACTCCCGCTTCATCGTATTGACCTGCGTCAAGTAGCGCTCGCCATCGTGGTCGCCGCAGCGCTCGCCCGGCCGCAGGCGTAAGCCGCGTCGCGCATAGGCGTCGGCCGTGCCGGCGCCGCAGAGATGCACGATGGCAGCGAGATCCTGCTTCTGTTGCGGCGTGGCGCCGGCTGCGGCGTGGCGCGCGACGATGTCGGCGACGGCGCGGTCGAGCGAGACGGCGGTGAGCTCGATCGCGTGGCCCGGCACGACACGCATGTAGAGGGAATTGAACCAGCACGAATTCACATCCCACCATGGACCTTCCGCGACCACTTGGTGGTGGTGAATGCAGTAGTGCCGCGCCTCGGCGAAGGCCGCGTCGGTCATCTGATACATGCCGACCGCGCTCGACGCCGGCCGGTAGATCTCGAACGGGTTCCACGAGAGGCGCCAGCGCCAATAGGTGTGCGCCAGCGGATTGCCCGCGCCCTCGACCTGCGCCAGTGCCGCGAGCAGTTCGGACGTGATGGTCGCCGTCGCATTCGAGCGGAACAACGGTCCATAGGCCGCCCAGTTCTCCGCCGGCGACTTGTTGAGCGCGCTTGCCAGCGGGAAGAACATCTCGGTCGGCTTGCGAGCCACGTGATAGACGAGGTTGAGAGCCACCAGCACCGTGAGCGCCGAAACGCCGACCACGAGCACCTGCACCCAGACCGGCGCCGCGTTGAATGCGCGGCGCCCCCTGCGGAGGACGCGCCGCAATCGACGTAAGCGCCGGACGAAGCTGCGCCACAGCGAACGGAGCTGAGCCAGACGTCCCATTTCTGCTAAGGCATCTTTCACCTGCACATGCTGATAGTAAAATTCACGCCCGCGCAAGGAGGGCGCTTCGGGCCGGACTGTCTACCAAGAGCTGGTCGCGCTTCGCGTGTCTCTGAAGCTCGCCCGAGGTACACAAAATGGCACCGTTCGCCCGAGGCCGTTCTGCTCGTTGGCTTCAAGTCTGATTACAAGCCTCGCGACCGCTCCTGAACCCCGAAGAGCTCTCGAGGAGGCCGTTCGACGCCTCGAAGATTTTGGACACGTTTTGGAAAAAGTGAAGGAGTCCGCCACCTCGGGAGCGGCTAAGCCGTGAAGAAGTGAAGTAGTTTCTTGGCAGCAGGAGAATTGGCGGTAGAGCACGGGAATCAGTGAAACCAGTTTTGCAGGCGGGCGTTGCAACTCAGTTTTTATGAAGAAACGCACGGTTAAGGTGCCGGCCGTGTCCTCGGATGGCTACCGGACTCCTCGCGTTTGTCCGTCATTTTGGACACGTTTTGGACAAAGTCCGCAGCCGGACGCCAGATCAACCGAGTTCGGTCCCAAGACATCGGTGGTGCAGATTGCGATTTTGTAGCATGTCACGTGGCCTCGCGCGGGGTGTGAGGTTTGAGCGGGCGGAGACCGCATCAAACGATCTCGATACGCGGCGCGAGTGGTTGCGCTATGCGGGAAGTCTCGCAGTGGTCAACGTGTCGGAGGGTCGCGAACGCCGACGACCTCGGAGGGAAGGTTAAGGTTAGGACCGATAAGGCATGTTCCGTCAACTCACGGCTCTTTCCGGACCTTCGTCTGGCGTGTGGTCCACGGACAGGAAGGTGTCAACCAGCACGGCATCCCGGCTGCCATAGATGAGCGCCACGCTGTTGGCGATCTAGTTCAGTGATTCCTTTCCCGTAGGTCGGACAGAGCTTTGACGCGTCTTTGTGAGCACCTTCCACTTCAGCCGAGAGCCGTTGTCGTTGCTCGTCATAACCGTTCTCCTGCCTTCGCGTCGCCGGTTCCATTCGTGCCGTCCCCAAGTAGTGCCCTATCGGGAGAACGTCTCGATGATCGCCTCGGCGATCGGGCCGGCGTACTCGTCGAGCACGAAGTGGCCGCCGTCGAAATAGCGCAGCTCGGCCGTCGGCACGTTCTGCTTCACCAATTCCGCGGCCGCCGGCATCATGAGAGGATCATTG
>Ga0099829_10001269_pt1 | contig 13821 bp, 17 predicted proteins | sample CZO8metaG_3_FD_79336 | JGI IMG/M metagenome (GOLD analysis project Ga0099829, IMG submission 79336) | Vadose zone soil microbial communities from the Eel River Critical Zone Observatory, Northern California, USA - CZOApr15con2H2.8 metaG | ecosystem: Environmental > Terrestrial > Soil > Vadose...
GATGGCCCGGCCGAATGTTTCTCCATCTAGCTTGGATTCTCACGCTTGCGGCCTTCACAGAATCTTGAAGCATCGTAATGCCTAAACGCATGATCAACACGTTATGATTCAGGACTCCTTTGAACTGTCCAAAATGCCGTAGGAAAATGGAGATGCTCCGAGACGTCAGCAACACGCGCTACAGGGAATCAGTTCACGCCTGTAAATGCGGCTTCCTCTTGACAGTTTGGGGAAACCCCAACGTTATCTTTGGACTTGCTGTCAAGAGAGCTCCGAATGTCTTCGGTCCAAAATAATATCCCCTAGCGCCTTGCGGCTTCTTCAACTTGGGCCTAGGCTCATGATCCGTCCGACTCAAAGTTCATCCGCCAGCCGTTCAGGGGTATCGCTTAGGGTCCATTTAGCCAATTCCGAGCTTGCTTCTGAATGTAGAGTGAAACTTTGACTTCACATATTGCTTGAATTGAGCAACCTGTCGCTGAGTCATCTCGAAAAGATCGGATGGATCGCGGCCCTCAACCCAGAACTCTTGGTACTCTGAAAACGCTTCATCCACCGTCGAGAACCGGTCGATTTCCCGAGCAAATTCGGCCATTTCAAAGAGAAGCTTGCGTCCGGCTTCCGGGACAAGAGAGTATTCCGCCTCCACGTCGTTGTTGTATCTAGCGTCAGTTGTGATATGGGCGTGGTGGATCGCTATTCTCCGAATCACGCATGGAAAACAGACTCCACAGTGTCTCACGTTTGCCGTCTTTACACCCTGATGCCAAAGACGTTGCACTTCCGAACAGGAGATGGTCACCGGCACAAGGTCTCTGAACCCTTCAGCATTCAATAGATCAACCACTTCACCCTTGGTCAGGTCTCTGAACGGGTTTTCTACCGTTACTTTCTTCCCAAACACAGCGTTGAGAAGTTCTTGATATTTCTTCAAGAAAATTGGATGGACTGTTTTTGTGCTGTCATAGATTCTTGCTTGGGTCAGAGGGATGTTTAGAGCTAGTACGCCATTTTCGCAAATGAAGAGTTTCTCAAGGCCCAGTTTCAGAGCAAAGATAGTGCCAATGGCAAGATACAGGAACGACCTAGAAAACTGGGTTGGGGTTTGACCCCTGAGATCCTTGCCTCGTTCTGGGGTCGCTCGTATCTGATGCCACACTAGGTTATCCCCTCGAATCTTGTCCAGTGCAGCGACTATCTTTCTTTGGGAATCAGAGATTATCGCTGCACCAGGGTGACTGATAAGAACTGGATTCAACCCCTTGTCAAGAGCCCACTTCACCCCAGCGAGGCTGTCCAGGCCACCTGAGAACAGAACAACGCAACGGTCAGCTTTGCCGGGTTTGAAGCTGAAGCCCACTCCGGACTTGATGCCATGAACAAAGTGAAAAGTGAACGCGTCCCCGGTCAGGAACTCCAAAGTCGCCTCAAGATGAGATTTGACTGCGTCCCATTTGTCCTTGTTTGAAACTGAGATAAGTGCGTGTAAGTGGCGCGGAGTGCTTGACCTCGGAGTTCGGATATCCCATACGTAAACTACCAATGCTATCCTGTAGAGGTCCAAAATTAGAGGCTCAACCTTCGAGCCCACCGTAGCTTCTATCCTTGCTAGATCATCGTGCAGGTTCTGGTCTTTCCCGGAGAAAGAGAGGAGAAGACCATCGCCGACGTTGTATGAGGTTTTCGCCTTTTCGGTGTAGGAATCACTAACAAGAACGTTGATCGGGGGTCTTGCTTCATCCATTTCAGCTTACGAGCCTTTAGTGATTTCCTCGAATGCCTCGCGCAGAAGCGCGGAGACTTTGGGGTCGGAGAATCGATTGTTCGCAAGTGGCCCAAAGAGTTCCATTTCCTTGAGCTTGTTAACAACAGCAACCGCCTTCTTCTCGCACTCGCTTCGGAGTTCTTGTTTGAATTTCTCGATCTTTTCAGGATCGAGTACCCTGTCCCGGCCATCTATGTAGAACCTGTACCCGGTGTCTTCCTTGATTCCAGAACTGGGATTCTTTCCCGAGTGAAGATAGTACAATGACAGTTCGAACAGGTAATTGGAGACAAGAAGGCGAACAAGTCCCCCATCGCCTTGAGCCTCCAAGAACTCTCGAAGATTCCTCTCTGCGACATTCTGATTCGCGGGGGAACCCTTTGACATCAGATAGTTGAGAGTGTTCTTGAATGCCCTCTCGGCCAAGCGGCCAAAAGACGAGTTCGCCGACTCGATAGCCATCTCAAAGGACGCTATGTTCCAGAGACCATTTGCTATGCTGGGCGCCGCGTACCTCTCGTTGATCGGGATTTCTCTCGTAGCAACAGCCGACGACATTCCTTGTTGCTTCGTGTCGCCAACAAATCTCAATCCAGTTGAAATACCGTAAAGGATTGGCCTGGCGAGGAGATCAATCGTCGGGAGTGTCTTGACTGCAACTCCGAAAGACACATTGAGAACAGAGGCGGCGTTACGATCAGTGGCCTTCAGAGTTGCGATGACGTTGTTCCATTTGCGGCTCGGAGGTGCCTTAGCCGCTCTCGAAGTGCCCGTTCTTACCACCTAGACTTGTTCTCTTCTCGGAACTTCTTCATGTACGCATTTGCAGTTTCGTCTGACACAATGAGTTCATCGATCTTGTACAGTGCCCTCATATCCAAAAGATTCTTCAAGTCATTGGGAAGTTCTGCTGCCCACCGACCTAAAGAACTCAGAACCGTTGCAGGCATAAAGACAGTCCAGACCCCGGTGTCGTCATGGATTTTCTGTCTTCTTTGCTTAATGTCGCCGGAGAAACCAGGAGCCACTATCAGAAAATATCTTAGAGGGGCGTTTTCTAGGACCTCTACACGGCCTTTCTTACCCTTGATGTAGTCTTTGTACCTCAGCTCGTGGTCCGATGTCATGTCGTAGGTCTCTCTAGCGGTTTTGCATTCGTACAAGGTCGCGTATCGTGAATCCGTCACGCCAATCAGAACTATCCCTTCGGGCTCGTGCTCGAAGAGGCACTCTGCGCCCATCTTCCGGGTTGTATAGCCAAAACAGTAGTGGAAAATGGCAAAAACTGCATCTTCGAATGCCTGCCATGGCTTCAAATCGAGCTCTTTTACCGCCGATTCCATCTCTAGTGGAATCACCTGTTTCGCGATCTCGGGCAAGTTCTTAGCAAGGGTCGAAGGCCCTACCATTTCGTAGAGTTTCGAGTCTTCACGAATTTTTCCTTCATCAATCTTGTTTCTCGATAGTAAGTTAGAAACGCTGGCCTCGTCGAAGAACTCTATCTCAAGTCTCCCAATCAGAGATTGGACTTCCGGATCAAGCTTAGCGAAGGGTGTGGGACTGATGATTATCTCTCTTTGAGCGAGTGAGTCTTTCGCGAGATTATGGAACCGCTCCAACGTGGTTTTCCCAGGCAAATCACGGGTAATCTCGACCATCGCCCTTGTAGGTACTTTGAAAAGGCCCTGAGGGGCAAGGCTACCCGATATATCAGAACCATGAGGGTAGCGGTAGTATCCAGAGGGAGTGAACCCAATGATCCTCAAGAATACAAGGGTGTTCTTCTCGAACCTCTTGTAGTCCTTCTCTTCCATGGGTAGGACCCTATCTTTGATAATCGACGTAGGCCCAAGTCGATCTCGATTGGGGTGATATCGGAATCTGCGCTGAAATCGGCTGGACATTTTCGACTTCCCACGCATAACTCTCCCAAGCCGGTGAGCCTGCCGCCGACTCGACATCTTCCTTTGGTTCCCCGATTGGGGAATCGAGGGTGAGAATCTTGTGACCGTGTAAGAGAATCTCTATGGGGTCTGTCATGACCTTTTTCAGGTCCGTCGACGTCGCGTAGAAGCAGTTGACTAGGTCCGCAGTTCCGAGAAGGAATCCTCTTGGAAAGTCGATGGCCGCCCGGTTCAAAGATTCGTTTTTCGTTGAGTACGGAGGATTCGGAGAAGCGGCTATTCCTATTGTTCCCCGCTTCTTAACCTCGTATGACCTGAACTCCCAACGTTTTCTTCCGTAAGCAACCAATGAGGCGTATGGCTGTCGAATCAAGAGACAACTGAGCTTAGGCATATTTTTTTCGCTCCTTTTCCCTTCCCGTGAAGTCTTCCTAACCTTTCCCTCGACCTCGTGATTTGCGCGTTTAAGGCAAGTTCATAAGGGTAAGTTCGTTGGGTCGCGACCATTGACTGAGATGAGCTAAGCGCGACATAGAGAAGCGCGGTTTCGCAGTCTCGCCAACTTAGACCGTCGCAGCTTTGAACTTCGGAGTTACCTCACTTGAGCATTGAGCCGATCCACGATATTACACGGGGCACTACGTCGATGAGAACGAGGAGCGCAGTGAGTGAAACCAGCACGTACGTGAGTAAGCGAACGTCTCTGCCAAGCTTGAGAGAGGCCCGTGTGGACTGAATAGCAGCCAAGTCTGAAACATGACGCTGTAAAGAGGAGATCTCTCTTTCGACATCAAGAAGCGTTGACTTAGTTAGGGCGATGTTCTCCTGGGTTACTCGTGAAAGAGAAGACACCGCTCCTTCTTCTCGAACTGAAGCCGTGCCAGGAAAGAGAATTATCTCCGGCCCCGATGCATAATTACCCGTTCGCAAGTTTCCGAGGGCTTCTGAAGTTCTCCTATCGATATTTCCTATTTCTTTCAAAGCCACTGCGACTTTCATACCGAGAACGCTTGCTTGGGACAATGCTTTGATTAACTCAGACGATTTCGTCTCGGTGGAGGGCAGAGTATCCAGCGCGAGAGCTTCCTTGTCCAGTCTTTGGGCAGAAAGCATCCGTTGATTCGCCCAAAGGCACAGACCAACAGAAGCAACTAGATTCGGCTCTGCAAACATGGGAACGAAGGGAGACGCTTGAGGTAGAACTTGCGCTGCAAGACGCATCCCTGGCGTTCCTCGCAGGGGAAGGGACGATATTGTTTCGTTGTCCGTCAGAAACACAACGAAAGGAGACCGGAGTCCACTAAGGACTGCATTTTCGACCTGCCCCAACATGGCATGGAGATAATCAGTCTGAAGAAGGTAACTCAACGGAGCAGTGGGATCGTCCACTCTAAAGGGTATCTCCTTGAGCAGCCTGTCGAGAGACGAGTCTGGACCGGTCTCAATCATGCTCGCGTGCTGATGGAGCTTGAGACTAGACGCGTGAGTCGCGAGCCGCTTGAGGTGGTCTGATCCGACGCGCACCGTTAGCCAGCTCACGAAAGGAGCATGCGGCTCCATGGTCGAAACCAATGCTGAAAGTCCGCCCAGTGTTTCGATGAAAAGGCGTGGAGCCAAAGACGCGGTTCTCAGAATCTCGTTTAGCTTGGTCGTATTGATGTGTAGCATGTTAAGGCTGATCTGAAGCACAACGAGGAAGTATGGTGTAAACGGGGCGTCGATGATTGATAGTTGAAACGTCTGGTAGTACGAGAGAGAATCGTCGATCCTTATGTCGGTATTCCGCGTCGCATCCCTGAATCGAAGAGTCATCTGGTCCGTTGTTGGGTTCCAAGTTAACCTGCTCGGAGTTGCAAAACTTCTCCCGAAAACAACTTCTTCGGACGGTTCACTATTCTCCTCTGGAGCAGCTCCAAACGCCTTGGCCACGCGAGCGACGACTGCTTCCTTTTCAGAGCTGTCAAAAATCTCTACGATGAGGAGGCCGCCCCCTTTCAAGGCCGCCTCGGGAACATGGGTCATTTCAACAATTGAAGCTGTCAACTCCCGATCCTCAATAGAGTTCCATGCTTGATGGGAAGGTGGTTCGATCTTGACTGATAGTTCCTTAAACGCATTACGCAGGCATTACGATGCTTCAAGATTCTGTGAAGGCCGCAAGCGTGAGAATCCAAGCGAGATGGAGAAACATTCGGCCGGGCCATCCTGATGACCAACGATTACTGATCTCTATGCCGGGAAATCCCCAATTTTCCTGAAAAAAATAGACGAGATTACTGCGCTTCATCGACTTGTAAGAAACTTCAAGCCTGCCTCTCGCGCTCGGGTGCTTCTCAACAGAGTTACAGAACCTAAAAAGCCCATCCACTTGCTGAGGCAGCGCAGAAGCAGGACAGTCCCGGACGGATCGGTACCAACTCTGACGCGTCGCGGACTGAGAGCAAGTTGCGAGCTGAGGCAGCTACCTCTTTATTAGTGAATTTGGAACATTCTGAACGGATGAAGAGACTGGTTCGAATTGTGACGTTTCACGTAGAAGGGGAGAGAGACGTTGCGGGAGACAGATGGCGAGAGGAGAAAGTCGCAGCAATGGGGTTGGGGAGAACAGGCAATTTGCGAGGCTTGGATGATAAGAGCATTAGGAACCTTGTGAGACTACATTATCCAACACGGAAAGTGGGCCGGCGTACCGTCAAGCGAAACGAGCACAGCATCAAACGCGCTGCTTCGGACCTTGTATGGTTTCGCGATAAAGTGACAGAGATACCGAAAGCCCTCATTCTTGCCTACAAATGTAGAAATCGTATTGCAATGGTTGGTACGGTCACCCGCGGCTATCAGTATGAAACTAACAGCCGACTGGGAAGCTTCGAGCCTCACAGCATTTGGGACTATCACCACCAAGTTGGAGTGGATTGGTGGCCTCGACCGAAACCATTCGATCGAAGCTGCTTCGCTCGAACAGTTCTCCCACAGTTAGAAAGTTGGGTTGCTAGACCAGGCACGATCTACTTCAAGGACTACGAGGATTCTGTTCTAGAGCGATTAGAGGAGCAGTTGAGGGCCCTCGCATGTGACACCTAGTGCAGAGCGAGACTCCGTCGACTTCTTTGGTAAAGAAGGGCCATCCACAGTTTTCGCAGAACCAGTCCACAAGGAGCTATGCTATTCAGAAAACCAAAGTAGACTCTAGGCCTCGGCTATCAGCCTAGGCTACTGTAACCTTTGTTGGAACCTGTTCCGGGCAGGCCGTTACTGTGACACACTCTGATGGTACTGCGAATACCAGGGCAACATGCACCTTCACCGGGACGATCGGGGATAAGTCAGGCACGGCCATTTTCCTCGCGGTAGCTCAAGGGAAAGGGTCGCCCTTCCGGGGACACTTTACAGTACTTGCTGGCGGGACTGCGGCCTTGCAAACCTCAGGGCCGAAGGGTCGTTCTCGGGCACCGCTACTGGACCTTTGGCCAGCGCTGGAACCTATACCGGGAAGATTAATTTCACATAGACAAGCAGACCGGGCCCCGACCCCTCTCCTCTTTTCCCTTATCTTTCAAATAACGCGCCCGCTGTCGATTTCCGAGGTCGCGACGACTGGTTCCGGCCGCTTCTAGTTGCTATCCAAAGATTGCCTGGTCGCGTTTCCACTTGTCGGAGCCGGGCGGCGCCGTACAAGTAGGGTCGTCTTTGATCCCATCAACACCTGCGCCAGATACCTTGACCCCCCCTTTGTATAGGCAGGGATCGTTCGGCGTACCGTAATTATTCAACTGCGCCAGATTAACGTCCGACGGCCGCTTGACTTGATTCCCGTCACCCAGAAAATCGACGCCTGGCCCGTAAAGAGGAAGAAGCTCTGGTCGACCCGAGTAGAAGTTCGGCGCATACCTGTAACCCGGCGGTGGTGCAGGGTATTGCTCATCATCAATAAGCACCCACGCGCCAAGTCCAAACCAACTCTTGACCCATCGTTTGCCGACGGGCGGCGGATAGGTCGGTGTTTCGTTTGACATGATTCTCTCTACAATGATCCATCACTGTCCAGTTTTAAGTGTGAGCTAAGTCGTCTTGAGAGTTCGGAGCCTCTTTCTGGTCTGTACCGTTGTCGGACTGGACAGGCTGAAAGTTGGCGGCTCGAATGAAAGGCGCCTTTCTTACAATCCTACACTGACGGGGGTTATGCTTTCTCTCTGCACGGACGATCGCGAGTAGAGTCTTGCTCCAGAGGATCGTGTGGATCAGTTTGTCAACTTCGGTTATGACGTCAGTTGTCGTTCTAGATGGCAAGGTAATCTAATTACTTCGGGCCGGTTGGCAGGTCCCCGAGTGAATACACTTCGCCACAACCCGGCGTATCGCAAACCCATCTTCCACCAGTTTCTTTGATTTCGCCCATTCGAAGTTCGCTGAAAGTCTTTCTTTGTCGGCACTTAGCACATGTAAATCCGTAAACTGCTCTTAACGGATCTGCCAAGTTTTTGACTTGTTGTTGAGCTGCCTTCGTCTGCGCTGCGGCTAAGGGATTGTCTGTGACTCCGATTTTTGAGCCGACACTCCTACCTAGTTCGCGGACGACTGGATTTTCGAGTGCTCGGGATAAGCCGCCTGTGATTCCCTTGATGAGTTCTGTTTGCCGTTTTTCCTTCGCGGATTCAAGGCGGTACGCGTGCTCTCTTGCTTCGGTAGCGGCTTGAAGGTCCAGCTTCTTCATCGCGACTTCGGGCCGGTCGGGAACGCTGCCAACGAGGCCCTGAAGCTCTCGATACTGTTTGAGCGAGTCGACCAGTGTCGGCTGTTGCTGTTGTAGCTCCCGCATCTGTTCGAAATGTTGCTGTTGAGTCTGAAGGAGTCGGTCGTGGCTTTGCTGTTGCATATTCAGCAGTTGATTCACATCAACGCCGTTGTTGTTGGTCTTTGCAGCGTCCACTCCAGATCGCATGGCTGTGGCGAGCGCGTTAGCTAGTTGACCAGCATCAGTGGCCTGAGTGGGCTGTGATCCTTTTAGTTCGTTTATTGTGGCTACCAACTCGACCACGTCCTTAACTGTCAAAGTCTGTTGCTGGTTGCTTCCCATGATCTTTGCGTAGAGCATCGATTGTGTCAACGGGTCTGAGCCCGCCAGCATGGCTACGTCTAGGAATGGACTGATCTTCGCGAGGTATGTTTCGATCTCTTGTGGGCTGTGACTAGTTGCCAGGGCTTTAACAATCGCTGCCTTTGTCTGGATCACTATGTTCGGGTCGAGCTGTGTTGGTTTGGTCGAACTAGCTTGCTCGCCTCCGTTCAACCCTCGCTGAAACATATTCAACTCGATGCCTCGCGTGTGCGCCTCGGCAGCTCTGTCGAGTGGAGTGGGCTTCCCTGTTCCGAGACGCTTCTGTTCAAGCCCAGCGAACATGTCTGGAGACATTGTCTCGACCTCATTCCGCAAAACGGCCGCTTCGTGTTTGGCTTTCCAGAACCTCCGCTCAGCTTCGGCACGGCTCAACTTTTCAGCCGTAACTCGTGAGGACTCACTCAACTGTGTGGACCCCCGATTTAGCCTTCCGCTGTTCTTCTGGTTCATTTGAGAGTCCAGCATCGCGTTGAATCCTATCGTAAGCAAGAGACTTTTTCCACACAATCGCTAAAGCCTCGGCGAGGAGGTCAGGATCATTAGACCCGACATAGGTGCGGACCAAATCAGCGATCTCCAAATCGGGTATGATCCTTTCCGTGTAAAAGTCGGCCGCGTTCCCACGATATCTCGCCGACCATGCCGCCGCTCGGACCTGAGAGACTATCTCGTCCCAGTCGTCACGACTTGTAATGTTCACAGCTTTCATCAGCGGCGCTCGTTCGGGTAATCCATCTGGTTCCCCGTTGAACTCTGAAACTCTTGGTCTTGTAGCAAGGATCTCGTAATCTAATCGGGGCGGCCGAGGCGGCTCGGTCATCTGGGAGCTTTGGGGATCTTCACCATTTTCCTCACCGTGATCAGCAGCACCTGTTTCTGCTCCGTTCGGGTTCGTCTGCTCGATCTGTTCTCTGACCTCGGCCGGGACTACGATCCCTTGACAGTATCTGTGGACCGTCGAGACCGATATACCGAAAAATTCGGAAACCTTTTCCATCGAGCCCGTCGTCCGATAAATTCGTCGAATAGCTTCGATCTCGCGCTCAGTTCTTCCACGTCCTTGCTCTTGGTCTTCATCTGAACCAGGCGAAGGCGTCGAAGGCAGAGAAGGCGTCGAAAGTGGCGAAGGCATCGAAACGGGCGGGTTTTCCAATCGTTTTCCCTCGCGATTTTCCTCTCTCGAAGGTGAGTCGTTCGATTCCTTCACTGGCTTCGATGTCTTCGACTCCTTTTTCGTCGTAGCGACTTTTCTCGTCATGGTTGCGCAGTCCCCCTCTGCTCTCTAACCCCATTCGCTGAGAATTTCAACAGCAGAAATTTTGTGAGTCCGTACTTTCCCACACGCTTCTGCCCATCGGGTCCAGTCTTCAGCTCGACAGGCCGGTTGCGCTCATCGAGAATCTTACCTTTGCTTGCAATTTCAATCGCTGCGCGCTGGATGCGCTGATGTTCCGTTTCACTCACCCAACAACTGTAATGTTCTCCGTTTTCGGGCGTTGTCTTTCGTCCTCGGCTCGATGATTTGCGATCTGATACCATTGGCCATAGTTTCAGATTTAACGTTAAGCTTAGTCCATGGTATCGCTGGCTGTCTCAGGCTCTCCTCACTTCTAAGAGTGAGATTAGCCGGTCGAAATAGCCTCGTTCCGACAAACAGTACAGAGACTTAGGCTTTGGAATGGGAGCCAGATTAGGCGAGTCTTCTTCTGAAGTCTCAGTCGTTGTGAGGTCGAATCTCCTTTGCTTCTTGGGCAGATAGACAGCATTTTCCTGTCGATGCGCAAACCGAACATCTCCAGAAACAGTAGGGACATCGAGGAATTTTGTCGATCACGATATCTGTCGGCGATCGTCGGTCAGACATGAGCATCTCAATGTTGGAGTTGTTCCAGCTGCGGCGGGCGCACGATTCGACTGATTGGGCCGAAGATGGCGGGGTCAGAACAGATGACTACGAGTTTGCGACAGAATTTTCTGGCCTCGTTGATGAAGGCGGTTGCAGACTCAATATTCTTTAGCTTGTGCGCTTCATCCAAAAAGATGATCCACGCCTGAAGGGAACCGCTCGGCTGTTTCTCCGAGTGGAAGCCCTGCTGCTTTAGCACGTTCAACTGTGTGAATAACAGATCCAGCTCGGTCCTGGAGATGTGGGGATTAGGGTCGGGTACAAATCTGATTCTGACGCGGTTGTCCGCTTTCGTCCATTTGTAGGAGATCAGTTCGCCGAGAGTTAGCTTCGGCACGTCAACCTGCTCGTTCGAGGGGTCAACGAAGAGTGCTGGTCCGGGCGCAGAGTCTTTTGATCTTCTTGATGAAAGTAGTTTTGCCGATTCCGCTGGGTCCGGCTACGTTTACAACTGCGTCGCCGTAGTAGACGCTCTTCTCGTTTCCGGGCAGGGCCAGGTCCTCACTAGACCTTTCGAGGAGCTTCTTCACAGCCTCGTTGTGGGAAGAGTATCCTTTCTCGCCTTCCACAATAGTGAGCTGTGCGAGGACGTCCTGATGTAGTCGTACCGTGGTCCGTTGGGATCGTAGTCGCGGCCAGTTTGCCGGGTCGTTGTACTGTTGGACAAGGCTCTGCTGGAATTTCTCTGCTCTTTCGCGTATCGGGTTTGGTTTTTTGAGTATGCGGGGTCCGCTCACATTCTTCCGGCTACTAGAAGCCTGTGGCTTCTGGTCCGCTACGATACTTGGCACTTCCAACTTCGTCGACCAGCGACTTGTTCTGTACTTCCTCCGACTGTCCCCATCTAGCGACCCATCTCACGACGGATCCAGGCGACAGTCAGAATCCTGGACCTGACGGCACACTAGGTGCACTCGCAGTCTTGACCAGCACCTTGAAAACACGCGGCACTCGCGCATAGTTCGTCCTCACCATGGTCTGCTCATACGCCGAGGCAATGTCGAACGTTCTTGGAACAACCATGTAGTCGCCCTCAGCCCGAGTGTTTGTGTTGAGCCAGTTATCCATCTTCTGCGGACTCACGTCGAGAATCTTCGCCAGACGATACTTGACGTCTGGAAGCAGTAGCCCTTTGAAGGGAAGCCCGTTCACATTCACGACAAGCTCAGACTCTAACAGAATGCGATCCAGCTCTATAGGAATCTGGGGGTTTACACGCTTTGCAATATCGAGTGATGTCTCGTCAGTGGGATTCTGTCCCTGCTCTCCTGCCCCCGCCTTAACTATCTCTCTCTCTAATACACTTCCCGATGGAACTTGGCGTGATTTGCGCCTTGCTGACTCGGACCTGTTGCAGGAACCGTGTACAGCTCGGAAGTGAGTCACATCTGAACAGCTAGAGTCGTTGCATTCGTGGTGAAGTTGCCACTCGTTCTGCTCTACAACACGAGCATGACAGAGCCAGCAAAGCCCTTCCTGTTGCTGTCTACGTAAGGCCAGGACAGCGTCGTAGACAAGAGGTGTTAGTCTGAACCTTTCTTTCTTAACTCTCTCCAAGGTCGCCATGCTTGCTATTGCGCCATGCTCACTCATTCGATTGCACCAGGAACCTCACCAAGCTCACTCAACTCAACTTCTGTTCTGCTTGAATCAAGGGCGACTGCGAACGGAATGCCTGAAGCCCCTAATTTCAAGGTCCTGCGGGCTCGAAAGTCTACATTGTCGTCCGCTTGTATCTCTGTCATGCTGCCCCTACTTGGACGCTCGGCTCTTGGGAACGAGGCTCCGCCTGGGTCTGGGCTCGCTGCCAATGTGGGTTCCAGAAGGTCCTTGGGCGGAATCCTTCTCGCGTTCTAGATTTAGTTCACGTTTCCTTGTAATCGTCTCAGCCTCTATATCCGCGGATAGCTCACCTTCTAGACGGCGAATGCTTTGCAACACTCTTAGCGGGTCTGCCCCGTCAGGGTAGAGAATCGCAGCATTACCGTCGGGCCAGACGATCCAGGGTGGTTTCCACGAATCTGAGAGGATTTTCGGAAGCCGACACTGTCGATTCGCCGGATTGAATTTGATACGATATTTTACCATGCGCTTACTTCCAGTATGCCTATAGTAAGCGGCCGGATGGGCCCTATCCGCGGTCTATAGAATACAGCTCGAAGGAGAATCCTAGTTGGAGGATACGAGACTAAGCAGGAGATTTTAAGAGTAGCCTACCGGCTATCCTCGTGTGTGTATGGTAACGATAGAGGTTGACGTAAGCGTCGTCAAGGTTGGGAATAGTCTTAGGATTGCAGTTCCGGCGGTCTTCTGTAAGGCGCTAGGAATAGGTGAGGGTGACATTGTCCACTTGAAGAGTACGGACCACGAGATCCTGGTGCAGAAGCTGGCGTCGGTCAAGCCGGCGTCGAAAAAGAGGGGGTAGCAGCTTCGGTGCTGCCCGGACGTGGGACTCACTCCCCCAAGGGAGGGAATCCGGGCGGGCCCACCAGTTTAGCCTAGTGGATTCCCCGGCTTCGGCGGAAGAGTGTATCGAGGAGTTAACTATTCTCCAACTATCTAGGATTCGACAGTCAATATTACTGCCTTGCATACTCTTCCTCTCGGGCCTCCTCTGCTTCGACATGGGCGTCGTAGTCGGTCTTTTCCTCCTCGTCCTTGACATATTCTCTGGGAAGAGGCTTCTCCTCAACTTGAAGCTTGGTCCACTTTTTTCCGCAGTGCTTGCACTCGTAGCTAACCTTGTAGGTAATGAAAGCCTCTGGACGCATGGCAACCATGTTTCTTTCTTCTTCTGATAGTCCGAGAAAAAGTGGGCCATGACCAATCGCGAATCCTCCTTCCATCGTCTGCCCAGTCATCCGATTCGTTTCTATTGGAAAATCATTGACCTTCGTGACCTCGCTAGAATCAACTTGCTCCTTCGACAGAACCTCGGCTTCGAAGGGTCTGTGGCAAAACGGACATTCACGAAGAACCAAAGTTCCAGGAGCTCTGCCTTGTTAATATCTTCTCGCCAGCGCATTATTTAGTCTTTCCAAATATATCCGAACGCGAAAGCATTCTTCTTAAGAAGCTACCACGAGCGGCGTCGCGAGGTCCGTCAAGCGTACATCCTAACATCATA
>Ga0099829_10001272_pt1 | contig 13804 bp, 19 predicted proteins | sample CZO8metaG_3_FD_79336 | JGI IMG/M metagenome (GOLD analysis project Ga0099829, IMG submission 79336) | Vadose zone soil microbial communities from the Eel River Critical Zone Observatory, Northern California, USA - CZOApr15con2H2.8 metaG | ecosystem: Environmental > Terrestrial > Soil > Vadose...
AACAAGCGTCTACGCTGGCTCGGGCCAGACGACAAACACTCCAGCAAACGGAGCAGCTGTCTCCCAGTACGACGTCGCATGCTTCCAAGTCTCGTCACACTAGACCGCCAAACCCTTCTTTTTCCGGCATTCGTTCTAGCTAACACTTCAGTACGGTTGACATGATCCATGTTCCTATTACGGAAAACTAGAATGAAGAATGCGGCAGCTATCTGAGTCTCGCAAGGCGTCACGTGGCCTTGGTATCAGTGGCGCCCATTACCAGCAACACATTTTTGTCAGTTTTGGCCGATACGCCAGCGTGAAATTATACAAGCCATTGGCGGCCGTACTCTCCTTGACTTTTTGAAAGAAGGCGAAGCCGAGAGAAACTTGGGACAAGACGATCTTGGAGACCCGTCGGCAAGAAGCAAGTGACTGGTTCATTGCCCATGTGAAGAAAGACGAGAGTGAGGAGTAGGATGCATCGTCTCCAAAAAAGGAGACTGCTCCGTTAGGTCTGCCTGGGCTTCATCCCGGAGACTATGTACAGGGCATCAATAACGATAGCTGGGTCCCGACGGAGTTTCTGATCGTCCGCGAGCAAGCCCTCAGTCTTGGACACGTATGTCTTGTTGTACTCTGATACTTTTGGGTTTGAGAGACCGCCCGCAACCTGATACTTTCGGTCGCCCTTCATCCTCTCCTTGAAGAATGCGAGATAGAATCGAAGCTCTTCTTTGACATCGTTCAGCGGCTATCGTGGGTCAGAGCCGAGGAGGACGTTATTCTGAATCTCCGCCTTCATGTCGACCAGTCCAGCCTCCTGGAAGATGCCGGGTAGTTTCTCGCCGATCCTGAACTCCTTTCCTTCCAGCCTATGTATTCCTCGTAGCTGTGCTTCCCATACTTGGTCGGATAGGCGGGAGAAGCGCTTGTCGTTCGGGTCATAGTAGATGCCCATCTTTCCCTGCTCCACCGCGACGACGTGTCCACCTGGCTTCGTGATGCGCGCCATCTCTCTGACCGCCTTCAACGGGTCGTTGAGATGCATGAGCAATGTACGACAACAGGTTAGATCGGCATATTCGTCGTCTATGGGAATCTTGTAGGCGTCACCGAGCCTGTAAGATACAACATGAGACAAATGAGCCTTCTTGGTATCTGCGATTCCAGCCTTTATGGACTTCGGGTTAGAGTCTATCCCCAGAATCTTCGAATTTCCCCCTGATAGTCTGGCGAGGTAGCGGGTAAAATCTCCCGGACCACAACCGACATCAACGATCTTCTGGCCGGGCCTAATGTCTAGGAATGATTCGTAGAGCTGGTCCACCCACGGCCTGGAGTTGAGATGTCGATTCCATAGCTTCCGTCTCCGTCGCAGGTATTTGACTCGAAAATCCGACTTGGAAAGACTCTCTCTGCGCTTTCGCCTTTTCCCCTGAATTCGCACTGTCCTGGTTGCCGACAAATGCAAAGGTCTGCAATAGACCAGACACGGCTTAAGCTTTCCATCAAGTTGGAGCAGTTTCCATCAAAGAACGAGAGGTATATGGAAGACGGTTGATACCTAGTCGTGTTGACGGAGAAACACTCCGGGTGCTCATTGGAAGCCGAGTCGAGAGACGCGCGGCGTCAGCGGTGGCTGTTCAATGTAGCTGTGTGCTTTCTCCTGATACCATTTACCATTCTCATCAGCTATATGACAGGCTCGCTTATCGGAGTGGGATTTGGCGCTGCACTGGCAGCGTGGCGTGTCGCGGCAACCCCCGAGATCACGAACCGTATCTCGTCGAGGATCCGTGGTCGACCTCGCCAATTTCTCCGGGACCTAGTCATTAGTCTTGTAGGAGGATTCACCCTCTTAGGAGTCAGTGACTTCGTCTCTCTGAGTACCGTTAGGAATGCTCAAGTCGGATATCCTCTGTCCTACACTAAACCAGATTCCAGCTGTTTCAGCCCGGGATGGCCTCTTGGATGTCCCATTCTTTACCACCCTGCATACATCATACTAGACTATCTCTACTGGGCCGTGGTCGCGTTTGCCCTTGTTTCCATTTTTCGAGTTGACTGGGTTCGACTCGTCCACTCTACAGGAAAAAGATGAGCGATTAGTTCTCAGCCAAGTCGTGCAGCCGCGAGTTATATGATGCAACTATTATATAACAGTGCGAACATATGCTACGCCATGATTGAGAGGCTAACTCATGCACCTCTTGTCGTCAGCGACCAAGAAGACGCACTCAAATTCTATACGGATGTCTTAGGATTCGAGAAGCGGGCAGACTACCAACGGCCTGGGAAGCCCCGCTGGCTCACGATCGGCCTCAAGGGTCAAGATCTCGAGTTCATCCTAGTCCAGGGAGAATTCAAGATCGAATCTCATCTGGGTCCAGAGGCTGGAACAGGCGGAATCCACTTCGCGTTCACGACAGACGACTGTCAAGGAGACTATGAGAAGCTGAAGGCTCGGGGCGTGAATTTCCGTGTCGGAGCCTACACTAAGCCCGTGAAGCAATCATGGGGCACGTCTGTCACCTTCAAGGATCCCGACGGCAACCAGTTCGCGCTCGTCCAGCCCAACATCGTCGGCAAAGTGTACACTGCGGTCAGCCGCCTCAAGAGATAGAAGATTTCGAAGAAGATTAGGAGGATGAATTGATGATAGAGAAAGCAACTCACGTGCCGATTATCGTGAGTGATCAGGATAGAGCTCTGCAGTTCTACACGGAAGTTCTTGGGTTCGAAAAACGCCAGGACTACCAACAGCAAGGCCGCCCTCGCTACCTTACTGTCTCGCCCAAGGGGGAAGAGATCGAATTCATCGTAGTCAAGGCGGAATACGTGGTCGATCCACGCGCATCACCCTTGGCTGACAGCGGAGGCAATCACTGGGTATTCAGAACGAACGATTGTCGCAAAGACTTCGAAACGCTCAGGGCACGCGGAGTCAAGTTCAAGGACCCGGCGCCGATAGAATCGCCATACGGTATTACTGCGTACTTCACAGACTCGGACGGGAACCATCTGTCACTGCTCCAGCCTGCACAGAAGACAACCTGGAAGGGAGAAGCGTAAAGACGAAGAAAGCCACCCCCTTGATTCTCTTGATTCCCACAGCCCTCCTCGCGTCCGTCGAACCCTACCCGTAGAGGAATCATAGAAGAATGGACGTTTTCTCAGCCATCGCAGACCAATCGCGACGACAGATGCTAGACATGCTGGCTATTGGAGATCTGCCTGCTGGAGACCTAGTCAAGGCATTTCCGAAACTGACTCAGCCCGGGGTTTCTCGACACCTAAGGGTCCTGAGAGAGACCGGGCTCGTCGACGTACGCGTGAACGCGCAGCAACGAATCTATGCCTTGCATCCAGGTAGTCTGCGCGAGCTGGATCGGTGGCTCGAGACCTACCGGCACTTCTGGCCTCAACGACTGGATGCGCTTGCCAAACACCTCAACCCCAACCGAGGACCCGGAAAGACACGAAAGGCAACGTGAATACATGACAACCCTAGACCCATCCCAAATCGGCCAAGTATCATACGACGGCAAACACGCGACACTTACGTTCCAACGTCGCCTTCCGCATCCACCTGAAGCCGTTTGGGCCGCCATAACGGACCCGAAGCAGCTTGCCATGTGGTACGTGCAGGAAGTTACAATCGACGGTCGACTGGGCGGTTCAGTACACTTCGTGAGCGGCGGGGGAAAACTACTCGCGACAGGACGAATCCTAGCTTGGGACCCACCCCGCCTATTGGAGTATGAATGGAAGGTCAAGCCTCGGCCTGAAATGCCATCCGGCGAAGACTCAGTTGTGCGTTGGGAACTCGGACGTGAGGGCGACGCGACAGTATTGACTCTCACACACAGGAACCTGACACGGGGAAAGGCGATTGGAGCCGCTCCGTTTGCTCATGTGGTTTTGGAGCGCCTTGCCTCACACCTCGACGGCCAGCCATTCGAAGACTTCGTGCAGCGAGTCGCGGAAATGCGGCCGCAATACGCTCCGCGACGCGCATCGCTTGGATAAAATCCGGTGTGGAGACGATGTCATTGACTGTGAACGACTTTTCGCATCACCATCACCCGGTTGCTTGTGCCGAAGGAACCGAGTGGACGGAATCCTAGGTCTAGGTACATTGACTCGGTTCCGCCCCAGATGAATGAGCTCGAGTATTTTTTCCCTTGGGGAATGGCGATTGGATATCCGTCGACCGTCCCGCCTCCTTTCGCAACGATCATGCGAAGTGCGCCTTCCAGCGCGGCCCTCGCAACTCCCTCGCGTCTATGGTCGCGGTCGACGAAGAAGCATGTAGTCCTCCAGTCCGGCGGAGAGACGTCCATATCGCCATAACCCCTCATCCGACCCGGGAGCTCGACGAGGGGTCCGAACTGACACCATCCAACGAGGTCGGGCCCATCGTAGACGAGGGCTGCGTGGGACCGGTTGGCTCGAACAAGGTTCTCCTTGTATTCCTTGTGCTTTCCAGACCACTGCTTCGCCTCGCTCGGGGCGAGGTGGAAGAAGGTGCACCAGCAGCCACCCCACACCCCATCATGTTTCTCGACCATTCGCTCAAAATCGGGCCATGTGGGTGGTCCTAGCTCCCGGACTGAGAATCGCGCCGCGGATTTTTCCCCGTGCTTCGTGCGGGACCCCGAGTCGCCCTGCGAGTCTGCACTTCGGGTTGTGGTCAATTTCTTCAAAACCCGGACATCCACGCTCTCTCAAATTTGTGAGCATGACTCAGCTAGAGGACCTCTCCTCCAAGACCTACCCCGTGCAATCTTAAAGACCTCTCGGCTTGAAGTGTTCATGAACATGAAAATCGTGCTCGACGACCAGGTTACGGAACGGTCGGTGCGCGCAGACCTGGCGTGGGAACTGTTCTTCAGGTCGAAGACGGAGATGCCGAAGGGACATGGTGAACCTTTGCTCCCTTTCGCCAACTGGTTCTGGGACGAGATGGGCCAGAGGGCAGGACGGCTCATGAAGTATTCGAAGGGGGAGGCAACGGTCACAATTCCTCCCTTGGCTCCTGAAGCCTTGGACTTCGTGGTGCGCCTGGCATCGTTCTGGGCTCTCGAGGTCTATCTGAGGAAGAGAGGGTCTCTGTCGGGGAACATGTGGAGGAGGCCTGTGGTGAACGTTCTCGACGATGACACCCTTGAAGGAGCCGAGCGCCTGTTGACTTCAAGGAAGGAAACGGGCTCGATCGACAGGTTCCTGATGCCGCTCCTCGGGCCTGGCCGCGCCTTCTTCAGGGTCAGACTGGTCGAGAAGGACGAGAGCGCTGCCCGATTCCACAGCCATTCCCACGTGGACGAATATTACCTGATCCTCAGCGGGAAGGGAACGCTGAGATACAATGGTTCGGAGACAGAGGTGAAAGCAGGGGACCTAATCGGCAAACCGGCCGGGCCAGAGGTCGCTACGCAACTCATTGCCGACCGAGGGGAGCGACTCAGAATACTCGACATGGAGGTCTGGCACGACCGGGCTCAAGTCTCCAAAGATATCATAGTCAACCCAGACCTCAAGGAGCTCCTATTGAGCGGGTCGGGGTGGGGCGCCATCGTTCCAGAAGAGTCCCTGATTACGCCCGAGGATTTCTTCTGCCACTACGACCAAGGATACAAGAGGACGAAGGAAGGAGGGTGGGTCCCGTCGAAGAACCGAGGCCACAAGCGGACACGCGAGAAGTGATCATACTTGGCTCCCACGACATCATCTGATGCTGTGGTTATAGCCAGATGGTCTCGGGTAGGCTCTGGAAGTGCAGGTCTCCAGTAACTACTTTAGCTCCATGCAGTCTGGCCGCTCCCAGGACGAGACCGTCGAAAAGACTAGGCGTACGCAGCCTTCTCTTCCGTGCCTCTTCGACAAGCTCTAGGTAGGCCTTCGACGCGGATATGGCAAGTTCCGGAGTTATGGGCAGCACGTGAGACGCTCCTTGCACGGCCGACAGCCTCTCTCTAACTAGCCTTTCAGGAATCTTCTCACGGAGATATTTCCTAGAAAGCTCGGCTAGGACCGTGTCGGGAGTCAAGGCCTCGTCAGCCGACTCGATGAGCCCCTTCACGCGGCGGCCTTTTACACTTCCGAGAAACAGTTCGACCCAAGCGTATGAATCGACTAGAATCCTCACCGGTCTTCTCCTCTATCCTCAGCCGCGAACGGCCGAACCCGGCCCTTGTCAGCCCCGAAAGCACCGGCCAGAATCTTCCTCCGGTGGCTCTTGATTAGCGTCCTGACAGTCTCGTCAATGCTCCTCGCCTTCATCTCCTCCCTCAAACGCTCCAGATTGGTGAGAGTGTCCCGTGAAACCTTCACGGTAGTATCCGAGCCCAAGATGTATACCAGTATACCTTTACACTATTCTACCTATTTAACCTAGCCTTAGAGATTCATTCCGTTCATAAGTCTACAGGAACAATATCATCGACTACGGACCACCTTTCGCATCACCCATTTGCTTGATCCCAATTGACCGAGCGGACTGAACCCGAGATCTGTGAACATTTTGTGGGTTCCACCCCATAGGAATGAGCTTGAGTATGGTTTTCTCTGGTATCGATCGGATATCCGTCGACCGTCCCACCCCCTTTCGCAGCGATCAAGCGAAGTGCGCCTTCCAACGCGGCCCTCGCAACTCCCTCCCGTCTATGATCGCGGTCGACGAAGAAGCACGTAACCCTCCAGTCAGGCGGAGCCACATCCAACTTGCCGTATCCGCTCATTCGGCTCGGTAGCTCTAGAGGGGGTCCGAACTGACACCAGCCAACAATATCCCGCCCCTCGTAGACGAGGGCCGAGTGGGACCGATTTTCTCGGACAAGTTTCTCTTTGAGTGCCTTGTGCTTTCCAGCCCACTCTTTCTCCTCGCTGCGCTTGAGGTGGAATGCGGTGCACCAGCAGCCACCCCAGACTCCAGTGTGCTTCTCGACCACCCGCACAAAGTCCGGCCATGTCGGGGATCCTAGCTTAAGGACTGAGAATCGTGTCGTAGGTTGTCTCTTCTGCTTCGTGTGAGACGATAGATCGCGCTCCGAGGCGACACGCTGGCTCGTCAGTTTTTTCATTACTCCTATTCTCACCCTTTTCATCATTGAAAATATCTTTCGATTGTTCTTCTGTGTCTAGATCTTCATCGTCGGGGATGAGCTCCGCTCGAGACATTGCCCTCGGATCCTTTGGATTACGCTCGGAGCAGTTTGTTGCTGAACAGGAGGCTTCTCAGCTACGACCCCCGCGTGCTGTCCTGGTGTAAAAGTGTCAGAACTGCGTGGTTTATCGATCCAAGAGAAATTGGTGCACGATGGTTACTTGAGTTTGGCGCCGCAGGAGTCGCAGAACTTGGATCCCTGGCGGGCCGCATGACCGCATTTTCTGCATGTAACACCCATAGCCGTACCTAGAGCTGGTCCGAAAGAAGCGTTTGCGACGGATCCACCCGAGAACGGTGTTTGATATCGCGCAATGTTCGACTGGATAACTCCGAATGCCTTCTCAGCATCTGAATTAGGCAGGTTATCTAGAACAAACGGCTTACCGGTTGATTTGAACTGGGTTTTGATGGATGATCTGAGCGCGCCCTTGTCGAGAGTCGGCGTGGCCAGGTCAGTATACGGGAAACCTGGACTGTGTCTCTTCCGAAGAAGGCGATTGGGCTGTCGTAGGATTATCCGCTCGTTGGTAAGGACCACCGAATCCACATTGATCCTAGGATGGTAGATCTTCGTCTTAATGAAAAGTTGGACCTCTTCCCCTGGTCCAAGTCCCTTAATTACGTCGCGAGGTACGTTACCCATTTAGCCACTTCACGCGCTGGATACCGCTGTGAAAATATAAGCTTATCATCTCAAATTTTATCCGACACAGATATCCATGTCTACCCATTTTCACTTCAAAGCAGAGCTAGTCATCTAAGTTTCCCGGATGCGCGGAATCAATGTCGCCGTATTCTCGCCAGAATCAAGCCACTTCTGCTTTCCAAACTCCCAGGCTAGAAAATGCGCGATGAGCTGTCTTCCGTTCGAGACCCTAGGTCGCCCTTCGAGCCTTCATCCGGAGAAGTTATCTCTTTTATGATTCGGATGTCCACGCCTTGTCAAGTTTGCGATTATGACTCATCGGAGAGAATTCTTCCACTGTCTCGGAACGCGAGCCGTGTATACGACTTCCTTGGCTCCGAGAAATTCTGCCAGCCGCTCTATCGTCTCTGCGATCTTCGACGCGACCTCTTTGTCGCCTGGTGTGCCGGGCTCCGCATGCACTGAATTGATCAGGAGCTTCTCGTCCTCCCGGTTTATGCGCATGTCAGTTCTACCTATCAGCCTATCACCCCAGAGGATGGGTAGGACGAATGTTCCGAATTTCCGTTTCTCTACTGGGAGGAACTGTTCGTGGACGTAGTCGAAGCCGAATAGTCTGTTCGTTCTCTCTCTGCGGACGATCAGATTGTCGAATGGAGCCAGCAGAGACATCCGCGGTTGCCAGGCGTCAGAATTCATAGATTCAAGGAGCTCCAAGTCCTGATCGTGGATGTATCGCTCATCTCTAAGCCCGAGCTCTGCGACGGTTACTCGATGTATCAGAGATTCCTTCACTAGGCGTTCTAGCGCGTTCGTTAGTTTCTGATATCGACCGCGGACGAAATAGTAGTGAATCTCGCGAGGGGAAGCAGTGCCGAGAGCCTGATTGCTCTCTGGGCAGCCTCAAGTTCGAACTCTTCCTCCCATAACTCCGTTCTCTTCGTCCAGCTCGGGAGGAATCTTTCGGAGAGGCCCCAGATGTTCTGGCTCCCCTCATGGCCTACGATCATCACCCCTCCGCTCATCTGCATGTGAGAGAGCATATGGGAGACATCGCTTCTAGACGTCCATCCGTCCGGATTTCTCTTCGTCTTTGTGTAGTCTTTGAATTGGGCGAGTTGTAATGGTCCGTTCTTGAGCTGATCTACTATTCTCTTCCGCAGTTCTGCGTTCTCGGCCAGGAATTTTCTGGCTCTAACTCTCTGTCCTCCCCAGGATTTTGTGAGAGATTCTGGATATCTCTTCATCGGTGAATAGTAGAGTGGATAGTCTTCGGGTAGGACGATCATGGCCATGGGTGCCCAGTGTTGGAAGAGCTTCTTCTCGTCCCAGAGCAGTCTGTCTAGGTCCGACAGCCGGAAATTGCCGAGCCTGCTCCAGAGTGAGATGATGTGTGACGGTGCGATTGCGGCTATTGGATCCCACTGAACATATGCCAAGTCCCGCACAACGGAAAGGATGTGCTCAGTTGTTGTCGTTGGCGGCGGCTTGCCTGCCAAATGTTGCTTAGTGACGGCGAGACGCCTCGCGGCTTCCAGAGAAGTCGCTATGACCGCTTTGCCCACATAGTTCGATTGCCGGCACTGACTATCTCGGTATGTATTGATAATGGCTCTAGATCCGTTACGAACTAGGAGTCATCTCGAATCCAGATTATCGACAAGCACGATTCATTTACTATAACAGACTCATACTAGCTACCGCCCCGGACTTCCGCTATTTCCCATAACGCGCGAGGAGATCAGTTGCTACTCTGACTTGTTCTTGCTAGATCGGAAGGAAGACTAGGCTCGAGTATATCTGTAGCTTCAAGCCGAAGTCGACGAGATAGACACCTGGTGCAGGGAAGACGGCTGCGATGGTCACCACGGTACCGTTAGATCCCCGTCCCGTTATACTTGCAGTCTATTCCCGAGACTCTGAAATCCCTCCCATTATCGCCTCCCACTTTGAATATGTACAGGGTGGCCACGTAATATGATTGAATTCCAAGCAAATTGAATTGTGTAATCAACAGCCATTGAGTGTTACCGCTGGAAAACGAATACGTCGCATTGTGATAAGGCCTAACAGAGTTCAGAGCCGCATCCTGAGAAACGATTGCCATATGATCGACAGGCGTCGATGCCGCGTAGTAAGCCAGTGAAGAGATTGTTGCAACTACGACGGACACGAGAATCACTATTACAACATAGAATCTCGTGTGTTTCTTCTTAGTAACGCTCATCAGTTATGCCACCGCCAAGGGCACCGACGCTTCGGTATCCAGCCTCAATGAGGCTAGCTACTGGTCGTAGCGGTCAGTTGAGCCTGGCCCCGCACTTTGTGCAGAAGGTAGCCGAGGAGGGATTCTGGGTGCCGCAGGTGGGGCACAGCTTCATTCCAGGCTGGAATGGTGAAGTTGATCCCATCGGCATCTGGGCCGCCGGTGCCGGGGCTGTTCTGGCGAGGTTGGAGTAGTAGTAGACGGCAAGTAGTATCGGGAATAGTGGTTGGTAGAGTGCTGAGAGGATCCCGTTGACGACCGGGCCTATGACGCCTAGAGGCGCGGTTATCGCACTGAAGATGAGCGAGGCGATTAGGACGATTATTCCTAGGACGAGGAACGTTCCGAAGGTCTTGCCCCACCTGTGGCTGACGAGCTGACGGCTCCTCCCCATACTCTCGGTTACTCCTTTGTTCTCGATCAGAAGGACGGGGAATGCGAGCGAGAACATTATCGCCAATATGACTCCGGGGACGATTAGCGCGATGATGCCTAGGAAGACGATGATCCCGACGATTATGCTGAGCGCCCAGATCGAGAGTAGCTTTGAGACGGCGAACTTGAGGGATGCTTCTAAGCTAGCCTGTCCCTTCGTAATCTGTTCAGAGGCCAGTTTGATCGCGCTGCCCTCGGCAATTGCAGAGAATACGATATTCACAACGAAGATCACGACGAGGAGCAGGAGTAGTGCTCCAAACAACGCGGAGAAATAGGCGGAGAACTGTTGAGGCGTGGGATTGACTGGAAGAGTCGGGAGGACGAACGCTTGCTGCGCCAGCGTAGTCACGACCTGAACGATCACTCCCACTATTGCAAAGAGAACGAAATAACTCGTGAAGTCTCGCCGGTACACCTCGAAGGTTTTCGAAATGACTTCGCCGAGGCCCAGCTCGCGGCTGATACCCTCCTCCGGTTGCATGGTCACTCATCTCATCTAGACATGGCGCACAATCCCATCTGCTATAAAAGCGGGATAATTTAGAAGCTGAGAACCGAGTCTGCTACTAGGCGGAACTGGTGGGCCCGCCTGGATTCAATCGACTGGCGGTTGATCTGATGCGTTTGATGAGGAGAATATCAGTTCTAGTTTTGGCTGAATCCTACCGCCGAAACCTGCATCTTCCGAATATCAATAAACCGAGGTTTACCACGTCTTTGAAGCCACTTGCCCTATGAAAGAGAGATTGTACCAGAAGAAATCGTATCGCGTTAAGTCGGCCGGGATCTGTCCACCAACTCCTAGTAGGTGTCTGGTAATTGATTGGTAACTAGCCTGGGGCCTCAGGCATGGGAACAACCCACAGCCAGCGGGCGGGAAGGCGGGGGAAGCCACGTATATTACTGGAACGGCGAAAATTATGACAACCGCAATCGCTGCGATCAAAAGTGAGAGAAACTGGTTCCGTCTGGTCACCGTGAACTCTCCTCTTTCGCCGAGAAGGCGTTCAACAGCATAAGTCTAGAGGAATGTTGTGATGGTTTCTTGATGCACTTGTGTACATGCAAAGTATATGCTCATTCGAATAAGTAGCAGGTTGAACCGATGAGCTCCTACTCGAAAGCTACCGCAGCCGGCGTTGCGTTACTAGTCACTATCATAGAGGATGCTGGGCTGATCGCTTGGCTAATTCTAGCGCGGACCTCAATGTTCTATCAAGGCATCCCAATCGCCCCGCTAGTCCTCCTAGTCGTCCTCCTCGTAGAGCACTCGATCATGCAGCGAGCCGAGAATCCGAATTTCACCGGCAGAGTATTCGCCCAGATACTCGGCTTCACAGCTCTCGAAGTTGTCAACTGGAGTGTCTGGCTGACACTGCTCTCGAATACGTCGTCGCTGCTCTCAATGAGTTCGCTGATCGCCTCGCTCTACTTCTTCATCGGATTCTACATTGAGCATCAGATCACGGAGAACGTGATTACTCAACAGCCGTATCTTCGCTTCAGGAACCCAAGAGGTGTGATCACCGCAGGAGTCATTGCTGAGACTCTCAGCGAGGATGTCGGAGCACGCCTCTGGTTGCTTTACGGACCCATAGGTCCATTATTCCTCATCTTGGGCTCCCTGATAGAGCACTCGATCCAGTACGTGGTTGGAAGACTTCCGACAAGGCCACTTCTTACTGACCCTCGATCCGCGTAGACCGAAACCTGACTGAGCCGGGACCACGGCTCACCGAGGGCGCTTGGCTTCGTCCATTCGTCGACTGGTTGAGCTGACTTCTATCAGCTCCTTCACTAAGGTTCGAATGTCTAGAAGAATTTCCATTTGGATGATGTAGAAGTCCATCATTGACCGGCTTTTTGTTGCTTGTCTGATGATTTCTTCATTAGTTCTCAGGTACAGCCAGCCCCAGAGCATGAATGTACACCACTTAGCTTCTTCCACGCTAAGCTGTTTGTCGCGGCTGACGGTTTGTGATGCCCAGAGAACTTTCCCTCAGTGAGCGGATTGAACCAGCCCGGTCCAGAGACCGCCTACGTACGTGACCTGTTCTACTCGGTCGCAGTCTGGGCATTTGAACTGGACGTTCTTAGCGGAAAGCGGTGCTTCCGGCTCTTCCTTCATTCCTGGGTCTTCACCTCGACCTGTTCATTGGCCGACTGCTTCAGACTAAACTCAGAGCACGAACATGAGTTACAATTCGTCTCGCCGGACCCTGTCCTATCAGTATGACTTATCCTGTAGTGCCCACATTCGCAATCGTCAAGAGGGTACGGGAATCGCATCTAGTGATTTATCCTCACAAGACCGGAAATAGGTTATGTATACGGATGAACACAAATGCCGGCAAGACTCTGGATCGCTGATTCTTCCAAAACGCCCGGCTAAATGCCATTGAAATCTTGCGCGTACACCCGGTCGAATAGGTAAGCGGCGCTGGAGTTTTTCGAACAAGGTTCAATACAATGTAATTGGGCAGATGCCCGCATTGTATGCAGGACAATACGAGTACGTTACCTTGAACTGTTTCTCGAATGAAAGATTATCCCGGCTAGAACGACAATTAGACTCTCTTGGCTAGATGGACTCTAGATTCAGCTGTGCATCAATGTATATCCAAGGATAGAAATCGAATGGGCTAATCATCAATCCTTATTATCAACAGAATTGGTTATCGATGACTGACCGCCCCGTGACCGACATAACAAGTGGTGGCAGCGGAGAGGCTGAACGAATAGAGCAGAGCTGGCTCACAGACCGCTGGAACGGTATCAGTCGACCCTACTCCGCAAAAGACGTCTGCAAGCTCCGGGGGACAATCAACCCTGAATACACGATCGCAAAGCTGGGCTCCCAAAAATTTGGACGCCTCCTAAAAGACGAACAGTATATCCCGACGCTAGGCGCACTCACCGGCGCCCAAGCGCTTCAGATTATTCAAGCCGGCCTTAAAGCCATCTACATGAGCGGTTGGCAAGTAGCCGCGGACGCCAACCTCTCTGGCCAGACTTATCCCGACCAGAGCCTCTACCCTTCCAACAGCGTCCCGCATCTAGTAAAAAGAATCAATCAAGCTTTCCAGAGAGCCGACCAGATACAACACATGAGTGGTAGAGGAGCGATCGACTGGTTCGCACCCGTAATCGCCGACGCGGAGGCCGGGTTTGGAGGCCCACTCAACGCATTCGAATTGATGAAATCAATGATCGAAGCAGGAGCGTCAGGAGTACACTTCGAAGATCAGTTAGCCTCAGAGAAAAAGTGCGGTCATCTGGGCGGGAAGGTTTTGGTCCCGAC
>Ga0099829_10001283_pt1 | contig 13745 bp, 14 predicted proteins | sample CZO8metaG_3_FD_79336 | JGI IMG/M metagenome (GOLD analysis project Ga0099829, IMG submission 79336) | Vadose zone soil microbial communities from the Eel River Critical Zone Observatory, Northern California, USA - CZOApr15con2H2.8 metaG | ecosystem: Environmental > Terrestrial > Soil > Vadose...
AGCACTGACAGGCACGCGGCCCCCCCGGCCGCGTAGGCCTGCGCGGACACCGCAGGATCGAGCGACGGAGCAAGGTCGCCCTTCGAGGGAGAGCGCCGCTTGATCTCGGCGATCACCGCGAGGTGCGTACCGTCGCCCCGCAACGCGCCGGCAAAGTCGCGCGGGACGGGAGCGGCGAGCGCTTGCGCGTGCAGAAGGTCTCGTACCTCCGGCCGGTGCAGCTTCGTGACCTCGTCACGCTTGGTCGCGAGAATCTCGTCGAGGACCGCCATCGCCGATCGAGTGTACGGGTCGACTGTACGGTGGGCCTCTCCCTCCAGTGGCACTTCACATTTCCCTGACGTTGCCCTCACACTCGGCGACGCAGGCACGCGCGACGATGAGTGCCATGGAACGTGGAACCATCGTCGTCGTCGACGACGAGCCCAACATCGCCGACCTCGTCGACCTCTACCTCGCCCGCGAGGGGTACCGCGTCATCAAGGTCGCGACGGGCGCCACCGGGCTGGAGGCCGTGAACACCCATCGGCCTCGTCTCGTCGTGCTCGATGTGGGTCTTCCCGACATCGACGGCCTCGAGGTCTGCAAGCGTCTGCGCGCGACGTCATCGGTGCCGGTGATCTTCCTCACCGCCCGCGACGGCGAGGTCGACCGGGTGCTCGGCCTGGAGCTCGGCGGCGACGACTACGTGACCAAGCCGTTCTCCCCCGCGGAGCTCGTGGCCCGGGTCAAGGCGGTGCTCCGACGGGGCGACGGCAGCGCCGCCCCTGATGTGGTGCAAGCCGGCGACGTCACTATCGACGGCGGACGGCGTGAGGTACGCATCGGCGACGCGGTGGTGGAGTTCACCACCAAGGAATTCGACCTGTTGCGCTTCCTCGCCGAACGTCCCGGGCTGGCGATGTCGCGCCAGCAGATCCTCGACGGAGTGTGGGGCTACGACTGGTTCGGCGATGCCCGCACCGTCGACGTGCACATCGCGCAAGTGCGCAAGAAGGTGGGTCACGCGGTGACCATCACGACGGTACGCAGTATCGGGTATCGCCTGGAGTCACCGAAGCCGACACCCACATGACCAAGCCGACGCGGCGGTTGCGCACCCGGCTCCTGGTCGCGATCATGGCAATCGCGCTCGGCGTCGTCGTGCTCACCGCACTGGTGACCGCGGGCTTGGCCCATCGCACCGCCACTTCGGCCGCGCGTGACGACGTCGCGCGGCACGCGCCGGTGGTGGCCGACGAGTTCAACGCCCTGCTCTCCCAGTTCCCAGCCGTCCGACTCTCCAACCAAACCGCCGCCGGCCGTCGCCAAGTGCAACGGATCCGTGATCTCGTGGCGACGACCCTGCGGGCCTCCAATGGCGCGATCGTCGCGTTCGATGCCGGAGGTCAGGCGCAGGAAGTCGTGAGCGTCCTGCTCGGAGTGCAGAGCTCGCTGGTCACGTTGCCCCAGGGCGTGACGATCGCCGACCTCGACGTCAATGGTCTGCTCGCGGGCACGACGCAGCGGGGCACCACGAGTGACACCGTGTTCATGGCCATCCCGCTCGACCCGGTCCGCGGGTTGACTCCAGTTGTCGTGCTCGCCGAGCACGTGAGCAACAAGCCGTTCGGCAACAACGGTGGCGTGGTGCTCGGAGCAGCCGTGATTGCCCTCGTCATCGCGGCGTTCGTGGGCTTCTACTTGGCGCGGCGGATGACCCGCCCGCTCGCGGCAATGGAGACCACCGCGCGCCAGATCGCCGGCGGCGACTTGTCAGCGCGCGTCGATGACCGGCGAGTATCCGACGACGAGCTCGGCAGCCTCGCCCATGCGATCAACGCGATGGCCGGCGAGCTCGAGGCCGCGCAGGGCCACGAACGCGCGTTCTTGCTCAGCGTGTCCCACGACCTTCGTACGCCACTGACATCGATCCGCGGCTACGCCGACGCAATCGTCGACGGGACCGTCGAAGGTACGGAGGCACGGCTCCGCGCCGCCGAGGTGATCGGCACCGAGGCCCGCCGACTCGAACGACTGGTGGCTGACCTCCTGGATCTGGCGAGGCTCGATGCTCACCAGTTCTCGTTGCATCTGGCGTCGTTCGACGCACGCGACGTGGTGTCGGACACCGTCGACGCCTTCCGGCCGGCCGCGGCCGACATCGGTGTGGAGCTGGCATTCGCCGCCGACGCGCCTGCGCCCGCCCGCGCCGATTCGCAGCGACTCGCGCAGATCATCGCCAACCTGGTCGAGAACGCGCTGAAGTACGCGTCGGCAAAGGTGGCGGTACACGTCGAGCCGCGGGACGATCGGATCGAGATACACGTCGACGACGATGGCCCCGGGATCGCACCGGTCGACCTCCCTCACGTGTTCGAGCGGCTCTACACCTCCCGAACCGTCCCGGGACGGGTGGTCGGAACCGGCATCGGGCTCGCCATCGTCCACGAGCTCGCGTCGGCGATGGGAGGAACGACCCGGGTGGAGCCGATCGACAGCACCGGCACCCGTTTCGTCGTCACCATCCCCGCGAACCTGGGCTGACACCCGCTCGCCACCCGCGGACCGGCGTGCTTCCAAGGCGTCGTGAGGTCAGATCTCCTCGACCCGCACGGTGGTGACGCCGTCGGGGCCCCGTAACTCGGCCATCGCCGGCGGCTCCACCTCGCGGCGGACGTACCCGAGCGCGCCGACCGGCAGCTCCGATGGGGCGGTACTGGTCACCGCGCCGACGATCTTGCCGTCGACCGCGATCGGTGCTCCCCGCGCCGCGAGCGGACCGTCGATGGGCACCAGCTTGCGGAGGAACCGGTTGACGTGGCCGCGGCTGTCGATCCGGCACACCAGCTCCTGGCCGAGAAAGCACCCCTTGGTGAACGAGACCGCGTCGAGCTCGAGGAACGCCTCCTGCGGAATGGTGGAATCGTCCAAGTCGTCGGGTTGGCGCGGTATCCCCGCCTCGATGCGGAACGCCTCGTACGCCACGGGGCCTACGGTGAGCCAGCCGTCGTCGACGAGCTGATCGCGGGCCGCCTCAACCGCCGCGAGCGGACCGACGACGTCGAGCCCTCGCGCCGTACGCACCACGCGCGCGCCACCCCAGGCGACGTGACCATGGAGCGCGGCGGGCACGGGCACGGCCGTGAAGCGATCGAGCACCTGGGGTCCGATCAGCGAGGCCGTGCGCCACTCGTCGCTGCGGTCGGTCACGTCGGCCTTCACGCGGATACGGAACCGATCGAGCGACGCCGCCAGGCGCGAACCGTACCCAGGGTCAGTGTCGAGCCAGGCGTCGTCACCGACCCGCAACAGCCGGAAGTCGACGTCGAGCTTGCCCTGGGGGGTGAGCAGCAACCCGTGCGTGCCGTTACCGTCGGCGAGCGGATCGAGGTCGGCGGACACCAGCGCTTGGAGGAACGACAGGGCATCGGGCCCTGCGACCAGGACCGCACCGCGGTCGGGACGGTCAACAATCGCCGCATCCTCCCGCAGCAGTTCCAGCTGGGCTGCCAATTCGACGCTCATGGCGGAGCCCATCGGCGAACAGAAACCGTGGTCACGGGCCGACCGGCCCGAGGGGCACGAGCCGACGCGCCGCGGCCGCGGCAGTGAGCAATGCCCGCGCCTTGTTCTGGCATTCGAGGTCTTCGTCCTCCGGAACCGAATCGGCGACGATGCCCGCGCCGGCCTGCACGCTGGCTCGTCCGTTGCGCCAGATCATCGTGCGGATCGCGATGGCGGTGTCGAGGTTGCCCGAGAAGTCGATGTAGCCGACGACGCCCGCGTACGGCCCGCGCTTGGTGGGTTCGATCGAATCGATGATCTCCATCGCCCGAACCTTCGGCGCACCACTGACCGTTCCCGCCGGGAACGTGGCGCGCAGCACGTCGACCGCATTGCGGCCGTCTTCCAAGACGCCGGCGACCTGGCTGGTGAGGTGCATCACATGGGAGTAACGCTCGAGGACCATGAGCTCTTCCACCTGCTCGGTGCCGAATTGCACGACGCGTCCGACATCGTTGCGGGCCAGGTCGACCAGCATGACGTGTTCGGCCCGTTCCTTGGGGTGCTCCGAGAGCTCCGCGGCCATACGTCGGTCATCGGCGTCGGTCCGGCCCCGCCGACGGGTGCCCGCGATCGGACGGCTGATCACTCGCCGGCCGGTGAGCTGAACCATGGGTTCGGGTGACGACCCCACCAACGTCGCTTCGGGATGGCGCACGTAGTACATGTAGGGCGACGGGTTGACCTGCCGCAACACCCGATACACGTCGAACGGGTCGTGGCGCTCCGGGAGATCGAACCGCTGCGCGAGCACCACTTGGAAGATGTCACCCGCAAGGATGTGCTCGCGCGCGGCTTCGACGGCGGCGCGGTACTGCTCCGACGGCATGGTCGACGTGAACTCAGGTAGCTCGACCAGTTCGCCCGCCGGCGGCGGCGACGGCATGTACGGAAGCGGTCGCGCCAACTCGTCGATCCGTGTCTCCAGGCGCGCGCAGGCGTCGTCGTAGGCCGCGGCCGCCGACGCGTCGTCGCCCCCCGGCGGCAGGAACACGTTCTCGATCAGGTACAGCCGCTGGCGGAAGTGATCGAACGCGGTGACGTGTCCGGTGACGGAGAGCACGGCATCCGGCAGGCCCAGATCATCGGTGGGGACATTCGGGAGCCGCTCCACCTCGCGGACGACGTCATAGCCCAGATAGCCGACGACCCCGCCGTGAAACGGCGGCAACTCGGCGATCGCCGGCGCGCGGTACGCCGCCAACAGCGCTTCGAGCGCGGCGAGGGCGCCGGCATCGTCGGGCACTCCGGGCGGCGGCGCGCGGTCGAACTCGACCCGTTGGCCGCGCACGACCATCGTGAGCGCGGGATCTCGTCCAATGAACGAGAACCGGCCCCAACGCTGCGCGTGCTCGACCGATTCGAGCAGGAAGCCGGGTGGGTCGTCCTCCGCGGCGCCGACGAGCTTCACGAACGCCGACACCGGAGTTTCGAGATCGGCGAGGATCTCACTCCAGACCGGGACGACGGTGTGGTCGCGAGCCAGTGCGACGAATTCATCGCGCGACGGTCGCGCCGGCGCACCGTTCACTCGGGCACGCGCGCCGCGACTGCGCCGCCGATACCGGTCATACCGGACCGGGTATGGCGCCGCCGCCGAAGGAACGGAAGAAGCAGCTGTGTTCGCCGGTGTGGCACGCCCCCCGTCCCTCCTGCTCGACGACGAAGAGCAGCACATCGACGTCGCAGTCGTAGCGAGCGTCGCGGATCCACTGGCGGTCTCCCGAGGTCTCGCCCTTGCACCACAACTCGCGGCGGCTCCGGCTCCAGTACCACATGCGGCCGGTGTCGAGGCTGCGCCGGAGCGCCTCCTCGTTCATCCAGGCGAACATCAGCACGTCGCCGGATCCCTGCTCCTGGACGATCGCGGGTACCAGGCCGTTGGCGTCGTACCCGATCGCCGCGAGCTCGGCCTCGGTGGCATGAATTTGCAGGGTCTCGGGCTTCATCGCCGATCGAGCGTACTCCGCACCTCTCGGCGTCTCTGCCAGAATCCCCCGGTGCACGACCGACCCGATCCGCCGCTTGCACCCGAGCGGCCCACCACGCTGCGCCACGGCGGCGACGAGCGCGTGGATCCGTGGTTCTGGCTGAGCGATCGTGACGACCCGGCGGTGCTCGACTACCTACGGGCCGAGAACGCGTATACGCACGTGGCGCTGGCACACACTGAGGAGCTGCAACACCAACTGTTCTCGGAGATCGTGGCTCGGATCCAAGAGACCGACGTCTCGGTGCCCGTACGTCGCGAACGGTACGAGTATTTCAGTCGCACGATCGAAGGCTTGCAGTACGACATCCACTGCCGACGCGCGGCCGCGACTCCCGGGCTCCCCGACACCGCGTCCCCACCGGGGGCGGCGGCAGGCGAGACGGTGGTGCTCGACGAGAACGTGCTCGCCGAGGGTCACGACTACTTCGCGGTCGGCGACCTCACCATCGCGCCCGATCAATCGGTGATGGGGTTCTCCACCGACACGACCGGCGGCGAACGCTACGTGCTGCGGTTCCGTGCGCTCGACACCGCGGCGGCGCTGGTCGACCTCGTCACCAACACCTACTACGGCGTGGCCTGGGCCAACGACAACCGAACGGTCTTCTACACCAGACCTGACGACGCCATGCGTCCGTGGCAAGTGTGGCGACACGTCCTCGGCACTCCCACCGATACCGACGTGCTCGTCTTCGAAGAGCGCGACGACCGCTTCTTCGTGACCATCGAGCGCGCTCGCACCGGCCGTTTCCTGATGATCACGTCCGCATCGAAGGTGACCACCGAGGTGCGGTTGGTCGACGCCGACAATCCGGTGGCGGCGCCGCTCCTCGTGCAGCCGCGCGAACAGGGCCACGAGTACCACGTCGAGCATCATGATGGTCGAGGCGGTGATCGGCTCTGGGTGCTGAGCAACGCGGACGGCGCGGCAAATTTCCGGCTGCTGGTCACGCCGACCGCTACGCCCGGGCGCGAACACTGGGTCCCGGTGCTCCCCCATCGGCCCGACGTGCGTCTCGACGACGTCGACGCGTTCACCGGACACCTCGTCGTGTCGGAGCGGGCCGACGCGTTGGAGCGGCTCCGAGTGCTCGTCCTCGGCGACGGTGGCGACGTTGTCGACCAGCACGTGCTCGAGATGCCCGACGACGTCTACTCGGCGTGGATCGGGAGCAACCCCGAGTTCGAGAGCACCCGGCTGCGGTTCCAGTACTCGTCGCTCGTCACTCCGTCGTCGGCCTTCGACTACGACCTCGACACCCGCCTCGCCACGCTCCTCAAGCGCCAGGCCGTCGAGGGATACGAACCCGAGCGTTACGACAGCCACCGGCTCTGGGCCACGGCCGCTGACGGCACCCTCGTTCCGATCTCGCTCGTCTACCGGCGCGATCGGCGCACTACCGGACCGATGCCGTTCCTGCTCTATGGGTACGGCTCGTACGAGGCATCGATGGACCCGGCTTTCTCGACGGCGCGGGTGAGCTTGCTCGACCGCGGGGTCGCGTTCGCGATCGCCCACGTGCGCGGCGGCGGTGAGCTCGGACGGCACTGGTACGACGACGGAAAACTGCTGCACAAGACCAACACCTTCACCGACTTCGTGGCCTGCGCCGAACACCTCGTGGCCGAGGGCTGGACGGCACCCGATCGGCTCGCGGCGCGGGGCGGAAGCGCCGGCGGGTTGCTGATGGGCGCGGTGGCAAACCTTCGACCGGATCTCTTCCGCGCCATCGTGGCGGAGGTGCCCTTCGTGGATTGTCTGACGACGATGCTCGACGATTCGCTCCCGCTCACCATCACCGAGTGGGAGGAGTGGGGCGACCCGGTACACGATCCCGACGTCTACCGGCTGATGAAGTCGTACTCGCCGTACGACAACGTCGAGGCAAAGGACTACCCCGCGATGCTGGTCACGGGGGGCCTCAACGATCCGCGGGTGCAGTACTGGGAGCCCGCGAAGTGGGTGGCGAAACTGCGCGCCACCAAGACCGACAACCGTCTGCTCGTGCTCAAGATGGAGATGGGGGCCGGTCATTCCGGTCCCTCGGGACGCTACGACGCGTGGCGGGACGAGGCGTTCGTGCTCGCGTTCGTACTCGACCAGCTCGCGCGGTCGTGAGCGGCGCCGACTGACACGCACCCAGTCTGACGACGACGCATGGCCGGGCCCGAAGGCCCGGCCATGATCGATCGTGATCCCTCGGGATCAGCTAGCTAGATGGCGCGAACGTTCTGCGCCTCGTCACCCTTGCGCCCAGGGCCAATGTCGAACTCGACACGCTGACCCTCTTCGAGCGTCTTGTAGCCGGTTCCCTGGATCGCGGAGAAGTGGACGAACACGTCGTCACCCTGCTCCCGGGAGATGAAGCCGAAACCCTTCTCCGCATTGAAAAACTTGACGGTACCTGTAGCCAACGGAAGTTCCTTCGTTTGCGTCGGGACCGTCCGATTGACGTTCCTCGACCGCGACAACCGTAGTTGACGCCGCCCAACCTGCAAACACGCTCCCCCGATCGGGCCCGTCAGAGGGTCGTGACCGGCACCAGCCCGTGGCGCTCGAGGAACGTGACCCGGCGTTCCACGACGACCCGCCAGGCCGCCAGGTCCCGGTCGTAGTGCATCCGGTCGCCGTCTTCGTAGGCATGTTCGAGCTCGTCGAAGGCGGTGTCTTCCGCGTCGAGGAGCTCGCGGTAGCGCCGGAAGAATCCCTCGTCGATCTGCTCGCTGCCGTTCGAGACGTTCGCCATGCGCTGCCTCCTGTCCGGGCCGGTCTGAGGACTCGACCGTATCGCGCCTGCGATCAGGCGGCCACGACCGCCACCGCGTCCGCAATCGTGAAGCAACCCTCGTAGAGCGCGCGCCCCACGATCGCACCCGCGAGTTGGCGTCCACCGATTCGCAGTTGCGCGAGCGCACGGAGATCACCGAGTGAACCCACACCCCCGCTGGCGATGACCGGAATCGTCGTGGCCGCCAGCACCGATGACAGCTGATCGACGGCGGGACCGGCGAGGGTCCCGTCGCGCGCGATCTCAGTGACGATCAGCGCCGCGATCCCGGCGCGGTCGAATCGCCGCGCGATGTCGACGAGATCGATGCCGCTGCCTTCCACCCATCCTCGAACCGCGATCTCTGCGCCACGCGCGTCGAGACCGACGGCGATGCGCTCGGGGTACTGCCGACTGAGCTCGTCGACGAGCGCGGGCTGCTCGATCGCCGCGGTGCCCAACACCACCCGCGCCACGCCGCGGTCGAGCAACTCGGCGGCCGCATCGATGGTACGGACTCCGCCGCCCACCTCGATGGCGCACGTCACCGCGTTCGCGATCTCCGCGATGATCGAGAAGTGGGCGCGCTCGCCGGTGCGGGCGGCATCGAGATCGACGACATGGATCCAGCGCACGCCGGCGGCCTCGAACTCGCGCGCCACCCGCAGCGGGTCGTCGTCGTAGATCGTCTCGGCTGCGAAATCGCCCTGGTGGAGACGTACGCAGTGGCCACCCCGCAGATCGATGGCGGGGAGGAGCTCGAAGTTCGCCGGGCTCAGAGCGTCCCCTTGGTCGACGGTACGCCGCGGCCTTCGATCTTGACCGCGTCGCGCAAGGCGCGTGCCACTCCCTTGAACGACGCCTCGATCACATGGTGGCCGTTACGCCCGGATCGCGAACGCAGGTGCAGGGTGATGCCGGCGGCGAACGCGAAGCCGCGCCAGAATTCCTCGGCCAGCTGGGGATCGAACGTGCCGATCCACTCCGCCACCGGTTCAACCTCGTAGACGAGGAACGGTCGTCCCGATAGGTCGAGGGCGACCTCTACCAGTGCTTCGTCGAGCGGCACCGCGTTCGACGCGAAGCGCCGCACCCCTGCCTTGTCGCCGAGGGCCTCCTTGAGCGCGGTACCGAGGACGATGCCGACGTCCTCCACCGTGTGGTGCAGATCGATCTCCAGATCGCCAGTGGCCCCAATCGTCAGATCGAAGCCGCCGTGCTTGCCCAATTGCTCGAGCATGTGATCGAAGAACGGGATGCCGGTGGACGCCGAGGCCGCGCCGGTACCGTCGATCTCGAGGGCGACGTCGACGGTGGTCTCCTTCGTGGCGCGGTGCTGTTTCGAAGACCTAGACATCAGGCGGCGACCTCCCGGAGTGATTCATTGAGGGCGGCGAGGAACGCGTCGTTCTCTTCGGGTGTACCGACGGTGACCCGCAAACAGTCATCGAGCCGAGGCCAGCGCGAGAAGTCGCGGACCAGCACTCCGCGTGCCACCAGCTCCTCCCACAACGCGTGCCCGTCTCCCGCGACCCGCAACAGCACGAAGTTGGCACCCGACGGGAAGCAGATGACGCGCTCGACCGTCGCGAGCGCCCGGGTGATCCGGTCCCGCTCGGCCACGAGGCGATCGACCCGGCTCTTCATCTCCGGGCCGAGCTCGAGCGCGACCCGGCCCGCGATCTGCGTGGCCACCGCGAGGTGGTAGGGAAGCACCACCTTTTCGAGCTCCTCGACAACCCATGCTGGTGCAACCGCGAACCCGAGGCGCAACGAGGCCATCGACCAGACCTTGGAGTACGTGCGCACCACCGCGAGCGGACGATCTTCGCGCACCAGGTCCAACGCGCTCCACGCCGCGAACTCGCCGTAGGCCTCGTCGACCACCACCAGTGCCGCGGTGGCTTCGAGCAGCGCTTCGACGGTGGCCGCCGGCTCGACGGTACCGGTCGGATTGTTGGGGCTACAGACGAACACGATGCTGGGAGCGGTGTCGTCGATCAACGCGCACGCCGCGGCGGGATCGATCGAGAAGTCGGCCCGGCGCTCACCCACCACCAACTCGGTGCCGGTGATGCGGGCAATGTGCGCGTGGAGCGCGTAGGTGGGCTCGAAGATCGCGGCGCGACGTCCGGGACCGCCGTACGTGAGCAACAGCGTCTGCAACACCTCGTTGGACCCATTGGCGCAGAACAGATGATCCGTGGGTTGACCGAGATGATCACCCAGGGCGGTGCGTAGCTCGCGCGCTTCGCGGTCGGGGTAACGGTGCAGCGGCGCGGCGCGCAGCTCGGCCAACCACCGGTCGACGAACTCGGCCGGTGGCGCGTAGGGGCTTTCGTTGGTGTTGAGGCGCACCGCGACATCGAGCTGCGGGGAGTGATAACCCTCGAGCGCGCGGAGGTCGTCGCGCGGCTCGATCGGACGATCGGCGGCCACGATTTCGCTCACGGCCGGGCGTCCTGGTGCACGCTGAGCGCGCGACGCGTCACCGACTGTGCATGGGCATCGAGTCCCTCGGCGGTGGCGATCACCGCCAGCGCGGGCGCGACTCGCGCCAGGCCCGCTTCGGTGGCATCCACCACGTGCAGGTGCTTGCGGAACGTGTCGACCCGCAGCGCACTCGCGAAACGCGCGGTGCGCGCGGTCGGGAGGACATGGTTCGCGCCGGCCACATAGTCACCCAACGCAGCCGGCGCCCACGGGCCGCAGAAGACCGCGCCGGCGTGACGCACCAGCGGGAGCAGCGCGTCGGGGTCGGCGGTGAGCAGCTCGAGATGCTCGGGCGCGATCTCGTTGACCACGTCGATCGCGGCCACCGCGTCGTCGACGAGCACTGCCCGACCACCGTCGCGGAGCGCGCGCTCGATCTCAGCGCGCCTGGGCACGGTCGCGAGCTGCTCGTCGAGGGCCGCGATCGTGTCGGCAATCACGTCGTCGTTCCACGCCACCAACACCGCGACGCCGCCGGGACCGTGCTCGGCCTGCGCGAGCAGATCGGCGGCGGCGAACGCCGCGGGGATGCTGCCGTCGGCCACGATCACGATCTCGGACGGGCCGGCGAAGGAATCGAGCCCGACCGTGCCCGCCACCTCACGCTTGGCCAGTGCGACGTAGACATTGCCGGGGCCGACGACGACGTCGACCGGCCGGACGGTCTCGGTTCCGTACGCGAGCGCGGCGATCGCCTGCGCGCCGCCGATTCGGTACACCTCGTCGACGTCGACCAGCGCCGCGGCCACGAGTGTGGCCGCGGCGATCCGACCTTCGTCGTCGGGGGGCACGCAGAGCGCGAGCTCGGACACCCCGGCCAGGTGGGCGGGGATGGCGGTCATCAGCACCGTTGATGGATAGGCGGCACGCCCGCCGGGTACATAGAGCCCGGCGCGGGCAACCGGCAACGTGAGCTCCCGCACCGTGATGCCATCTCGCTCGAACGAAGCCGGGGCCGGCGTGAGCTGTTGCTCGTGGTAGGCGCGGATGCGATCGGCAGCCAGCTTCAGGGCGGCCACGAGCTCGGGATCGGCAGCTTCGAGGGCGGCACGCACCTCGCTCGTGGGCACGCGCAGCTCGTGGATCCGGCAACCGTCGAAACGCTCGGTGAACTCGCGCACCGCACTGTCGCCTCGGGCGCGTACTGCGCCGATGATGCCGCGAACGGTGTCGATCGGGACGTCGTCGTTCTCGGGACGGGCGAGCGCGCCCCCCAGATCCGTACAGCCGCGGAGATCGAGTCGAGAGAGCACCGTCTGGTCATGGTAACCGTGGCCACGCGCCGGACTGCCCGAATTGCCCCGTACCGCGTGGGCCAGCAAGGCTGATCGCATGAGCAGCACATCAGACTTCGCCGAGCTCTCGAGTCTCCGCGCACAACTGGAGGAGCTGAACGTTCGGATCGTGGCGGTGGGAGATCGCTATCGAGACACCGACGACTCCGCCGTGTCGGGCGAGCTCGACCAGGCCGAGCGATCGTTGCATTCCGCTCGCCGCGCATTGGATCGCGCCATCACCGTGCTCTCCGAGATGGGGTAGCAATGACCGCCCCCGCTCCCCAACTGGCGACTTTCTAGGCCGGTGACCTTCCTAGGACGGAGGGAAGGCGGAGGGGCAGATGTCGACGAGCACGCACGCGCCGCAGTTGGGTTTGCGAGCAAAGCAGACCTGGCGGCCGTGCAGGATCAACCGCAGCGAGAAGCGACCACGCTCGTCGGGCGGTACCAACGCGTTGAGGTCGGTCTCGGCCTTCACCGGATCGGTCTCGTCGGTGAGCTTCAACCGTCGGGTCAGGCGGCCCACGTGGGTGTCGACGGGAAGGCCGGGTAGGTCGAAGGCAACCGATCGCACGACGTTGGCGGTCTTGCGCCCGACGCCCGGCAACCGCACGAGGTCCTCGAGCTCGGTCGGCACCTCACCACCGAATTCGTCGTCGAGCATCCGCGCCATGCCGAGGAGGTTCTTCGTCTTCGAGCGGTAGAACCCGGTTTGGTACACCAGTCGCTCGACATCGGCGGGATCGGCGTGCGCCAGGTCTCCGGCGGTTGGGTACTCGGCGAACAGCGCCGGCGTGACCTTGTTGACGTTCTCGTCGGTGGTCTGCGCCGACAGGATCGTGGCCGTCAACAGCTCGAACGGGCTGCGGTGCACAAGCGCGCACTCGGCGTCTGGGTATTCCCGGGCCAGGCGCGTCAACACTTCCTTCGCTCGTGCCGCTGCTCCTCGAGGCCGAGCCATGGTCGGCGACGGTAGCGCTTACGACGCTCGACTATTCGCCGAGCTCAGGCTTCAGCGCGATCACGTTGAAGACCGCGCCCGCGGGATCGGCGACGACGGCGAAGCGACCGGGCTCGATATCCATCGGCCCCATCATCAACGAACCCCCGAGCTCCTTGATCCGCTCGACCGCGATGTCGGCGTCGACCACCGAGAAGTAGATCGCCCAATGCGGCGGCACGCCCGCAGGCATCATGGGTGGCTTGAGCATCAGGCCGCCGACCGAACGGCCGCTCAACTGCCATTCGGTGTACGCGCCCGAGCCTTCGCCGTGCGTGGCAGCTCCCCACCCGAACACCTCCGAGTAGAACGCGATCGACGCGTCGATATCGGTGGTGATGAGCTCACTCCACGAATACGTGCCCGGCTCGTTGACGAGCCCCGCGCCTGGGTGGACGCCCGGCTGCCAGATCGAGCACACCGCCCCGAGCGGGTCGGCGAACACCGCCATGCGCCCGGCGTCCATGACGTCCATGGGGGGAACGAGCACCTGACCACCGCTGGCCGTGACGAGTGCGCTGGTGGCGTCGGCGTCGGTGACGTTCACGTACGTTGCCCAGACCGGCGGGCCGGGATCCTGCGCGGTGCCGATACCGGCGACGGGCCGACCACCGATGTGGCACACCCGGTATCCGTCCGCTTCCGCCGGACCAGCGGGGCACTCCCAC
>Ga0099829_10001284_pt1 | contig 13744 bp, 12 predicted proteins | sample CZO8metaG_3_FD_79336 | JGI IMG/M metagenome (GOLD analysis project Ga0099829, IMG submission 79336) | Vadose zone soil microbial communities from the Eel River Critical Zone Observatory, Northern California, USA - CZOApr15con2H2.8 metaG | ecosystem: Environmental > Terrestrial > Soil > Vadose...
AATATCTGAGTCCGATCGATAGGTTGGAAGCGTGGCAACTTGCTAATACAAGTTTCATGCATGCATCAGTGTGCCTGATCCATCACAAAACTCAATGCACTGTTTGATTCTTTCACGGCTTCCCGGTAAGGGAAGGGTTGCCGACTTCCATGTAAGTCTTTTGTCAAGGAGAAAAAGATTCTCCTGAAGCGCACTTAGGAGGAGCGCGCACTAGTGAAGCTGTCAGAACCCGAAGCTCGCACGTGTGCCTCTCGGCGGTGGTTCCTGGCTTCGCAGAACCGGACATCCATTCGCTGTCTTGGGTCCTTGCGGACCGTCACAGAAGATTGAGTGTGTGTTCTCTGCCAGTCCTGAAACAATTCGAAGAGAGCCTCGGGAGTTTGATCTCCGTCGCTCAGTCGGCAACCGCAGGACCTGGCAGTCTGCGCGCTGTGTGATCCTGTTGTTTTTCTCCACGAGGGCCGCGGTTTCTAGGCCGCTGCGCTCCGGGGATCTGCGAACCGTACGAAGTCGCGTTCTCCCCGATCCACGGCGAGCAGATACGCCACCATCTTTCGGGCTACGGCCAGCGTCGCTCGATTGGCATTCCCTTTCTGCTTCTCTCTTTCATAGACCAGGGCCAGAGTATGATCCTGTCTGGGCGCCAGCTTCGCGGCTTCCACCAGCACGCGTTGGATATGTTTGTTGCGCTGTTTGGAAAGTGGGGTATCGTATCACCTTGTCGGCGGAGCTCTTTTCATCGCCGCAGAGCCCGCAGTAACTGATGGCTTCCCGGATCGAAGGGAACCGCGAAAGCTCTCCCATTTCCAGTGCCCAGGTCAGCGCCGTGATCGGGCCGACTCCAGGAACGGTCCTGAGGCGTTTGATTCGATTAGCCAGCAAGGGGTCCCGCTGGAGGGAACTGACCAAGGCATATTCCGTTTTCTGTAATCGCACGATGGAAAGTAGCGAGGATCCTGATGCAGGATCGTTGACAGGCTTCAGTGGGACCCATTGGGAACGGATTTTTGATTTTCCTATACGTAAATCCACCAGCCGCAACCAACCTTGCAACCTTATATTTATCCGATCACGCCGTTTGTCCGGCGTTCTATGAGCAGTCACTCCGCCGTTTTTCCTGCCCGCCGAAACGCCAACCAATTGTGCCAGTGGCTGCCCAATGCCGTGCACGGCCACGAAGGAGTGTGATTGAATCACTTCTCCGGCGTGAGGCCGATTCTGAGTATTCACCGATGCAGAAGCGACGATCGTTGTGTGATACCCAGCTGATGCACCAACATTATCCCGAGGGCAAATAATGGGACTATCAAGCCTATGGTCAGCGATCCGTTATGTGCAGAGAGTTTTCCAGTCAGCCAAGGCAGGAGTGCGCCTCCAAGCCCAGAGATCCCGAAGATCCACTTCGTTTTGGGTGAATCATTTGCCAAGGCCAGAACCTTGGCCAGGCACAATGGGTAGATCGGCCCCAGTGCGAGACCTGACGATGTGGCGCTCAGAACGATCCCCAACGGAGTGCGGTTCAGAAGCAGCAACAGAACGCTGATGAAGGCGGCCAGCACTGATGCTGTGAGTAAATCCGCCTCGGACATCCGCTGCAGCACCGCCGGGGCAACAGCTCTCCCGCAGAGCAGTGCAATCCAGAAACACGAAACTGCAATCGGCGGCCATGGATTGCCGGAGGCAGTCAGCCGATGAACGTAGGACATCATCCATCCGCTGACCGATACTTCCACACCCACGTATAAGAAGGCGATAAGGGCAACACCCAAGATCAGATGTAGCGGAAATGGCCCACGCTCTGCATCGGACGGATCGCGCCGGTTCGAAGGGAAGGCCGAGCGACGTCGGCCAATCAACAGAAGCACAATCACCAGCGCAACAGCCAGGGTAAGAAACAGCTTTCCCGGCGTCCATCGCCTTATCCACAAGGATGTCATCGCAGGACAGAGAACCGCACCGAGACCCCAGCAGGCATTTAGCAATGAGAGTGCGGCTCCGCGATGTGCACGGAACGTGCTACCGGTCAACATGCTCGTTGCCGTCATGGTCAGGCCAAGGCCAAGGCCGAACACAACGAAAGGCCACACTCGGGAGGAATCGGCGAAATACGCTATGGAAAGGGCGCTGGCGATAAGTAACAAATAACCTCGAACGACACTGCCGAAGTAGTCATGACTTACAAAAGACGCCCCGAAAGCGGCACCAGAAAACTGCGCCGCGAACAGAATTCCGGCGCGATCATCATTCATGTGCCAGATTTTACTGAGTGCAGGAAGAATACAACCCAGCAAGGTGGTTCCGACGCCGGTCAAAACAAACCCCAGAAAAAGCCAACGGACTGACCATGCTCGGCTTGGATCCTCAGTCTTCATGAATCACGGTGTGTCTGCTTTCGAATCCGTCTTCGCCGCTGCGGTCCTTCCGCTCCTGTGCCCCACTGCGCGCCGTTGATTCACGCACCATCAACTCGGGCTCTACCGTGATTTGCTTCCGGAAGCGATCTGTTCCGTGAATCCGGTTCAGTACGCACTGGGCTGCGATTCTGCCCATATTTGTAAGCGGTTGCCGAATCGTAGTAAGCCTGGGATTGTTGAATGCCGCGGCGTTGATATCGTCAAAGCCGATTACGGAAACGTCTGCCGGAACCTTCAGCCCAAAATCCTGAAGTGCGCGGATTGCCCCGATAGCCGACATGTCGTTAAACGAAACGAGGGCGGTGAATTTCTTTCCCGCCGTGAGCAGGTGCTGTACTACCGGATAGCCTAGTTCGGGAGATGATATATCACGGGTGAGTTGCACGATCAATTCCGGGTCAATGGTGAGACCGATTTCACGTGCCGCCTGGACAAGACTGTGCCAGCGTTCATCGGAGTCGGAACTAAAGGGTTGTCCGCGGATGAAGGCGATACGCCGGTGTCCGAGGGAAAACAAGTGCGTCAACGTCAGTTCGGCTGCGAAGCGATGGTCAAGAATCACATTTGTGACCCCTTCTATCGCTTTGTGCCCGGCCACCGAAGCGACCGGTACGGGAAACGAATGCTCCAAAGCGGTGTCGATGGTGATCAGGGCTTCTACACCTCGCCCCAGAAGCATTTGGCTGTATTCCTCGATCAGGTTCTTGCGATGCCGGTGGTGCGCGGTGAAGTAGAAATATCCCGCTTCCATCAGATGGTCGCCAATCCCGTTCACTACTTGCGTGTGATAGCCGTCGCCCAGTTGAGGTACCAATATCCCGATAGTCTGAGTCTTGCGATTCCGCAGTGAGCGCGCGAGAAGGCTCGGCCGGTAGTTGAATTCTTTGGCTGCGGCCTTGATACGGTCCCGGGTTACGCGCGGAATCGAGCGACCCGGAACATCGTTGAGCACCACAGACACCGTGGCGGGATTCAGCCCTAGGTGCTCGGCCAATTTCTTCAGGCTAACGGGTCCATTTACGATCGGTCGCTTTTGTGTCATGCGCTCGTCTTTTCCCCAGATCACTGATTTCCAGATTAATTAGCTCGCCATCTCCGGCGAGCCCCGGAACCCCGGCCAGGATTCTTCTGAAATGCTGGTGTTAGCTCACGTGCCCTACGTAGTCGGGCGCGTTTACTTGAACATGGAATCCGTCTGGATCATAGAACTTAAAAGATTCCTTTGAGGTACTATCGAATTTCAAGCCGCGCTCCGTTAACTTTGCGCGAACTTCATCAGCGTTGAAGTTTGCAATTCCGAGGTCGTAGTGATCGACCGTAGCCGTCTTACTCTCGCCTTGCTCAATGCCAAAGAAGGAGTCTGCCACACCCAGGATATGTACCGTCGCCGACTGCTGCTTGAGCGGCATCCCGAAGAACTCCTGGTAGAACTGCGACGTGCGGTGCAGGTCGGGGACCCGCACGGTGACGTGGTTTATGCTAACCGCCCGGAAGCCCGTTGGCGCAGGAGTTGCGAGCGCAGCCGGTGCCGCGTATGCCCCAGCGGCCACGGCGGCGAGGAAAACGGCGAACTGGCGGCGACTCAACTTGCCACGCTTCAAATCACCCAGCATTCTCTCTATGGTTTCGATCATACGGTCCTCCTTCCATAGCCTCGGAATAGTTCCTGCGAAGATCGGATACGAGAGTCCCGTACCCGTCGGTCAAAAACTCGCATCCTCGGCAGGCAAACCGGACGTCATCGTCTTGTTTCACTCAGGACTGTGCCATCAGCCTCAAACCTTCTCCTTCAGGATCGTTGCGTACTTCGCAGGGCGTGTCGAAGAACATGGTTGCCCGGTGTTCAGCCGTGTATGTGGGCCAATGCGGCAGACCATCGTGATTAGGATTGCCGGTTCGGGCAAAATTCATCCAAGCAGTACTGATCTGCTTCGATAGAACGATTGCCTCGGGAGTGCCCCCACTGTAATGGTCGCAAATTTCGGCATTGTCGAACGTGAACGCGATTTCACAGGCGTGGAATGAGCCGGGACGGCCGTCCAATATTGGAGTCCGCCAAGAGTAGACATAAGAGTACGCAGGCGCGGCGTCCAAAGCAGCCTTCCTGATGGCCTGTTCGAACGCAGGGCGGCGGACTCGAGAAGAGGCAGCGATTGTGGCATAGAGGTCAAATGGAGTCGCCTTAGGATAATCGCGCCGAAAGGCGTCGATGATCGCCTTGCTGTGGTCGCTGAATGCTTCGCTAACCAGCCGGTTCAGTTCCTCCGCTCCCATTGCATCCGCATCGGGAAGGTCTAGCCCATTCACAAACTCGTGATGATTCGTGCCAGTGAGCAATGGAACATCCGCAGATATTTCTGGTGCCCCTGGATCGAATGGATGACGGGGAAGTATGCGGCCGTCCACTGTCGGCCCCCAATCGTGTTCGCCGTACACTTCGCGAAGGGAAGATTTGTGGGGGGGCATTTTCTTCATGGCTTCCGCCGCAGCGCCTGACAGACGATCAACCGGAATTACCTGCAATTCGCTCACCTGCGACTTGGATAAACCCAGCTCTGCCACCACCAGCCCAGCCAATTGTCCTGAGTAATCAGGAGAGAGCGATTTAAGAAAGGGGCCGCTCTGCACAATCGCACGGTGAAATAAGCCTTTGGCCGCCGGCATCGCCATAAGGGCAAGGACTTTTCCACCGCCGCCCGACTGACCAAAAATGGTTACGCTCCCCGGGTCGCCCCCGAAAGTTGTGATGTTATCGCGAACCCACTCCAAGACAGCTACGAGGTCAAGCATGCCAACGTTGGCGGAGCTGGCATATTCTTCTCCTCCCAAGCGTCCAAGGTTGAGATAGCCATACACGTTCAGCCGATGATTGTGAGTCACCACCACTGCATCATGATTGCGGGCGAGACTCTCGCCGTCATAGGAAAGAAGATCATGCCCGCTGCCGCTAGCAAATCCTCCGCCGTGCATGTAGACCATCACCGGGCGCTTACGGGAGGTGTTGATCTCCTGTGTCCAAAGATTGAGGCGCAGGCAGTCCTCGCCCGGAACCGTGGCGACCGCGCCACGATGCAGCACGAACGCATCTTCGTCGGAGTTCGCCAGGTTTTTCCCGTCAGTATTAAAGTGCGCAGAGTCCTGGTTCGGGCACACGCGTCCATATTGCAACGCGTTGCGAATTCCCTTCCAGGGTTCGGGCTTGACTGGCGGCATGAAGCGCCTCGCGCCAGCTGTGGAGGCACCATAGGGTACGCCTTTGAAAATGTACACACCGTTCCGCTTGAAGCCGCGGATTTTCCCAGCGGTTGTTTCTGCGACCGTTGCCGCGTCGGAAGCAATGACCGTGCTGCGTCCGCAACCGCTTGCTGTGGATTTTGTTTTCGGGAGGGCTTCCGGCGTGGGCTGTGCCATCGCGGTTGTGGGTAAGATGACCGAACCGGCTAACCCTGCCCCCAGGGTTGCCATGCCGCCGATGAAGGAACGCCGTCCCTTGGAAGCAGGCGCTAACTCGTGATTTAGCTTTTTCTGCACGTGAGGATCTTTCATCGAACGCCTCCAGGGGCTCATCCTTCGCTCGAAAAAGAGACTTCAGTTCATAGGTTTGACGACATAGGAACGCTGGTCCGCCTCGTAAAATCACCAAACGAGCGTGGCAACTGAGTTTCGAGGCAGCTTCATCCGTAGTTCATAGGATCCAGGCTGCACGTGTAAGACGATCCAGACCGCCGTGGTTAGTAAGAACTAAAGCGTTGTTGCCATCCGGATTTTTGAACGACTACATGTTCGAAATCGGTTACATGCCCACGAGAGACCAGCACGCCGGCCCCGCGCTGCCTTATCTTCGATAGTGAGCGAAGGCCCAATATTGACAGCATCTAATCTTCTGGGTCTCGGAATGAATCGTCACGATGCCGCCGGATTGCCCTGGCCCCATATCCGGCTTTCCGTCTTCGTCGAGCGCAGGGTTCCAGCCCACAATCGAGCATCCCCAGTTTCTGAACACTCCAGTGAAGACTGCTGAGCATTTGCTCCAATCAATTCGCGGCGAGTTTTCGGTACGCGGTTTCAACTTTTGAATCCCAAGAAAGGAGAAGTCATTTCAAGAGCCTGCCTTTCTTCCTTGTCAGGGTTGTTCTGCAATTTGCATTGGCTGTCGAAAATCATGGTGGGACAACTCTCCGCCGAGAAAGCCGGCCAGTTTGGGATGCCACCGTGATTGGGGTTTCCGCTGCGCGCGACGTGAATCCACGCTTGACTGACGTTGGCGGCGAGGGCTCGTGGACCGGGGCCGCCACCCGTCAGATTTTCGCAGCGGTCGGTATTGTCGAAGCAAAAAGGCAGCTCGCAGCAATGAATGGAGCGTGGCCTGCCGTCCAAGACAGGGGTTTTCCAGGTAAACCAATAGAGATAAGCTGGCGCGGCTCCCTGCACGGTCTTACGCTCGGCTTGAATCACCGCGCCCTGACGGACCTGCGCGGTCATAGCCAGGGAGAAGATGTCAAAGGGCTTTGCATTCGGGTGTGCGGCGCGGAATACCTGAATAATGTGCTCCGGCTTATTCCCATACATATCGGCCAGCCGCTGCTTCACCTTCGCTTCGGTCATCGATTCGTGTTCAGGATGATTGAGGGAGGTGGTGAATTCGTTGAGCGTGCTGCCAATCAACATCGGCACGTGCGCGGAGACGGCGGGTGCGGTGGGATCAAAGGGATGCTGGGATAGAAGCTTGCCATCCATTACCGGCCCCCAGCCCAGCTGATCGGCCACACGGCTCCAGACGAGCGGAGCCGGCGGATGGGTTTTTAGCAAGGCCGCATCGCCAGCCTCAATCAGCTTCTGCAGGGGCACGCTTTGCAGCTGATCGACTTGTGAGGTGTTTAAATTGAGTTCGTTGAGCATGGCTTTGGTCAAGATCGCCGACTTCTCCGACACAACGGCCCGCAGAAACGATCCGCTTTGCACAATTGAGCGGTGAAACAAGCCTTTCGCCGCAGGCATCGCCATCAGCGTTCCAACCTTGCCGCCGCCCCCGGACTGGCCGAAGATTGTCACATTGCCGGGATCGCCGCCGAAATTGGCGATGTTGTCTCGCACCCACTCCAGGGCAACAACAATGTCGAGCATTCCCAGGTGGGCGGAACTCACGTACTTCTCGCCGTAGCGGGCCAGATTCAAATATCCCAGAGGGCCGAGGCGGTGATTGAGCGAGACCACGACCACGTCGCCGCGCCGGCTCAGTCTTTCTCCGTCATAGGAGAGATGTTCTTGGCAGGAGCCTGAGACGAACCCGCCGCCGTGTAACCAAACCATGACGGGGCGCTTCTTGTTGTCGTTGATTCCCGGCGTCCAAACGTTTACGTGCAGGCAATCCTCTCCCGGAACGCCATCCTCCCAGGAGAACAGCCATGCTTCTTCATCGTTGTTCCAGGCGTCGCGTGGACCTTGTGGACAGACTTTGCCATATTGCATGGAGCTGCGAACCCCGCTCCAGGGTTTGGCTTTTTGGGGAGGCTGAAAACGCCCGCTTCCTTCCGTGGTCTCGCCGTAGGGAATACCCTTGTAGGTGTAGATCCCGTTCCTGGTATAGCCGCGGACCTTTCCCGCGGTGGTTTCCGCAATCGCGTTTTCGTCCGACGCGGCAATCGGGGATTTGCCAGCCGATGTGGGGCGAACGGCATCTTTCTTGGCCGGAGCAACCTGGGCAGCGACCGTCACCAGGCCGGAAGCAGCTGTTGTTCCCAGCAACGCCCCTGCCCTCTGCAGCAATCCACGGCGGCTGATTGGTTTCTGTATTGCGAGCTGCACTCGATCAGTTCGAAGGTTCTGCCGCCCGTTGCTCATCTCCCATTCCCCATTTGCATCGATTGCCTGATTTAAAATCCATCCTGGCGGTTGTATGCCAGACCCGCTGCAAAGACGATCGTTGCTCATGGCTACCGCCAGCTGAGCGTCAGCAGCGAATCGGCAGGGAGCGTCACCTGCGCCATTTTGCCAGCTAAGAGCACACGGACCTGGCGTTCCGCGCCGGGGTTCCCCACCACCACCGCCTTGGTCCCATCGGGATTGGCGAAGGCTACGTTGGAGACATTTTCGAGATTCGTGTGCGAGTCAAAGCGCCGGGCGCCCCGCCGGCCAGCGCGCGAATAGTGAGCGAAACTCCAGTACTGGCCGCTGCGCGTGATTTCCTTGGTCTGAGAATCGATGGTCACAAAACCGGCGCAGGGAGCGGGCCCGATGTTGGGCTGGCCCTTCTCGTCCAGCGCCAGGTTCCAACTAATGAAGCAGCGCGACCAGTTGCGCAGGACGTCAGCGTTTTTGGCAGCCCATTTGTTCCAATCGGTCTCGTAAGTGGGATTGAGGATCGGACCACCTTCGGTCCAATAAGCATGCTTGTCCGGGAAGGCTTGGTGCACGCGGGTCATGTCGGTCGCTACTCCGGCATACCCATGCCAGGCCACGCCGTCCACGTACTTGTAGAGTTCGGGGTCTTCCAGTTCGCAAAGGATGCGTCCCCACAGATTGTAATTGTGATCCAGTATCCAGATTTTGGTTGCGATGTTGTTGCTCGCCAGTTCCGGGCCGAGATGCTTGGCCACGAACTCAATCTCGTTTTCCTGTGCCCAGAAGCAGGCGGGCATTCTCCCGTCCTGGTCCGTGTCGACCTCGTTCTGAGGGCTGAGCGAGTTGATGGTGGCGCCTTCGGCGGCGTAGGCTTGCAGGAACTTGACAAGGTATTTGGCGTAGACAGCCAGATAGTGCTTCCGCATACTTCCACCTAGCATGGACCCATTGGCCTTCATCCAGCCCGGGGGACTCCACGGGGAAGCAAAGAGGTGAAGGTCGGGGTTGACCTTGCGGGCCAACCGCAGCGTGGGCAGGATGTATTGCCGGTCAAAATCAATGGAGAAGCGCAGCAACTCTGGGTCGGGATCGCCGTCGTCGTAGCTGAAGGCTACAGTGGAGTAATCGCTTGAACCCACACAAGTCCGGCCGACGCTCAAGCTCATTTCCGCGGGGTCGAAGAGCTCGTGAAACAGACGCTCGCGTACCGCCGGGTCAAGTTGGTTGAGCATATAACACGCCGCATCAGTGAAGGCCGCCCCGAAGCCCAGAATCTCCTGATAGGTCTTGCTGGTGTCGAGCACGATCGCGTCAGCTGTCCCGCCGGACGCGGGAATCCATTTGAGAACGGGTTCCTGGGAGAATCGCTTGGTCCCCGCAGTGAGGCGCACATCAATACTGCCGCTGGGGGCGTCTGCTTTGGGCGCTTTGGACGCTTTCGACGCCAGCGCGGCCTGGCCCAGGGTAGCCCCCACTGTGGCCATTTTCATTAGGTCACGACGAGTATAAGTCGACATAGCTTTCTCCTGGTTACTTCCAGCTCAGCGTGAGTACCGAGGCCTCGGGTAAAACCACCTCGGCCGCCATGTCTGCCAGTCGCAGATGAATTTTTCTTTCTCCGCCGGTGTTGGTCAGCACTGCGGCCTGACTGCCGTCGGGATGGGCGAAGGCCACGTGGGAAACCTTCTCCACCTCGCCTTGGGAGTCGAAGCGCAGCGCGCCGCGCCGGGCTGCTCGGGCATAGTGCGCCAGCGCCCAGTACTGGCCGGTGCGCGTGATTTCGTGAGTCTTAGAGTCGATACTCAGGATACCCCCGGCCGAGAACGGTCCGATATTGGGCCAGCCCTTCTCATCCAGGGCCATATTCCAACTCGTAACGCAGCGAGCCCAGTTCCGGAAGATACCGGCAAATTGTTCTGCCCAAGTCGCCCAATTGGTCAGGTAACCCGGATCCTTGTAGTCGGGACTGCATTCGGTCACGTAGGCATGCTTGTTGGGGTAGGCATCGTGCACCCGGGTCATGGCTCGGTCCTTGCCGCCGTAGACGTGCCAGGCTATGCCGTCGACGTACTTGTTGAGGTCAGGATCCTGCAGTTCGCACATCGCTCTTCCCCAAAGGTTCCAGTTGTGGTCCAGAATCCAGATCTTGGTGCCAAGCTGGTTCTTCTCCAACGCCGGACCGAGATGCTTGCCCACGAACTCAATCTCATGCTCCTGGGCCCAGAAGCAGGCCGGCATCCGGCCGTCCTGATCGGTATCCACTTCGTTCTGGGGTGTCACCGCGTCGACCAGCACGCCCTCCGCGGCATAGGCTTTCAAGTACTTGACAAAATAGTCGGCGTACACTGCCAGGCTGTGTTTTCGCATGCTTCCGCCCAGCATGGATCCGTTCGATTTCATCCATCCCGGCGGGCTCCAGGGCGCGCCGAACAGATAGAGCTCTGGGTTCATCTCGCGGGCCAGCCGCAACATCGGCAGGACGTACGCGCGTTCATGGTCAATGGAGAAACGCAGCAGCTCGGGATCTACGTCGCCATCATCGTAGCTGTAGGCGACGGTGGCATAGTCGCTCGAACCGATACAAGTCCGGCAGACGCCGAAACCCATCTCGGAAGGATGATAGAGCTCGTGAAACACCTGCTCGCGGACTTGCGGGGTGAGCTGGTTGAACATGTAGCAGGCCGCCTCGGTGAGCGCGGCGCCGACGCCCAGAACCTCCTGGTATGTCTTGGTGGGATCGAGCAGGATGGTGTCGCCGGACATGCCCGCAAGGGACTGCCATTTGACCGACGCCTGCGGGGCGCACCTCGCAGCGCCCGAAGTCAGGCGGACGTCGATTTCGCCCCGGGGGGCAGCGGGCGAGCCAAAGGCGTACGCCCTCTGGCTCAAAACCGCCATTCCGGCGGCGCTCAGTTTTAGGAAATCACGACGCGATTGCGACAAGGAACCTCCTCGGTGTCCAAGGATGGTAAAGTCTGGAAGCAGGCACCGCCGATAATGCCGCGCCTTTCGTTCATGCGCAGATCCTTCTTGCCACCGTCGATTCCTCCCCTCCACGGGAGACATTTGACGGCACTCCATTTTCGCCCTTCCACGACCAGGTGGGTCGCATTCAGGCCGTCCGTAATCGCCGACGAAACGGATTCCCTGAAAAGGGGATGCCGCTGAGCGAACCGGCGTACAAACAACTGCTTCATGTCTTGGGTTTGAACTCCAGGTAGGCGAAGTTCATTTGACCCTTTGACAGCACGTGCAAAGTCAACACCTGGACTCCCTTTCGCAGTTTGACCTCAATCAGATCATTCATGACACTCCAGTGGTGCCACTGCCGCCAGGCGACAGGGTCGGCGGCATCGTATGTCGAAAGGATATTGACAGCTCCCGTGAGTTTTTTACCATTCAGATCAAACGATATCTCCCCGCCACGATTGGAAGTGTATAGAAGGTCGACGGTGTAGAGAGCGCTTCGTTCGACTTCCACCGTCATGTTGAACCACTCGCCCGGCTCGGTCCAACCGACGTAGAACTGACCCACGGGTGGTTGCGCCAGATTGTAAGGATTGTCGTCGATCTGGCGCTGAAATTTTGTATAGGAAATGTCAACTCCTTCGTCCATACGGAACTGATTCAAATAAGATCCATCCGCCGGATTCAGGGCGCCACTGCCGTTGTTCTTCGCATCGGAGTCGTGGTACGCCATCCCTTCGCCGCCTAAATCGTAGTAGGCGCACATCACTCGTCCCGGAATACGTTGCGGCCCGCCGTGATATACGCTGTCTTGAAACGGTTTGCCAAGATAATGACTGGTTTTTCCGGGGGCGACAGCAAGCAGGCAAAGGGCACCAAGCAGAACGAATACCTGACACAATCGCAGTCCGCGTTTTGTTCTGAAAAAGTGCGTTGTCATCGATTTGATCTCAAGAGCTTCTTTCTTCAATCTTGCTAAAGCGAACGAGTGAATCACAAAGGAATGTTGTGACTGAATCCGGCTCCAACTTCAAGACCAGTACTTGCGTTCCAGCCTCACATTGGATCTGTTGTTCTTCACCTTGACTGGTAACCATGAGAAACATGGCTTGCAATCAGGGTCTTCGAATGCAACGTGATCGATTCCGGTCACCTCCCCGTGTGAGGCAATCACTCGTGCACCCCGGCGCACGAGCCTGGAATAGCAGGAGAAGGCACAGTGTTGTCCGCTACGCGTATCCTTCTGGTTCTTGGAGTCCACCGTAACCACCCCGCCGCAAGGGAAAGGGCCGACGTTCGGCGTGCCTTTCTCGTCCAGCAACAGCTCCATCCGAGACCGCATCTGGAAACCCCAAGAAAGTCTCGGCGAGTGGGCAGCGGCATCATCCACCTTCGTGCTTTATTTCGTTGATCGAGAACTTCGGTCCGGATCTGGGAAATCACCAGATCAAGACAAACGATATTGTATATAACAATTCAGGGACGTTGACAATGAGCCAGGGGAAGCGCGCCCGCGCGACCGACGCTCCAAATGCATCAGGTAATAGCACACAAACCGATTGTTTACAGAGAAAATCAGTAACACTTTCTGCTTGACAGTGCTAATGGAAAGAGGCTATTGTCTCGCCGTGCTTTGAGACTCTCCGCATGTATTTAGAAACAATCGTTTGTCTACAGCTTTTATCTGCGCTGGTCGGACGAGGTCGACAAGCCGTATCAAGTGTTCAGAAATCGCGGCAATACGCCCTCGCGGCCCTGTAGCCTGCGGGGAAGCACCAACAACGGCGTCTATTTCGGTGTGATGGGGAGGCAGTGATGAGGAGAGCAGTTCACGTCGCGTTTGCGTGTTATCTTCTGCTAAGCGTGGCCGACGTCGGTCTCGCGCAAAATACCAACTCCAGTGACATTCGCGGTACGGTGACCGATCCGTCGGGAGCGGTTCTGCCGGGCGTGTCCGTCACAGTGACAAACCAGGACACCGGTGTGGTCAGGGAATTCGTCACCAACAGTGATGGCCTTTACGATACCAATTCGATTCTTCCCGGAAACTACACCGTCACCTTTAGCAAGGACGGGTTTCAGAAACTGGTGGTTGGCCCGGTCGCGCTGCAGGTCGGCTTGGTCACGGTTAACGGTGATCTGAAAATCGGATCGAGCAGCCAGATCATCGAAGTTAAGTCCGACGCCCCGATTTTGAAGACCGAGGATGCCCAGGTAGCAAGCTCTTTGTCCACCCAACAGTTGACCGACCTGCCGAGCGTCGATCCGGCGAACGGCTGGACCAGTCTCCTGAAGCTGCTTCCCGGCGCTACCAGCACCCCGGGCGGCACCAATGGTGGCGGCAGTGGCGACCAAAATCCCGGAGTTGATCAAGCCATTGCCGGAAGCATGCCATTTTTCTCCAGCTATCTGGTTGACGGCGGCTCGATTTGGTTGCCGCATAGCGCCAACATTGACCAGGGCCAGAGCGAGAGCGTGGCCGAAGTGAACGTGATTACTTCGACCGCCTCAGCGCAGTACGG
>Ga0099829_10001288_pt1 | contig 13732 bp, 10 predicted proteins | sample CZO8metaG_3_FD_79336 | JGI IMG/M metagenome (GOLD analysis project Ga0099829, IMG submission 79336) | Vadose zone soil microbial communities from the Eel River Critical Zone Observatory, Northern California, USA - CZOApr15con2H2.8 metaG | ecosystem: Environmental > Terrestrial > Soil > Vadose...
AGGGCGGCGAGCGCCATCTGGGCTTCAGCCTGGTGCTCCTCGTCGCCGAGCCGGCCGGCGAGGCCGCGCAGTTCCTGGGCGAGCTGTTCGGCCTCCGCAAAACGGTCTTCGCGCTTCAGCGCCCAGCACAGCTGGGCGAGGACCTGCGCGCGCAGCAGGGTCGGGTCGCGCGCCAGGGCCAGTGCCGCCCGCAAGTCCTCGATCTGGCCAGGCAGAAGCAGCTCCTGCCGAAGCCCGGCCCGGCGCCGCAGCAGAGGCGCTCGCTGCTGCGCATTGCGCGCATCGCCGAGCTCGGCGAGAGCTGCTTCCACCAAGACCAGACCGCGCTCAGGCTCGCCCGCCCAGCGGGCTGCGTCAGCGGCGAGTTCCAGCACGCTGATGTGATCAGCCCCGGCATGCCGTGCGGGGTCGGGCACCTGATCCCACAGCTCCATCACCTGCTCTAGCGTCATCAGCTGCTCGGCGTAGGCGAGGGACGCCCCGGCGCCGGCTGCGGCCCGCCATGCGGCGATCAGCGCGCGCTCAAACTCCCGCGCGCCCCGCCAGTGCCGCGCCACTTGAACCGCCCCGGTGCCCTCTGAGCTGAGCGAGGGTGCGGCCTCCAGCGTTTCGGCGAGGCGCCGGTGCGCCTGTACGCGCTCGCCGGGAAGCAGGTCCTCAAGCACCGCTTCGCGGATCAGCTCATGCCGGAAGGCGTAGCTTTCGGTGTCGCTGACCAGCACGTTGGCGGCCACCGCCGGCCGCAACCCGGCCGTCAGAGCAGCATCATCCGACCTGGTCACGGCCGCTAGCAATGCATGGCCGACCCGGAACCCGGCCACGGCCGCGGTCCGCAGCAGCTGCTGGGTCTGCTCCGGCAGGTCCTTGACCGCGCCGAGCAGCAGATCGCTCAGCGACCACGGCAGATCGGGCCTGACAGTGCCGTCGGGGTTAAGCAGGGCCTCGGTAAACAGGGGGTTCCCGCCGCCGCGCCCATACACAGCACTAGTGACCGAGGGCGTCGGTGGGTGGCCGAGGATGCCTTCGATCTGCACGGCCACCTGATCGCGGGACAGCCGTGGAAGCTCCAGGCGGGTAACCCCATCAATCCGGTCCAGCCCAGCCAAAACCAGCCGGAGCGGGTGAGTACGGTGCAGGCCGTCGGAACGGAACGTGACCACCATGAACACGGCGGCGTGCCGCAGGTTGCGGACCAGGAAGCTCAACAGGTCGCAGGTCAGCCGGTCGGCCCAGTGCACGTCCTCAACGACCAAGACCACCGGCTGCTGCTCAGCAAGACCCTCCAGCAGCCCCAGCAGCAGCTCGAACAGCCGGGCGCGGGCGGTTTCCGGATCGCCGCCCGGCGGCGGGGCGCCGAACTCAGGCAGCAGCCTGGCCAGCTCGCCAGCGCTTTGGCCGGGCAGCAGCGCGGCCACCTCCGCGGCGCCCCGCTCGCGAACCAGCTCCCGCAGCGCCGCGGCGAATGGCGCATACGGCAAGCCGGCCGCGCTCAGCTCCACGCAGGCCCCCGCCAGCACGACCGCGCGGTCCCGCACCCGCGCGGCGAACTCCCCGGCCAGCCTCGACTTGCCGCCACCTGCCTCCGCGCCGAGCAGCACGGTGCCCGGGATCCCGACGGCCGCGGCCTCGAACGCAGCGGCCAGCATGGCCAGCTCGGCCTCCCGCCCCGCGAAGACCGGACTCATCACCCCGCTGGTCATATCGTCATGATGCCAGCAGGCACCGGGATCTACAGGCCCCAGCCGTTCCGGCGAAAGAGCAACACCAAGCGCGCGCGAAGCCCGTCGCCAGCCCGGCGGCCCGTCTCGCTCAAGATACGTCACCCGGCCGGCCGCAGATACGTCACCTTCACCATCCGGCGCGGCATGGCTTAGCGGCAGCATCAAAGCCAATGGAACCCGCGACACATTAGGAAGCCAGTGATGAGCACCAGCAGACCCCGCAGGACAGCAGCCGTCGGCTCGCGCGCTGTGTGCGCGCTCTGGGCGCCCTGGCTACCCGTGTCCAGCATTGAACCCTGACGGCCGGGGCCGACGGCCGCCTGCCCGGCGCACGCCTGATCGGAAGGAAGGTGGCATGGAGGGCTTCGACCCCAGGACGAGCTTCGGGCATGAGGTGTCGAAGCGATACGACGCTGTCGACACGCGCGGTGACGAAGAGGCGACCGTCGCGTTCCTCGCCCGGCTTGCCGGCCAGCGAGACGCGCTGGAGTTCGCCATAGGCACCGGCCGCATCGCCCTCCCGCTCACAGCAGCAGGCGTGCGCGTAGACGGCATCGAGCAGTCGCACCACATGGTGGACCGGATGCGCGAGAAGCCGGGCGGCAACAACATCGAGGTGACCATCGGCGACATGTCCCGCGTCACCACCGGGCGAACCTACCGGCTGGTCTACCTCGTCTACAACACGATCGGCAACCTGCTCACCCAAGACAACCAGGTCCGCTGCTTCCAGAACGCCGCCCGCCACCTAACCCGCGACGGCGTGTTCATTCTCGAATGCCGCATACCGGCCGCCCCCTCACGGCCCGGCCACCAGTACGTCGACGCCGAACACATCGCCGCCGGCCACGTCGTGCTGGACGTCTGCCGGTACGACCCGGTGACCCAGGTCCTCGACGAGAACCACGTCCACATCAGCGCCCACGGCCTCACCCTCGACCCGATCAGCCTGCGCCTGGCCCACCCGCCCGAGTTCGACCTCATGGCCCGCATCGCCGGCCTAAGGCTGCGCGAACGATGGGGAGGCTGGACCGGCGAGCCGTACACAGCCGCCAGCTGGCGCCACGTCAGCGTCTACACGCAAAGAACTGACCCGTGACCACCGCTCTCGGAAACAGCGGCTGCGCCGACGGTCATCAAGTGGGCGAAGCCACTGGAATGGTTACGATCGGGTAGCCGGGCCGAGCAAGGAGGACGGGTATGACATCGTCGCAGGCTGACCATAACCTTGCCGTTTTGGCCGAGGCGGCGCTCCATCGGCTCGGCGATTACGAGAGCCTGGTTTTCGAGGACCGGGCGTACCGGTCGGGCGAGCTGTTCGACCGGGCGTGCCGGGCGTCATCGGGGCTGGTCAAGCTGGGGGTGTCGGCTGGCGAGCGAGTGGTGGTACTGATGGCGAACTGCCCGGAGGTTGGTATCGCCTACAGCGCGATCTGGCGGGCGGGTGCCGTGGTCACCCCGGTGGTGTTCCTGGTTAGCCCGCCCGAGTTGCGGCACATCCTGGCCGACTCCGGCGCGGTAGCGGTGGTGACCACTGCCGAGTTGCTGGCCACGGTGGCCGCCGCGGCGGCGGGCGCGCCACGGTTGCGGCACGTGATCGTCGTCGGCGGCGTGCCTGACTCGCTTCCCGGGCATGTAGGCGGGGTGGACTTCGCCGACCTTGAGTCCGCCTCGGCCGCCGGCATCGTGCGCGTCGGCGACGATGACCTGGCGGCGCTCATGTACACCGGCGGCACGACCGGCCGGGCGAAGGGCGTCATGCTCTCGCACCGCAACCTGTATTCCTGCTCCCGCAGCTCGCACGAGGCCTCGCAGGCCGACGGGATCATCAGAGCGCTGACGCCGCTGCCGTTGTCGCACGCCTACGGCATGATCGTGACCCTGGTCGGATTCCACGCCACCGAGCGCGGCTTGGCCGTGCTCCAGCGCTGGTTCGATCCAGCGGAGTTCCTGGCCCTGGCCCAGCGGCACCGGATTCAGCGCACGGCGCTGGTGCCCGCGATGATCCAGATGCTGCTCGCACAGCCGTTGGAGGACGTCGGCTTGCCCTGGCTCCGCTACGTGAACAGCGGCGCCGCGCCACTCGCGGCGCAGACTCGGGAGCAGTGGGAGCGGCGGGTGCCGGGCAGCGAGATCCTCGAGGGCTATGGGTGCACCGAGTCTGGCGCGGTGATCTCGGTGAACCCGCCCGGAGCCAGCCGGCCCGGCTCGGCCGGGCTGCCCATTCCCGGCTACCAGGTCGCGATCCGCGACGACAACGACGCTGACGTATCGACCGGCACCGACGGAGAGATTTGCGTCCGCGCGGACGGGGTGATGGCCGGCTACTGGAACTCGCCCGCGGAGACTGCGGCGACCCTGCGCGGCGGCTGGCTGCACACCGGCGACATCGGCCGTCTCGACGCCGACGGCTACCTGTACGTGCTGGACAGGAAAAAGGACCTCATCATCCGCGGTGGCTTCAACGTCTTCCCGCGCGATGTGGAGGACGTCCTGCTCCAGCATCCCGCAGTCGCGATGGCGGGCGTCGTCAGCCGGCCAGACGAGCGCCTGGGCGAAGAAATCGTCGCCTTCGTGTCGCTGCGGCCCGGCAGCCAGGCCACCCCGGAGGAGATCACCGAGTTCGCACGCGGGCGGCTCGCGGCGCACAAGTACCCACGCGAGATGAACATACTCACCTCGGTGCCGCTCACCAGCGTCGGGAAGCTGGACCGCAAAGCCCTCCGCAGCCAGGTCGCCGGCGGGCACCGGTGACCATAGCGGCAGTGACGTTGGTTATGGCATCGTCGGAGAGCGTGCGGTAAAACGTCACCATGTCCGCGGCATCGGGTGAACTGGCCGGGCGCACGTTCATGGTCACCGGCGGCAACACCGGGATCGGCCGCGCTACGGCGGCCGGACTGGCGAAACGGGGTGGCAGAGTTTACGTGGCCTGCCGCTCGCCGGAGAAAGGCCGCCAGGCGGTCGCGGACATCGTGGCCGCCACCGGGAGCGACGCGGTCGCGTTCTTGCCCCTTGACCTGGCCGACCTCGCGTCGGTGCGCAGGTGCGCTGAGCAGTTCCTGGCGCTAGGAGAACCGCTGCACGTGCTGATCAACAACGCCGGCGTGGGCGGGCGGCGCGGCATCACCAAGGACGGCTTTGAGCTGGCATTCGGCGTCAACCACCTCGGGCACTTCGCGCTGACGACCGCCCTGCTCGACCGGCTCGCCGCCAGCGCCCCGGCCAGGGTGGTCACCGTCGCCAGCGATTCCCACTACCAGGCCCGGGCAGTGGATTTCGACGCGGTGCGCCGGCCCACCGCCAGCGTCACCGGCTTGCCCGAGTACGCCGTGTCCAAGTTGTGCAACGTGCTGTTCTCCCAGGAACTCGCCCGGCGTGCGCAGGGTCGGGGCATCACGACCTACGCCTTGCACCCGGGAGTGGTGGCCTCCGACATCTGGCGGCGGGTCCCGTGGCCGATCCGCCCGCTGATCAAGCTGCGGATGATCTCGCCCGAGGAGGGCGCCCAGACGTCGCTCTACTGCGCCACGTCGGGTTCGGTGGCGGCGGCCAGCGGCCGTTTCTACGACAACTCCCGCGAGCGCGAGCCCAGCCAGGTCGCCACCCCGGACCTCGCCCGCGCCCTGTGGGAGCACAGCCAGGCCTGGGTCACCACCTGACTGCTGGCACGACCGGCGGGCGCCATCGGCCGCCGTAAAGGCCAGGAATTTTCACCAGAACGTCGCCTGGAGGTCGTGACTCCTGGTCCCAGCAGATGGATAAACAGAGAAATCTTCGTCCTATGGGGGTGAGCCAGAAGCTCTGTTGACCACGTATGATCCGGCTATCGCGTTCACATGGTGGTGATGCGGATGACCGGAACGGTATCGAGCGGTATCGATGAGATCGACCTGCAGCCGGGCAGCCACGTGTGCGCGTTCTACCGGGGGGACAGCGACCGGGACCGGCTGCTCACCGGCTACCGATGTCCGGTCGCGCCGATGGCAGCCGCCCGATCTGCTCGATGATGGTCATGCCCGGCCTGCGGCCGGACCATGCGACTACTCCCTAGACCAGGACGAGGTCCGCAAAATGCGCAGCATCGTCGTTCGCAGAGCTTCGCGCAGTTCCTCGTCGGTCAGGTCGACCAGATCGGGCAAGCTCTCCGGGATGAAGAACACGGCGTTGAACGCGAGCCGCTCGGCGCCGGTCGGGTTATCGCCGAAGAGCAGGGTGAGGGCCCGCCGGCGTGGCGTCAGTGACTCGTCGTCCAGCTTGTGTCGCTTAGCAGCCGGGTCGGTGGATGCCATCACCGCGTAGTGGCGGTTCTGGACGAGGAAGTCGACGAAGCCGTTCACCAGGTGCTCGATCCGGGCACGCCGCCCGCGTATCGCGGTCGCTTCGTCCAGCAGAGCCTCGAGCCGCTGGATTCCGGGGAGCATGGCCGCGTGCAGGATGTCGCTCTTGGCGCGGAAGTGGTAGTAGACGGCGGCCTTGGTCAGCCCCATCTCGTCGGCAATCATCTGCAGCGAGGTGGCGTCGTAGCCGAGTTCGGTAAACAGCCGCTGCGCGGTCTCCAGGATCTGCTGCCTGGTCCGTTCGGCCTGCGCTGCACGGGTGGATATGCCCTTGACAGCCATCATCGTAGATGACTCCTCATGTGTGGACCCGCATCGCAGTATACAAGCTGGCGGCAAGTGAGTCACTAGCTGATCGGCAAGTTATTCACCAGACGGATGGCTAGCGACTCACTTGACGTGCGGCTAGCGAATGCTCTAGCGTCGGAATCGAGCCCGCATCCGAGCCAGGGAGATCCGCCCATGTCAAACTATCTATACCGACTCGCCCACTTCGCGTTCCGGCGACGACGACTGGTCCTGGCGGTCTGGCTGGTTGCGGCCATCGCCGCTATCGCTATCGCCATGGTCAGCGGCGGAAAGACCAACGACAACTTCACCATCCCGGGCACCGAGGCGCAGAATGCTGCGAATGTCCTGACCGCCAGGCTGCCGGCCTTCAGCGGCGGCCAGAGCACGATCGTCTTCGCCACCACCAAGGGCAGCGCGAAGGTCACCGATCCGGCCGCCAAGGCTTCGATCGAGACGGCCATGAACAAGCTCAGGTCGGTGCCGCAGGTCTCAGCGGTCGTGGATCCCTTCCAGGGCCGGCGGGTGTCGCAGAGCGGCACGGTCGCACTCGGGCAGGTGCAGTGGTCGGCACCGGCGGCTGCCGTGAAGGACGCCAACCTCAATGCCGTCAAGGACGCGATGAAGCCGGTACAGGCCGACGGCGTGCAGGTCGAGTACAACGGCAGCGTCTATCCGGGCTGGCGCACGCCCGTCTCCGAGGCGCCCGAGCTGATCGGCCTGATCATCGCGTTCGGAATCCTGATGATCACCTTCGGTGCCTTCGCGGCCGCGGGCATGCCCATCCTGGGCGCGATCATCGGCGTGGTCACCACCCTGATGGGCATCACCGCCGTCGCGTCGGTGCTGACCATCGCCTCGGCATCGACCACGGTCGCGCTGATGCTCGGACTCTCGTGTGGCATCGACTACGGCCTGTTCATCTTGTCCAGGCACCGAACCAACCTGCTCAACGGCATGACACCGGAGGAGTCGGTGCCACTGGCCATGGGCACGGCCGGCAGCTCCGTGGTCTTCGCCGCCCTCACCGTGATCATCGCGCTGTGCGGCCTGACCGTCGTGGGCATCCCGTTCCTGACCGTCATGGGCCTGGCCGCCGCGGCATCCGTCACCGTCGCGCTGCTGATCGCCCTGACGCTGCTGCCGGCGATGCTGGGCTTCGCCGGCACCAAGGTGGCCAAGTTCACCCGGCTGCCGCTGCTCGGTGCTCGCGCGGAGCGGGTCGCCCGCCGCAGCGCCGCCGACCCGGACAGCTCGGCCGGCGCCAGGTGGGGCCGGTTCGTCGTGCGGCGCCGGGTGCCCGTGCTGATCGGCGGGATCGCCCTGCTCGGCGTGCTCGCGCTTCCGGCGGCGTCGATCCATCTGGGCCTGCCCAGCGGGGCCTCGCAGTCCACGGGCAGCACGCAGCGCAAGGCATACGACCTCACCACCGAAGGCTTCGGCGCGGGTTACAACGGTGCGCTGCTCATCGTCGCCCAGGGCGTCCACAGCCCCACCGATACTCAGCAGATCGCCGGCGCACTCACCAAGATGCCCGACGTCGCGCAGGTGACCCCGCTGGCCGCGCAGAACGGCATCGCCCTGATCCGGCTGATTCCGAAGTCCGGCCCGAACGACCCGGCCACCGCGAGCCTGGTGCACACGCTGCGCGACAACCGGGCCGCGATCGAAGGCCAGACGGGCGCGCACATCCTGGTCGGTGGCACGACGGCGTCCAACATCGACGTCTCGTCCAAGCTGTCCAGCGCCCTGCCGATCTTCCTGATCGTCGTGGTCGGCCTGGCGTTCATCCTGCTGACGTTCGCATTCCGGACTATCTTGGTGCCGATCAAGTCGATCCTGGGCTTCCTGCTCTCGATGGCCGCGGCGCTCGGCGCGCAGGTCGCGATGTTCCAGTGGGGCTGGGGCGAGCACATCTTCGGCATCACCCCGTCGGAAACGATCAGCTTCCTGCCGATCATCATGCTGGCGATCATCTTCGGCCTGTCCAGTGACTACGAGGTGTTCGTCGTATCGCGAATCAAGGAGGAGTACACCAAGAACGGCGACGCTCGCCGCGCGGTGCAACGAGGCGTCGGCTTGTCGGCCCGCGTGGTCACCGCAGCGGCGATGATCATGTTTTCCATCTTCGTCGCCTTCATGTTCACCAACGATCCGACTATCAAGGCGATCGGCTTCAGCTTCGCCATCGGCGTGTTCCTGGACGCCTTCGTCGTGCGACTCACGCTGGTGCCGGCCGTCATGGCGATCATCGGGTCAAGGATCTGGTACCACCCGGAGTGGTTCGCCAAATACATCCCCGACCCCGACATCGAGGGGCAGCGGCTCGAGCACAAGCCCGCCCAGCGAGAGCTCGCTGCGGCAGGCACCACGGCCCGGCAGGGATAGGAGCCTGCATCGCACTATCTCCGCCGAGGCACGGCTGGATCGCTTCGGTGGCCGGCGCTGCTGTCATCGTCAGCTCCTTCCGGAGACGCGAAGGAGCGGCCACCACCCCCGTTGGGTGGCTAGCCCGGTTCGGCCGTCCAGGTGATGGCCGGGGGCCGGATCCGGGCACAGACCGGGTTCCCCCTGGCGTCGGTCAGCCGGACTCGGGCGACGAGCCGGTGGCCGGGGCGCCTGTCTTGCGGGCCTGCACCGTCACCGGGCCCAGCGCGGGCAGCGCCGCCAACAGCGTGTCGAGGACGGGCCGCAGGTGCGGACGGTCCGCGTACTGGCCCGCGCGAGTGGCGGGGAGCCTGTTCACCACCACTTCCGCTCGAGGGCGCGGTCGGTGCCGTTGGTGTGGTCGAGCGCGTCGAGTTCGACCATGTCCTCGTTGGACAAGGCGAAGTCGAAGATCTGCGCGTTTTCCTGGATTCGCTCGCGGTGGGTCGACTTGGAGATGACCGGAAGATCGTGCTGAACGCACCAGCGCAATAGCACCTGCGCGGGCGTCCGCCCCACACGCTGCGCGACCCGATTCACCGTTTCGTTGGAGAGGTGCCGGCCGGTCCCCAGCGGGCTGTAGGCCTCCAGCGCGACGCTCCGCCGACGGCAAGCGTCGAGCAGCGCGCGCCGATACTGCAGCGAACTGAATTGCACCTGGTTAACGACCGGCGGGGTCGTCCCTGCCGCTATCACCTCTTCTAGCTCGGTGGCGCTGAAGTTGGAGACGCCGATTGAACGGGCGCACCGAAGCTCGCGAGCCCGCTCCATCCCCGGCCACGCCCAGGCGGAACCACCTCCGGGCCAGTGGACGAGGTACAGGTCGACCTGGTCGAGGCCGAGCCGTCTGAGGCTTTGCCTGGCTTCGGCAACGGGGTCTTTGCGCCCCGGATAGAACTTGGTAGTGATAAACACCTCGTCGCGCGGCACACCGCTGTCGCGCAGTGCCCGTCCGACGCTCTCCTCATTGCCGTAGGCCTGGGCCGTGTCGATATGGCGATAGCCCAGGTCGAGCGCCCAGCGTACGGCGTTCACGCACTCCGTTCCGTTGGGCACCTGCCAGACGCCGAGACCAAGCATGGGCATCTGATTTCCGTCCGCGAGGACGCAGGCGCGCCCGTCTGCGGTAACTGCGCCGGCTGTCATGGTGGCTGCTCCTTCGCTCTGGGGACCCGAAGACTCATAGCTGAGTGGTGGCCGTTCGAAGAGGTCGCGGCTTCATGATGGCGCCATGTCAGTCGACGTGGCGCCCGCGCGCCATCTGGTTTGTCACTTTCCGGCCAGGCGTCGTGGCCAACGGGGCACTGCGACGGTCTCCATCGGCGCGGGGCGGGTCTGCGACCGCACTCCCTGTGGCCTGGAGGCGTTCGAACACGAGCCGCACCGCCATCGATCCTTCCCCGATTGCTGTCGCGGCCCGCTTGACTGACCCGCTGCGGACGTCGCCGACGGCGAAGACCCCGGGTCGGCTGGTTTCCAGGAACAGGGGGATCCGGTCTTTGTCGTCGAGCTGAGCTTCTGGGATGTTGGTGCCGGTGAGCAGGAACCCGTGGGTGTCTTCGGCGAGCTGGCCCGCCAGCCACTGGGTGCTGGGCTGTGCGCCGATGAAAACGAACAGGCCCCGGACTGCCAATGCCGACGTCTGCTGCCGGTTGGTATCGAGGAGCTCCACGCCTTCTAGTTGATCTTTCCCGAGCAGCGCGGTGACCTGGGTTCCGGGCGTGACGACAATGCGGTGGTTCCGCTCGATCTGGTCGATCAGGTAGCGCGACATGGAGGTATCAAGCGTCTGGCCCCGGATGATGACGTGAACTTCGGCGCTGCTCCGGCTCAGGAACAGCGCCGCCTGGTCGGCGGAGTTGCCGCCGCCCACAATGGCCACCGGGTCGCTGCGGCAGGCCTGGGCCTCCATCTGGGTCGCCGCGTAGTAGACGCCGACGCCCTCGAACTCGGCCAGCCGGTCCAGGGGGAGGCGGTTGTAGCGCGCCCCGGTGGCGATGATGACCGACTTCGCGGTGATCGCCTCACCATCGTCGAAGCTGACCTGGTGCACGCCGGAGTCCGACGACAGCGACACCGCTTTCGCCGCCAGCTTGATGCGTAGGCCGAACTTCTGGGCCTGCAAGGCCGCGCGCGCCGCCAACTCCTCCCCGGACAGGCCCGCGGGGAACCCCAGGTAGTTCTCGATCCGGGACGACGTTCCCGCCTGGCCACCCAGCGCGGTGTCCTCGGCCAGGACCGTTGCCATTCCTTTAGGTCGCGATGACCGTCTCGCCCGGTTGGCCGTGCCGCTCGACGATCCGGACCTCACCGGCCAGCACCACGATCAGGTCATACGTCACGTCCCCGGCGGCAAACAGCACGTCCCCGGCGGCCATGTCGTGCTCACGGCCGTACCGGCGCAGCACCCCAAGCTGCGCCGGGTCCAGGACCGGGCTGCGCCCGGCCTGAGCCTGCGGCGCAGATCTCCCGCCGCTCTCGGCCGGGGAGCGCGCAGAAGATCCGGTTTCGCCGGGGCCCTCGGGGCCGCCCGCGGGCTGCCTCATCGTGGTCCGGCCGCAGCCAGGCTGGTCATGACGGTGCTCCCTGTCCCTGCTCGAAGGTCGCTTGTGCAGCTGTCCACAATGTGTACGGTAAGCGGTTGCCTCGCTCCGATTGTCATGTGGGGAGGGCCACGCTCGTATCCGCCAGCGCACAGTGCCAGTCGCCAGTCTTGGCCTGGCTGCGCGCCACTGGGACGGCGGCTGGTCGGCGGGGCTAGTGCGGCTGGGCGGTGGCGGGGTCGCCGGGCAGGACGCGGTCGAGCTGGCTGCGGGAGCTGATGGCGAGCTTGGTGAAGACCTTGCTCAGGTGGTATTGGACGGTGCGCGCGCTGATGAACAGCCGGGCGCCGATCTCGGGGTTCGACAGGCCGTCGCGGGCCAGCCGCGCGATCTGGGTCTCCTGGGCGGTCAGCTGATCGCTGGCCTCGGCGGTGCGCTTGCGGGCGGTCTCGCCGGTCGCCGCCAGCTCACGCCTGGCCCGCTCGGCGAACGCCCCGATGCCCATCGCTTCCAGCATGTCGTGCGCGGTGCGCAGCTGCTCCCGCGCGTCGGTGCGGCGGCGCTCGCGGCGCAGCCATTCGCCATACAGCAGGTGGGCGCGGGCGAGCTGCGCGCGGACGCGAGTCCGGCCGAGCCGGGCGATCGACTCGCGGTACAGACGCTCGGCGGTGTCGCCGTCGCTGAGCAGGGCGCGGACGCGGGCTTCGATGCCCAGCGCCCACTCGGCAGGGGTGACGCGCGTGCGTTCGGACAGCCACTCGAGCGCGGCCCGGACGAGCGCCGTGTCACCGGTCCGGGATGCCGCCTCGGCCAGCTCGGGCACCACAAACGGCCCGTACCCCAGCTGATCGTGCTCGAACGCCCGCCAGGCGGCGTCGCGCGCGGCGTCGTGGGGCTGAGGCCGTTGTGGAGCACCGCGCTGGCGTAGGCCGCGAAGTTGAGAGGCCTGCCGAGGCCACGCGCGGTCGCCTCCTGCACGGTGGCCTCGATCAGCTCCAACGCCTGGGCCTGCTGGCCGCGCCAGGCCGCGAGCGTCATCGCCGTATAGGCAACGGGCGGGTTCCCGGTCGCCTCGGCGATCAGGCGATCTTCCTCGATCAGCCGCGCCGCGATCACCAGCTCGCCGGTGAGAAGGTGGGCTCGGGCGAGGAAGTCGAGCGCGGACTGCAGGTGCACGAGCGCGCCCGTGTCCCGGGCGACCTGAACCTCGCGAGCGGCCAAGGCATGCCAGGATGCGTCGTCCCAGACCTCGAGGGCGACCATGCCGCCGGCTCCCGGACCGGCCAGCCACAGCCAGCCACCCGCCTCGGCGGTGCCGACGTTCAGCGCGAGAACCCGCTCGAGGGCCCGGGTCAGCACTGCCGCGGCCGCAGCGTATCCCTGCGTGAACCGGATCGCGAACGCGTCGAGCAGGACGTCAACCGTCCGCGGCGGGTCGGGACCCGGGGGCGCGGCGCGGGCGGCCTCGGCCGCCTCCTGCAGGCCGCCGGGGCGGTCCAGGTCGGCGGCCCACATCGCGGCCCCGAGCGACTCCAGGTGCGTCTCGCGCGCCAGGCCGACGTTGAGCGGCTCCAGGCGCCTGGCTGCGCTCAGGAGCAGCCGGGCACCGTCGCTGATACGGCGCTGGTCATAAGCGATCTGCCCGCGCAGGCGCTCCAGCTCGGCGGTCTGCAGCGGGTCCAGCTGCCCGGCCTCGACAACGACCAGCAGCCCCAGTGCCGCGTCCAGCGCGCCGACGTCACGCTTCGCCCGGGCCGCCGCGAGCAGGCGCCGTGCACGGCCAGCGGGTTCGGGTGTCAGCATCGCCGAACGCTCGAGGAACGCGGCCGCCGCGGCCAGGCCCCCGCGCGCCTGCGCCCGGCCCGCCGAGCGCTCCAGCTCCTCGGCGACGTCCTCGTCGGGCCCCGGCGCGGCGTGGGCCCGGTGCCAGGCGCGGCGGTCCGGATCGATCTCTGGATCAGTGGCCTCCGCCAGGGCGCGGTGCACGTCCTGCCGCTCCTGAAGCGATGCCGACCGGTAGGCCGCCGAGCGCACCAGCGGATGCCGGAACCGCACCCAGGCGCCGAACTCGAGCAGTCCGGCCTCGGCCGCCGGCGTCGCCGCCTCGGCGCCTATCCCGAGGCGCCCGGCTGCCCGCCACACCAGCGACGGGTCGCCGGACGGATTGGCCGCCGCGAGCTGCACCAGGCGCCGGGTCTGGTCCGGAAGAGCGTCGACCCGCCGCCGGAAGGTCTCCTCGATCCGCCCCGAGATCGGCACCGCGGCGGGCAGCCCGAACCCGCCCGCCAGCTCCGCGGGCGGCACCCCCCGCACCAGTTCCAGCAGCGCCAGCGGGTTGCCGCCTGTCTCGGTGACGATCTGGTCGCGGACCCGCTCATCCAGCGGGCCGGTCAGCGCCGCGTCCAGCAGCGTG
>Ga0099829_10001298_pt1 | contig 13706 bp, 11 predicted proteins | sample CZO8metaG_3_FD_79336 | JGI IMG/M metagenome (GOLD analysis project Ga0099829, IMG submission 79336) | Vadose zone soil microbial communities from the Eel River Critical Zone Observatory, Northern California, USA - CZOApr15con2H2.8 metaG | ecosystem: Environmental > Terrestrial > Soil > Vadose...
AAGAAAGCGGGGTGAACGTTCCATCCGTATCATGAATTGCTAGTGCCCCGGCCCAACGCTTCACGTGGCCGTTTAGTTCGGCATTGTCCTGCACCGCGCGTTTAGCATCACGCCAAACCAACCGGCTTTGTTCCCGCTTCGTGGCAGCGGAAAAAATATCCGGGTACTTCTCCTGGTCGCAGACCAAACCCCACAATGCAACCGTGGATGCAAGCCGGGTTTTGCCATTCTTTTTGGCGCACGAAAGCCACGCTTCAGTAAAGCGCCGCGCACCGGTTGGCTTTTTCCATCCAAAAATGTTTGCCAGAACAAAAACCTGCCACGGTAGCAACGGCAGACCGCAGAAGATCTCCGCGAACTGGCAAATGTGAAGTGCTGCAACCGGGTCAAAGTAAATGCCCCGTTCGTGCCCCTGTTCCAAATCCTTTAGGAATCTATCAGCCGCGCGGCGTAGCAATTCCCCGGCTACAATCTTGCCTTGGGTTATTTCCAATGCATACTGCCGGGCGATGGCAGCGGGCCGGTCATCTGGCCACGTGTACGGTTCCCCGGAAACCATACAGACGGTTTGTGTGGGAACCATCCGCTGTGCGAATGTTTCACGTTCGCGCCGAACAGCTACAAGAAAATCTGACAGCGAATATTCAGTAGGTGGATTGGGGTCAGGAAACGGCGCGCGATTTCCCCACGTGGCAGCATAAAGCTGCTGGCAAAGTTCTGTCTGACCATTATTGTGTGCCTTCGCAAGCGCCAAAAGTGCATCGCCGTCCGCATAGGAAAGCAAACGTCTTTCCAGCAGTTTTTCACCTATCTGTTTCCAAGCAGTCCACAGGGGCCGGTCATTGTACGCATATTGTTCCGGGCAGGACGGCATCCCAAGTTCACAAGTTTTGGCTTCTTGTTTGGCGCGAATGGCGGTTTCATCCGCCGTCAGATTCTTGCGTGTTTCTTCTAATTGTTTCCGTCGAGCCATTTTGGGTTAGTTTCCATCTACTAAAAGCGCGATTCGATTTACTAAAGGCTTGTTCCCCGATTGATTAGGTTTGAATAGCCACACATTTTCCATTTCGCGTGCCGTACCGGGAATGCACACGCGAAATTGGGCGCGCGGTTTGCACCGCATCCCAAATTCAAAAACACTCCCCCATACCCCCTCTACACGTTGCTGTACATCGCTGGTGCTGCCATGCGAAGACGTGCAGTTGTTCTGTGCTTGCCTGCCCACAGACACGACATCCGATGCTATGCAACCTGACCCACATCCGTTTGCTCCACGTTTGTCCTGTGCCCACCCCGCGTGCAGCGCTGTGGCTTCTACCGCGTTGTCCAACCATCGTGGTCAATCCCGTTCCCACGCGCCGGGCATCCTGAACACCGGGGCTTGCCGTGGAATGGTCAACTGTTCTACCGTGTGGAACCGGCCATCTGGCGCAATGGCATGATTACATCCCATCGGCCTGCACTTTTGCGCGACCAGGGCAGAAGCTTCCATTGGGGTCAATACCAGATGAACTAGTTGTGCGCAGTGGCAGACCACGGCAAGCGAACCGTTCCCATCTATCGCATAGGTCGGCCATCGCCGCTTCGCTATCGCCTTGTAATCTGCTGTGCTTGGCATCGTACAAAATAGGGCGGGCCGCCGTCATGAAATAGGAATAAAATGACAGCGGCCCAAGGGCTTCACAGACTAGGCGTTGTGAAGGTGATTTAAACTTTTTTGATTACGCCCAATCCCTTGCCCCTATACCCACTATTACGCGATTCCCGTTACGGGTTCGTGGCTTTTGGATTTGTTTCGTTTACCGAATGGCTTTCAATTTCCTGTTTCAATATCTTCCAAATATTCAAGGGCAGATGCGCCCGGCGATGATGCAGGTTTACTGTTCATGAATTCAAAATCTGCTTTCGCTTGTAGTTCAACATTTGCATCAATTATTTCTTTTTCTTTTGCCTTCCTTTCCGCTTCGTTCTTTTCATCTAAAACCTGACCGATATGGATTTCAGATTCGTTAAGAAAAAGCGACCAGGGTCTATGCACATCATTAAACCCTTGTGGTCTGTTCAGAAATTTATTCAGTGCCTTCAATACAGTTTCTTCGCCATTTTCTGAAATCAAATCATTTATCTTTAACCGCGATGCTTTATCCGGTGCACCCATGGTCGCGTAGTTGTTTTTAATCCATCCCGCCAACCCACCCGTTTTTGGCGGTAGGCTGGAGGGTAGGCTATCTGTAAGGCTTACTGTAAGGCTTGTTACAGGGTTCCCTGTGATTGCTTTCACAGGATTTTCTGTGATTGCATTCACAGGGTTTTCTGTGAAAGCTTGCACACCGTTTTCTGTGAAAGGGGATTCTTCTTTCACAGGGTTTTCTGTGAAAGCCTTCTTGCTATCCAGTCCATCTGCAATCAAATCTAGTACGTGGTTCCCAACCGTACCCGAAAATTGAAATGCTGGCCCAAGTATTTTTTTAACATTTACGCGCCGAAGCCCCGGCGCGGCGCGGCCCGCAACAAGCTTCTTACCTGTGCCTTCATCGTATTCAACGGCAGGACATTGGCGGCCCGGATTGGCGGCTAACCATTCGTCATGGGTGAGGACACGATATTCATGGGGTCTGAATTTGCCCGCAAAATAACGGCGTTTCTTTTTCCCATCAGAACGGCGTTCACCTAAAAAAATAATCCAACCTTCTGCTTCCAATTTTTCAAGCTGTTCACTTTCCGAATTTGGGTCAGTGGCGTTGAGATTGGCAAGCTTGCCTTCGGAACACCAAAATTTTAGTGGTGATACGCTTCCACAGCACGACCGCATTGCGTCATAGGTCTTAAAAGTGCGGGCGGTCATGTGCCTGCGTTCAACGCATTTTTTAGGCTTGAAATTATCGTTCGCTGGCGTATCGTTCGGCATGGATTCTCTCCAATGGTGTGTCGAGTTTTTCTGTGGTTAGTTTTCTAAGCACAGTAGGGACTCCATTTCTGATTTCAATTTCCATGTTCCCCCACATACGTTCGTTTTCCGCTGTGGTAAGCATGGCATCAAGTTTTTTCAGCAATGCGTTTTTCGTCATATTGCCTCCTTCAAATAGTTGGCCAAATTCAATTCACCTAAACGCGGCACGCCGGGTGTAATCGGGCCGCCATAAGTGGCCCGGAAGCTTCCCAGCGCCCGCGCCCGATTCTTGCGCTGATAATGGTCTTCGCGCCGCCGCTTGCGCGCTTCTTTTTGCTTTGAGCGAAAAGCTGCAATGCGGCACCTGTCATCACAAAAACGCTGCCGCACCGTGCCTTCCAACGGCTTACCGCGATTTGGACATGTTGGATTGGCGCACGTTGCGTTACCATCTTTTGCCGATAGGCACACGTCCGCCCCGGAACCTATTTGTTCTGGTTGCATTTTGGGAATCATTTAATGCTTGCACCACCCGCAAGCCATCGCGCAATTAAGCGTGTATCAAAGCGAACTGCTGTGGCGATGCGGAAAGAAGGTATCGCACCTTTTTGTGCAAGTTTATAAATGGTGATGTTTGAAACGCCCAACAAATCCGCAAGAACCTTTGCGGTTACCGGGCGTGAAATTGCATTCAAACGTTCAACGATAGTTTCCGTTGGCATGGATACACGTTTCCTGTTGTTTCGGAAAACGGTTCCACTACGGGCGGGTAAATCGTAGACTTGGAATTGCCGCTTACGGTTACGCGTTGGTTGCCAACCGTCTTGTACGGACGCCTTTGGATTTGCCCTATTGCGGGTTTCCTTATTCGCCGTCTAGCGCCCCTTGGCGGCGTCCCACAAATTATCCAGTGCAAACAATATAACACGCGTGATTTAGATACACAAGAAAAAAATTCCCGCAATGGGAAACAAGGTAAATTTGTGTTAGAAAAATGACCCTGATTTGTGAAGTGAAATGGTGCGTCAAAAACCGGTTGTATTTTTGAAGCGTATTCGCGTTAAGAAAAATGATTAATTTTTTACAAATTGCATCGGGGTGATACCAAGTGATACCATTTTTCACGGTTTATGGGCATACAGCGGGGAAAAGCGGGAAATACAGAAACAACAGAAAATCCATGTTCACCCTTATTTCATGCGGGTTTGCGCGGGAAACCCTTATTTCATGCGGGTTTGGCGCTATGTGCCAAGTTGAATCCCCCCCTCTCCGCCAGAATCTTTCCCTTTCAATTCAATGCGTTGTGATTGCACCCTGGCCTTCAACAGGATCGTGGTTTTGCGCTATCGCTCTCATCTCGAATCCCGTCAACTTGCCCCGGGAACCATCAATCTGCGTCTTGGGGCTGTGCGTCGGCTAAGCGCCGATTTGGCGGCCGGCATTCGTCGCGTCAAAGGGGTGAAGAAGCTGGGCATTCGCCTCGGCAACCGGTTAACAGCAGAGCAAGGCAATGCGCTTTGGCATGCCCCCTTGTCAACTGCCACACAGTTTTTTTCGCTGTTGCCCGGTGTTACAATTTGCCCTCCCCAAGCTCGTCGAGTTTTTGGCCGCTCAGAGGTGTGTATGCATCGGCCCATCGCGTTCTTTTTGCGCTCTTGGTTGGGGTACCAAGCCTTCCTTTTGCACCGTTTGTGTCTGCATCCCACTGAAGACTCCCGCGGCTTGCGAGCGGAGAAGGGCGCAAATAGATGAAGGGTTGGCAGAACTATCGGGTACCCGGGCGCCCGCACGCGGGATAAGGGAAGGACTATTTTCTTGTCACTCTGAAATAATAACTGGGGAGTTTCTCGGGGGTACCGGTTGGTGTTACACCCTGGAGTTTGACCAGGTAGTCGCCGCGGGTGAGCACAGCCGCCGGCAATGTGACGTATACAGATTTGCGACGACGATTGGTCTGATGGACTTCAAGATCATTACCGCTCCAGACGATGTTGCCCCCCACGATCTGCACCGTCGCCTGATAGCTCTGGTAGCCATCCGTGTTGATCATCAAGTCGAGGCGTAGCTGCTTTGTTAGCGATGACAAGGCGGCAGTTGCGGTCCTATCGGCACCGCGGCTCACTCCCGCCATAAGAGACAACGAAACCGGGTCTGGACCACCCGGGAACGAAAGGTCCTGCAGCTTGGCCAGATCCTGCTCCAGCTTTGCCACCTGGCTCTGCGTCTGCTCAAGCTGATTGGCGAGTTCCTGCGCCTGGTGCTTGGCTTGGGAGTTTTGAACCTCCAACCGTCTAACCTGCTCGCTTAGATTCACACTCTCTCGAAACAGGAGAATGGAAGCAGCCGCTAACAGAACTGCAGCGCATGCGAGGACAACCTGCGCCACCGCGCGATAACGCGCAGCGAATACTCCAGGTGCAGAAGGTGCGGGCCGCGGGGTTGCTTGCTTCGCGCTGTACGAATGCAAGGCCTGAGTGAACTCGACATCCTCACGAAGCTCGGCACTATGGGGAAGATAGCTCTCAAACTTCTCTTTTTCAGCTCCCTGGAGGTCGCCGCGCGCATACTCATCGGCGAGAGATTCTTCTGTCAAGACGAGTTGATCGAGATAGTCCGGTTCGGTGAGCAGCCGCAGCTCAATGCGTTGCCGCTCTTCCGCCGACACCTGGCCCAGCACATAACGCCGGAACAGTGTTTCTCCATCACGCTGAGGTGTCTCGATCACGGCGCCACCTCGAAGCTGTTCTGCTGCTTGCCCTGGAGGCACTGACCCAGACATTTTTTCAGGCTCACTCTGATGCGATGCGTTTTTTGCCTCAACCTGTTTCCTGCTATTCCATTGTGCAAGGCCAGCTTTTTTCTTTCTTCAATTTTGTCTTTCCCGCCTTTCTCATGTCCATAATACGCAAGGATCAATTCGCGACTGTATTGCGGCAGGCGTTGTATGCATTCCTCCAGGCAGGCATGTTGCGGTTCAGTATCTTCTCTGGACCTTTTTTCCTCTGCCAGGTTTGCAGGGAGCGATGCCGGACGGGACGACGCTCTTCTTAGGTATTCCAGGTAGATATTGTTTGCCACGCCAAAGAAGTATGGCCCCGGCTCTCCAACATAGTTGCCGCCAACCTCGCTGAGCTTTCCCGCCACCCGGTCAATGGTCTCATCGGCCAGCTCTTCTGGTATCGCGCACCCGCGGTACAGGAAAACCCTGATGAGTCCGCGCCGTATCTCCTCATACCTTTGGCCCGCGCGCTCGCGGTCTGGAGCAAGCCACTCCAATAGCTGGTCGAGGTTTTGCAGCGTTAGCTTCTTTTTGCTGCTGGCTGCCGAAGCGTCAAGCATCCTCAGTGTTCTCCTGCCGTTCCCTTGAAAGCGGTTGGCCTTACTTCCAGTCACCTTGCAGCACAAAACCTGCCCAGTAGTGCGGCGATTTCCAAAGCCTTTGGGTCTGCATCCACATTTGCGCCGCGCGCAGGGCCTGGGCCGGCGTCTCACCGTGTTTTAGCATGCGCTGGTAGAATTTTTTCATCAACTCGGCGGTCGCTTCGTCATCCCTCCATAAGCTGGCTACCATCCGGCTGGATCCAGCATACATGAATCCTCGCGTCAGCCCGACTAAGCCGCCTTCGATCTCCGTTCCCAAGGCCGTTTCGCAGGCACTCAGCACCACCAAGTCTACAGGCAGATTCAGATTGTAGATGCCCTGGAGTTCCCAACCCTATTCTTTCGAGCATTAGTGCCTTGGTCACCGCCATCGCTGGTTTTCCGCAATCTCCTTCGTCTCCTTGGAAAAACAGAATCTTGCGCGTCGGGCTTATCCCGATCGGCGCTGCGGTTCCCGAAATAGGAGCGGCCTCTGGAGTCGGTGTCCTTAACCAGCCAATGCCGCGTTTCCTGAGCCGGTGCAATGAAAGTTTCATTTCACAGGAGCGGCGAGCCATGCTTGCGGCTCGATGTCGATTCGTATCCAATGAACGGCATGAGGTGTCTCCAACAACTTGCCCCAGAGTTGACGGGTCAAACACATCTCGAGAGCACCGACGCCGTGTTCTCCCGTGTTGATTGAACCATCATTGTTAATATGAATCAGCAGTTCCAGGTGGTTCAACTCACTGGCATCTCTCTGCACTTCTACGCACTCTCGAATGAGGGGAGCAAATTTCTGCTGGAAATCTCTTGCCAGTTGGCGTCCCTCCTCAGTTTGCATATCAGCATTCGCGGCGTCGCGAGTTGAGTGTTCCTCGAGCGTGTCGGGGCCGAAATTTGAGGCCCAAGTCCTGTTGGAGTCGAAGCAGGGCTTGCACTCCCAGACACCCTCTTCCCAATTGTCGCCAATGCGCTGGAACAACAAGCTTGCCACGGCAGAGTCTTTTTCTTTCGTAGCGATATATGCCAACCGATTCATCGCGTCGAGAGAGACACCGTGCTGCTTTTCCAGTTCGGCATAACCCTTCTGGATTCGTGGCCAGGAAAATCGCATCGAGCCGACACCGCGGTTACGGATGATCATATAGGCAGCAATATGGAAATAGAGGATGTCGCCCGCACTGCCGCCGCGGTCGGCCGTTTCGGCGGCAAAGTGTTCAGAGTCACCTTCTTCCCCATACCATTTGGGGCTGAGAAAATCTGCATATTGGCGGTCGTAATAGTAATAATCAGGTTCGAAAGCGATCGCTTGATTCAGAAGTTCGGCGGCCTTTTCCCGTTTCCATCCCTGGTCTAGAGCTAGCGCCAGCATGATTAGATACCATTCCGGACACTTCTTGCGAAGCTTCGAGGCTTGCTCCAGGATTTGCATGGCCTTGCCGGTGCGCTGCCCAAAGAGTCGCCATCCGCTTTCCGAGACGGTTTCAGAAGTGCCCTGACCTCGTGCATCCCAGGCATAAGCTTCGTAGGCGGAGGCAAGCGCCACGCGGGCCGTAATGGATTGCGGCTTCAACGCCGCCCAGCGGTCGAGTTTTTCGAGATGGGTTGTCCAGTCTTCATCGGTTGCATGTCCCAGCGGCGCCCGAAGACCTTCATAAAGAATGTGCAACTTCCACGCGCCGCTCGGGAATTTGGCCTTGCTCGAACGGAGGGTTTCTGCAAGGCAATCGATCTGGTTGAATTGCTCTTGCACCAACATCTGGTTGATAGCTGTCTTGTATTTTTCGAGAGCCTCAGCGTCGGTTTTGTCATCGAAGTCCAGGTCGTGCGCGGTACACGCCGCCGAGGAGCGTTGGCGAGTATCCGCAGCGCCGGCTGCCCACAGTTTGCCAAGGCTCGCAACCAAAAAGAGGAGGGCACACGTAAGCGGAAGCATCCGAGTGATACGCCACGGATGAAGAAACGAAAACGAAGATTCGAGCGCGGCCGGCTTCCAGTTGCAGTTTTCTCTACCGGCCATTCTATTTCCCCGGACTTGCGGCTCCACTGATCACCGTCACGGTGCCATCGTGGGCGTTAGCTACATAGACCTTGCCGCTGACCTGGTTTAGAGAGATGGCAACGGGATCGGTTCCCACAGCAATCGTACTGGTAGCGTTCGTTGCCCCATTGATCACGGTTGTGTTGTTACTGAGGTTGTTGGCGACATAAATATTATTGCTGGCACTGTTGACGGCTATGGCCATAGGACCTGAGCCGGCCTCCACTGTGGCTGTGTGGTTGCTGGCGCCGTCGATGACAGTTACATTGTTGCTGTTGTAATTAACCACATAAATTTTGTTCGTGGCTTCATTGACGGCAACAGCAAGCGGATAGCCTCCGGTTGCCGCGGTGCTGGTGGTATTGTCGGCGCCATTGATCACGGTCACGCTGCCGTCAAGCGAATTGCACACGTAAATCTTGTTGGTCACAGAATTGACCGCCAAAGCTGTCGGCGTCTTCCCGGTCGCCACAGTGCTGGTTGCATTGGTGGCGCCATCAATCACGGTTACGTTATTGCTGGCCGTATTGGTAACATAGATCTTGTTGGTGACGGTATTTACGGATACAGCATTCGGCATGCGTCCGGCGGCAAGCGTGGTGACGGCATTGGTGGCGCCATCCATCACGCTGACGTTGTTGCCGGTCACGTTCGCGACATAAATCCTGTTGGTCTTGGCGTTGATGGCTACGCCGTAAGGTTCGCCTTCATTCTTGATGATGGTAGCCGCGTTTGTGGCGCCATCAATGACCAGAACACTGTTGGAGCCCTCGTTGGTCACATAGATCTTGTTGGTTACGGAATTGAGGGCCGTCTTGGTATTAAAATCAGTCCATTTGGACTTGACCATTATGGGAATCGAGGCATTCGTGGTTCCGTCCACTACATCCACGTGCTGATAACCCACCACGTACACCTTATTGGCCGCCACATTTGCGACAACATCAGCGAGCGGCATTTTTAGATTGATGGCTGCGATGGGACTGGCGGGCGCGGTATCTGTCTTGGTTGAGCTCGCGCTCGCAGAGGTGGTTTGCGCGCGGGCCGGCAGCGCTCCCAAAGACAGCCAAATAGCTCCGCATAATAAAACGAACACGAAGGCGAGACGGCGCGAACAATGCAAGCACGGATTCATAAGCTTTAATTTACCTCGCAGGTACAGCGGCGGTTGCCGCCGGTTTGCTCTCGACGCTTATCCAATAAGGAAAGTAGGGAGGCGGCGCAATGGGATGACCGTGGACCTTATTGATCAGACAGGAGATCCAGTCCTGGTCAGGTTTTGAATCGTCATGGATCCAGGAAAAGTTGCCGTCTTGTAATACACAAACCCTGAGGTCAAACGTGGCAGGCTTACTTGCGCTGGAATGGGTGCACTCCTGGATGGCGTCGGCATACTTGACCTGGAATTGTTTCGCCAGGTAACGGCCCTCCTCGGTCTGCATATTCGCTTCCGCGGCATCCTCGGCTTGTTTTTGCCATAGCACCGTCGGCGCCAAGTTAGCTGCGGTAGCCTTGGAAGAATCAAAATTATCTTTTGTGCCCCAGACTTCCTCCCTCCAACGATCACCAATACGGGTAAAAGTATCGTCTGCTACCACAGGATCGTGCCCGTATTGAGCGAGGTAGGCAAACCAATTCAGGTTCGTCAGTGATACGCCGTCCTGTTTTTCCAATTCGGCAAATCCCTTTTGGATGCGAGGCCACGACAACCGCTCTGCATTGATTCCTGGAACATATCGAACCATGAAGGCCGCAACCCGAAAATAGAGAATGTCACCTTTGACGCCGCCCATGCGGTCGGACGCCTGCTGGATGAATTTTTCAGGATCACCATCCTCCCCATACCAACTGGGGCTAAGGAATTTGGCGTAAAGACGATAGTAATAGTAGTAATCGGGCTCAAAGGCGATAGCCTGGTTCAGCAGCGACTCTGCCTTGGTTTTCTCCCATCCCTGGCCCTGCGCTACAGACTGCATGGTCAAGTACCATTCCGGGCATTTCGCCTGCAGGGAAGAAGCCTGTTCCAATATTTGTCGAGCCTTCGCTGTGCGCTGATCGAACAACCGCGCCCCGCTTGCCGTCACTTTGTCGGCAAAGTCATCACCTCGCGCGGCCCAGGCGTATTGGATATACGCAGTTGCCAGCGCTACCCGCGCGGTGATGGAAGCAGGCATGGCAGCGGCCCATCGGTTTAGTCGCGCGAGGTGGGTACTCCAGTCTTCTTCCGTAGCGTGCCCGCGCGGCTCTTGAAGGCCGCCATAGAAGTTGTGCAGCTTCCACATTCCGCCCGAGAACTTTGCCTTCGTAGAACGATCGAAATCTGCAATGCACTCAAGTTCATCGAATTTCTCCTGCGCCAGCAGCTTCTGCAGCGCCGCTTCATACTTCTCAATAGCATGAACATCGTCCTTATCGTCGACGCTGAGATCAATGGTGCTGCAGGCTGAAGAGTCGGCCTTCTGGGGAGTGGGGTCGCCAAGGGCCCAGAGGCTCCGTGCCGTTCCGGCAATCAGCAGAAGCATGCAGAGGGTGGAAACAGCAAAATGCGGCCAACGGTTCAGAAACCTGGTTGGCGAATATTTTCCTATTTCGGGAGTCATCTCGTGCTCCTGAAGAATTTTCTCGAGGTCATGTTCCTGATATGGTTCCATCGTAGTCAGCCATGAATCAGCTGTCAATCCAGCGATGATCCGACGATTCATTTCCATTCTCCCTGAAGCTCGAAGGCCGCCCAGAAATACGGATCGTTCCAAGCGTTCTGCTTCCACATTTCAATCTGGGCTTTCTGTAAAGCAGCGGCCGGACGCATGCCTTCCTGTTCGATGGCCCGATAGAAGCGCTGCATCAATTCGGCGGTGGCCTCATCGTTCACCTTCCACAGGCTGGAGACTACCCGGCTGGCCCCGGCGTACATGAATCCTCGCGTCAGTCCGATCAGGCCCTCTCCTTTGATCTCTTTTCCCAATCCGGTCTCACAGGCGCTCAGGACCACCATGTCCGCCGGCAGATTCAAATTGTAGATATCCTGCAGGTTCAGAAATCCATTTTGCCGATTTCCGCGCTCATCCACCAGCGAAAGCACCAAGCCCGAGAGCTCGGGGCGTTCGCTGTCGAGCATGCCGTGAGTGGCGAAGTGCACGATGCGGAATTGCGCGAGGCGAGGATCAAGAGCAGTGGCGCGGCTGGCATCGAAATCGAGAGCCGCTATTGCTTCTCCGGCGGGAGTAACCGCCAGGATACCCATCGCCTCTTGCCGGGTATACACCAATCGCGAGAAATACAATTCGCGATTGGTTTTGGACTCTGTATCCTGGGATTCCACGTCCTGTTGGGAGCGGGCCAGCTGCAAGTGCCAGGCGTGGCCGCCAACACCGGCGACGATCTGCGAGCCATTGCCACCACTGGGTTGCATCACTGACAAAGATGCGTCGCGGCTGGGTTGTGACGAGCGTCGCGCATTCATTTTTGCTCTGACACGATCGTCGTTTTTATCAAATACTGGATCGGCCAAAATAGCCACGGTCTTGGCCCTTCGTGTACGCGCTGCCTGCTCTTGCCGAAGAACAGCAAGCACGGAAGCTGAAGGCAGCTTGACCATCTCGTGTTCTACGATCAAGGGGAGGGACGTTGGATTCCCCGAACCCTCCGGCAATGACGGAGGCACCGGCAACGCAGCAAACGGGATATATTGCAACGCGCCATCGCTCACGATGAGCAGGCGTTTCCCCAGAAGCTCGGCGGCTACAGGCCCCAGAACCATCTGGCTGAACGCTGCCGCTTCCTTCCAGACGTCACGATTCCGTGGCTCGATGGACGAATTGTCTGCGCTTTTAATTCGGGGCTCTCCTTTTGAGGTCCGCAGCAATTCGTAAAGCTGCCGGCAGGAGTTTTCGATCTGGGCGCGAGGTGGGAGCTGATAGACATGGAGCGACTCCGGGGTCATGGCGAAAACAAAGCTGTGTTCCTTACCCAGGAAGTACTCCAGCAACAAGGTGTCAGGATCCAGCAGCTCCTGTTGTACCTGCCTGGCCGTGAGCGGCACCGGCTCCGTCAACGCCCCATAGCTGGGACTGCTCTCGCGAATCTGCTTTTCCACGTCACGCGATTGCGCCAGCAATTGATCAATCTGCCGGTTGAGTGCTGCCAGCAGACCTTGTTTCTTGGCGTCGCCCAGCAGATGGAGACGGCGATTGGCTTTGATGCTCAGCGATTTCTGCAGAGCACGCTTTTGGCTGACCAATTCGGGATCGACGCCTCGGGAAATATCCACACCTGCGGCAGCGAGGGTCTCAAGCAGAGTGCGCGCCCGCAACCGCTCCAGCGCCTGGAATGCGTGCTCGGCATCACCGTGGCCAACAAACAAGTCAATGTAATCCTGGTAATAACCTGCATATTTATCACGGATGTCAGCGCGAAATACTTCCGAGCGGGCCATCCGCGGCGGTTGCGCCTCAAAGGCGTTCAAGGCTTTCTGATAAAGTTCAGCGGCCGTGTCTTGTACGCGTTCGGGCGCGGCAGAGGAAGCCACATTCTGCCGCGCCTGAATACCACTTCCATATTCAGTGGGATCCAACACCCAAGTGCGACTTTCCTGACCCCGCAGACCGATAAGCCTTACCGGTTCGCGCGGCAGGTACTCGCTTTCCATGCCCGAGAGATCGAAGGTGGTTACAAACTCACCTTGGGTGTCTTGGCAGCTCCAGCTCAGTAGAACGTCTCCAGGTTTAACTCCTGCGTTCTCTGCGTTCGAGTACTTTTCGACACTTGTGACGACCACGCCCGGCCTGAGCTGCGCCCAGGCCTCTTGGTCACTGAGGGCGAAAATGACGACCATGAGAAAAAACCCAGCACAACGACTTACCTGACGCCGATGCTTGCCGGCGGCGGTTCGAATTGCAACGTCGGCGGATGATGGAGCGACTGCGGTACCGATGCCACGACCGTGGATCATGCAAATTCCTCGCACAATTTTTCAGCTAGAAAGAAGCAAGCCAATATTATCAACAAAGCGAGTTCCACAACAGACATCGATCCCCTGCCCGGCTTAAAAATATCTGACGAACAAGTGGAACGTTTCTTCCGTTTTTGTCATAGCCATTAGGGAGTAGTTTGCAAACGCATCTCCCACCTGCAGCTTGAAAGTGCGGCGCGTCAATTTTGTAAAAATTGATCGCAAGAAAGAACTGCCGATGCGTTCCAGCCGTGTTCTACAGATTCTGTGCAGGACTGCAGTAAAAAAAAGGAGAGGTACACGTTATGTTTGCTTCCATACGACTTGGCTTTGTTTCAATTCTGTTTTGCATTTCAACCTTAATGTCATCAGCATTTGCCCAAGGCATGTTTCATTCGGCGGTCAACTATGCAGATCCGCTTGGGCCACACTCGGTCGTGGTGGGTGATTTCAATGGTGAC
>Ga0099829_10001307_pt1 | contig 13684 bp, 9 predicted proteins | sample CZO8metaG_3_FD_79336 | JGI IMG/M metagenome (GOLD analysis project Ga0099829, IMG submission 79336) | Vadose zone soil microbial communities from the Eel River Critical Zone Observatory, Northern California, USA - CZOApr15con2H2.8 metaG | ecosystem: Environmental > Terrestrial > Soil > Vadose...
CAGATTCCTGCAAGGCGCCGAGACGATGGCGGTAGCGCTCTTCGATTTCCTCGTACACATCATGAAATTGTTCGCCATCGCGCTCCTGCTCCGCTCTGAGTTGTGCTAAAGCCGCCGCGATCATCTGGCGGCGAGCATCGTCTTCCTCTTTGTTTCGGCCAGTAGCACCGGCGAGCCCCAGAGCGCGAATCAAAGGGGGCAAGGTCAAACCCTGTAACACCAGCGTGACCAAAATCACGCTGAAAGTGAGAAAGATAATGAGATTACGCTGCGGGAAGTCCGCGCCGTTGGCTAGCTTTTCCGGCAAGGAGATTGCCGCAGCCAGCGCCACCACTCCGCGCATTCCGGTCCATCCAACTACAAAAACCTGACGCGCGGAAGGCACTGCAACGTCCTGGTGAAGCAATTTTCTGCGAATCAGGTCGGCGATTTTGGCGCCAGGGAACATCCAGATAAGACGCAGTAAAATGACGACTGTGCTGAAGAGCGCGCCATAAAGAATCAGTTGTCCCAAGCTGTATTCACGGATGCCGGCGAGCACGAACGGCAGTTGCAGTCCGATCAGCACGAATACCAGCCCATTCAAAATAAAAGTGAAGGCGTCCCACACCGCCCAGATTTGCATGCGAACATTGGGCGAAAAAAAATGCGAACTTTTGTTGCTCATGTACAAGCCGCACGCGACGACCGCAAGTACGCCGGAGGCGTGAATTCCTTCGGCAGCGAGATAGGTCGCGTACGGGATCAGAATGCTCAGAACAATTTCGATTGGGCCATCGTCGATCTGATGTTCGAACCACTCGGCGATTCGCGCGACAATGTATCCGAGAGCAAGCCCCGCACTCGTTAAATAAGCGAGTCGGAATATTCCCTGGCTAATGGTGGGCGTTCGCCCGTCGACGACCATGGCGATGGCAAATTCCAGCGCCAGCAACCCAGTGGCATCGTTGATGAGGCTTTCGCCTTCCAGAATGTCCACAATTCCCTGCGGCAGGCCGATCTTTTTGGCGATGGAAGTCGCGGCGATAGCGTCGGTGGTGGCCACGACTGCTCCGAGTACAAATCCGAGCCGCAAATCGAAGCCTGCGAAAACCCAATGAGAAGTTTGCGCCACTCCGAAAACCGTAAAGCCAACCAGTCCGAACGCCAACATGCAGATGCTGGCCAGGTTAAGTTTAAATTCCCGCCACGGAGTCAGCCAGGCAGCGGAATAAAGCAGCGGTGGAAGAACAACCAGGAATACCACATCAGGATTAAGAGAGACTTTGGGAATTCCTGGAACGAATCCCAATAGCAGGCCAGCAACGACGAGAACAATGGGGTAAGGAGTTTCCAGCTTGCGCGCAAGCCACGCAAAAACCACGACAAAAAGGAGCAGCAGCAAGAAAATCAGTTCCACTTCGCTGACCCAACTGATTGGCTGCTGCATCGCGCCCCGTGCTCTTCGAATTCTGAAGATACCGCAAGCCGGAATGTTAACAGTAACTTCTCCGCGCGAGCAGATTAGCTTGGCTGGCGAAGACTGGAGAGGAAGGCGTGGTGCGCGCGGGAGACTGAGCGGCCGCGAAGGGTGAGCGCGCCGATGGTTCGTGTGGCCGTGGGATCGGAAATTCGCACGAAGCGGACTTGCGAGCGACGGTCGACGGCCATCGCGGGTACCAGAGAAACTCCTACGCCGGCACCGACCAGACCGAGCAAGCTGGAGAATTGTCCGCTCTCGAAAACTACCTGAGGAGAAACGCGCGCGCGGTCGCAGGCGGCTATGGCGTTTTCGCGGAAGCAGTGCCCGTCACGTAATAGAAGAAACGGTTCCTTGCGGAGTTCGCGGAGTGCGACGGTCTTGTTTCGCGAAAGCCGATGATTTCTAGGGAGCGCCGCAAAGAGCGGTTCGGTGATCAGCGGCAAGGCTTCAAATTCGTGTCCGCGTACCGGCAACGCCAGTATAGCGATATCGATGCTGCCGGCGCGAAGGCGTTGGAGCAGGACGGGAGTAATTTCTTCCACCACCGTGACTGTGGACTTGGGGAAAAGCTTCGCGAAAGCGGCGAGAACTGGGGGAAGGAAATACGGCGCGACAGTGGGGATCACACCGACGGCGACTTGCCCCGAGACGGATTCCTTGCTCTCCACGACATCGCCCCGAGCCGCTTCCAGTTCACGCAGGACGGATAGCGCGCGAGGCAGAAAAGCTTTGCCAACTTCGGTGAGACGAACGGAGCGGCCCAAGCGATCGAAGAGGCGAGCGCCGAGTTCGGCTTCCAGTTTCAGGATTTGCTGTGACAGAGATGGCTGCGAAACGTGAGAGTGCTCGGCAGCGCGGGAAAAGCTGCCCGTTTCAGCGACGGCGCAGAAATAGCGGAGTTGGTGGAGTTCCATGGCAGCAATCCTGAGTCTTTTCCAATAATTCTTGAGTTGCGCTTGGCCGACTCTCAGTCCACTTTGACGGCGGGCAAACCCTTTCACTCGTGCCGCGCCTTCTGCGGTGGCAGAAGTTCACACGAGCAAGAGAAATCGCTTATAGGCTACGCCTATTCATTGTATCTGAACTAGATATTGGAACAATAGGTGGACGTAAGGCTAAGATACGAGCCTTGCTGGAGGAGTTGGAGTCCATCCACATCCGTAGTGGGTGAAAATTCGGGAGGAAAGATGGCTGAGGAGAAAAAACAAGTGATGACAACGGACGCGGGGCGTCCCGTGGGCGACAATCAGAATTCGCTCACTGTAGGACCGCGTGGGCCGATCGTTTTTGAAGATTATCTATTGTTTGAAAAAATGGCGCACTTCAACCGCGAGCGCATTCCGGAACGCGTGGTGCACGCGAAAGGATCGGGGGCGCACGGGCATTTTGTGTGCACGAGCAAGGACATCACCAAATATACGACGGCAAAGCTGTTTGGCAGCGTTGGCAAGAAGACACCTACGTTCCTTCGCTTCTCGACGGTAGGTGGCGAAAAAGGATCGGCAGACACGGAGCGCGATCCGCGCGGCTTTGCTCTGAAGTTTTACACTGAAGAAGGCAATTGGGATATGACCGGAAATAATACGCCGGTGTTCTTCATACGCGACCCGCTGAAATTCGGCGATTTTATTCACACGCAGAAACGTGACCCGGAAACAAATTTGAAGTCGCCGACGATGATGTGGGACTTCTGGTCGCTTTCGCCGGAATCGCTGCATCAGGTGACGATTCTCTTTTCAGATCGCGGCACTCCGGACGGCTACCGCCACATGGACGGGTTCAGCAGCCACACCTACAGCTTGATCAATGAGAAGAACGAGCTGTTCTACGTGAAGTGGCACTTCAAGACCAAGCAGGGGATCAAGAATTTTACCGGTGAATCCGCGGAAGAAATGCGCGGCAAGGATCCGGATTACGCACAACGCGATCTGTTTAACGCGATCGCGAAGGGTGACTTCCCAAAGTGGAAAGTTTCCATCCAGATCGTGCCTGAGAAAGAGGCGGGGACGTATCACCTCAATCCCTTCGACCTGACGAAAGTGTGGCCGCATAAAGATTATCCGTTGCAGGAAGTCGGCGAACTGGTGTTGGACCGCAATCCGGTAAATTATTTCGCGGAAGTGGAGCAGGCGGCATTCGAACCGCGCAACATCGTGCCGGGGATGGGCTATTCGCCAGACAAAATGTTGCAAGCGCGCCTGATTTCTTATCCCGACGCGCATCGTTATCGCTTGGGAGTGAACTACGACGCGCTGCCGGTGAATAAGGCGCAGTGCCCGTATCACACCTACCATCGCGACGGAATGACGCGCTTTGACGAAAATGGCGGCAAATCCGTGAACTACGAGCCGAACAGCTTTGGCGGACCGACGCAGGATTTGAAATACACGGAGCGGCCGAAGCCGGTTACGGGAACGGTGGCGCGGCACGATCATCGCTCGGACGGCGACTACTACTCGCAGCCGGGGGATTTGTTCCGGTTGATGACGGCGGATGCGAAGGCGCGATTGATCAGCAACATCGTCGGCAGCCTTGGCCAGACGCCTCGGACGATCCAGGAACTGCAAATCCAACACTTCTACAAAGCCGATCCTGCATATGGTGGGGGCGTCGCGAAGGGCCTGGGCCTGGACATCAGCGCGATTGTCGCGAAGAAGCAGGCCTCGGCAGCGGACTAGCGCGTAGCCGAGGTTGGCGCGGCAATGCCGCGCCCCTACAACCGACGAAACCCAAGACGGGCGGGCGAAATGCTCGCCCGTTTTGTTTTCGCGTGCGGATAAGGTAACTTCTGTGCGGGAAAATTGGAGACCGACGCGATGGCAAAGCTAACTTTTTTGGGAGCGGCAGGTACGGTAACCGGATCAAAATACCTGGTGGAGGCGGCGGGAAAAAAGCTGTTGCTGGATTGCGGTATTTTTCAAGGCTCGCCCGAGTTGAGCGCGCGCAACTTCAAGCCGCTGACGGCGGACCCTAAGACCATTGATTATTGTGTGCTGACGCATGCGCACCTCGACCATACGGGTTGGCTGCCGTGCCTGGTGCGGGACGGCTACAAAGGTCCGATTTACGCCAACCCAGCGACCATTGAGCTGGCAACAATTTCGTTGAAGGACTCCGCGCACCTGCAAGAAGAGGATGCGGAGCGCGCGCAACGAAACGCGAAGCACAGCAACGCTGTGGATCGTGATCCGCTCTACACATCAGCGGACATTGATCCGATGTTGCGGCTCCTGAAACCGATGCCGAGGCGGGGCGGCTTCGATGTTTCTCCCGAGTTTCATTTCGAGGCCTACGACGCCGGACACATCCTCGGTTCGACCAGTTTGGCGTTGACGATTACGGAAAATGGAAAGAAGACGATTGTGGTTTTTTCCGGCGATATTGGACGTTACGGCGAGGTGATTTTGAACGACCCGACCACGCCACCCAAGGCGGACATCCTGCTCTGCGAATCGACTTACGGCGACCGTGATCATGAGGAGGGCGATCCAGCCGCATTGCTCGCGGACATTGTGAATCGCGTTGTGAAGCGTGGCGGTTCCATCGTGATCCCCGCATTCGCGATTGGGCGCACGCAAACGTTCATGTACTACCTGCGGCAACTGGAAGACGAAAAGAAAATTCCGATAGTGCCGGTTTATGTGGACAGCCCGATGGCGCTGAGCGCGACGGATCTTTATCTGAAGTATAAGGACGACCACGACGTGGATTTTGCGCGCCTGGAATCGAGCGGTACGCGCGATCCGCTAGACGTGCACGTCTTTCATTTAACGCGTTCGGCGGACGATTCGAAAGCCATCAATAACGTGAAGACGCCGTGCATCATTGTGTCTGCAAGCGGAATGGTGACCGGCGGGCGCGTGCTGCATCACTTGGCGCAGCGATTGCCGGACGTGAAGAATGCGGTGCTGCTGGCAGGATTTCAGGCGGAGGGCACTCGGGGCCGCGCGCTGCAGGAAGGCGCGAAGGTGCTGCATTTATTCGGGCAGGCGGTGCCGGTGAACGCGGAGATCATTACCATGGGACAATTTTCCGCGCATGCGGGAAAGAGTGAACTCCTGCGATGGCTTGGCGGTTTGCCAGCGCCGCCAAAGAAAACCTGGCTGACTCACGGGGAGCCCGTAGCGGCACAGGCATTGCAGGCGGCGATCAAGGAGAAGCTTCACTGGGATGTAGCAGTGGCGCGATACCTGGATACGGTCGAACTCGGTTAGATCAAATGAGCAGCCAAATTGGCAACAAATAATTTACATCGAGAAAGAAACCTTTCTACCGCTGCTCTCGTCTATACAAACAAGACCACTCGCGGGGTAGGGTGCTAACCACCACAGGGCAACCGACCGTCAGTTCCCTACCCCATCCTTAGCTTGACTCGAAAAAATTGAAATATCCCCTTCATACGTAAACGGACAACGACGGACTACACTCTGTCGGTAAAAACTCGCGCGGCCCGCAAATAACCGAATCGAATCAAATACGGAGTTTGGCGAACCGTTCTTCCGCCGCGGCTAACGTTTCTTCTTTTTTACAAAAGGTGAAGCGCACCTGCGACGCACCATCCTGTGGATTATTGTAGAAGCTGGAGCCTGGAACGCAGGCCACCCCGATTTCCTGTACAAGATATTTGGCGAAGGCGACGTCTCTGGAGCCCGAAGCGAATCGTGGATCATTCGCGGGAAAATCGAAGCGCGAAATGTCGGTCATGATGTAATAGGCACCGCGCGGCTTGTAAACGATAAATCCTGTATCTTCGAGAATTTTCAGGAGCCGCTGGCGTTTTTTCGCGTAAGTGGCGGACAAATTTTCATAATACGAATCGGGTGATTGCAGCGCGCTGGCGCCCGCCTGTTGCAATGGTGCAGCAGCGCCGACGGTCAGGAAGTCGTGCACTTTGCGAATCGCTTGCGTGGGCTCTGGCGGCGCAAGCGCCCATCCCACTCGCCAACCGGTCACGCTGTAAGTCTTGGACATTCCATTGATGACGATGGTGCGTCCACGCATGCCGTCGAGGCAAGCCATCGAAATGTGATCGGTGCCGTCGTAAAGAATATGTTCGTAAATTTCATCGGTAATGCAATAAGAATTCCAGCGCACGCAGAGATCGCGAATGAATTCCAGTTCATCGCGAGTGAACACTTTGCCGGTGGGATTGTTGGGCGTATTGAGAATGATGGCTTTGGTGTTAGGGCCAAACGCGGCGGCAAGTTCGTCGCGATCGAAAGACCAGTCGGGATTTTTTTCTGACGGCGGTTTCATGCGAACGAAACGCGGGGAAGCGCCGGAAAGAATCGCGTCCGGTCCGTAATTTTCGTAGAACGGTTCGAACACCACGGTTTCGTCACCGGGATTGATGATGGCCATCATGGCCGACATCATCGCTTCAGTAGAGCCGCAGCAGATCGTTATTTCGCGTTCTGGGTCGTAGCGTACGGCCTGTGTGCGTGCAAATTTCTCCACGATGGCATCGCGCAAAGGTTTCGCGCCCCAAGTAATCGCGTATTGATTGATATCGTCGGAGATGGCCTGGCGGGCGGCTTCCTTAACGTCGGCGGGTGCGGCGAAATCTGGAAAACCTTGCGAAAGATTCACGGCATCATGCTTCATCGCCAGACGAGTCATCTCGCGAATGACGGACTCAGTGAATTGTTCGGCCTTGGCCGAAATCATGCGGCGGGAAATTTGCGCCATTTTCGATTCTGGGCTGCTCATTTTTCTTCGCCAGGCTAGCGGCTTTGCGACGTGCCTCCGGACGACATCGATACTGTCGAGACGGGTTTCGCGGCCGGCGCATAAATCATCCGGTACAGCGCGGCGTTGCGCAACACGATTTGCACGTAGTCGCGAGTTTCTGAGAATGGAATGGACTCAACAAGTTCCGGAACTTCTTCATACGTACGTTCCGACTTCCAGAGTGCAATGCGATCTTCGCCGGCATTGTAAGCCGCAAGAGCGTACTCCGGTGCGCCCGTAAGATTCACCAGGCCCTTGAAATAATAAGTTCCCAGCTCAATGTTGTATTCGGGGTCGAATAATTTATTCTTTGCGTATTTCAGGCGCTTTTGTTTGGCCATAATTTTCGCGGTCTTGGGAAGCAGCTGCATCAACCCTACGGCGTTGGCATGCGAAACGATGTCCGCCTGAAATGTGGATTCCTGGCGAATCAGGCCCGCAACAATCATGGGGTCCAGTGCGTTTTTCCCGGACTCGCGGCGCACGGATGTTTCGTACGGTAAAGGATAGAGCGCTTTCCAGGCGCTGAGCGGTAATTCGTTCAGCTTGCGCGAATCGAAACTGGGAACACCCAGCCGCGCATACGCCATTCCGGCCGCGAAGTGGCCCTGGTCAAAAGCCGCTTGCGACGCCTCAATCAGAAAACGCGGCGAGCCGGTGGCAAAAAAGGCATTCTTCAATTCCAGTTCAGCCGAAGAATCAAATGCAATTGCTCGCAGGGCCTGGGCGCGCGCCCAGCGATCCACGGCAGAAGGCGGCACCGGCTCATCAAATGGACGAAGCGGCGGGGGCGGCGGAATACTCTCCAGAAAGTCTGGAGGATTCTCCTCACCGGGCCCAAGTTTGCTAAGACGTTCTTCGGAGGCAAAACCAAAATAAGTTTCCGGAAAGCGGTCCATTGCTTTGTTATAGAAACTGCGCGCATGCGCAGGATTGCCGCTGCGTTCGGCGAAACGTCCGAGCCAGTACAGCGCATCCACGGCATTCGCGGAAACCGGATACTTGAGCAGAAATGTTTTCAGTTTCTCGTCGGCATCTGGCTGGCGACTGACGTAAGCAACCCAGGCAATCCGCCATTCAGCGTTGTAATCATTCTTTCCGTTGGGATTCACTTGCAGCACCCGCTGGTAATACGCAGCGGCTTTCGGCCGGTCGAGCAGCACCCAATAATAATTCCCCGCCTGCATGTAGCCTTCTTCAGTCCACTTGCTTTCGGGATATTTTTTGCCCAGGTCTTCGATGGTGGCCAGCATCGCGGGTTCGTTCTTGGCGGCGCGCTGGAATTGCGAAAGGACGAACAGTCGCTCGGCATCCACTTCCGGGTCAGGCGTGACCAGCGAGGAAAGAAGCATCAAAGGAAGTTTAAGCTGCACCTTGCATTGCGCCAGGCGAAGTTGCGCTCGCTGCCGCACCGGATTTGCAGGATCCTGCAACATTCCAACCAGTTTTTCGAATTCGGGACGCGCCTCGCGCCATTTGTGAGCGTCGGCCAGCGCTTGCGCGCGTTGTTCCTGCATCTCGGCAGTGGCGTAGGGAAATTCACTGCGCAATGTTTTCTGCAGTATCGGAAGAGCGACGCCGGCGGCTTTGGCTTCGTCGCTGAGCGGATACTTGTAATAAATTGCCTGATAGTCTTTCGCCGCTCGAACCGTTTGGCCCGCGGACTGATAAGCATGGGCGCGATCGAGCAACAGTGCAGGCTTGCTGATTGTGCCGGAATAAGAATTTAGCGCGTCGATGGCGTCTGCAGCGTGCCCAGTCTCGGTTGCGGTCACTGCCAGCGTATCAAGGACTTGTTCCTTAATCGCGGTGTTGGGATAGTCGCGGCGAAGCACATTCAGATCGGCGAGCGCGTCCGCGTTGCGCTTCAAAGCGCGCTTGGATTGCGCAGTCCAGAAAAGTGCGTATTCGCTGAGCACTGTATCGCCCTTTGCTTTGCTAAACCATGCAAGAGCCTGTGGCGCTTTGTTTTTTTGGTAGTCATCATAGCCGAGCGCCAGAGCCGCCCGCGCGCCCCAGATATCGCCGGCGTGCTTGCCAGCAAAAGCTGAAAGTTTTTCATAAGAGCCGGGCGCGGCGTTGTGCAGATTTCGCGCGAGTTCCGAGAGCTGTTTTTGCGAAGTGGCGTCATCCGCCGAACTGGTCCCCACGTCCGGCACGCTGGTATCGGGTTTGCATCCCGCGCGACATGGCGCGGATTTCGGTTTCTTTGCTTTCTTGTGTTTGGTTTGCGCGGACACGCCGGACAGGATCGTCAGAGAAAGCAGTGCAGCGACAACTACCGCACAGAATTTTCGCGCCCGCTGGCGACGCGACGTCAGAAACTCTTGTGAATTTTTAGTGATGACGAGCAGTAACGGCGTAGGGATATTCGCCGAGCGCGCTGGCGTCACCTTCCGCGAGAATTTCCACCATCCAGCGATAAAAGTAATCCACCGGATGGTCCATGATGGGTTTAAATCTACGGTCGTATTCGCGATGAGCTTTCTCAATGTCGTCTTTCAGTCTGATGCACAGATCTTTATTTTCACGGCCTTGGCGTACCTGGTCGGGATGTAACATTTTAATATCCTGCATGGATACTTTGGCCACACGATTTGCACGACGATGTAGCTCTTGTTCCTCAGTCGTTAACCTGTTGACATCGAACTCCGAGGAGTCCGCGCGCCCCTGGGGCTGTTCCATTTCGGGAGCGTGTGAGTGCTCGTCGAGCGGCGGTGCCGGAGGAAGGACTTCGGCGGGAGCGTAATGCTCGGAAGCTGGACCAGCGGCCACGGGCCGAGGTGCTTCAGAGGACGCAGCGGCTGCATGCTCAGTAACGACCGCAGGAGCCGCTACTGCAACCGCGGAAACGATACGGGACATCTCCGCTTCCAACGGCGAACGCGCGCTGGGTTGTAGCGTAAGCGCAACAAAGCGCGATAGTACCTCAAGCGATGCCGAGAGCGAGGCTGCGCCGGTCTGTGCACGAAGCAAAAATGGCAGCGCATTTGTCGGCTTATTGCTGCTGCAGGCCGATACCACGTCATTTACGGCATGATGCAGCTCGTCTGAGTTGCGCTGCAAGCGCTCCAGGCTATCCCGGAGGGCGCGAGCGACGGCCTGTTCGACGGCATTAGCTTCGTTGGACATAGCCAAATCGGCCCGATTCGGCCGCAAGCCTCCCAAGATTTCATTCTGGTAGGCGTTGGCTTGCTCGTCAACCAGCCTGCGGTACCCCTGTGCCCAGTTTAATAGTTACAGGTTGGAGTTTGTCGGCTTGCGTCCGAGAACGAACAGGAGGTCAGCCGGCGACGTGCAGGGGTGGTAGAATAAGGATGTGGGGGCGACACGGTTTCGACGGAAGCTGTCGCGTCCCGAAGGCATGCCGGGGTCCAACCGCCCGTAACTGGATGGAAACTAGAACTGCCAACAACAACTTGGCACTTGCTGCTTAATTAATTAAGCGCACGCTTCCCCGGACTTCGCTCATGGGTCCGGATCGAGGCGTCACACAGTGAGCTGGCCCAAACCTTTCGGTCCGTAAGGTGCGGGCGAGATCCATCGGACTAGTCGGCTGCGTTTCTTGCTCGTTCTAAGCGTGGCTGGCGAAACCAACGGAACTGAGATAAGCATGTAGGCTTCGTGGCGTAGCGCTTTTCGGACGGGGGTTCGACTCCCCCCGCCTCCACCATTTCAACTCCTTTGAATCGTTAAGGATGAGAATCACTAGACTTTCCGCCACGCGAATATCACGCGAATTTCTGCTGAACCAGCCGAACATCCGCTTCTAGCTGTTCCTGGCGTTCTGGTATCCAATTCGCGTAGTGCTTCATCGTAATCGTCGGGGAGCTATGTCCCAACAGGACAGCCACACGTTCAATCGGAATTCCTGACATTAAAAGCCTCTTCGCGGCAGTGTGGCGGAAGCGGTGGGCGCATGCGTTAGGGACAGCAGCGAGCTTGAAAAGCCGCGACAAGGAGCGTTGCCAATCTCCGATAGCTGACTTCAGCTTTCCAGCCCCGCTCCAAAAGTAAAAGCAGGAACTCGTTCCAATCACTCCATTGAGTCGGTCTGCCAACTGTAGCGTCAAAGGAACACTGACATGTATTCCGGTCTTAGCTGTGCGAGTGCGTAATCGGCCATCCACGACGTCGCGTCTCTCTAGGCGCACAGCGTCCCCGATGCGTAAACCAGTCTCGAGCAACAGCCGCACAAATGCTTTCAACCGCGCAATCTCGACGCCGCCTCGTCGCGGATATTGTTCACACGCGCTCAGGATTCGTTTTACTTCCTCCTCCGTGAAAGGCTCCCGGGGTGCAGTGTCGGGCCTCTGCCGCTTTAAGGCCCGAGCCGAATTCACGGTGATCCATCCGCAATCGATACAAAACCGGAAAAAGGACCTCAGCCCTTCGATTCGCCTATTTGCCGTCGTCGCAGAAAATGTCCATGTTTGGCAGAACCGATTAAGCACATCAGGACTGACGTCCGTGAGTTCGACCAGATTCTGCTGGCGAGCGAATTCAGTTAACCGCTCGAAGAGTAGCCGATACTTGGAAAGGCTGGTTTCGCTGAGATGTTGTGCTTTCTTCTGGTCGAGAAACTTGTCGCAGGCTTCCTTAAGGGTCGGCTTGATGCACTCAGGGGTCGTCTGCGCCGCGAGTTCAATCATTAGCAACAGTTCATCGGCCATACTTTTGTTACGCGTACCGAGAGATTTGTTGAACCGCCGCCCGTTAATGACTCCGTCAACCCACCATGTGCACCTGCAACTGTTAATCCCTCGCTTTTGGAGCCGGTGCGGACACGCCTTTTCATGTCCACGGTATAGTCGCAGTCGACATCGAGGCATTCGCTGAAGTTGTGTTATAGTAACCATATGTTCATTATCTTATTATTACCTCAAACCAAGGCCGCGACAAAGACATTTTCCGGTACAGACGAATTGCGACGCTCTCGGGTATCCGCAGCGACCGGTATCGTCGCCTATCTGGGTGCGGGTTGTAGAGCACGACTACGTCAGGCTCATGCTCAAACAGGCGGCTAATTACCCTTGGGCTGAAATTCCAGAGCTTCGACAACTCATTTACCGTGTAGAGTTTTTCAAAAATTGATTGTTGATTGGTTTCGGGCATTGAATCTCCTTTCTGCGTTCGTCCCTTTTTACGAGTTTCAGAAAGGAAGCGGTTTGCGGGAAATGACTACAATAACGGTCGGTCGAAGTCGCAGAGCTACCCCAGAAGGAGGGACGGGATATGTCGCGGAATCCAACTGCCGTGAGGGATGCAGTTAACAATCGGACTCAGGATTGGCGAGCTGAATTCGAAGCCGAAAAGGTGCTACGTTTTTCTCGCACGCCGGACCGAAAGATCAAATCTCTGTTAGAGAATAGCTTTGAGCCAAGAGTCCATCTAAAGCACAGCGCCAAGCGAGTTGAAATAGTCTTTGAATTTCGCTTGGACACCGAGCCAGTGCCGAGCCATGTGCGCAAGAATCTCGCGCGACAGGGAATCACACTCTCGAGCGCGTTCGAGAGCGTGCTCTACCGAAAGCTCGACAGAGAGGCAGCGTGGTCCCAAATGGCCATGCCTGTTGTCAAAACCTACTCTAAGGCCTGGGTTCAATTCTTTAGCTGGGCTTACAAGGACCATTTCCATACAAGAGTTAATAGATGGCTAGAGGACATCGGGGACGCGCTTGAAGATAGGCTACCAGTAAGTAAGGGACGAAAGTCACGCACAAAGGGCGAAATTGAATCCTTGCAGCGGCGCTTCGATCAACTGTTTCCAATTTGCCAAAAAATCCAGTCGGCAGCCAAAAATACTTCCGCACGGTCAAGGCGCGAGCGCAGAAAGATGATTTGGCACGAAGTTGAAGGGGATGTTAATGGGATGCCCGGCGACAATCGAATATTTGGTGGTCAAGCATTTCAAAAGATTCCCCATGAAAAAAATGTCCCTATTTTGGAATACCCCAGCTCACGGAAACCACGACAATTGGCCATCTCCTTACTCGCATGGGAACGCGATCTTTCCTACAGAACGTTGGCGAGGCTACTAAGTGCCAATCGCGCCGGCCCAAAGGGAAAACTGGTGCCCGGGGTGGGAGTCGAATCGAAGTGATAAATTCTAAGTCCCGCATTTCGACGGCGTTGCAGCCCACACCGAAAGCCAACCGGAACAAATGGAACAAAGATAAATCGGAAGCAAAGCAGAGGGCTGCCAACTTGCAAGCAGGAACGTATGCGGTGACGGTCTGAGGCGTACAATGCCTTACCTGGAGGCGTTCCTTTGGGTAACGATGAGTCGAATCGAACCTATCATCTTGAAGACGGAATACCAGTTTTCGAGACGCGTCTGGGCGAGGTAGAGCGGAAGGCCGCGGAGTCCGAGCGGCGTGATGCGGAATACAAGAGCCGTCAAGAAAGCCTTAATTCAAAAATGGTTCGGTTTACCGGGCTCCTGTTTCTGACTTCGATGGTCGGCAGCGGCCTTAACTATTGGCAAGGAAAG